>ERZ777003.681-NODE-681-length-63390-cov-22.480335_pt1 | contig 63390 bp, 66 predicted proteins | sample MGYA00374956_ERZ777003 | MGnify/ENA primary metagenome ERZ777003 (study PRJEB29302, sample SAMN06268252) | bioreactor metagenome | isolation source: Joint BioEnergy Institute, California, USA | place: USA:Joint BioEnergy Institute, California, USA | collected...
CCCGCAACGGCCTGCCGCTCGCGAGCGAGATCGACCGCGACCTGCACCGCGAGCGGCTCACCGACGACGGGTGTAAGCGCACCTTCGCGGCCACCCTCTCCGAGCTCCCCGACGGAGTCTTCGTCGTCCAGGGCGGCGAGGCCTGTCTGGTGTGGGAGGAGGAGCTCTGGCCCTGGACGCCGGGCGGCTACGGCGAGCCGGTCGAGCTCGATCCCCTCGCGCGCGTGCCCGTACTCACCCCCGAGCCCACGGTCGCGGTGATCGCCGCGGGCTACGTGCCGGAGGTGCGCCTGCCGCAGCGCGCCGCTGAACACCGGCACGCCGAACCCGAATACGCGGGTTAACCGAACCATCCGCGGGCGCCCGCGCGGCTAGGCTGCTTCGCTGGGTCCCATGAGCGAGCTCGCGATCGAAGCAACCGGCCTGCGCAAGGTCTACAGGGACGTGGAGGCGCTCCGCGGCGTCGATCTGCGGGTCGAGCGCGGGACCGTGCTCGGCGTCCTCGGCCCAAACGGCGCCGGCAAGACCACCGCCGTGCGCATCCTCACCACGCTGCTGCCGCCCGACGGCGGCACCGCCAACGTGATGGGCTACGACATCGAGCGCGACGCGAAGAAGGTGCGCGCGACGATCGGCCTCGCCGGCCAGTACGCGGCCGTCGACGAGAACCTCACCGGCTTTGAGAACCTCGAGATGGTCGGCCGCCTCTACCACCTCGGCAAGCAGCGCTCCCGAGAGCGCGCCACCGACCTGCTCGACCGCTTCGAGCTCGACGAGGCCGGCGATCGCCTGGTGCGCACCTACTCGGGCGGCATGCGCCGGCGGCTGGACTTGGCTGCGGCGTTGGTCGCCGACCCGCCGCTGATCTTCCTGGACGAGCCCACCACGGGTCTTGACCCGCGCAGCCGCAACAACCTCTGGCGCACGATCGAGGGGCTCGTCGCCGACGGCACGACCGTGCTGCTCACCACGCAGTACCTCGACGAGGCCGACTACCTGGCCGATCGGATCGTCGTGCTCGACCACGGCCAGGTGATCGCCGAGGGCACCGCCGACGAGCTCAAGGCGCGGGTCGGCCGCGCGGCGATCCAGGTGACCCTGGAGAACCCCGAGCAGAAAGAGGCCGCGGTCGCCGCGCTGCAGGCGATCGCCGCGGAGCCGCCCAGCGCCAACGGCACCGTCGTCACCGTGCCGATCGAGCGCCGCGACGGGGCGATCGCCCACGCCGTGCGCCGCCTCGACGAGGCGGGGATCGCCGCCGAGGACCTCGCCATCCGCCGCCCGACGCTCGACGACGTCTTCATCGCCCTCACCGGCCACGCCGCCGAGCACGAGCACGGCGACGGGGAGGGGGAGGAGTGATGGGCACGCTCGTCGCCGACAGCCTCGTGCTGGCGCGCCGCAACCTGCTGCGCATCGTGCGCGCGCCCGACCTGCTCACCGCCTTCACGGTGCAGCCGATCATGTTCGTGCTGCTCTTCGTCTACGTGTTCGGCGGGGCGATCGCGGTGCCCGCCGCGTTCGACAACTACGCCGACTTCCTGATCCCCGGCATCGTCGTGCAGAACATGGCGTTCGGCGGCTTTGCGACAGCGCTCGGGCTCTCCGAGGACCTCAAGAAGGGCCTGATCGACCGCTTCCGCTCGCTGCCGATGGCGCCCGCCGCGGTGCTCGCGGGCCGCACCTTCTCCGACATCGCCACCAACACGCTCGGGCTGGTGATCCTGGTGGGCGTCGGCCTGATCGTGGGCTTCGGGTTCAACAACTCGATCGGCGAGGTGCTGCTCGGCTTCCTGCTGATCCTGCTTTTGGGCTACGCCTTCTCGTGGGTCTTCGCCTTCATCGGGCTCGTCGCGAGCTCGCCCGAGTCGGCCAACTCGTTCGGCTTCCTCGCGATCTTCCCGCTCACCTTCCTCTCCTCGGCGTTCGTGCCGCCGGAGACGATGCCGGCCGCGCTCGAGGCGTTCGCCGAGGTGAACCCGTTCACCACGGTGGTCGACGCGCTGCGCTCGCTCTGGCAGGGCACGCCCGCGGGCAGCGACGTGTGGCTCGCGTTCGTCTGGGCGATCGGGATCGCCGCGGTGTTCTCGGTGATCGCGACGCGCAAGTACCGCAGCGCGGTTACCCGCTAGCCCGTAACCGATTGGCGGCAAGCCGCTCCGTCCGCTGATACCGTGCTGCGCGCCCGCCTCCGGATGAGGTGGGCGTAACTGTCAATGGTCAATGGGCGGCTCAGGGGGGAACGACCCGTGCCGCCATGGATGCGGTACGGAGTTCAATTCGCATGACTAGACACATCGCAGCGGCGCTTGCGGCTGCCTGCGCCGCGGCCCTCGCTGTCGCCGCGCCGGCGCTCGCACAGGCGCCCGATTCGCCTCGCGACCTGATCCGCGAGCGGCACGGCGGCCTCTCCAAGCCCTACCCGCAGATCAACCTCAAGGGCTCTAACGGCTACAAGATCTCGATCTCCGAGTGGAACCCGGACGAGGTCGTCCTCGTCGCGCAGAAGGGGCGCAAGCTTGCCGCCGTGTACCGGACCGAGGGCAAGGTGAAGCGGAAACTGGTCCGCGCCAAGTTCGGCTCGCTCGGCAAGATCGACGTCACCTTCACCAAGAAGGGCAAGACCAAGAAGCGCAAGCCGAAGGGCTGCACGGGCACGGCCGACAGGATCCAGCCCGGCGTCTGGAAGGGCACGATCCGCTTCAAGGGCGAGAACGGCTACACCAAGGTGAACGTCTCCCAGGCCAAGGGCGGGCTCGTCAGGTCCGGCGGCTACATCTGCGGCTCGCCTCCGGGCGGGGGTGACGAGCCCGAGCTCTACCTCGGCGCCATGCGGACAACCCCGAAGGAGTTCGTCGGCCTCTCCGTGTCGAAGAGGTACGGCGTGCCCAGCGCCCGCCCCGTGTTCGACGCGTTCGTCGACGAGCAGAAGGGCAAGGTTTCGATCACCCGGTACGCATGGGTGCGCGGCAAGCCGAACCAGTTCACCGGAACGCTCGAGCCCCCGACTGCCAGCGTCTCCCCGCCGAGCCCGTTCAAGGGATCGGCCGAGCTGGCCGACGAGGTGTGGTCGGGCAACCTCAAGGTGAAGATGCCCGGCAGGACGGTGAAGCTCACCGGCCCCGGGTTCACCGCCGAGGTGTACCTCCTGAACCTCCTCTGACCGGTCGCGACCTCGCGCCCATAGAGGCCTGAAAGAGAGCCGGCTCCCGCCCACGCCGCGGGGGCCGGCTCTTCCCGTTCGCGGGGTGAAAACCGCGCGGCCGAGCCCATGGGCCCCCTCCTCCTGCGCGGGGATGGGCACCGGGGATCAGGAGCGAGCCGGCGCCGCGCGATCCGCCGCCGGGGCCGCCCTGAGAAAAGCGGATGGACGCGCGCGGCGAGCGTTGCTAGCGTCGCTTCCGGCTGGTTACTCAAAAGCAGGCTCTGGCTCGAGAGGGGCGTCCTCGGGCGAGTCGCGCCGGGGGTCGCCGTCGAGAGAAAGGGGGCTCAATGGCGATGAGGAGTCGGTTGGCGGCAGCGATCGCGGTCGCGGCGATCGCGGCGGGGGCTGTGGCCGTCCCCGGGCAGGCGCAGGTTGGGGACGCGGTCCAGGAGCGGCTTGCCCGCGGCGCGCCGGCGGTGCCGACGCTGCTCGTGAAGGGCAAGAAGCGCTACCGGATCATGGTCACGTCCGCCCTCGGCAGCGTGCTGCTCCAGGCGCAGCGCGCGCCGGCGCGCGCCGAGTACGTGGTCCCCGGCACCGGGACGGCCAAGCGCATCAAGGCGAACTTCGGCAAGCTCGGCAAGGTCAACGTCACCTTCAAGAAGAAGGGCAAGGCGCGCAAGTACCGCCCCAAGGGCTGCACCGGCAAGCCGGCGAAGCTCCAGCCCGGCGTCTGGCGCGGCACGATCCGCTTCAAGGGCGAGAACGGCTACACCAAGGTCAGCAAGAAGAAGGCGCGCGGGCACGTGGTCAAGGGGGGCAGCCTCTCGTGCTCCGAGAGCGACCCGGGGAGCAAGAGGCCGACCGTCTGGCTCTGGGCGGACAAGGACCGCCCCCAGGGGGACCTGACCTTCGAGGCGTTCAAGCTCCGCGACAACCCGAGCGCGAAGCCGCAGTTCCGCGCGACCTCGTTCGAGCGCTCGGGGAAGGTGAAGGTCGTGCGCACCGTGAGCCTGCGCGGCAAGCCCGGGCAGTTCACGTTCGGGCTCAGCCCGTTCTCGGGCACGGTCACGCCGCCGAGCCCGTTCAAGGGCACCGGCACCTACTCCGGCGGTGCGTGGTCGGGCAACCTGCGCGTCAGGTTCCCCGGCACGAGCGCCGTCGCGCTCACCGGCTCGGGGTTCAACGCGGGCATGTCGGTCGTCAACCCGTGACGCGCGAGGGGCCCGGCGCTGAGCCGGGCCCCTCCCGTCTTGCGGCATCACGTCATCCCCGGGTAGCCGCCCGCGCCGCGGATCGGGCCCACGCCGCCGCGCCGCCGGCGGCGTGGGCCGCGGGCGCCCTCAGGCGCCGCTCGGGGCGCGCAGGCCCATGAGCTCGGCGACGAGCTCGTAGGAGCGCAGCCGGTCCTCGTGCCCGTGGACCATCGTGGTGATCATGATCTCGTCGGCCTGCGTGTCGGCGATCAGCTTCTCGAGGCCCGCCTTGACGGTCTCGGGCCCGCCGATCACCGCCGAGCCCGCGAGCCCGCCGACGAGCGCCTCCTCGGTGGGCGTGAACTCGTGCCGCGCGGCCTCCTCGGGCGTGGGCAGGCGCGTCGGCATCCCGGAGCGCAGGCGCACCATCGAGAGCTTCTGGGGCCCCGCCAGGTACCGGGCGCGCTCGTCGTCCTCGGCGCAGATCACCGAGACGGCGACCATCGCGTAGGGCTTCTCGAGCCGCTTCGACGGGGCGAAGCGCGCGCGGTAGAGCTCGAGCGCGGGCAGCGTGTTGCGCGGCGAGAAGTGGTGCGCGAACGCGAACGGCCAGCCGAGCATGCCCGCGACCTGGGCGGAGTAGTCGGAGGAGCCGAGCAGCCACAGCTCGGGCTCGTACCCAGCGCCCGGCACCGCCGTGATGCCCGCGTAGGGGTGGCCCTCCGGGAACTCGCCGCGGAACCAGGCGATCAGCTCGGCGAGCTGCTGCGGGAAGTCCTCGGCCGACAGCGGGTCGGCCGTGCGGCGCAGCGCGGCGGCCGTCGCGGGGTCGGTGCCCGGCGCGCGGCCGATGCCCAGGTCGATGCGGCCGGGGTGCAGGGCCTCGAGCGCGCCGAACTGCTCGGCGACCACGAGCGGCGCGTGGTTGGGCAGCATGACGCCGCCCGAGCCCACGCGGATCGTCTGAGTGTGCGCGGCGAGGTGCGCGATCAGCACCGGCGGGTTCGAGCTCGCGATCCCCGGCATGTTGTGGTGCTCGGCGACCCAGTGGCGGTGGAAGCCGAGCCGCTCGGCGAGCTGGATCAGCTCGACCGAGTTGGCGAGCGCCTGCGCCGGGCTCGAGCCCTCGCCCACCGGGGCGAGGTCGAGGACGGAGAACCTGGGCGCGTTCGCAGGCACGCAAACCAGTCTGGCAAAGCCCGCGAGCAACCCCCTGAACGTCCGCTTCTAGCTGGGGAATTTGGGGGCTTTCCCCCATTGTCGTTCCGCTGCCATTACCCTTTTGGGCCCGCGGACTCCCCGACCGCGCTTTCGTCCAGGTGAAGATTTCGATGGCTGACAGGCGGCCGGCGCCCACGCTGCGCCGGCCTCATGGTCTCTACGACCCCGAAAACGAGCACGACGCCTGCGGCGTCGCGTGTCTCGCGCGCCTTGACGGCGTGCCGATCCATGACGTCGTCGAGCGCGCGCTCTCGACCCTCGACCACCTCGAGCACCGCGGCGCCGAGGGCGCCGACCCGGAGACCGGCGACGGCGCCGGGATCCTGCTGCAGGTGCAGCCCTCCTTCCTGCGGGCCCGCGCCGCCGAGTTCGGCGCCGAGGCGGGCGACGTGCCCGACGCGGGCGCGGCCGCGCTCGGCATGTGCTTCCTGCCCACCGACGAGGCCCGCCGCGCCGAGCTCGAGGACGCGATCACGGCCGGCATCGAGGCCGACGGGCACCGCGTGCTCGGCTGGCGCGACGTGCCGATCGACGCCGAGGCGGCGGGCCGCATGGCGCGCGAGGCGATGCCCGCGATCCGCCAGGTGCTGATCGCGCGCTCGGAGAGCTGCCCCGACCAGGACGCCTTCGAGCGCCGCCTCTACGTCATCCGCCGCCGCCTCGAGCTCGCCCACGAGGACCTCTACTTCCCGTCGTTCTCCTCGCGCACCGTCGTCTACAAGGGCATGCTCACGGCGCCGCAGCTCCGCGCCTTCTACGCGGACCTGCGCGACCCCGAGCTGACCAGCGCGCTCGCGATCGTCCACTCGCGCTTCTCGACCAACACCTTCCCGAGCTGGCCGCTCGCCCACCCGCACCGGATGGTCGCCCACAACGGCGAGATCAACACGCTCGCGGGCAACATCAACTGGATGCAGGCGCGCGAGGCGATCCTCTCCTCGCCGCTCTTCGGCGAGGAGCTGCGCGAGTGCCTGCCGCTGGTCAAGCCGGGCATGTCCGACTCGGCCGCCTTCGACATGGTCTTCGAGCTGCTCACGATCGGCGGCCGCAGCCTCCCGCACGCGGCGATGATGATGATCCCGCGCGCCTGGGAGGGCCGCGACGATCTGCCGCCCGAGCTCGAGGGCTTCTACCGCTACCACTCGCGCCTGATCGAGGCCTGGGACGGCCCCGCGGCGATCGTCTACACCGACGGCCGCGTGCTCGGCGCGACCCTCGACCGCAACGGGCTGCGCCCGGGCCGCTGGGTCGTGACCACCGACGGCTGGGTCGCGCTCTCCTCGGAGACCGGCGCGTTCAACGTGCCCGACGACAAGGTCGAGCGCCGGGGCCGCCTGCACCCGGGCGCGATGTTCGTCGTCGACCTCGAGCGCGGCCGCGTCCTCGACGAGAACGAGGCCGAGCTCGAGGTCGCCCGCATGGAGCCGTGGGGCGAGTGGGACGACGCGCGCACGGTCCACATCCGCGACCTCGACATCGAGCCCGGCACCGACGAGCACAAGGGCGCGACCAACGACGACCTGCGTACCCGCCAGCTCGCCTTCGGCTACACGCAGGAGGACATCCGGATCGTGCTCACGCCGATGGCGCGCGACGGCAAGGAGCCGACCGGCTCGATGGGCGCCGACGTCGCGCTGGCGATGCTGTCGGAGCGCTCGCCGAGCCTCTTCGCCTACTTCAAGCAGCGCTTCGCCCAGGTCACGAACCCCGCGATCGACCCGATCCGCGAGCGCGTCGTGATGAGCCTGAGCACGAGCGTGGGCCCCGAGGCGAACCTCTTCGAGGACCCCGACACCGAGCCGCAGATCGAGCTCGACGGGCCGGTCATCACCAACGAGCAGACGGCGACCCTGCGCCGCCTGGACCGCGACGGCCTGCGCGCGCGGGTGATCGACATCACCTGGCCGCTCGACGAGGGCGAGGCCGGCATGGAGAAGGCGCTCGAGCGGATCTGCAACGAGGCGAGCGCGGCGATCGCCGACGGGCGCACCCTGCTCGTCCTGAGCGACCGTGCCGTCGGCCCCGACCGCGTCCCGGTGCCGGCGCTGCTCGCCGCCTCGGCGGTGCACCACCACCTGGTGCGGACCGGCGAGCGCGTGCGCGCGGGCCTCGTCGTCGAGTCGGGCGAGCCGCGCGAGGTGCACCACGTCGCCTGCCTGATCGGCTTCGGCGCGAACGCCGTCAACCCCTACACGATGCTCGACACGGTCTCGGCGCTGGCCGCCGAGGGCGAGGTCGGCCACGGGGTCGACGGGCGCCTCGCCCGGGAGCACACGATCGAGGCCCTGAACCTGGGCCTGCTCAAGGTGCTCTCGAAGATGGGCATCTCGACGATCAAGTCGTACACCGGCGCGAAGATCTTCGAGGCGGTGGGCCTCGACCGCGAGGTCATCGACCGCTACTTCCCGAACACGCACGCGAGCGTGAGCGGCGTGGGCGTCGAGGCCCTCGCCCGCGAGGCGCTCGACCGCCACGCGCGCGCCTTCCCGCGCGAGCACGGGCTGTCGGTGCGCTCGGACGTCGAGAAGGCGCTCCTGCCCGTCGACCACGAGCGCATCCTGCCGCAGGGCGGCGTCTACCAGTGGCGGCGCGACGGCGAGCGCCACATGTGGGACCCGGAGACGATCGCCGGCCTGCAGCGCGCGGCGCGCAACAACGGCGACGCCCGCCTGCACTACTCGATCTTCGCCGAGCGGGTCAACGAGGAGAACGCGCGCCACGGCCTGATCCGCGGGCTCGTGCGCACCCGCCCGCTCGGCCCGGCGATCCCGGTCGACGAGGTCGAGCCGGCGAGCGAGATCCTCAAGCGCTTCTCGACGGGCGCGATGAGCCTCGGCGCGCTCTCGCCGGAGGCGCACGAGACGCTCGCGATCGCGATGAACCGCATCGGCGGCCGCTCGAACTCGGGCGAGGGCGGCGAGGACGCGCGCCGCTACCGGCGCGAGCCGAACGGCGACTGGAAGCGCTCGGCGATCAAGCAGGTCGCCTCGGGCCGCTTCGGCGTGACCGCCCACTACCTGGCGAACTCCGATCAGATCCAGATCAAGATCGCCCAGGGCGCGAAGCCGGGCGAGGGCGGCCAGCTGCCCGGCCACAAGGTCGACGAGTACATCGCCCAGCTGCGGCACTCGACGCCGGGCGTGGAGCTGATCTCGCCGCCGCCGCACCACGACATCTACTCGATCGAGGACCTCAAGCAGCTCATCTACGACCTGCGCACCGCGAACCCGGGCGCGGAGATCTCGGTGAAGCTCGCCTCGGAGCTCGGCGTGGGCACGGTCGCCGCGGGCGTCGTCAAGGCCGGCGCCGACCACGTCGTGATCGCCGGCCACGACGGCGGCACGGGCGCCTCCCCGCAGAGCTCGATCCACTCGACCGGCGTGCCGTGGGAGATCGGCCTCGCCGACACCCAGCACACGCTGATCGAGAACCACCTGCGCACGCGCGTGCAGCTGCAGATCGACGGCCAGATGCGCACCGGCCGCGACGTGGTGGTCGCCGCGATGCTCGGCGCCGACGAGTACGGCTTCTCGACCGCGCCGCTGGTCGCGACCGGCTGCATCATGATGCGGGTCTGCCACCTCAACACCTGCCCGGTGGGCGTGGCGACGCAGGACCCCGAGCTGCGCCGGCGCTTCGCGGGCAAGCCGGAGCACGTCGTCAACTACCTGGTGCTGGTCGCCGAGGAGGTGCGCCAGATCCTCGCCGAGCTCGGCGCCCGCTCGCTCGAGGAGATCGTCGGGCGCGCTGACCTGCTCGCCACCGAGCACGTGATCGACCACTGGAAGGCGGGCGGCGTCGACCTCTCCGAGCTGCTCGCCGTGCCCGACGCGCCGCCGCACGAGCGCCGCTTCGTGCGCGAGCACCTGCCCGAGCGCGAGGACCTCGACCCGCTGCGCCTGCTCGACGAGGCGCGCACCGCGATCCACTCGGCGACGCCGATCACGATCCAGCGCGAGATCCTCAACCTGCACCGCGCGGTCGGCGGCGTGCTCGCCCACGAGGTCGCCGCCAAGCACGGCCCCGCGGGCCTGCCCGACGAGACGATCCGCATCGAGCTGCACGGCTCGGCCGGCCAGAGCCTCGGCGCCTGGCTCGCCGCGGGCATCTCGATCGACCTACAGGGCGACGCCAACGACTACGTCGGCAAGGGCCTCTCCGGCGGCATCCTCACGGTGCGCCCGCCGGAGGGCTCGAAGTTCGTGGCCGAGGAGAACGTGATCGCGGGCAACGTGATCCTCTACGGCGCCACCGGCGGCCGGGCGTTCTTCCGCGGCCGCGTCGGCGAGCGCTTCGCGATCCGCAACTCGGGCGCGAAGGCGGTCGTCGAGGGCGTGGGCGACCACGGCTGCGAGTACATGACCGGCGGCGTGGTCGTCGTGATCGGCCCGACCGGCCACAACTTCGCGGCGGGCATGACCGGCGGGGTCGCCTACGTGTGGGACCCGGACGGGACCTTCCCGGAGCGCTGCAACCGCCAGCTCGTCGACCTCGACCCGCTCGACGACGAGGACCGCGCCGAGCTGCGCGAGCTGCTCGTCGAGCACCACGCGCGCACGGACTCCGCGGTGGCCGAGCGCATCCTCGAGGGCGGCGAGGCGGCGATCCGGCAGTTCGTCAAGGTGATGCCGCGCGAGTACAAGCGCATCATCAACGAGCGCAAGCAGGTCGGAACCGTGGGGGCGCAGGCCTGATGCCCGATCCCCGCGGCTTCCTCGAGGTCCCGCGCGCCGCGCTGCCCGAGCGCGACCCGGCCGAGCGCGTCAAGGACTACGGCGAGATCTACAAGGTCCTGCCGGAGCCCGAGCTGCGCCGCCAGGCCCAGCGCTGCATGGGCTGCGGCGTGCCGTTCTGCAACAACGGCTGCCCGCTCGGCAACCTGATCCCGGACTGGAACGACCTGGTGCGGCTCGGGCGCTGGGAGGAGGCGATCGAGCAGCTGCACGCGACCAACAACTTCCCCGAGTTCACCGGGCTCGTCTGCCCCGCGCCTTGCGAGTCGGCCTGCGTGCTCGACATCAACGACGACGCGGTGACGATCAAGCAGATCGAGTACTCGATCATCGACCGCGCCTTCCAGGAGGGCTGGGTCAAGCCGCGCCCGCCGCAGGAGCGGACCGGCAAGCGCGTCGCCGTGATCGGCTCGGGCCCGGCGGGCATGGCGGCGGCCGACGAGCTCAACCAGGTCGGCCACGAGGTGGTCGTGTTCGAGCGCGACGAGGCGGTCGGCGGCCTGATCCGCTTCGGCGTGCCCGACGCGAAGCTCGAGAAGTGGATCATCGACCGGCGCGTGCGCGTGCTCGAGGCCGAGGGCATCGAGTTCCGCTGCCGCGTCGACGTCGGCCGCGACATCTCGGTCGAGGAGCTCCGCGAGCAGTTCGACGCGATCGTGATCGCGATCGGCTCGCGCGTGCCGCGGCCGCTGGGCGTCCCGGGCAGCGACCTGAACGGCGTCCACTTCGCGATGGACTACCTCTACCAGCGCAACCGCTACGTGGCGAAGCTGCAGGGCGGCCCCGAGGGGCCCGAGCCCGACGTCGTGATCACGGCCAAGGACAAGCACGTGGTCGTGATCGGCGGCGGCGACACGGGCATGGACTGCATCTCGAACGCGAACCGTGAGCAGTGCAAGTCCGCGATCCTGCTCGACGTCTACCCCGAGGTGCCGGAGAGCGGCCGCTACCCCGACACCCCGTGGCCGATGCAGCCGCGCCGCTCGGTCACGACCTACGCGCTGGAGGAGGGCGGCGAGCGCCGCTTCGGCCGCCAGGTCACCGACATCATCGGCGACCAGCACGGCAACGTCGTGGAGGTCGCGGGGCGCGAGGTGCGCGGCACCTCCTCGCGCTCGCTGGAGCCGATCCCCGGCTCGGAGTTCACGATGCCGGCCGACCTGGTCCTGATCGCGGTGGGCTTCACGCACCCCGAGCACGAGGGCCTGATCTCCGAGCTCGGCGTCGAGCTCGACGGGCGCGGCAACGTCAAGGCGCCGATGTACGAGACGTCGGTCGACGGCGTGTTCGTCGCGGGCGACGCGCGGATCGGCGCCTCGCTGATCGTGAACGCGATCGCCGAGGGCCGCCGCTGCGCCCGGATGGTGGACCGCAAGCTGCGCGCGGCGCAGCCGGCGGCGTCGGCGGCCTAAGGCGCGGCCCGCGATCGACCTTCCTCGCCTGTAGGACAAGAAGCCTCGGTCGCGCGGGCGGCTAGATCCACTTGCCCGGGTTGAGCAGCCCCTTCGGGTCGAAGGCCTGCTTGATGCGGCGCTGCAGCTCGAGCTCCGCCGCGCTCGCCTGGTGGCCCAGCGCGTCGCGCTTGAGCCAGCCCAGCCCGTGCTCCCCGGAGACCGTCCCGCCGAGCGCGACCGCCTCGCGCAGGAGCTCGTCGACCGCGGCTTCGGCGCGCTCGAGCTCGTCCGCTGGCGCCGGGTCGCCCGAGACTAGGAAGGTGGCGTGGATGTTCCCGTCGCCCGCGTGGCCCCAGGAACAGGCGTCGAGCCCGTGGGCGGCGCCGATGCGCAGCGTCGCCTCGATCGCGTCGGCGAGCCGCTCGACGGGCACCGCGACGTCCTCGGAGACCTTGCCGCCGCGCGCGGTGGCGACGACGTTCGAGACGCCGTCGCGCCAGCGCCAAAGCTCCCCGATCTCGCGCCCGCCGGGGCGCACCACGAGCTGGGCGAGCGGCTCGACCGCGGCGGCGATCTCTGCGAGCTGGAGCTCCGCCTCCTCGGCGGTGCCGTCCGCCTCGGCGATCAGCAAAAAACCCGCGCCGCTTGCGTCCAGGCCCGGCAGGGCGGCGCCGGCGAGCTCGAGCGTGCGGCCGTCGAGGTACTCGAGCGCGGAGGCCTGGACGCCTGATGCGAGGACCGCCTGCACGGCCTCGCAGCCCGCGCGCGCGTCGGCGAAGGACGCGACGAGCGGGAGGCGCGCCTCGGGCGCGGGGACCAGGCGCAGGTGGGCCGCGGTGATGATCCCGAGCGCGCCCTCCGAGCCCACCAAGAGCCTCTTCAGGTCGAAGCCCGCGGCGTCCTTGCGCACCGGCCCGCCGAGCCGGACGAGCTCGCCCGGCGGGAGCACGACCTCGAGCCCGGTGACGAAGTCGCCGGTGGTCCCGTAGCGCAGGGCGTGCGGGCCGCCCGCGTTCGTCGCGACGTTGCCGCCGAGCTGCGACTGCTCCGCGGCGCCCGGGTCGGGCGGGAAGTAGAGGCCTGCCTCGCGGGCGCGGCGCTGGACGGTCGCGGTGGTGACGCCCGCCTCGGCCTCCATCCGCCACTGCCCGGGGTCGAGGGCGCGCACGCGGTTCAGCCGCTCGAGGGCGACCACCACGCCGCCGGCGACGGGCGTCGCCCCGCCGGTGAGCCCGGTCCCGCCGCCGCGCGCGGTGAGCGGGACGCCGCGCTCGTAGCACCAGGCCACCAGCTCGGCCACCTGCTCGGCCGACTCTGGGTAGGCGACCGCGTCGGCGCGCGGCGCGATCGCGGGCCCGCGGAGCGCGTCGCGCATGGCGCGCGCGTCGAAGGGCGCGACGCGCTCGGCGCCCAGCAGCGCGGCCAGGTCGTTGAGCAGCGAGCCGGTCACGGGGTGGACGCTAGCCGAGGTGTCTCGCGCGGCGGTGCCGAGCCGTAGGCTTCCCGCGTGATGGGCGAGCGCGTAACCCGCGTGAGCGACCGGATCGAGCTCTGCCACGAGAGCTTCGGCGACCCCGCCGATCCCCCGCTGCTCCTGATCATGGGGCTCGGCATGCAGATGGTCGCCTGGCACGACGAGTTCTGCGCGCAGCTCGCCGCGCGCGGCTTCCACGTCGTGCGCTTCGACAACCGCGACGCGGGCCGCTCCACGTACCTCGACTTCCCGCCGCCCACCATCCGCCAGCTGGCGACGCGCCGCTTCCGGCCCGAGCAGTACACGATCGAGGACATGGCGGCCGACACGGCGGGCCTGATCGACGCGCTCGGCCTCGGCCCCGTGCACGTGGTCGGCGCCTCGATGGGCGGGATGATCGCCCAGATGCTCGCCGCCCGGCACCCCGACCGGGTGCGCTCGCTGGTCTCGATCATGTCCAACACCGGCTCGCGCTTCGCGGGCCAGCCCGACCCGAAGCTGCTCAGCGTCCTGCTGAGCCCGTCGCCGCGCGAGCGCGATGCGTTCATCGACCACTCCGTGCGCATCTTCGAGCTGATCGGCTCACGCGATCTCGGCATCGACGTCGAGGAGATCCGCGAGCAGGCCGCCCGCTCGTACGAGCGCGGCCACAACCCCGCCGGCACCGCCCGCCAGCTCGGCGCGATCCTCAAGTCCGGCAACCGCACGCGCGCCCTGCGCGGGATCCGCGTGCCCACGACGGTGATCCACGGCACCCGCGACCGCCTGGTGAAGCCCTCCGGCGGCCGCGCCACCGCGCGCGCGATCCGCGACGCGCGGCTCGTCATGCTTGAGGGCATGGGACACGACCTGCCGCGGATCTACTGGGACCGGATCATCGAGGCGATCGCCGCCAACGCGAAGCGCGCCGGGACGGCTCCCGGCGCGGCGGTTGGCGCGGGCGCGCAGGGGTAGGCAGCGAGGCCGTGTTCATCTTCTTCTCGAACCAGGTCGGCTGCCTCGGCTCGCTCCTGATCTCCGCCGTGGTCACGCTGATCCTGCTGCTCGTCTTCGGCGTGATCGACCTGGGCTGAGCCCCGCGCGCAGGGGGCTTGACAAAAGGTGTGAGTGAGTGCATACTCACACCTGCAGATGACCTCCCCGGCCACAACCCAGCGCACGCTCTCGACCGCGGAGCAGCGGCGGGCGGAGCTCGTCGAGGCCGCCGTGCGGGTCTTCGCGGAGCGCGGCTACGCGGCGCCGACGACGGAGATCGCGAAGGCCGCGGGCATCTCGCAGGCGTACCTGTTCCGGCTCTTCCCGACCAAGCCCGACCTGTTCGCCGCCGCCTACGAGGTGGCGAGCAACCGGATGTACGAGGCGTTCGCCCAGGCGGCCGCGGAGGCCAAGGCGTCGGGGGAGGACCCGCTCGAGGCGATGGGTCGCGCCTACACCGACCTCATCCGCCGCGACCGGGAGGTCCTGCTCATGCAGATCCACTCCTACGTCGGCGCCGGCATCGACGATGCGGCGCGCGCAGCCGTGCACCGCTGCTTCGAGCGGCTGTACGACCTGCTGCGCAGGGAGACCGGCGCGTCCGAGCAGGAGGCCAAGCAGTGGTTCGCCTACGGGATGCTGATCAACGTGATGGCGGCGATCCACGCCGACGAGGTCGACGCCGAGTGGGCGCAGGTGCTCACCCAGGAGCCGGAGGAGGGCGACTGCTAGCCGCAACCGACTTGCCGGGCGCCGGGCGGCGCGAGCCGCCTTCTTTTCGGGGCCCGGAGTGAGTGACTAATCACTCAACAGCCCATCCCCTCAAGGTCTGAAAGAAGGAAGGAGAAGCGATGACAACCCCAGCGAAATCCCGGGCGACCGTCTGGACGCTCGCGATCACGGGCGCGGCGCTCTTCATGACGGCGCTGGACAACCTCGTGGTCGGCGTCGCCCTGCCCTCGATCCGCGCGGACCTGGGCGGCTCGATCGAGTCGCTCGAGTGGACCGTGAACGCCTACACGCTGGCCTTCGCGGTGCTCCTGCTGACCGGCGCGGCGCTCGGCGACCGCTTCGGCCGCCGACGGATGTTCACGGTCGGCCTCGGCATCTTCACCGCAGCGAGCGCGCTCGCCGCGGTCGCCCCCTCGATCGACGTGCTGATCGCCGCCCGCGCGATCCAGGGCATCGGCGCGGCGATCGTCACGCCGCTCACCCTGACCCTGGTCTCGGCCGCGGTCCCGCCGGAGAAGCGTGGCGCAGCGCTCGGGATCTGGGGCGCGATCAGCGGCCTCGGCGTCGCCGTCGGCCCGTTCGTGGGCGGGGCTGTCGTCGAGGGCGTCTCCTGGCAGTGGATCTTCTGGCTCAACGTCCCTGTGGGCCTCGTCCTGCTGCCGCTCGCGCTCCGGCGGCTCGGCGAGTCGTACGGCCCCGACAAGGCGCTGGACCTGCCGGGGCTCGCGCTGGCCGGAGCCGGGCTCTTCGGCCTCACCTTCGGGATCATCCGCGGCGAGGCGCTCGGCTGGACGAGCGCGCCGGTCGTAGGCTCGATCGTGGCGGGCCTCGGGGTTCTCGCCGCCTTCGTGTGGTGGGAGCTCCGCGCGCCCGAGCCTATGCTCCCGATGCGCTTCTTCCGCTCGCGCGCGTTCAGCGCCACGAACGGCCTCTCGTTCGCGATGTTCTTCGGGACGTTCGGCGCGATCTTCCTGCTCAGCCAGTTCTTCCAGACGGCGCAGGGCTACGGGCCCTTCGAGGCCGGCCTGCGCACCCTGCCCTGGACCGCGATGCCGATGTTCGTGGCGCCGGTCGCCGGCGTGCTCGGCGCCCGCTTCGGCACCCGGCCGCTGATGGCGGCGGGGCTTGCGATGCAGGCGGTCGCGCTGGCCTGGATCGGGCTGGTCTCAGCGGTCGACACCCCGTTCGTCGCGCTGATCGCCCCGTTCATGCTCGCGGGCGCGGGCATGGCGCTGGTCTTCCCGACCGGCGCGGCCACGGTGCTCGCCTCCGTGCGGCCCGAGGAGGCGGGCAAGGCTTCGGGCGCCACCAACGCGGTCCGCGAGATCGGCGGCGTGATGGGCGTCGCGGTGCTCGCCACGGTGTTCTCGGCGAACGGCGGGTTCGAGACGCCGCAGGCGTTCACCGACGGCGTGGTCGCGGCGCTGCCGGTCGCGGTCGCGGTCCTCGCTGTCGGCGCGGTGCTCGCCCTGCTCGTGCCGGCGCGGATGGGCCGCTACGCCCAGGGCGAGAACGAGACCGTGCGTGAACCATCCCCGAAACCGGGTACAGGCAGGGCAGAGCCTGCGCCCGCCCCCGGCGCGGGTTTGTAATTCCCTCCTCCCACGGATCGCATCGCGGGGGCGTCTGCTTCGGATGGCGGGCGCCCCCGCGACCGCGTACCCTGAGGGCCGTATGGCACGGCACCATCTCAGGCCGCTTTTCGATCGGGTCGTGATCAAGGAGCTCGAGCCCGACCGGATGCGCAGGTCCGGGCTCGTCGTCCCTCCCGGTGCCTCCGACCCGCCGCCCCAGCACGGCATCGTGCTCGCCGTGGGCCAGGGCGTCGACTGGTGGGAGGCCGCCGGCGTCCAGATGCCCGTGCGCCCCGGCGACCACGTCGTCTTCCCGGCGAGCGCCGGCGTCTGGGTGGAGGTCGACGAGGAGCGCCTTTTGGTCTGTCGCGTGACCGAGCTGCTCGGCGTCCTCGAGACCGTCGACGAGAACGCGCCCTCCAGCAGCGAGCTGGGCGACGAGCTCGCCGACCGCTGACCGGCGCTACACCGGCGGCTGCGGCTCGCGATCGTCCAGGTCGAGCACGACCGCGAGCTTCGGGTCCTCCCAGAGGAAGATCAGCTCGTTCGCGAACGGGTCATGCTCGACGGAGTCGGGCTGGTCGATCCCGCTCTCGCGCAGGAGCTCGCGGAAGCGCCGCTCGGCCGCCTCGGGCGTGGGTCGTTCGTGGTTGGTCGCCATGCGTCGAAGCTCTCACCCGGCCGCGCACGACTCAGCACCGCTCCGCGCCGAATGCACCCCGAGCCCGTCACGAATCCCCACACGGCCCCCACACGGTCGAGCACGGCCCAGCACCCGACCCCAACGTTCAGCCCTAGTAGCCGTTTTTCGAACACCAGGGCTGAAGGTCCGGCGCGCGCGCGGCGACGTTCAGCCGTAGTAGTCGAAATTCGACGACCAGGGCTGAACGTTGGGTTTCGGGGGCGTTCCTGGCGGCCTCGCTCAGGCCTCGGGAAACTCCACCGCAAGCCGCTGGCGGACCCGCTCCAGGTAGGCGGTGGTCAGTGGACCGCGCCGTAGCTGTCTCGCGAGCCAGCGCGGGTAGGCGAGCGGGTAGCCGCGGAAGCGAAGCGTGCGGAGCAGGGGCAGGTCGGTGCGGCGGTCGAAGCAGAGGGCGCCGTGCACTGGGACGGTCGGGTCGACGGCGGCAACGGCGTTGCGGACCAGCTCCACCTGCCGGCTGAGGGAGTCGATCAGCTTCGACTGGTCCCGCCCGCCGATCAACAGCTTCGCCTTGCCGAACACCGGGTTCGCGACGCGCACCTTGCCGGCGTAGCTTTTCGCGTCGATCACCCAGACGCCGCTGGGGGCGAATGCGAGCATGTCGATGTTCGCGCGCGAGCGGGGGATGCGCCGGTCGTAGAGCCAGGTGACCTCCTCGCCGCACTTCTCGGCGAGGGAGCGGGCTACGCGCGCCTCGCCCTCGCCGCCGATGTGCCAGGCGCGCTCGTGCTGCGGCTCCTTCTGCAGCGCCAGGATCACCCGGCCGAGAACAGGGTGGCGCTCTCGCACGCGCCGCTCGCGGTTCGCGCGTCGGCGTTCAGCCTCGCGCCGCGCGCTCGCGCCGGGGGTGCCGGGGCTCCATCCGGGTGGGCCGACGGAAGCCATGGCCCCGCTACCCGAAGTCCTCCGGGCCCAGCTCGGCGAGGGCCGCCGCGATCTCCTTGACCCGGTACGGGGGGAGGCGGGTCGGCTGGGCGCGCAGCCAGTCCGCGAGCCGGTCGGCGTGCAGGACCGTGATGTTCTCGCCCTCCGCGACGCCGGCCTCGAAGTCGCCGTGCAGCACGATCACGGCGTTCACCCAGCGCACGTTCGCCCGGCCGAGCGCCTGGCGGAGCGCGGCCGCGCGGGCCCTCGTCCTGTGGGCCGCCTGGTCGTCCCAGCTCTCCTCGACCGGGTCGTCGGCGCGCCGGACGACCAGCCGGTCGCCCTCGAAGCGCGTCCGCCCGTGCCGCGCCTTCGTCTCCAGGAGGTAGACGCCGCCCGGGCCGACCACGACGTGGTCGAGGTTGCCGCGGCCCGTGTCGATGTCGTGGACGGCGTGCCAGCCCTCGGCCGTGAGCGGGGCAAGCAGCCGCTCGGTCGCCCGCTCGGCCTCCGCGCCCGCGCGCCACTTCTCGATCCACCAGGGCCTGAACGCAGCGAGTGCGACCAGGCACCCCAGGAGCATGCCCCCAAGGAGGAGCGACATGTGCACCGCCCGATGCGGCTGGAAGATCCAGAAGAACGCAACGATGCCGCCCACGCTCAACGTCGCTTGCAGAGCGGCCCGCAGCGCCCGCGGGCGCATCTCGGACCGCACGAGCGCCCGGTAGCGCGCCTCGGCGAAGCGACCCGCCTGCGGCTGTGTCCTCGCGTGGGCCACGTTCCCGGGATCGGCACCGACCGGCGGCTCCCTTAGGCGTGAAGGCGGCAGTTCAGCGCCCATCCGAAGCCGTGACGAGCTGTCCCTTGCGGAACGCCGGGTACACCCGAAAGCGCGGGATCGGGTCGGGGCACCGGGCCGCGCGGTCCAGGACCCGCTCCGAGCGCCCGGCGGGTACGTCGCGCAGCGCGTCGCCGATCAGCTCCTCGGGCCGGCCGTCGTCGCCGAGACGAAGAGCCCAGACGGCGAGCCTCGCCAGCGGGCGCTCGGCATGGACGCGCGCGACCGCCGCGCAGCGCCGGCCCCGCCGCTCGATCCGCACCGCGAGGCGCGCCGGCGCCCGGGCGTACGCCGGTCCCTCACGTGCCCACACACGCCCGGGCTCGGCGCGCGCCCCCGGGTCGTCGCTTGCGACCGGATGCAGCGCGAGGCCGCGCTCGCCGGGCGCGAGGTGAACGGGCACCGCGACGTTGAGCGCGCCGACCTCGTCGCGCTTGCCATCGGCAACCTCGGCCAGGGCCGGGCGCGCGCCCAGCGCCGCGCGCTCGCCGCGGTTGATGAGCTCGACCGCGTGCACGCGCGCCCCGCGGCCGAACTCGACGGTCCACGCGCCGGTGACCTCGACGTCGCTCGTGCGGACGAGCGGCGGCGGCCCGTCGCCGGACTCGCCCGGGACGTCCACTCCCAGCAGCCAGAGCGCGCCGATCACGACCGACGCGGCGAGCGCCCCGTAGAACGCGAGCCACACGATCCCGACCAAGAGCGCGGCCAGGCCGACCCCCGCCCGCCGGGCCGCCGCCGCGACGGCCTCGGCGATCCGAGACACTCGACTGCGCCGGCGCCGTGGCGCCGGACCCCTGAACCGGTCGCCGGGCGGATGCACCGCGGCCAGCAGCTCCGCCACGGTGCGCTCGCCGATCCCCCAGCCCCGCGCGGCGCACGCCTCGGCCGGGGTCTCCCGGCGGCCGAGGCGGATCACCTCGCAGCGGTAGCGGAGCGCGAGCAGCTCGACGCGGGCGCGCTCGTCCCCGAGCGCCGCCTCGCGCACAAACAGCGCCACCGGCCGCGCGTGCTCGGCGCGAAAGCCGTCGGCGTAGAGCTCGATGCGGCCCCACGCCTCCACCACGCCCAGCACGTCGTGGTGGTGGGCATCCACCCTGCGGCTGTGCGGGTGGAACGCGTACAGCCCGCATCCGCAATCCCGGGCGGGTGGCTCCGGGTGGACGTCGCACGTCGCGCGCATCGCCTGCCCGGGCCTCCACAGGGTGTCGCGGTAGGGCGCGGCGAGCCTGCCTTGGCGCACGTTCCAGCCGCGCACGCCGTGGATCGCGCCGGCGAAGAGCGGCGCTTCCTCGGGTGCGGGGCGGGCGGAAGGGGGGTGCATGGCGGGGGCTCCTCACCCCCTGGGTCGGAGGCGGGCGGGCGCCCCTGACGCCGAAGCCGGGCGCGCGCGTGTCATTCGCGCGCCCCCGCCTGCGACCCTTATGTACATCGGCGAGCAACTCGACTTCACCGCGGGCCCACCCGAGCCCACCGAGCAGGACGCGCTCGCGCCCGAGCCGCGCGACCCCGAGCTGCCCGGCCCCTACGCCGTCGGCGCCTACGCGAAGAAGCTCCAGGCCTTCCTGCGCCAGCGCGCCCAGGTGCTCCTGATCGGCGAGGTCGTGAACCTGAAACGCGCCCGCACCAGCACCTACTTCGAGCTGCGCGATGCCGACGGCGCGCTCCCCTGCGCGATCTGGAACAACCAGCTCGACCGCCTCGAGCTCGACGGCCAGCTCGCGGACGGGGTGGAGGTGGTCGTCGGCGGCGGGCTCGACTACTACCCGGGCTCGCAGACCTCCTCGCCCTCGTTCAACTTCCGCGTCACGCACCTGCGGCTCGCCGGCGAGGGGGACCTGCTCGCCCGCCTGCAGGTGCTGCGCAAGCGCCTGGAGGCCGACGGGCTGTTCACCCCGCAGAAGGAGCTGCCGCGGCCGCTGATCCCGAAGACGATCGGCGTCGTGACCGCGCGCGGGAGCGCGGCCTGCCGCGACCTGCTCGCGGGCCTTGAGCGCCGCGGCTGGCGTGGCACGATCGTCTGGGCCGACGCGCCCGTGCAGGACCGCCGGGCCGCGCCGCAGATCGCCGAGGCGTTGCGCGCGCTGGCCGAGCAGCCGCAGGTCGAGGTCGCGGTGGTCTGCCGCGGCGGCGGGTCGCTCGCCGACCTGTGGGCGTTCTGCGACGAGCACCTGTGCCGCACGGTCGCGCTGTTGCGCCTGCCCGTGATCAGCGCGATCGGCCACGAGACCGACCAGACCCTGATCGACGACGTGAGCGCGGTCGCCTGCTCGACGCCGACGCACGCGGCCGAGGAGCTCGTGCGCGTCGACGTGCGCGCCGCGCGCCGCGACCTGCGCGCGATCGCCGCCGCGGCCCAGCGCCACTCGACCGCCGCCGTGCGCACGCGCGGCCGCCGGCTCGCGGAGCTCGCGGGCGCCCCGGCGCGCTCGGTGCGCAGCGAGCGCAAGCGCCTGCACCAGCTCCTGCGCGAGGTGCGGGCCTCGGCGACGCGCGGGATCGCAACGCGCAGGCAGCGCGCCGCCCGGCACGCGCTCGTGATCGCCCGCAAGGGCGGCGCGACCAGCACGCTCGCCCAGGAGGAGCGGCTTTCGCTCGAGCGCCTGGGCTCCGGGATCGCCGCGCGCGCCCGCGACGCCCAGCGCGAGCGCGCCGCCCGCCTGGCCGGGTTCGAGGTCGCCGTGCGCGGCCACGACCCGCAGCGGACTTTCGAGCGCGGCTACGCGCTCGTCGAGGGCGCGGGCGGGGAGCCCGTGACCACCGCCGAGGCCGCGCGCCGCGAGGGCCGCGTACGCGTCCGGTTCGCCGACGATGCTGTCGCCGCGCGCATCGAGGAGGAGGAAGAGTGACCGACCAGACCGAGACCAGCGAGGGCGGCCAGCCCGCCCGCACCTACGAGAGCGCGGTCGAGCGCCTCGAGGAGATCATCGCCCGGCTCGACTCCGGCGAGGCCGAGCTGCGCGAGACGCTCGCGCTCTGCACCGAGGCCAAGGACCTGATCGTCTTCTGCAAGCAGGAGCTCGAGGCGGTCTCGGGCGCGCTCACCGAGCTGCAGCTCGACGAGCTCGTGCGCTCGCTCGAGGAGCCCGGGGCGTAGGGCGGGTCCCAAGGCCGGCGGCTAGGGCGATGCACCGAGCTGCCCGGCGGCCCGCCGCATGGCCTCCTTGAGCTGCTTGGGCCCGAACGGGGGCGCGTCGAACTCGCTCGGGTCCGGGCGGTCCTCGGTGAGGCCGTCGAAGACGATCGTCAGCAGCCGCCGCCAGACGCGCTCGTCCACCCCGCGCGTGAACTCGATCGTCGAGGCGAGCATCAGCGTGATGAGCTGCACGTCGATCGCCGTGACATCGCTGCGCACCTTGCCCTGCGCTTGCGCGCGCTCGACGAGCTCGGCGGTGGCCGAGTGCACGGCGCGCCGCACCCTCTCGACCCAGTCGCGCTCGAAGACGTCGCTGAAGATCAGCTGCTTGAAGGCGCGGTTGCGGCCCTGGAACTCCGCGCGACGCTCGATCAGGTGCTTGAGCCCCTCCCAGGGATCGGGGTTGGCGCGCGCCTCCTCCGCCATGTCCACGAGCTCCTTGGCGCGGGCCTCCATGATCGCGTCAAGCAGTTCGTCCCGGTTGGCGAAGCGCCGGTAGACGGTCCCCACCCCGACCCCCGCGCGCGCCGCGACCTCGTCGAGGCTCACCCCCAGGCCGCGCTCGGCGAAGAGCTCGGCGGCGGCGTCGAGGATCCGCTGGCGGTTGCGCTCGGCGTCGGCGCGCAACGGGCGGGTCGGCTGGGGCTCGGCGGTCACCTCGAAGCCCAGATTAGTTCCCGAGCGGACCGCGGCCGGCCGCGACCACCGAGCCCGGGTGCGCCCAAGCGGAGGAATACTCTCCGGTTATCTGCTACCTTCTCGGCCGAACCGGAGAAATGTCCTCCACTTAAGGAGGTAGCTGGATTGACAGGAACCTCGCCCGCCGACCCCCACTACGCCCGCCGCTGGCTCATCCTCGGCGTGATCGCCGTGGCGCAGCTCATGGTCATCCTCGACCTGTCGGTGATCAACATCGCGCTGCCGTCGGTGCAGCACGCGCTCGGGTTCTCCGAGGAGGCGCGCCAGTGAGTGATCACCGCCTACGCGCCCGCCTTCGGCTCGCTGCTCTTGCTGGGCGGGAAGGTCAGCGACCTCGTCGGCCGCAAGCGGACGTTCGTAGCCGGCCTGCTCGGCTTCGCCGGGGCGTCGGCAGCCGCCGGCGCGGCACCGTCGTTCGGCGTGCTGATCGCCGCCCGCGCCGTGCAGGGCCTGTTCGCCGCGGTGCTCGCCCCAGCAGCGCTCTCGATCGTCGCGACGACCCTCACCGACGCGCGCGAGCGGGCTCGGGCGTTCGCCGTGTACGGCGCGGTGGGCGGCTCGGGCGCGGCCGTCGGCCTGATCCTCGGCGGCGCCGTCACGGCAGCGCTGTCGTGGCGCTGGACGATGTACGTGAACCTCGCGATCGCGATCCCGGCGGCGATCGCGGCGGGGCGGCTCCTGGTCAACGTGCGCCCTCCCGAGCGGCCCCGGCTCGACCTCGCGGGCACCGTGGTCGCGACGAGCGGCCTGTTCGCGCTGGTCTACGGGTTCGCCTCCGCCGAACGGGAGGGCTGGGGAGCGGCGATCACGGTCGGCGCGCTCGCCTACGGCTCGCTCGCCGCCCTCGGCTTCGTCGCGCTCGAACGCAGGGTCGCCGCGCCGCTGCTGCCCCTGCGGGTACCGGCTGATCGCAACCGCGGCGGGGCCTTCCTCGCCCTCACCTGCGCCGCCTCCGCGACCTTCTCGAGCTTCCTGCTCCTCAGCTACTACATGCAGGGCGCGTTGGGGTTCTCGGCGATCGAGTGCGGGCTGGCCTTCCTGCCGATGGCATCGGCGCTCATGCTCACCTCGATGGGCATCGCGTCGCGACTGTTGCCGCGCCTCGGCCCGCGGGTGCTCGTGCCGGGCGGGCTGGCTCTCGCCGCCGCGGGGCTCACCTACCTGACCGGGATCGACGTCTCACCGGGCTACGCGGTCTCGGCGTTGCCAGGCATGGTGGTCATCGCCGCAGGCTTCGGGCTCGCCGTGCCGTCCGCGATGGCAACGGCGACGAGAGGGGTGGCGCCCGCCCAAGCCGGCGTCGCCTCGGCGATGGTGAACGCCTGCCAGCAGGTCGGGGGCTCGCTCGGCGTCTCGCTGCTCTCCACGATCTTCGCGACGGCGGCGAGCGCCTTCGTTCCCGCGCCGGGCACCCCGGCCCGGCAGGCCGAGACCGCCGCGGCGCTGCACGGCTATGTCACGGCCTTCCGCTGGTCGGCCGTGATCGTCGCGGCGGGCGCCCTCGCGGCCGCGCTGCTGCTCGAGGGCAGGCGAAGGCCCGCTCCCGAGCCGGCTGAGGAGCCCGGCGTCGCGGTCACGGAGGCCGGCTGAGGCTCAGCCCGGCGCCTTGGCCGGGACCCGCTTCGGCTTCGCCGGGGCGGGCTCGCGCTGCGGCTCTCGCGCGCGGGGGCGGGCTCGGTGCGCCGCGGCTCGCGGGCGGGCTGCTCGATCGGCTCGACGATGATCGTGCGTGAGGGCCCTGGGAACGTCATGCCTTGTGGGTCGCCGGGCGGACCCGGGACCTGACACCTCACGCGATCACCTTCGCGACGTAGTAGATCCCGAGCACGACCGCGACCGCGCCGAGGCCGCGGCGCAGAAGCCGCTCGGGCACCCGCTCCTGGAGCGCCGCGCCTGCGTAGCTGCCCGCGAGCCCGCCGGCGCCGAGCAGGAGGCCAAGCCCCCAGTCCGGCGCCGCCTCGCCCGCGCGGCCGAGCGCGTCGAGCGCTGTGAAGGCGGCGACGCCGACGAGCGAGGTCGCGAAGGTCGCGGCGATCGCGGCGGGCGCGACCTCGCGCGGCGCAAAGCGCATCGCGACGAGGATCGGCCCGATCAGCGAGCCGCCGCCGATCCCGTAGATGCCGCCCACGATCCCGACGCCGGCGGCGAGCCCGCTGACGCGCGCCGGGACGCCGCGCGCGCCGCCCGCGCGGGCGTCCTCCCGCGGCGGGTCGGTCGATGCGAGGAACAGGCCCAGCGGCACCAGCACCGCGGCGACCACGAGCAGGAAGGCCTCGGGCCCGTCGAGGACCTCCACGCGCAGCAGCGCCCCGACGACCACGCCGGGCAGCGCCCCGAGCATCACCGCGCGCACGAGCGGGCCGCCGAGCCGCCCGTCGCGGCGGAAGCGGGCGAGCGCGCCGGGCGTCGCGACCACGTTGTAGAGGAGGTTGGTGGGGGTCACCGCCGGGCTCGGGATCCCGAGGACGCTGACCTGCACCGGCAGCAGAAAAACCGCGCCGGAGACCCCGGCCGGCGTGGTCGCGACCGCGATGCAGAAGGCGATCAGGGCTCCCAGCAGCTCGTCGGGCACCGCGAAACCGTAACCGCGACCGCGGACCCGGGGCATACAATCCGCGCTCGGCGGGCTGATAGCCGGGCCTTGTCAGGGGGGCGCGGCGCGGGCGACCCTTTGGTCTTGGAGAGCGCGCGTGACGATCAGGGAGAGAAGCGAATCGGAGCTCAATCGCCTCAACGACGAGGAGCTCCTGCGCTACGTGGTGGCCGCGCGCCGGGCGGGTCGCGACAACCAGGCGAACACCGCGCTCGGCATCTTCGTCTTCCGCCGCTACGACGACCTCGTGCGCCACGCGCTGACCTCGGTGCCGAGCAGGGAGGACGCCGAGGACCTGGCCCAGCAGGCGATCGCGGACGCGGTGCGTGCGACGTTCAACGGGTCGGTCCCGGGTGAGGCCTACAACTTCGTGTTCACGATCCTGAAGCGCCGTATCGCCGACTTCCACGAGAAGCGCAACCGCGGCGGCGGCCCCGCGCTCCCGCTGCCGGAGGACCTCGACGACGAGGAGTCCGGCGGGCGCAGCCTGGCGATCGAGGAGGACTTCGCGGCCGCGGTCGACGCGCGCGACGTGGTCGAGCGGGCGAAGGCGAGCCTGAGCGCGGCGCACCAGAGGGTCGTCGACCTCTACCTTCAGGTTGAGTACGACGCCCAGGAAGTGGCTAAGCGGGTGAACGAGGAGTTCCCCGACCTCAGAAAGCCGATGACCGACGCCAACGTGCACCAGATCGCGACGCGCTTCCGCAGGCGCCTGCGCGACCAGCTCGAGCCATGAACGACGCCGAACGCCTCTATTGCGAGTTCGTGGCCGAGCACAAGCGCGGCGGCGAGGCCGACCCGCGCGCGTTCCTCGACCAGCTCGACGACGACCTGGACCGGCTCGAGCTCGCGGCGCTCATCCGCCACTACCTGGAGCGCTCGCCGGGCCGGGAATGGGACCCGGAGGCGTACGCGGAGTCGAAGGCGGCCCAGGTTGCGGAGTCGATCCTGGCCGAGTGGGAGATCGCCGGCGGGCGCGAGGAGGCGACCGTGGGCTGGCGCGAGCTCCTGCCGGAGCTGCGCGAGAAGGCACGCATCATGCGGCGCGAGGTCGTGGCGCGGCTGGCTGAGGCGCTCGGCGTGCCGGACAAGGAGGACAAGGTCGCCGGGTACTACCACCGGATGGAGCAGGAGGAGCTGCCGGTGGACGGGATCTCCGACCGCGTCCTGGAGGCGCTCGCGCGGATCCTCGGCACGAGCGCCGAGACGCTTCGCGCGGCCGGGCGCGTGCGCAGCGGCCGCGACCAGCCGGGGGAGGGGATCGCGTTCGCGCGCAAGGCGACGCCGAGCCCCGACTTCTCCACCTCGGCGCCCGCATCCCCGCCCGCGGCAGAGGCAGCCGGCCGCGGGCTCGAGGAGCGAGACCTCGTCGACGAGCTCTTCACCGGCGGGCCGGACGCCGGCAGGTGAGCCCCGAGGCGGCGTCAGCCGCCGTGTGCCGGGGCGACCCTTCCACCATCATGAAGAGCACGCGCGCCCACGATCCGCTCGCGCTGTTCGCCTTCGCCTTGCGCGAGCGCGACTGGGTCCTCGCCGACCTGATCGCCGAGACCCACTGGCGTGCGACCCCTGCGCGCCGGGAGTTCGAGCGCGTGCTGCGCGAGGCCGAGATCAGCCCGAGCCCCGGCTCGCTCGAGCGCCTGCACCTCTGGGCCGAGCTCGCGCGGCTGATCGAGCGCGAGGTCAGAGCCGGACGTTGAGATGCGCCGGGGTGACGCCTAGCATCCCCGCCGCGATGCAGTGGATCGAGCAACGGGCCCGGGCGATCCTCGAGACCGTCCCCGACTACGTGTGGGACGGCGAGAGCCTGCCGGTCCCGGTGGAGGACATCGTCGACTCGGTCTTCGGCCTGCACGTCGTCGACGTCGACGACCTGACCTCCGCTCCCGGGTGCCCGCCGCTGGAGGAGGGCCAGGTGCTCTCCGGCCTTCTCCTCGCCGACCGGCGGGAGATCTGGTGCAACGCCTCCGAGGGCGTGCAGTGGCCGCCGCGGCGGCGGTTCACGATCGCGCACGAGCTGGGCCACTGGGTCCTGCACGCGCCCGGGCAGGACAGCCTGTTCTGCCGGCGCGCGACGGTCGCGCCAGAGGACTCCGCGAGCAAGAACGGGAAGGACAAACGCCCGCCCCTGCCGCCCGCGGAGGAGGAGGCGAACGCGTTCGCGGCCGAGCTCCTCATCCCGGCGCACCTGCTCCGCTACCACTACCGCAACACGACGCGCGACTTCCAGGAGCTGTGCGCGATGTTCGGCGCGAGCCAGGCGGCGATGGGGCGCAGGCTGCGCGCGGTGATCTGAGGAGGTCTCGGCGTGAAGGTCCTGATCGCGAGAGCCCCGGGTCCCAAGAAGTGGACGAAGTTCCACCGCGATCCCAACTGCTCCGGCCTACGCAAGGGGGAGATCGCCGACGGTGCCCAGTACGTGCTGCGCGACCTCGACGATCTCCCTGACACGGTGGAGCCGTGCCGGTTCGACTGCTGCTTCCCCGGGTCGGTGACGACCGCCGACCTGCGCACCCGCGGCGCGGTCAACGCTGAGCCCAAGCCGGCGCGGGACGTTCGGGTCGGCCACGAGGTCGAGTTCCGGAACCTGGCGACCGGCAAGGCCGAGAGGCGACGGATCGTGCAGGGCTCCGCGAAGAGCCCGGACGAGCTCTCGGCCGAGGCCCCGATCGCGAAGGGCCTCCTCGGGCACGAACCCGGTGAGGTCGTCGACATCGAGCTCCCGAGCGGGAAGGTGATCCGCGTCGAGATCGTCAGCGCCGCGGACCCAGCGGCGGACCGGTAGCGCGGCGGGTCACGTGCTCCCCGCAGCCACCGGTGAGCTTCTCCAGGGGCCAGTCCCGGCCCTTCGGCCGCGTCAGGTGCCAGAGCAGGCCGAGCGGGATGTAGCCGAGGCACCGTCGGTTGCTGTTCGGCTCAGGGAGTCGGCGGCAGCGACCGTGCCCTGACGGCGAGCCCGCCCCGCGCCCGTCCTTCCGTCCAGCGGAAGGTCCGGGGGTTAACCCGCGCGGCAGGCGCGGGCGAAGAACACGGCGACGATTCCTAGGGCCCGCGCCGGGCGCTTGACCCGTGCCGCCCCGGTCAGGGCCCACCCCATTTGGTCCCGAAACGAAGAAAGCCGGCCCCCGCGCGGTTGCGGGGGCCGGCTTTCAAGCTCGGCTGCTGTGTGCGCGCCGGCGGCTCGTGGCCGCCGTGGCCTCAGACCTCCTCGCGGAGCCCGGCCAGCACGGAGTCGTTGGCGAGCCGGCGGAGGGCCGAGGCCTCGAGCTGACGCGCCTCGCTCTGCGTGACGCCCAGCTCACGGGCCGTGTCGCGGAGCGACTTGGCCTCGCGGCCGCCGGTGCCGAACCGCGCGCGGACGACGTTCGCCTCGAGCTCGGGGAGCTTCGAGAGCGCCTCCTCGATCGCGCGCTCCTGCTCGCGGACGAAGAACTCGTCCTCGAGGTCGGCCGTGCTCTCGGCGCGGAGCTCGCCCAGCGTCGTGTCGCCGTCGCTGCCGATCGGCTGGTCGAGGCTGGCGCTCACCCGGGTCAGGTCGCGGACGGCCATGACCTCCTCGAGCGGCAGCTTGGCGCGCTCGGCGACCTCCTCGTCCGTGGGCTCGCGGTCGAGCATCGTCGCCAGCTCGGCGGCGGTGCGGTTCACCGTGCGCTCACGCTGCGCGATGTGCGCGGGGATGCGCACGGCGCGACCCGTGTTGTCGAGACCGCGCTGGATCGACTGCTTGATCCAGAGGACCGCGTAGGTCGAGAACTTGTAACCGCGGCGCCAGTCGAACTTCTCGGCGGCGCGGATCAGGCCCAGCATCGCCTCCTGGACTAGGTCGCTCAGCGGCAGCCCGTGGCCCTGGTAGCGACGCGCGAACTTGATCACCAGGCGCAGGTTCGAGTTGATCAGGCGCTCCTTCGCCTCAAGGTCGCCCTTCTCGATGCGCTTGGCAAGCTCGATCTCCTCGGCGGCGGTCAGCAGCGGGTAACGCGCCGCCTGGTTGAAGAACAGCTGCAGGCTGTCGGTCGTCGCCTCGGCGAGCTCGTGCGCCTCGGTGCGCCGGCGCGCGCGGGCAGCAGCACTGTCCAGCGCGTGCTCACCGCGCTGGCGGTGCGTCTCGGTGCGCTGGCTGGCAGCGCCCCTAGTGCGTGGCATATGCCTCCCATCGTGCGTCATTACTTCAGAAAGTATAGCGAACACTCGTTCGTTGTCAACTCAACAAGCCCGCCCGAAAAACCCCGTCATCAAGCTAAAGCCCACCGGTGTGGGGGTGCTTGCTCGCCGGATCCGCGCCCGGCGTCAAGAGGAGCAGCCCAAAGGGGCTCGCGCGGCAGCGGCCGAACAATCTAGCGCGAAAAGTCATCTCGCGCAAGTGCCCGCGAGACGGCGGGCCAAACACCCGCCGGCAAGAACTGCGACTAAGTGCTCAAACGCGTGTTACAAGGGTAGCCCGTTCCACGGATCCAATTACTCAACTCTAGGGAGGGAACCATGAAACGCGTCGCAGCGATTACCTGCGCGCTTGCGCTTGCCCTCGTGCTGGCGCCCGCCGCGCAGGCGGAGGCCGGTGAGGGCTCGGAATGCCCGCCGTTCCGCGTGCTGCACAATGACCGGGTCGGCAAGCTCGAGCTCCCCGCCGGCTACTACACGCTCGTGCCGTTCAACCCGAGCCTGCTGAGCTGCCAGAAGGCCGCCAAGCTGTTCGCCGAGTTCCTCCAGGACTTCGACGGGAAGCTGCCGCGCAACTGGCGCGTCCTGCCGCGTCGCAAGGCCTTCCAGCGCGGCCAGAGCGAGGTCGGCTTCTACGTGCGGCCCACCGGGTCCGGTGGCGGCGGTGGGGGCGGCGGGGGCAAGCACCCCGCTGACGGCCGTGCCTGCCAGGGCCTCTTCAGGGTCTTGCACAACGACAAGATCGGCAGCCTCAACCTGCCCGCGGGCCAGTACAAGATCACGCGGCTCGCGAAGCGCCCGACCTGCAAGCGCGCGTCGAAGCTGTTCGCGAAGTTCCTCGCGCACCCCGAGGGCATCCTGCCGAACGGGTGGAAGCTCAACGCCCGCACGGCGACCTTCAAGAAGGGCAAGGACGCGGCCTTCCGCGTCAAGCGCGTGAGCTCGTAGCGCTCAGGCGTACGCCGCTTGCCGAGGAGGCGGGCCTTCGGCTCCCTGCGCCGGAGGCCCGCCTCCTCATCTTGTTGCCGCGGCTCGCGAGCGGTTGGGCGTGCGGGAGCGGGGTAGCCGCGCTCGCGTATGCCCGAAGAGCCTGGGACAGTAGGCGGTCACGACGAAGGGCGCGAGGATCAGCCGCAGATCAGCGGCGCGGCGATCGTCGGCGTGCTCCTGGCGCTGGTCTTGGCCGGCGCCGCCTACATCGTGGGCTACGTGAACGGCAAGGGCACGCGCGTGGAGGGGTCGGCCGCCGAGGTCAGCATGGCGCCCGCTTTCGATGCGGACGAGCTCAACGAGCCGCCGACCGAGAACTGGCCCACCAACGGCGGCTCGCTTACGAACCAGCGCTACTCGCCGCTCGACGAGATCAACACCGAGACCGTCGCGGACCTCAAGGGCGAGTGGATGACCCACCTCGACGGGTCGGGCACCGCCGGCAAGTACTCGGGCGAGGCGACCCCGATCGTCTACGGCGGCGTGATCTACACGATCACCGGCGCCGACGACGTCTTTGCCCACGACCTCGAGACGGGCCGCGAGATCTGGAAGTGGGAGGCGCAGCTCGACCAGAAGATCAACACGATCTGCTGCGGCTGGACGAGCCGCGGCGTGGCGGTCGGCGACGGCCGGGTCTACGCCGGGCTCCTCGACGGCCGGCTGATCGCGCTCGACCAGCGCACCGGCGAGCTCGAGTGGGAGGCGCAGGTGGGCGACTGGCGCAAGGGCGAGACGATCACCAACGCGCCGCTGTACTACGAGGGCCGCGTCTACACCGGCCTCTCCGGCGGCGAGTACGGCATCCGCGGCCGGCTGATGGCCTACGACGCCTCGACCGGCGACGAGGAGTGGCGCTTCTGGGCGATCCCCGGGCCAGGGGAGGAGGGCCACGAGACCTGGCCGCAGGACAACAACTCGTGGAAGCGCGGCGGCGCGCCGATCTGGCAGACCCCCGCGGTCGACCCGGAGCTCGGCCTCATGTACTTCTCCGCCGGCAACGCCTCGCCCGACCTGAACGGGTCGGCGCGCGAGGGCGACAACCTGTTCGCCACGTCGATCGTCGCGATCGACGCCGAGACCGGCGAGTACCGCTGGCACTTCCAGCAGGTCCATCACGACATCTGGGACTACGACGCCCCCAGCCCGGTGGTGCTCTGGGACGCCGAGATCGACGGCGAGGAGGTCAAGGGCCTGAGCCAGCCCGGCAAGACCGGCTGGCTCTACATCCTCGACCGCGAGACGGGCGAACCGATCCACCCGATCGAGGAGCAGCCCGTGCCGCAGGAGCCGTCGCAGGCGACCGCGGAGACCCAGCCGATTCCCTCGTATCCGCCGTTCTCCTCCCACGAGGTGAGTAACGCCGACTTCAAGCAGATCCGCGACCTGGCGCGGGACACGCTCGGCAAGAACGCGCCGGTGCGCAGGGCGAAGCAGATCTTCACCCCGTTCGGCGAGACAACCACGGTGATCGCCCCCGGGCCCTCGGGCGGCACCAACTGGCCGCCGTCGAGCTTCTCGCCGGAGACCAACATGGTCTACGTCTGCGGGATGGACTCGGCGTCCGGCTACCAGTCGGCGAAGCTCCAGGAGTTCGAGCGCGGCACCACCTACCTGTCCTCGATCTTCACGTTCACAGGCTTCGGCGCGCAGGACGGCGTCGTGGCGGCCATCGACGTGACGACGGGCGAGATCGCCTGGGAGGAGAACTGGGAGGACCAGTCCTGCTATTCGGGCACCACCGCGACCGCGGGCGGGCTCGTCTTCGTCGGCCACAACAACGGCGAGCTGCGCGCCTACGACGCCGAAACCGGCGAGCAGCGCTGGGCGTTCCAAACGGGCGCGGGCGCCAACTCCACGCCGGCGATCGTCGAGCACGACGGGCGCGAGTACGTGATCTTCTACGCGGCGGGCAACTCGCTGGCGGGCAGCGCGCACGGCGACTCGCTCTGGGCCTTCTCGCTCGAGGGCACGATGGGTCCCGTGGAGCCGGGCAGCTCCGGCCGGCAGGCGGCGCACGCCGGCGAGGCCGAGCCCGAGGTGGAGCAGGAAGAGTCGACAACGCCGAAGGGCAAGGGCAAGTCGCCGAGCTCGAAGGAGGCCGACGCGCGCGAGTCCGGCCAGGGCGAGCAGATCTTCTCCGACAACTGCGCGGGCTGCCACGGCGCCGACGGCGGCGGGGGCAACGGCGGCCCGGCGCTCGACGACGGCGGCTTCTCGCTCAAGCAGGCCATCGAGCAGATCACGAACGGAGGCGGCGGGATGCCGGCCTTCGGCGGCCAGCTCAGCGACGAGGAGATCCGCGACCTGGCAGCCTACGTGCTCAACGGCATCGCCGGCGGCTAGGGCGTCACGCGGCGCCTAGGCCTCCGGCGCGGGCACGAGGACCTGCTCGATCGAGTCGGCCAGCCCGCGCTCGTTGACGTCGACGACGACGGCGTTCACCCAGACGTCCTCCTCCGCGGTCTCGAAGCGCTGCGGCATCTGCGTGCGGAAGCCCTCGAGCGCCTGTTCCCAGCGCACGCCGAGCACGCTCGCGCGCGAGCCGGTCATGCCGACGTCGCTGATGAACGCTGTGCCCTTGGGCAGCACGCGCGCGTCGGCGGTCGGCACGTGCGTGTGGGTGCCGAGCACCGCCGCGGCGCGGCCGTCGAGGTGCCAGCCCATCGCGACCTTCTCGCTCGTCACCTCGGCGTGGAAGTCCACGACGAAGGCGTCGGCGTCGTCGGCCAGGCGGTTGAGCAGCGCGTCGGCCTCGGCGAACGGCGAGCGCGCCGCCTGGAGCTGAACCATGCCGATCAGGTTGATGACGGCGACCCGCATCCCGCCCGCCTCGACGAGCGCGTACCCGCGGCCGGGGTTGCCGGCCATGAAGTTCGCCGGGCGGATCACGCGGTCGGTCGAGTCGAGGTACTCGTAGGCCTCGCGCCGCCGGTAGGCGTGGTTGCCGAGGGTGATCACGTGGAAGCCGATGTCGAAGAGCTCGCGCGCGGTGCGCTCGGTGATCCCCAGGCCGCCCGCGGAGTTCTCGCCGTTCACGACGCAGAGGTCGGGCGCGTAGCGCTCGCGCAGGTCGGGCATGGCGCGCGCCAAGCCGGCCCGACCCGGCCTGCCGACGACGTCCCCGACGAAGAGAAGCCTCACCGGCTCAGCGTAAATCAACCGGCGAGCCGGAAGCCGCAAGCGAACCGCCGCTGAGCGCGGCCGTTCACTTCGCGCCGGTCTGCCATCCCGGGCGCGGCGGGCGGCCCTCCACGCGCGCGGTCCAGCGCCCGTCGGCGGGCTCGAGGCCGAGCGCCTTGACGACGCGGAACGCGAAGCGCAGGACGTCCTCGGGCGCCTTGCGCTTCGGCGCGCGCCAGCCGAGCACCCAGCCCACGTCGGCCATGAGCTGCCAGCCCTTCGGCGTGCGGATGCCCTTGGGCTCGAGGCCGGGGAGCAGGGGGCGGCCGGGCTCGAAGCCGGTCAGCGTGATCACGAGGTTGTTCACCTCCTCGTCGACGTTGAGCTCGACGCTCACGTCGGGCTCGCCGGCGGCGGGCCTGGCGACGAGCCAGCGCTGCGCCTTGGTGCGCCGCTCGAGCCAGCCCTTCTTGCCGGTGAGCCGCCGGATGAGGGGCTCGATAGGAAGCAGGTCGTCCGCTCTGAACTCGGTACCGCGTGCCACGGCCCGGCACCGTACCGCCGCCGCGATCGACTTTGCTCGGGACCGGACCCGGCGCCCGCTGGTGCAGGTAGCGTTTCCCGCCCATGGCGGAGGCCGAGGCAACTGCCGGCGCGAGCCCGGTCATCGAGGTCCGCGGGCTCTCCTACTCGTTCGGCGAGCGGGTGGCGCTGCGCGACGTCTCGTTCACCGCGGGGGCGGGCGAGCTGCTCGCCGTGATCGGCCCGAACGGCGCCGGCAAGACCACGCTGCTTTCGATCCTCGCTGGCATCCGCAAGCCCGACGCGGGCACGGTCCGCACCCCGGCGGGGGCGGTCGGCTGGGTCCCGCAGCAGGCCGCGCTCTACCGGCGGCTCACCGTCGAGGAGAACCTGCGCCTGTTCGCGCGGCTGGAGGGCATCGAGGACGTCGACGCGGCCGTCGAGGAGATGCTCGAGCAGACCGGGCTCGCCGACCGCCGCGGGGACCAGGTCGGCACGCTCTCGGGCGGCAACCAGCAGCGCGTGAACATCGCGATCGGCCTGCTCTCGCGGCCGGCGGTCCTCCTGCTCGACGAGCCCTCGACCGGCCTGGACCCGCGCCAGCGCGCGCGGCTGTGGGAGTTCGTGCACGGGCTCGCGGGCGGCGGCACGACGGTGCTCTACACGACCCACCACCTGGGCGAGGTGGACCGCTACGGCGACCGGATCCTCGTGCTCGCGGACGGCGAGGCGCTCTTCGACGGCACCGCCGCCGAGCTCCACCGGGCGGCCCCGGAGTCGGGCGCCGCCGACTTCGAGTCCGCGTTCGTCGCGTTCCTGCGGGAGCGGGGGCACTGATGCGCTGGCTTCTGCTCAAGGACCTGCAGATCCTGCGGCGCTCCCCGCTGATCGTCGGCCTGCTCGTCGCCTATCCGCTGGTGATCGGCCTTCTGATCGGCTTCGCGCTCTCGGGCGACGACGGCAAGCCGCGCGTCGCCTTCGTGAACGAGGTGCCCGCGGGCGAGGGCTTCGACCTGGGCGCGGGCGGGCAGCAGTTCGGCGCCGAGCAGGCGCGCGCGGAGCTCTGCGACCGGGTCGAGTGCGTCGACGCCTCGAGCCGCGAGGAGGCCGAGCGGATGGTGCGCGACGGCGAGGTGCTGGGCGCGCTGATCCTGCCGGAGAACCTGCTCGACCAGCTCCGCTCGCTGACCAGCCTCGACCCCGAGCCGGCGAAGGTCGACGTCTACGTGAACGAGGACGACCCGGTCAAGGCGCAGCTCGTCGACGACCGCATCCAGGCGCTCGTCACCGAGGCGAACCTGATCCTCTCCGAGCGCATCTCCAAGCAGGCCGCGGAGTACATCGACCTGCTGATCGACGGCGGGACGTTCCAGCTCCCGTTCCTGGCGCAGAAGCTGCGCATCCTGGGGCTCGCGCGGGCGGGGGTGATCCTCGAGGGCGTGCGCAGGAGCCTGCCGGTGGACTCGCCCGCGCGCGCCGCGCTCGACCAGGTGATCGAGTTCGCGCATCTCGCCGAGGACAACCTCGACTTCGCGCTGCCCCTGCTGGGGGCGATCTCGGCGCCGATCGCGGTCGAGAAGACCGACGTCTCGGGCACCTCGACCTCGCTCGACTCGTTCGCGATCGCGGCGGCGGCCACGTTCACGCTGATGTTCGTGACCGTGCTGCTCGTCGCGGGCTCGCTCGCGCTCGAGCGCGAGGAGAACGCGTTCATCCGGATCACGCGCGCGAGCGTGGGGCGGGGCGGCCTGCTCGCCGAGAAGATCACCCTCGGCGTGATCGCCTCGCTGGCCGTGACGCTGCTGATGCTCATCGTGATGACGCCGTTCGGCGCGGTGGGGTGGGGACGCGGGCACCTGATCGTGCTCGCGATCCTCGCGGGCGGCGCCGCGTTCGCGGCCTTCGGCGCGGCGATCGGGGCCGCGGGGCGCGACGTGCGCGCGAGCTCGCTGCTCGCCTTCATGCTCTCCCTGCCGATCGCGCTTCTCTCGCTGGTCCCGTCGGGGACGGTGAGCGCGACGCTCTTCGAAGTCCTCGAGGTCCTCCGCGCGCTGTTCCCGTTCCACCCGTCGCTCGAGGCGATCTCGTCGGGGCTCGACGCGGGCGCGGGCTCGCTCTGGCTGCGCCTGCTGCACCTCGCCGCGCTGCTCGCCGCCTACGCGGCGCTCGCGCGGGCGGCGCTGCGGCGCTTCGCGTAGGCCCGCCCGGCCCGTTTCCGGCGCGCCCCCGCGCGTGGGCCCCATGCCTAGAATCAGGCGCGTGAGCTTTCCCGCCACGCGCATGCGGCGCATGCGCAGAACACAAGCGCTGCGGGACCTCGTCCGCGAGACCGAGCTCTCGCCGCGTCACCTCGTGCAGCCGCTGTTCGTCGTCCCCGGCGAAGGCGTCCGCCAGCCGGTGGAGTCGATGCCTGGCGTGGAGCGCTACTCGATCAACGAGCTGGTCGAGGTGGCGGGCGAGGTCCACGAGGCGGGGGTCCCGGCGGTGATCCTCTTCGGGATCCCCGAGCACAAGGACGAGGCCGGCACCGGCGCGTACGACGACGAGGGGATCGTGCAGATGGCGATCCGGGCGCTCAAGAAGGAGCACCCGGACCTCACCGTGATCACCGACGTGTGCCTGTGCGAGTACACCGACCACGGGCACTGCGGGTTCGTGCGCGACGGCGAGGTCGACAACGACATCACGATCGAGCTGATCGCGAAGACCGCGGTCTCGCACGCGGAGGCGGGCGCCGACGTGGTCGCGCCGAGCGACATGATGGACGGCCGCATCGGGGCGGTGCGCGGGCAGCTCGACGAGGAGGGGCACGCGGACGTGCCGATCATCGCGTACGCAGCCAAGTACGCCTCGGCGTTCTACGGGCCGTTCCGCGACGCCGCGGAGTCGACGCCGCAGTTCGGCGACCGGCGCGGCTACCAGATGGACCCGGGCAACGCGCTCGAGGCGGTGCGCGAGGCGCGCCTCGACCTCGAGGAGGGCGCCGACGTGGTGATGGTGAAGCCGGCCGTCACCTACCTCGACGTGATCCGGCGCGTAAAGGACGAGCTCGGCGTGCCGGTCGCCGCCTACCACGTGTCCGGGGAGTACGCGGCGCTCAAGGCCGCGGCGCTGAACGGCTGGGTCGACGAGCGCGCGGCGGTGCTCGAGACCCTCACCTCCATCCGCCGCGCGGGGGCCGACGTGATTCTCACCTACTACGCAAAGGATGTGGCCGAATGGCTCGCGTGAAGACCCCCCGCCCGAAGGTCCGCTCCCGCAAGGACGGTGCGGCGGTCCCCCTCGATGAGACCGACAAACGGATCCTGAACCTCCTGCAGTCCCGCTTCCCGCTCGTCCGCGAGCCCTACGCGGTGCTCGCCGGGGAGGCGGAGCTCGACGTCGACGAGCTCATGCGGCGCACCCAGCGCCTGCTCGACGAGCGGATCATCCGCGAGATCACCCCGATCTTCGACACCCGCGCGCTCGGCTATGAGTCGATGCTGGTGGCGGCCAAGGTCGACGCCGAGCACCCGCACCGGGCGGCCAAGATCATCAACGAGCACCCGGGCGTCTCCCACAACTACCTGCGCACCCACGACTTCAACCTCTGGTTCACGATCGCGGTCCCGCCCGACTCCGAGCTCGGCCTGGAGGGGACGCTCACGGCGCTGCAGCGGATGACCGGCGCCGAGTCGATCCGCCAGCTCCCGACGCTGCGCCTCTTCAAGATCAACATGAACCTCGAGATGGAGAAGGGGACGGAGGAGCTGGCCGCCGCCGTCGACGCCTCGCCGCCCCGCGAGCTGGAGCCGCAGCCCTACGACGAGCGCGACGTCGCCGTGATCCGCGCCCTGCAGGGGCCGATGGCGGTCACCGACCGCCCCTACGACGAGGCGGCGAGCGCGGTGGGCATGACCCCCGAGGCGTTCCTCGAGCACCTGCGCGGCATGGTCGACCGCCTGCTGCTGCGGCGCGTGGCGGCGATCCTCTTCCACCGGCGCGCCGGCTTCTCGGCGAACGGGATGGGCGTGTGGCGCGTGCCGGAGGAGCGGATCCTCGAGGTCGGCAGGCGAATGGCCGCGGTGCGCGGCATCTCGCACTGCTACCAGCGCCCGACCTACCCGGACTGGCCCTACTCGGTCTTCACGATGGCGCACGGGCGGTCCAAGGAGGAGTGCGACGCGATCCTGCAGTCGATCGCCGACGAGCACGGCCTGCACGGCGACGACCGCGCGGTCCTCTACTCCTCGACCGAGTACAAGAAGGTGCGCCTGCACTACTTCACCGACGACTACGCGCGCTGGGAGCGCGAGCACGGCCACCTCGCCGCTGCCTGACCGGAACACCACGGTGAGCGAGGAGACTGCCGCCAGCGACTCGTACGCGACGCCGCGCTCCGCGGAGCTGTTCGGGCGCGCCACCGGGCTCCTGCCGGGCGGCGTGAACTCGCCCGTGCGCGCGATGCGGTCGATCGGCCGCGACCACCCCGTGTTCATCGAGCGCGGCGAGGGCTGCGAGCTCGTCGACGTCGACGGCAACCGCTACGTCGACTGGGTGTGCTCGTGGGGTCCGCTGATCCTGGGCCACGCGCACCCGGCGGTGGTCGAGGCGGTCCAGGAGGCCGCGGCGCGCGGGACCAGCTACGGTGCGCCGATCGAGGGCGAGGTGGAGCTCGCCGCCGAGGTCTGCGAGCGCTTCGGCTCGGTGGAGATGATCCGCATGACCTCGTCGGGCACCGAGGCGTCGATGAGCGCGATCCGCCTGGCGCGCGCGGTCACGGGCCGCGACGCCGTCGTCAAGTTCGCGGGCGCCTACCACGGGCACGTCGACGGGCTCCTGGCCCAGGCGGGGTCCGGCCTCGCCACGCAGGGGATCCCGGCGAGCCCCGGGGTGACGGCCGCGCAGGCCGCCGACACGATCGTCGTGCCCTGGAACGACGACGAGGCGCTCTCCGTGGCGCTGCACGACCGCGAGGTCGCGGCGATCATCGCCGAGCCCCTGCCCGCGAACATGGGCGTCGTGCCGCCCGCGCACGGCTTCTTGGAGGCGCTGCGCTCTGCGGCCGACGAGCAGGGCGCGCTGCTCATCCTCGACGAGGTGATCTCGGGCTTCCGCGTGGCGCGCGGCGGGGCGCAGGAGCTCTTCGGCGTGCGCGCCGACCTGACCGTGATGGGCAAGGTCCTGGGCGGCGGGCTGCCGGCCGCGGCCTACGGCGGGCGGCGCGAGCTCATGGAGCGCGTGGCGCCCGCGGGCGACGTCTACCAGGCCGGGACGCTGAGCGGGAACCCGCTCGCGGTGGCGGCGGGCCTCGCCACCCTGCGCGAGCTCGACGCGGCGGCCTACGCCCGCCTGGGCGAGCTCACCGAGCGGCTCGCCGCCGGCCTGCGCGAGGCGGCAGGCGACCGGCCGGTGAGCGTCGTGGCCCAGCCGGGCCTGCTCACGCCGTTCTTCAGCGCCCAGCCGCCGAGCGACTTCGAGGGCGCCTCGGCGTGCGACCTCGACGCCTATGGGCGCTTCGCCCGCGCCCTGCTCGAGCGCGGCGTCTATCCGCCGGCGTCGCAGTTCGAGGCGTGGTTCGTCTCGCTCGCCCACGACGAGGCGGCGATCGACCGCACCTGCGAGGCGGCGGCCGAGGCGTTCGCCCTGGCGCTGGACTGATGGCCGAGAACGGCCCGCCCGCGAGCACGACCGCCGTCGTGGCCGCCTTCAAGCGGCTGCAGGCGCTGATCGCGGAGCGCTTCGCGCCGCTCGGCATCCACCCAGGGCAGGACCGCCTGCTCGCCGAGCTCTGGGAGCGCGACGGGCTGAGTCAGTCCGAGCTGATCGAGCGGCTGGGCGTGCAGCCGCCGACGGTCACGGGCATCGTCCAGCGCCTGGAGCGCGCGGGCATCGTCCGCCGCGAGCCCGACCCCGAGAACCGGCGGATCTCGCGCGTGTACCTCACCGAGAAGGGCCGCGAGCTCGAGCGGCCGGTCTGGGAGGCGCACGCCGAGGTCGAGCGGGAGTTCTTCAAGAACCTCTCCGCGGACGAGCTGCGCGAGCTGACCGCGCTGCTCGAGCGCACGCTGGGCAAGTAGGGAACGGGCCGCGGCCGCTGGGCAGGCTGCTTTGGGCGGCGAAGTTAGGCCGCTAAATTAGGCGCCTAACAAACTACGCCGACGAAGGGAGAGATCGCATGGAGACCGACCTGAGCGGACGCAACGTGTTGGTCACGGGAGCCAGCTCCGGCATCGGCAGGGCGGTCGCGAGGGCCTTCGCCCGCGAGGGCGCCAACGTCGCGGTCACCTACCGGTCGAACGCCGAGGCCGCCGCCGGGCTCTGCGAGGAGATCCGCGAGGCGGGGGGCGACGCCCTCGCGCTCGAGTACCGGCTCGAGGAGCCGGGCTCCGGCGCGGCGGTCGCGCGCTCGGTTGCGGAGCGCTGGGGCGGGCTCGACACCCTGGTCGCGAACGCCGTGCGCTGGCCGGCCGAGTTCCCCGACGAGGGCCGGGCGGAGTCGCTTTCCATGGAGACCTGGCGGGGCGATCTGCGCGTGAACCTCGAGGGGACGATCGAGGTCGTCCTCGCGGCGCTGCCCCTGCTGAGGCGCAGCGAGGCCGGGCGCATCGTGCTCACGTCGTCGGGCGTCGCGGAGGAGGGCGTGCCCGGCCCGAGCCCGTACGGCGTGGCGAAGGCCGCGCTCGCGGGCTTCGCCCGGCAGCTCGCCTGGGACGTGGGCCGCGACGGCGTGCTCGTCAACGCGGTCGCGGCCGGCTTCACGGCGACGGAGCGCAACCTCGCGTACTTCGACGAGGCGGTGCGCGACGAGGTCGCCAGGCACACGCCCACCGGCCGCCTCTCAGCGCCCGAGGACGTCGCGGGCCTGATCGTCTATCTCGGCTCACCGGCGAACCGCAACCTGAGCGGCGAGGTCGTGCGCGAGGGCTCCTCGACCGGGCGCGGCGGCGTGCGGATGGAGTGGGTGTCGAGCCCGGCGTCCGCGGCGGCTCACTGAGCCGCGGGCGCCGCCTTACCAACCCCTAACCAAGGCATTCCAGAGGCCTTGCCGGGGCTTGGCGGGACGCTGGTGGGCGGGCCCGATCCTCGTAGGTGAGCCCGGAAAGAGCCGGGCCGACCGAAGGAGGAAGCCGTGACGAAGAAGATCTTGCTCACCGCGCTCACGCTCATCGTCCTCGGCGCCGGCGCGGCCGTCGTCCTCGCCCAGGGCCCGCGCGATGGGGCCCGGGGCGGCACGCCGCCGCCGATGTCGGCGAGCGAGCGCGCCGACGTCTCCGGGCCCTGCGACGAGCCCGAGCACGCGCGTGACCCGCGGTGCGGGGACGAGGCGCGCACCGGCGAGGGCGGCCCGGGCGGGCCGGGGCGGTTCCAGGGCTGCGACGACCGCTACGACGACGACAGCCGGGACCGCGACGACCGCTGGGACGACCGGGACGACCGGTGGGATGACCAATACGACCGCGACGACCGGTACGAGGACCGCTGGGAGGACCGGCACGACCGCGACGACCGCTGGGACGACGATCCCTGGGAGGACCGGGACGATTGGGACGACCGCTGGGACCGCGACTGACGCCCCGGCGGCCTGACGGGGCGGCCCACGGCGGGGCGGCGCTGGGCGCCGTCCCGCCTCCCGGCGCCTACGATCCATCCATGACGGTTGGCAGGCGAGTGATCCTGCTGGTCGAGGACGAGCAATCGATCTCCCGGCCGCTCGCCAGCGCGCTTCAGCGCGAGGGGTTCGACACCGTCATCGCGGCGAGCGTCGCGGAGGCCCGCGAGCGGCTCGCGGAGGCGACCCCGGACCTGGTCCTGCTGGACCTGATGCTCCCGGACGGCTCGGGGTTCGACGTGCTGCGCCACCTGCGCAGCGCTGGCGACGTGCCGGTCGTGGTCCTGACGGCGCGCGGGGAGGAGGCCGACCGCATCGTCGGCCTCGAGCTCGGAGCCGACGACTACGTCGTGAAGCCGTTCAGCGCGCGCGAGGTCGCGGCGCGGATCAGGGCGGTGCTGCGGCGCGCGGCGCGCCAGCGGAGCCACGGAAGCGACTCAGCGATCGAGATCGGGGGCCTGCGGCTGGACCCAGGCCGGCATTCGGTGGAGCTCGACGGCGAGGAGCTGGAGCTCTCGCGCAAGGAGTACGACCTCCTCCACCGCCTCATGCGCGACGCGGGCACCGTGGTCACCCGCGAGCAGCTCATCGAGGACGTCTGGGACATGAACTGGTTCGGGTCGACGAAGACGCTGGACGTCCACGTCTCGAGCCTGCGCCGCAAGCTGGGCGACGACCCCGCCCACCCGCGCTACATCCACACGATCCGGGGCGTCGGCTTCCGCTTCTCCTCGCCGGACGAAGCGCGGGAGTAGGCCCGTGAGCCTGCGCGTCACGCTGCTGCTCGCGTTCGCGTACGCGCTGCTCATCGTGCTGATCGCGCTGGAGCTGCCGCTGGCGCTCAACCTCTCGAACCGGGTCGAGGCCGAGGTGCGGGCCGAGTCGGCGACGCAGGTGGCCCTGGTCGCGACGAGTGCGGCCGGCGAGCTCGACCGCCCGGCAGAGCTGCGCGAGCTCGTCGAGGAGGCGGCTGAGGGCCTGGGCGGCCGGGTGATCGCGACCGACGCGGAGGGCATCGTCGTCGCGGACTCGGCGGGGCGCGGGCTCGAGGGCGCGGACTACTCGGGCCGGCCGGAGATCGCCCAGGCGCTGCGGGGCGAGAACGCGCAGGGGCGGCGGGAGAGCGCGTCGCTGGGCGAAGAGCTCTTGTTCACCGCGGCGCCCGTGCTGGAGCGCGGGCAGGTGGCCGGCGCCGTGCGCGCGACGCAGAGCGTCGCCGCGGTCGACCGCGAGATCCGCGAGGACATCCTCGTCCTGGTCGCGGTGGGCGTGGTGGCGCTGCTCTTCGGCGTCGGCGTCGCCTGGCTGCTCGCGGGCTTCCTCACGCGGCCGCTGCAGTCGCTCGCGGGGGCTGCGCGCCGCGTCGCGGAGGGTGACCTGGGGGCGAGGGCGCCGGTGGCGGGCTCGCGCGAGCAGCGCGACGTGGCGGAGGCGTTCAACGAGATGGCAACGCGGCTCGAGGCGGTGCTCACCGCGCAGCGCGAGTTCGTCGCGAACGCGTCGCACCAGCTGCGCACGCCCCTGACTGGCCTGCGGCTGCGGCTGGAGGCGGCCGAGGGCCTGGCCCGCGACGAGGAGCTGCACGCGGAGCTCGCCGCGGCAGGGCGGGAGGTCGACCGGCTGGCGGCGCTCCTGCGCAACCTGCTGGTGCTGGCCCGCGAGGGGGAGGAGCGCCCCGAGCCGCGCCCGGTCGAGCTGGCGGAGGAGGTGGCCGAGGCGCTCGCTCGGTGGGAGGCGGAGGCGCAGGCGGAGGGGATCGCCCTCGCGGCGCGCGACGAGGGCGTGCCGGTGGCGCTTGCCTCGGCGACGGACGTGGGCATCGCGCTCGACAACCTCCTCGAGAACGCGATCAAGTACTCGCCGCGCGGCTCAACGGTGACGGTGGAGTGGGGCGAGCGCGGCCGGTACGCCTACGTGGCAGTCGCGGACGAGGGGCCGGGGCTCGCGCCGGGCGAGGAGGCCGCCGCGACGGAGCGGTTCTTCCGCGGCAGCGCGGGCGCGGGCACGCAGGGAAGCGGGCTGGGGCTCGCGATCGTGCGGGCGCTGGCGCAGCGCTGGGGCGGCGAGCTGGTGCTCGAGAACCACGAGGGCGGCGGCCTGCGCGCGGAGGTGCGCCTGCCCGCGCGTGGGGCCGAGGCGGGCGGCGACGCGGGCTTTGCCAACTCCTTACCCGGGCGGCGCTAGCGTCGGAATCGATGAGGATCGGCGCCGCCACAGTCGCAGTTCTCGCCGTCCTCGGCCTGGCGGCCGCGGCGGGGATCGGCCTGCTGGTGAACCAGCTCACGGGCGACTCGATCGGGCTTGCGGCGAAGCCGCTCTCCGCCGGTTCGCTCGCGCCCGCGGCGGCGGACGACGACTCGGAACGCGGCCGAGGCCGCGGACGCGGTGGCGACGACGATCGCCGCGAGCATCGCGGCGAGCACCGCGACGACGATCGCGACCACGACGACGACTCGGATCGCGACCACGACCGCGACGACGACTCCGATCACGACGACGATTCGGACTCCGACGAGGAGTGGGAGCCCGACGACGACTAGGTAGCCTCAGCGGCGGCGGCCCTTGAACCGCCCCGGACGAGACGCGCGCCGTACCCGGTCAAGCGAAGACGACGCGCAGCCTCAGCCCATTAGCGACTCATCGAGGAGGTTCAAGATGGCTTGGCTCGTGATCACGATCGCCGGCGTGCTCGAAGCGGTGTGGGCGATCGCCCTCAAGGAATCGGACGGCTTCTCGAAGCTCGTCCCGTCGCTGATCTTCCTCGCCGCCGGCGGAGCCAGCATCATCCTGCTCGCCCTGGCGCTGCGCGACCTGCCCGTGGGCACCGGCTACGCGGTGTGGACCGGGATCGGCGCGGTGGGGGCGGCGCTCGCGGGCATCGTCGTGCTCGGCGAGGCCGCGACGGCGACCCGCCTGGCCGCGATCGCCCTGATCGCCACCGGGATCGTCTGGCTGGCCCTGCAGGAGGGCGCGGAGGCCTGAGCCCGGCGCCGGGACCCGGAAAACCGCGAACCCGAGCCGCCCCGCATCGCGAATCCGCGAAAACGGCTCCCCAGGAGCCTCAACTGCGAACTCGCGGGCGGCGATTTCGCGAGTTCGCGGTTACGGCTCCCCGGGAGCCTTACCGCGAATTCGTGGGGTGCGCGTTCGCGAATTCGTGAGCGCTCGCGCGCGCGGCTCGCTACCGTGCCCGGCCGTGATCGAGCCTTCGGATTCCCTGCGGGTCCTCGCGCGGCAGCTTCGCGAGGAGGACACCGTGATCTCGCCGCACGTGGTCGAGCCCGCGGTCACGCCCGGGCTCGGCGAGCTGGCGGCCGCGGGGCCCGGCGCCGCCGGGGATCCGGGCGCGTACGCGCTGATCGTCGAGTGCGTGCGCGAGGGCTACCTCCTGCACTTCGGCGAGCCGCGTGTGGTCGTCACGGACGACGCCGACCTGCGGCTCTTGGCGGGCGACTACCTCTACGCGCGGGGGATCGAGCGCCTCGGCGCGCTGGGCGACCTGGGGGCGATCCGCGAGCTCTCCGAGCTGATCTCGCTCGCGGCGCAGCTGCACGCGGCCGATCGCGACCGCGGCGACATCGACGCGCTGTGGATCGCAAGCTCGGTTGCAATCGCCGCCGGCGTCGCCGGCCTGGGCCCCGAGGACGCCCCCGAGGGCCCCGGCGCGGGCGAGCGAATCGCGGCCCTTGCGGCCTCTCGGCGCGCCGTGGAAGCGGGCGAAACGGGCGCCGCGAAGCGCCTCTTCGGGGCCGCTCGCGACCTCGCTGCGGGGGCCGGACTGGCCGAGCGTCTTCGCCTCGCTGTTGAAGCAATAGACTTGCGGGCCGTCTGAGCGTGGCTGATCCTGCCAACAACAAGAACGGCGGCGCTGCCGGCGGGAACGAGGCGCCCGAGAGGCCCAAGCCTGCGGGCTACTTCGAGGGTGAGACGATGACCCGCCGGGCTGCGTTCGCGGTCGCCGGCCAGGCCTTCGGTGGCGTCGCCGCCGCCGGCGTGCTCCTGCCGGTCGTCGGCTTCGCGGTGGCGCCCATCTTCGACCGCCCCGAGGAGCGCTGGGAGGCGGTCGGTCCCGTCGACGCCTTCAGCGACGACACCTACCGCCAGGCCGTGATCACGCTGCGCGACGGCATCGGCGAGGCGGGCAAGACCACCGTTTACATCCGCCGCGGCAACCCGAGCCGCTTCGAGGGCGAGAGCGCCGACGAGTTCATCGCGATCTCGACCCGCTGCGCGCACCTCGGCTGCCCGGTCCGCTTCGTCGAGGCCGCGGGCTCCTTCATCTGCCCGTGCCACGGCGGCGTCTACGACTTCGAGGGCAAGGTGCTCGGCGGCCCGCCGGTGCGCCCGCTCGACCGCTTCCAGACCCGCGTGCGCGACGGCCAGGTCGAGGTCGGCCCCCGCTACAGCGTCACCAACTCCCTCAAGCCCGTCCGCTCCCGCGATCCCGGCGAGTTCACGGGCGGCATCTGGGAGTACCTCTACCCGCCCCGTCCCTCGACCCCGCCCGCGCCGTAAGCCATGCCGAACCTCGTTCCCAAGGCTCTGCGCAAGCCCGGCAAGCCCGGTGAGGGCAACGGCGCGCTGTCGCCCGAGAAGCTCAAGGAGGCGCCGGTCGACCTCGTCGGCTGGGTCGACGAGCGCACCGGGGCGAGCCCGTTCCTGACCGGCCTGCTCTTCCGCAAGGTGCCGAAGGGCACCAACTGGTACTACACGCTCGGCTCGGCGACCCTGTTCGCCTTCCTCGTGCAGGCGATCACGGGCGTGTTCCTGGCGATGTTCTACGTGCCCTCGCCGGTCGAGGCGTACGGGTCGATCACCCACATCACCAACGACGTCTTCCTCGGCGAGTTCGTCCGTGGCATGCACAAGTGGGGCGCCACGACGATGATCATCCTGATCTTCCTGCACATGGCGCGCACGTTCTTCTTCGGCGCCTACAAGTACCCGCGGGAGCTCAACTGGGTGATCGGCGTCGTGCTCATCATCCTCACGCTGGTGATGGGCCTCACGGGCTACCTGCTGCCGTTCGACCAGCGCTCCTACTGGGCGACGATCGTCGCGATGAACATCACCGCGACCGGCCCGATCCTCGGCCCGTACCTCGCCGACTTCCTGCGCGCCGGCGCCGAGTTCGAGGCCACGACGCTCTCGCGCTTCTACGCGCTGCACATGATGCTCGTGCCCGGCCTGATCATCGCCCTGATCGGCGCGCACCTGTACCTCGTCGTCAAGCTCGGCACGACGGCCCCGCCCTGGGTCCGTGCCGAGTCCAAGCCCAAGAGCCTCCGCGAGGAGAAGGTCTGACCCGTGGACTCCGCAGCCAAAGAGGCATACCTTCGCGAATACGAGGTCCTGAAGAAGAAGGGGAAGCCCTTCTTCCCCTACGCGGTCTTCAAGGACTCGGTGATGTTCATGATCGTGGTCGGCGTGATCGCGTTCATGTCGCTCATGCTCGGCGCCGAGCAGGGGCCCAAGGCCGATCCGACCACGACCACCTACGTCCCGCGTCCCGAGTGGTACTTCTTCTTCCTTTTCGAGCTCCTGCGCGTGCTCAAGCCGCCGGAGCTCGTCCCGGTCGCGACGATCGGCCTGCCGACGGTCGCGATGGTGCTGCTCCTGCTGCTGCCGTTCTACGACCGCAACCCGGAGCGCCACCCGCTCCGCCGCCCGGTCGCCACGACGGCGGGCATCATGACGATCATCGCGATGGCGTTCCTGACCTACCTGGGCGCCTCGGCCGGCTCGCCGACCGAGATCGAGCTCGACGTCGCGCCGCAGTACGAGGCGGGCAAGCAGGTCGCCGCGCAGTCCGGCTGCCTGGCCTGCCACCAGTTCGGCCACAACGGCAACGACGGCCCGGGTCCGGAGCTCACTCACATCGGCAGCGAGCTGCCCGCGGCAGCGATCGAGCGCACCCTGCGCAACCCGCCGGGCATCATGCCCTCGTTCGAGAACCTGCCGCCCGAGAAGTTCAACGACCTGGTCGAGTTCCTGAGCTCGCTGCGCTGAGCGTGGCCGGCCTGCGAAGCTGCGCTCTGTGAGCGCTACGCACGCCAAGCCCTCCCGCTCCTCGGACGAGTTCGCGGGCCAGGTCCGCGGCATGTTCGACCGGATCGCGGGCGTCTACGACTTCATGAACTCGGCGATGACCGCCGGCCTGCACCACGGCTGGCGCGAGCGCGCCGCCGACCGGGCCGAGCTGCGCCCCGGCGACGCCGCCCTCGACCTGTGCTGCGGCACCGGCGACCTCGCCTTCGCGCTGCGCGAGCGCGTGGGCGCGCGCGGGCGCGTCGTCGGCGCGGACTTCTCCGAGCGCATGCTCGCCATCGCCCAGGACAAGGCGATCGAGCGCGGCTACCCCGACGTCACGTTCGAGTGGGCCGATGCGCTCGAGCTGCCCTATTCCGACGCCTCGTTCGACGCGGTCACGGTCGGCTTCGGCGCACGCAACCTGGCCGACCTGGAGCGCGGCATCGCGGAGATGGTCCGCGTCGCGAAGCCCGGCGGGCGCGTCGTGATCCTCGAGATCACGCAGCCGCGCCGTCCGCCGCTCTCCTACTTCTTCAACCTCTGGTTCGACCGGATCGTCCCGCTGCTCGGCCGCCTCGCCGGCGACCCCGACGCCTACTCGTACCTGCCCGAGTCGGTGCGCAGCTTCCCCTCGCCCGAGGGGCTCGCCGCGATCATGGACCGCGCCGGCCTCACCGGCATCCGCTACACGATCCTCGCGGGGGGGATAATCGCGATCCACTCCGGCCGCAAACCGGCCTGAAGCCGCGGAACCCCCTCCCGCCGATGGACCGCAGCGCCGTCCCGCCCCCCGTCACCCGCGTCCTCGACGCGGCGCAGGCGTGGCTGCCCGGGCTGATGGCGCGCGCCGAGGAGCGGCTCGCGGCCGTGGTGGGCGACGAGGGCCCGCTCGCCGACGACGCGCAGGCCACGCTGCGCGCCGGCGGCAAGCGCCTGCGCCCGATGCTGGTTTTGGTGTGCGCGGGCCCGCAGGCGGGGGAGGGCGCCCTGCGCGCAGCCACCGCCATCGAGCTCGTCCACATGGCGACCCTGGTGCACGACGACGTGCTCGACGCGGCGCCCCTGCGCCGCGGGCTGCCGACGGTGGTCGCGACCGCGGGCCGCGACCAGGCGACGTCGGTGGGCGATCTTCTGCTCGCGCGCGCCTTCAGCGAGCTCGCCGTGCCCGGCGCTGAGCGCCAGGTCCAGCACCTGGCGCGCGCCTCGGTCGGCCTCGCCCTGGGCGAGCTCGCGCAGCGGCGCGACGCCTTCGACACGGGCATCTCGGCCGAGCGCTACCTGGAGCGCTGCCGGCTCAAGACCGCGCGCCTGTTCGAGTGCGCGTGCCTGATCGGCCGCGCGAGCGCGGGGGCCGCGGACGACTCCGTCGAGCAGCTCGAGCGCTTCGGGCGCGAGATCGGCCTCGCCTTCCAGCTCCTCGACGACGTGCTGGATGTCGCCGGGCCCGCGGAGCGCACCGGCAAGGCGCGTGGCACCGACCTGCTCGACGGCACGGTGACCCTGCCGCTGATCATCGCCCGCGAGCGCGACCCGGAGCTCGCGGCGGTCGATCTGCGCTCGCTCACGCCCGAGAGCGCGGAGGAGGTCTGCGACCGCATCGCGGCGACGGGCGCCCTCGACGAGGTCCGCGCCGACGCGCGGGCCCGCGTCGAGGCGGCGAAGCGCGCGCTCGCCGAGGCGCCGGGGCTCGACCGAAGCCAGCGCGAGCTGCTCGCGCTCGTCGCCGACGGCGTGGTCGAGCGCTACGCGTAGGGTCCGGCGCAGAGACGAGGGCCCCCGCCCCTCAGCGAGAGCCCCCGTGTCTGGCCTTCCCCGGACTTTGCCGCGCCCTGTGAGTCGAGTCGCCCGCCGGTGTGGGCTCAGAAGTCCTCGGGGAGGATGAGGTTGTGCCGCAGCGCTTCGCCGAAGCGCTCGATCTCCTCCTCGAGGTTCGCCCGCATCAGCACGCGCAAGTCTTCGAGCAGCGCCTCCGTGCCCTTGTCGAGCGCCTCGTCAAAGCGGTCCACGACGCTCTGGTGGTAGGTCCCGGACTCCCTCCATTCGCACTCGGGGCAGCGCAGCGCGACGTGCCAGAAACCTGGCTCGGCCTGAGCCCAGTCGACCGGGTAGACGAGGTCGCGCCCGCACTCCGGGCAGATGTGGAGATCGTCGGCGCGGCGAGCGCCCTCGGCCTCGGCGGGGCGCTGCGTCCGCAGCTCGTCCTCGAGCCGCAGCCGCTTCCCCCCGTGGGCCCCGTCGCGCCGTGTTGCGTGCCGCTTCGCCATGTTCGCCCCCCTCATCGGCACCGGCCCCCAAGTCCTTTAGGGGCTGGTCCCTAGGGCGCTTTTTGGGGCCGGGCCCCGCCCGCGACGCCTGACGCCACGCCGCGGAATAGACTGCCCCGCGCGATGGTCCTGAGCGACCGAACCATCCGCGCGGAGATCGCAGCGGGGAGGATCGAGATCGACCCGTTCGAGGACTCGATGGTGCAGCCCTCGAGCGTCGACGTGCGCATCGACAACCGCTTCCGCGTCTTCCACAACGCGCGCTACCCCTACATCGACGTCCGCAAGCCGATGGAGGGCCTCACCGAGCTGGTCGAGATCGGCGACGACGAGCCCTTCATCCTGCATCCGGGCGAGTTCGTCCTGGGGCAGACGCTCGAGCGCGTCAAGCTGCCCAGCGACATCGTCGCCCGCCTCGAGGGCAAGAGCTCGCTCGGGCGCCTCGGCCTGCTGATTCACTCGACCGCGGGCTTCGTCGACGCGGGCTTCGAAGGGAACCTCACCCTCGAGCTCTCCAACGTCGCCAACCTGCCGATCACGATCTACCACGGCATGCCCATCGGGCAGATGTCCTTCATGCGCATGGACCAGCCCGTCGAGCGCCCCTACGGGTCGCGCGAGACCGGCAGCAAGTACCAGGGCCAGGCCGAGCCCACCCCGTCCCGCTTCCACCTCAACTTCAAGAGCTAGCCGGACCCGGGGACGGCGAAGGCGTACCATTCGGGTTGATGCCCAATATCGGACCACTCGAGCTGGCGATCGTCCTGATCATCGCCTTGGTCGTGTTCGGCCCCAAGCGCTTGCCGGAGCTCGGCAAGTCGCTCGGCACGGGCATGCGCGAGTTCAAGGACTCGATCACGGGCCGCCACGACGAGGAGCGCCAGCGCGAGCGGACCAAGCGCGCGCTCGAGCAGGAGTCGCCGGCCACCACCCGTGAGCCCGAGGCGGCCGAGGCCGCCGAGGGCGAGGTCGTCTCCGAACCGCGCGAGTAGCCGGCGGACCCGGCGGGAGGCGTAGGGCGGTGGCGCGCATCAAGCCCGTCAGCTTCGACGACCGGCTGACGCTGGTCGAGCACCTCGACGAGCTGCGCTCGCGGATCGTCGTCTCGGTGATCACGCTCGTGCTCGCGATCGCGCTCTGCTTCTGGCAGCGCGACCTGCTGCTCGAGATCGCGAACCGGCCGCTGCCCTCCGACTACGAGCCGTTCACGTTCAGCCCCACCGAGCCCTTCTTCGTCACCATCAAGCTCGCCTTCTACGCGGGGCTGTTGCTCTCGCTGCCGGTGATCCTCTACCAGGCCTACGCGTTCGTCCTGCCTGCGCTGACCAACCGCGAGAAGCGCGCGCTTTTGCCCTTCCTGCTCTCGGTGCCGTTCCTGTTCGTCGCCGGCGCCGTCTTCGCCTACTTTCTGATCGCGCCGACCGCGCTCCAGTTCCTCCTCGTCACCTTCCCCGGCGACGACACCTTCGAGGTCGCCGTGCGCGCGCAGGACTACTACAGCTTCGTCGTGCTGACCTGCATGTCGGTCGGCGTCCTGTTCCAGATCCCGATCGGCGTGCTCTCGGCCTGCCGCCTCGGGATCACCACCCCGCAGCGGCTCGCGCGCAACCGCCGCTACGCGATCCTGATCATCGCTGTGGTCGCCATGCTGCTTCCCGGCCAGGATCCGGTCACAATGCTGATCGCGATGGCTCCGCTGTATCTGTTGTTCGAGTTCTCGCTGCTGTTGGCCCGGGCGTTCGGGCGCCCGCTCGACGACGCGCCCGCCACGACCCCGGCGGAGGCGCAGTAACCGCCCGGCACCGGTACCCTCTCCGTCCCGTGCTCTTCGATCTCTCGAATCCCAGACGCAAGGCCGTAATCCGCGTCGCCTACGCGTTCCTCGCGGTGATCTTCGCCGCGGGCTTCATCGGCTTCGGCATCGGCGGCGAGCTGGGCGCCGGCGGCCTCTTCGACGGCGTCTTCGGCATCGGCAATCCGTCGGGCAGCACCTCCGACCAGTTCAAGGACCAGATCGAGGAGGTCGAAGAGCGGCTCGAGGCCAACCCCAACGACACCGAGGCGCTCGCCGAGCTCGCCTCGCTGCGCTACCAGTCCGGCCGGGTCCAGCTCGGCGTGGACGAGGAGAGCGGCCAGCTGCTGATCACCGAGGAAGCGAGATCGGAGTTCAACAAGGCGTTCGACGCCTGGCAGGAGTACCTCTCCAAGAACCCGGCCAAGCCCGACCCGGCGACGGCCGCAAGCATGCGCGACGCCTACCAGATGGTCGGCGACTGGCGGAACGCGGCGGAGGCTCAGGCGATCCTCGCCGAGGACAACCCGAGCTTCACCGAGTACGCCAACCTCGCCTACTACTGGTACAACGCGCTCGACCTCAAGGCCGGCGACGAGGCGCTGGAACAGGCGCGCAAGCACGCCGAGGGCAAGCGCGACAGGGACGACCTCAAGCAGTTCGCGGATCTGCGCAAGCAGGCCAAGAAGTACAAGAAGCAGCAGGGCGAGCTGCCCAAGCCGGACGACCCGCTCGAGCAGCCTGCCGCGCCGCTGGTGGGCTCGAACCCGCTCGGGTTCTGATCCGCGCCTTGCCCCCTGAAAACGGCCCTGCGAGGGTCAAATCTTTCTGCGCGGCTCGCTACCATTCGGGCGGGCCACTAGCTCAATTGGTAGAGCAGGAGACTCTTAATCTCAAGGTTGAAGGTTCGAGTCCTTCGTGGCCCACTAGCTCAAACGGCCGCGCCCTCGCGCGGCCGTCGTCTTTTCTGGGCGGCGCCGGCGCGGCGCCGCCCCGGCGCCCCTCCGTACGCTTTCCGCAGTGAGCGAGTCGAAGCGCGGCCGTAACGGGGGGCACCCCGGGGGGACCGGTGCGGTCCTCGGTGTGCGGCTGCTCCGCTACTCGGGCGTCCAGGGCACGACGCTCGTCATCTCGAACGTCATCCAGCTCGCCTCGATCGCGGTCGTCGCGAACTTCCTCGGCCCCGCGGAGCTAGGCCGCTACGCGCTGCTTTTGTTCCTCGCCGGCCTGATCACCCAGATCGAGGTGATGCTGGTCAAGCCGGGCACGATCCGGCGCACGTTCGGCGGCGGCGACGACGAGGACGATGACGACGACGAGCAGGACGAGAAGGACGTCTCGAGCTCGCCCCAGCGGAGCCTCGGCACCGGCCTCGCCTGGGCGTTCGTCCTCGGCCTGATCGGCACGGCCGTCGTCGTCTGGCAGCGCGAGCCGCTCGCGAAGCTCCTGCTGGGCAGCGCCGACGACGCGAACCTCATCTTCTGGGCGGGGCTCCTCTCCGGCTTCTGGCTCGTCTTCAAGATCGCGGACATCGTCATCTGGCTCGAGCGCCGCCCGACCGCGTTCCTGCTCGCCGACTCGTCGCGGCCGGTGCTGGTCCTGGCGGCGATGGTGGCCGTGCTCGCCACCGGCGGCGACGTCGAGAGCGCGATCATCGCGACGACGGCGGGCACGGCGCTCGCCGCGGCCTTCGCGGTGTTCCTCCTGCGCGGGAGCTTCGAGCCGTCCTTCGACCTGCGCGAGGTCGGCCAGATCATCCTGCGCGGCCGCTACCGGGCGCCGATCATCATGTCGTTCTGGGCGATCCAGAACGCCGACATCTTCCTGCTGTCGCGCTTCGTCGACGACGCCGACCTCGGCATCTACCACCTGGCGTCGAGGATCGGCATGGTCGTGGCGTTCCTGCCGCAGGGATTCCGCATGTCGCTGCGCCCGCTGCGCAAGGCGGCGATCTTCAAGGCGGTCCGCGAGGAGTACGGGCAGCGCGAGCAGCGCGGCCAGCTGCTGGGCTACTTCCTGCTGCTCTGCATCTTCGCCGTGCTCGCGATGGTGGTCGGGGGCGCGGTGCTGGTGGACGTGGCGCCCTCCTCGTACGGCCCAGCGGCGCCGCTGATCCCGTTCACCGCGGCGGCGTTCGTGATGCCGTCCTTCTACCGCGGGATCAACCAGAACGTGAACATCCCGCACAAGCGGGCGACGTTCATCACGGGCTGCGTGCTCGCGTTCCTGATCTTCGCGGGGATGATCGCCTGGCTCGCCCCCGAGATCGGTGTGTACGCGGCCCCGCTGGGGATGATCGCGGGCTTCGGCATCCCGGGCGCCTACATGTTCCTGCGCTGCCAGCTCGGCAAGCGCCCGATCGCCTTCCCCTACTCGGAGGTCCTGCGGGCGATCCTGATCGCGGTTGCGATCGGCGTGGGCTTCCACCTCCTCCCGCCGATGAACGTGTGGGTCGAGCTCGTGGTCGCCCTCCTTGCGCTCGCGCTGTTCGTGGTGCTGCTCTTCGTCTTCCGCGTCGTGCCCGAGAACCACTGGCGGCCGCTCATGCACATGGCGCGGTCGGCGGTGCGCGGCACGGTGATCCACGACCTGAACCCGCGCGCCGGGCTGCGCTCGCTCGGGCGCATGGAGCGCAGGCGCCTGCGCCGCGCGGTCACCACCGGCCTCTCCGCCGAGGAGCTGCGCGACGGGCACGGCGAGGTGCTGGTGGGCTACCTGCGCCGCGTCGGCGACCGCGCCGGCGTGCCGGACATCGCCGAGCCCACCGAGTTCGACGGCGAGATCTCGCTGTTTTTGTTCGAGCGCGCCCCGACGGCGGTCCGCAACGCGACCATGCGGCGCCTGCTCGCCGCGGGGGCGAGCTCGAACGAGCTGCGCGCCCTGGAGGAGCTCGCCAACCACCTGGCCCGCGCCCCGCGCGACGCCTGGCACGGCAAGCGCAAGGGCGAGGTGCCCCGCAGGCGGCTGCGCAGGTAGGGCGCCCTGTACCGTCCCCCGGGCGATGGCTGAGATCGTCGACCCCACCGTGCTCGTCTACGCCCTGGAGGCGGACGAGGGCGACGAGGAACTCGAGCGCAGGGCGGAGCGCGTCCAGGCGCACTACCAGGGGCAGGCCCACGGCGAGCTCGAGCGGCGCGCCTGGCGCGCGGGAGGGGTCGGCGTCCTCGCCCTGCACGACCCGGTCCTGAGCTGCGCCTGGCCCTACTGGTACGAAGACGCCGACCGCGCCCTGGTGGGCGCCTACATCCCGGTGGGCTGGAGCGGCCTCGCGGAGCCCGACGGCCTCGGCGGCGCGGCACGTCACCTGGCGACCGCGCTCGCCCGCGACCCGGGGCTGGTCGCGCGCGAGCTGAACGCCCCGCAGATGGTCGCGCTCGCCGACCGGCGCGCGGGCACGGTCACGCTCGCCAACGACGCTCTGGGGGCGGGGCGGCTGTACGAGTTCGAGTTCCCCGGCGGCCGGGCCTGGTCCAACCGGCTCGGCGCGCTCGCGCTCTTCGCCGGGACGGAGCCCGAGCCCGACGAGCGCGGCTGGGCGCTGTTCGCGGCCGCGGGCTGGTTCATGGGCGACTCCACGCCGGTGCGCGGCATGCGCAAGGTCGCGCCGGGGACGGTGCTGCGCGTCGGCCCGCAGGGCGCGAGCGTCGAGGAGACGGGCGCCGCGGAGGCGCTCGCCGGCCGCGGCGTGGCGGGCGAGGCCCGGGTCGACGAGGCGGCGGAGGCAGCGAAGCTCGCGCTGCGCACGGCCGCCGCGGTGTTCCCGGAGCGGCCGCGGGTGGACCTCTCCGGCGGGCGCGACTCGCGGGTCTCGGCCGCCGCGGCGATCGCCGCGGGCATCGACGCCGAGCTGCGCACGAGCGACGTGAAGGCGGGCGAGGCGGACATCGCCCGCGAGCTGGTCGCCCGCGCGCCGCGCGAGGTCGACCACAAGGTCGCCTGGAGGGAGGGACAGCAGAAGGTGCACACCAAGCCGCTGCGCGCCCGCGCCCGCGACCTGTTCCTGTTGCACGAGGGGATGCGCTACGCGGGGCGCGTGCGCGGGCGGATGGCCCTGCCCCCGCCGCCGCAGCGCTTCGCGTCGATCTCGGGACACGGCGGCGAGATCGCGCACGGCTTCTACTACCCGAGCGAGCGCAAGCTCGCCGAGGCGCGGTCGGGCGGCGAGGCCGGGCTGCTCGCGCGCCTCATGACCTCCGTGCGCCGCGGCCACGACGCCGCGGGCGCCGACGCGTACGCGGCCGCCGAGGCCGAGTTCCGCCGCCAGCTCGACCGCGGGCGCGCGGCCGGCGTCGAGGGCCCCGCGCTGCTCGACTGGTTCTACCTGATGGACCGCTTCCCGCACCGCTCGGGCCTCGCCGCGCACGCGCAGCGGATCACGGTGTTCTCCTCGCCGAGCTTCATCCAGTCGGCGTTCACGCTCACCCCGGAGGAGCGCCTGGAGGCGAAGCTCCACCGCGAGCTGCTCGAGCGCCTCGTGCCTGCCTGGGCGGAGGTGCCCTACTTCAAGCGCCGCGCCCGCGACCCGATCCGCAGGGCGCGGATCTGGGAGGGGCAGTCGGGCCGCGAGCTGGCCGCGATGCTGCGCCGCGAGGACGCCTGGGAGGACTGCTTCGACGCGCGGCGCGTGCGCCGGATGTGGCGGCGGGCGCGCTTCTGGCGGCCGGCTCCGGAGTGGGAGCAGGTCTTCGAGCGCGTCGTCTGCCGGATCGCCTTCGAGGACTGGCGCGAGGCGATCCGCCAGGCGCTCGCCTAGGCGCGCAGCGCTCGAGCCGGCGCTGGATCCGCGCGCGTGCCTGGGAGCCGGGGATCGCCCTCTGAGCATCCGTCCCGGGTCCTCGCTTGGGGGCCCGGGCGAGGGGTAGCCGCCCTTGCGGAAGGAAACATCGGTACGCCGAGGGAGGAGCAAGGAGGCTCATGGCTCGCAAACCGACGGATCAGTACGACGACTATTCGATCGTCGACCCGGAGCGCATCCCCGACGGACCGGACGTCCTGCTGGACGTCCCGGTGGTGAAGGTGGACGAGATCGACATCGAGGTCGACGATCTCCACGCGCAGCTCGCGGTCATGGCCGAGGTGACGGGCATGGTCGAGCTCAGCGTGGGCGCGGAAGCGCGCCTGGGCAAGGTCGAGCTCAACATCCAGGGCGTCGAGGCGCAGGCCCTCGTCAAGGCGAGGCTCGACAACGTCTCGGCGATCCTGCAGCGCGTCATGCTCTCGCTGGACCGCAACCCGGAGCTGCTGGCGAGCGTGGGCGAGGCCCTGGAGCGCGTCGGGAGCGGCGCCGGCTCGCTGCTCGCGGACGCGGGCGAGGGCGTCGAGCACATCGGCGCGGGCGCGGGCGAGGGCGTCGGCAGGGCAGCGGGTGGCGCGGGGCGTGGCCTCTCCGCCGCCGGGCGCGGCGCCGGCGAAGGCGTCGGTCGCCTGGGGAGGGGCGGCTGACGTGGCGGCGCGCACGAACGCACGGTCAGGCTCCGGCGACAAGCGCCGCTCGGGGGCTCGCAGCGCCTCGCAGAAGCCCGAGAAGTACCGCTTCGCCCAGAACGTCGACGGCGAGGAGACGGCGGCTGAGAGCACGTATCGCGAGCACGCTGCCGAGCAGCGCGACGGCGGCCCGCAGGCAGACCCCGACGTCCTGATCGACGTCCCCGTGCTCAAGGTGGACTCGATCCACCTCGAGCTCGACGACCTGGACGCCCACGTCGCGCTCATGGCCAAGATCCTCGAGCTCGTCAGCCTGAACGTCGGCGTCGACGCGCACCTCGGCAAGGTGAGGCTCGACATCAAGGGCGTCGAGGCACAGGCGCTGCTCAAGGTCCGGCTCGACCACGTGGCGGCGATCGTCGACCGTGTGCTCACGACCGTCGATCGCAACCCGGAGCTCGTCGAGAGCATCGGCCGCGCGGTGCGCAGCACCGGCGCGGGCGCCGGGCAGACGCTGGGTTCTGCGGGCCGGGCGACGGAGCGGGTCGGCGAGGGCGCGGAGGGAGCGCTCGGTGAGCTCGGCCAGGGCGCAGGCGAGGCGGTGGAGGGCGTCGGCGCCGGCGCCGGTGAGGCCGCCGCGAACATCGACCAGGTCGTCCAGCAGGCAGGCCACGCGGCCGGTGAGCTCGCGGGCGGGGCTTCCGACCTCGTCGCGGGCGATCCCGCCACGCGCGCTAAGGCAGCGGCGAAGCTCACCCTGAAGGAGCTCGGCGAAGCTGCCCAGGCGAAGGTGAAGGGCATCGGCGAGAAGCGCCGTCACCGCAAGGCCGAACGCGCTCACGCGACGGATCGGGCCATGGAGCTGGCCGACGACCTCGGGGTCGACCTCGATGAGATCGAAGGCAGCGGCGCCGACGGCAAGATCACGGTGAAGGACGTCCGCACGGCGGCGTTGGCGGAATGAGCGACGAGCACGCCCCAGCCGACGTGGAGATCGGCGCCCGCGCCAAGGCTCGCTCGCTGCGCGTGGTCCGCAAGGCGAAGGACGGCCGGGTTCGCTTCCACGGCGACCCGGCGCCCGACACGGCGCGCTACGAGGAGCGCCAGGGGATGCCCGAGGAGCTCGAGGAAGGGGAGACCTACCGCAACGTCGAGATCCGCTGGGCCGTCGGCGCCCGTCTGCGCGAGCGTCGGCGCGGGCGGGACGAGGGCGGCTAGCCCGCCCGGGGATCCTCGCGCGCTTCGCGCTGGATCACGATGAACGCGTAACCCAGGCGCCGGATCAGCTCGACCAGGATCCCGAGGCCGATCAGGATGTAGAAGGCAGTGAACAGCTTGAGCCATCCGTCGGCGAGCACGAGCTGGGGGTCGGCGACGCTCGTCGTCGTCAGGGTCGAGACGGCGAAGTAGAAGCCGTCGACGAGGTTCCAGCCGTTGCCCAGGGTGTAGGTGAGGGTGCCGATGGCGACGAGCAGCAGGGCGGCGCCCGCGACCGCGCCGAAGTTCTCCTCGCGCCGCGCGTAGCGCACCGCGGCCACGAACCGCCTCCACATGAGGAGCGCGGAGATCACGAGGGAGGGTTCCCCGCCAAGGCGGCCTCTCCTGCTCCGCCGTAACCGAGTTACCTCGTCCTGCAGACGAGGAAGGTCGGTCACCGGGCGGTCAGCGCGGGCGGCCGGTGACCTGGTAGCTCACGTACCAGCAGAGGTGGCGGACGGCGCCGATGCCGAGCGCGATTGGCATGAGCAGCTTCCTCACGGCGCTCTGATCGTACCTCGGCGTATAGAACTCAGCCGATGAGAGCGTTGGTCAGCGGTGAACCCGAGCCGGCGACGGCCCTCGCCGGGGCCCTGCGCGAGCGCGGCTGGGAGGTGGAGCTCGTCAGGGGCGGAGCCGACACGTCCGCCCGCTCCGTCGGCGAGCTAGCGAGCAAGCTCACCGAGCTGGAGGGGCTGGCTGGCGGCGGGGGCTTCGATGTCGCCGTGGCCGTCGGGGTCGGCGACGCGGCCGTCGCGCTCGCCCTCGTGGCGGCGAAGCTCGGCGTGCCGATCCTCGCCTGCCGGCGCGCAGCCGACGCGCTGGGCGACGAGGAGCTCGCCCGCGCCGAGTGGCGCATCCTGGGCGAGCTCGCCGAGGAGAGCCTCGGGCTGCCCGGGGAGGTCGCGGAGGCGGGCGAGGTGGCGCAGCGCATCGCCGAGCGCGTCGCCGCGGGCGGCTGACCGCGGCCTCGGCCTAGCTGCGCCCGGCGCGGTCGGCAGAGGCCTTCGCGCCGCCCGCCTCGCCCCGGGCGCGGCGCTCGTACTCGGCGCGTTGCTGGGGGTCGGCCTCGGCGAGTACCTTGTCGGCGCGCACCGCGCGGGCGAGCGCCTCGCGGCCCGCGCGCGGCAGCAGCGCGCCCAGGATCTGGACCACGCCCGCGGAGCGCGGCACGTGGACGTCGAAGCGGGGCCGCTTGAGCGCCCCGACGATCGCCTCGGCGACGTCCTCCGGCTCGACGGGCTTCACGCCGCGCGAGCGGACGAGGCCGGAGCCGAGCTCGGTGTTCACGACGACGGGCATCACGCAGCTGATCTCGATCCCGGTGTCGCGCAGCTCCCCGCGGACCGCCTCGCTCACGCCGACCACGGCGTGCTTGGAGGCGGAGTAGGTCGCCCCGCCGGGGATCCCCGCCTTGCCGGCCTGGGAAGCGATGTTCACGATGTGGCCGCTGCCGCGGCGCAGCATCCCGGGGATGACGAGCTTCATCCCGTACAGCACGCCGTGCACGTTGACGTCGATGATCCGGCGCGCGACGTCGTCGTCCTCCTCCCAGAAGCGGCCGAGCGGCATGATCCCGGCGTTGTTGATCAGCACGTCGATCGGCCCGAGGCGCTCCTCCGCCCGGGCGACGAAGGCCGCGAACGAGTCGCGGTCGGTGACGTCCAGGCGGACCCCGATCGCCTCCGCCGGGAGCGCGGCCGCCGTCTCCTCGGCGAGGTCCGCGTCGAGATCGCCGATCGCGATCCGGGCCCCCTCCCGGGCGAGCGCCCACGCGGTGGCCCTTCCGATCCCGCGCGCCGCGCCGGTGATCGCCACAACCTTGCCGTGCAGTGAACGCGGTTCGCGTCCCACGCTCTCCTCCTCTCTCGCTTGGCGCCCATTCTGCACGACGGCGCCCCGGGCGGGGGACGGTGGGCGCCCCTTCCTAGAATCCGGTCAATGAAGGTCGGAGTGGTCGGACTCGGCTACGTGGGCCTGCCGCTGGCCGTCGCGTTCGCCGAGGCGGACGTCGACGTCATCGGGGTCGACGTGAGCGCGCGCGTGGTCGAGCGCCTGCGGCGCGGCGAGAGCGCGATCGAGGACGTGCCCGACGAGCGCCTGGCGCCGCTCGTGCGCGGCGGGCGCCTGCGCGCCACGAGCGACTACGAGGAGCTCGTCGAGTGCGACGCGATCGTGATCTGCGTGCCCACGCCCCTCGCCAACCAGCGCGAGCCCGACCTGAGCTACATCGACTCGGCGGCCCGCGCGCTCGCGCGGATCCTGCGGCGCGGCCAGCTCGTCGTGCTCGAGTCGACGACCTACCCGGGCACGACGCGCGAGCGCCTGCTGCCGGTGCTCGAGGAGTCGGGGCTCGCCGCGGGCAAGGACTTCCACCTGGCGTTCTCCCCGGAGCGCATCGACCCGGGCCGCACCGACCACACGATCGCCACGACGCCCAAGGTCGTGGGCGGGCTCACCGACGCCTGCCGCGAGCGCGCGCTGGAGCTCTACGGGCTGATCTGCCGGGAGCTCGTGCCGGTCTCCTCGCCGGAGGTGGCCGAGCTCGCGAAGCTGCTCGAGAACGTCTTCCGCTCGGTGAACATCGCGCTCGTCAACGAGCTCGCGATGCTCACCGACCGCATGGGCATCGACATCTGGGAGGTGATCGACGCCGCCGCCACGAAGCCGTTCGGCTTCATGCGGTTCGAGCCCGGCCCGGGCATGGGCGGCCACTGCCTGCCGGTCGACCCGTTCTATCTGGCCTTCAAGGCCCGCGAGTTCGACTTCCCGACCGAGTTCGTCGAGCTCGCCGGCAAGATCAACCAGGCGCAGCCGCACTTCTGCGTCGACCTCATCGCGCGGGCGCTGAACGACGTCGAGCGGCCGGTGAAGGGCTCGCGCGTCCTTCTGCTCGGCGTCTCCTACAAGGCCGGCGTGGGCGACCTGCGCGAGTCCCCCGCGCTCAAGATCGCGCGCCAGCTCCGCGACCTGGGCGCGCGCGTCGCCTACCACGACCCGCACGTGCCGAGCGTCGCCGAGCTCGACCTGGAGTCGGTGCCGCTGGACGAGGGGCTGCGCGACTGCGACGTCGCCTGCGTCGTCACCGCGCACCCCGAGGTCGACTACGAGCGCGTCGTGGCGAGCGCGCCGCTCGTCGTCGACCTGCGCGGGGTGACGCGCGGGATCAAGGCGAGCAACCTGGTCCGCCTGTAGGCCATGCGCCTGCGCCGCCGCAGCCGCCTGGAGGCCGACCGGCTCACGCTCGCGCTCGCCGGCGTGGCGCTCGGCACCGTGGGCACCGTGGTCGGGTCGGAGCTCTGGCGGCTGGCGCGGCGGCGCCTGCGCGAGGCCGACGAGTCCGAGCCCGGCGCCGCGCTGGATGCCGTGGCGCGCCAGCGCGCCCTGGCGGCCACTGGGCGCGACGCGGTCGTCGTCGCGCGCGAGGGCCTGCAGGCGACGCCCCGGCACGAGCTCGTGCTCTTCAACATGCTGAGCGGCTTCCTGGGCGCGTTCGCGCTCGCCCGCGTCTCGACGCACGGCATGCGGGCGGGCTGGTGGCCGCTCGGCGACGTGCATCTGGGCGGCAAGCACATCCACCACTTCGTGCCCGGGATCCTGATCGCCTTCGGCGCGGGCGGGGCGGCGCTGATGACGAGCAACGAGGCGCTCGAGCGCACGCTCGCGATCCCGTTCGGCGCGGGTCTGGGCCTCGTGCTCGACGAGGCCGCGCTCCTGCTCGACCTGCGCGACGTCTACTGGACGCGCGAGGGGATCCTGAGCGTGCAGCTCTCCCTGGGGGTCGCCGCGATCATGGGCGGCACGATCCTCGCGCTGCGCATCCTGCGCCGCGGCGAGCGCCAGGCCGAGGCCCACGCGGAGATCCCGGCGGTCTGAGCGCGGGGCCCCGCGCGCCGCGTCAGCGCGCCACCCGGTAGCGGCCGAAGAGGTCGCCGGTCTGCGGGTCGTGCAGGAGCCAGACGAGCTCGGCGTCGATCGGGCTCTCGTCGATGCCAGCGACCAGGCCCGGGCCCTCGCCGCCCGCGATCTTGGGCGCGCGGGTGATGAAGAGCTCGTCGACGAGGCCCGCCGCGAGCAGCTCGCCGTGCAGGTGCGGGCCGCCCTCGCAGAGCAGCGAGGTGACGCCGCGCTCCCGGCGCAGGTGCTCGAGCGCCGCGCGCAGGTCGACGCGGTCGCCCTCGTGGCGCACGACGCGTACGCTGCTCTTGGTCGGCGGCCGCTCGGCGTCGTCGGTGGTGAAGATCAGCACGCGCCCGCCCTCGGTGAAGAGCGGCGCGTCCCAGGGGAGGTCCATGCTGCCCACGATCACCGCGAGCGGGTCGTGGGGGAGGCCCAGGCGCTCGCGCCGCTCGCGCTTCGCCTGGCTGCGGATGATGCGGCCGTAGCGCTCGGCGCGCAGCGTCTCGGCGCCGATCATCACCGCGTGCACGCGGGTCCGCAGGCCCACGAGCAGCGAGGTGTCGGCGTCGCCCGCGATCGGCCCGGAGCGCCCGCCGATCGTCGCGCGCCCGTCGAGCGTGAGCGCGAAGTTCGTGAGCACGTAGGGGCGGTCCGAGGGCGCGCCCTCCCATGGGCGCAGCCCCGCGAGGAGCTCGTCGAGGTCGATGTCGGCGGCGGGCTCGGGAAGCAGGCGGCGCATGACGGGGGAAGGTAGCGGGCGCGGCGCGCGAGGGCGCGGGCGCTAGCCGCCGGCCTCGATCTCGCCCAGGTGCTCGATGTTCGCCTGGTCGTCGGCCTCGGTGCTGGGACCCGCCTCGAACCAGGCGTCGAGGATCTCGTGCAGCTCTGCCTCGGAGGTGGTGCGCAGGCTGAGCGCGAGCACGTTGGCGTCGTTCCAGCGGCGCGCCCCCTCGGCCGTCGCGGCGTCCCCGCAGAGGGCCGCGCGGATGCCCGGGACCTTGTTGGCGGCGATCGAGGCGCCGGTGCCGGTCCAGCAGCAGACGACGCCCTGGTCGGCGCGGC
>ERZ777003.682-NODE-682-length-63381-cov-18.862379_pt1 | contig 63381 bp, 64 predicted proteins | sample MGYA00374956_ERZ777003 | MGnify/ENA primary metagenome ERZ777003 (study PRJEB29302, sample SAMN06268252) | bioreactor metagenome | isolation source: Joint BioEnergy Institute, California, USA | place: USA:Joint BioEnergy Institute, California, USA | collected...
GGGGGGAAACCAACCGCGAAGCGCAACGCGTTAATTGTCAGGGAGTATCGTGCGGTAAAGCCTGCTCCACAGGGCGTGCAGGCTGAGTGGGTGACCGTGCGTCTGGATGCCCGCCCCCGCTTTCGCAGGGGCAGGCTTGTCGCGGGCATGGCGACTTAAGAAGCCCTTCGACCGATGGGAGCCTACGCTTGCCGCGCGGCAGGGTTCATTCGAGGGAGAGAATGAACTGCCACTGCTCCGGCGTCACCGGCATCACCGACAGCCGGTTGCCGCGTCGCACCAGCGGCATGTCCGCCAGTTCCGGGTGCGTTTTCAGCTCATCGAGCGTGATGGTGCGCCGCAACTGACGCTGGAAACGCACCTCCACCAGATACCAGCGTGGATTGTCGGGCCGGCTGGCCGGGTCGTAGTACTTGCTGTCCGGGTCGAACTGGGTCGGGTCCGGGCGGCCGGCGCGGACGATCTCCATGATGCCGACGATGCCGGGCTGGGCGCAGTTGGAATGGTAGAAGAAGGCCAGATCGCCGACCTGCATCTGGTCGCGCAGCATGTTGCGTGCCTGGTAGTTGCGCACGCCATCCCAGGGCTCGGTCTGATCGGGACGGCGCTTGAGATCCTCGATGCCGAACACGTCCGGTTCGGACTTCATCAGCCAGTAGTTCATCGTTATTCCGGTTGTCGTTGGCTAAAGCGGATCAGGCCCTGTTCGGTGGCCGCGCCCCACAGCGGCACGTCCCAGGGCTCGCCCGGCAGTGCGTCGACCTGCTGGAAGGCGTAGGCCAAGCCGAGCAGACGCGGCCGCTGCCAGTGCCGGCGGTGATGCAGGAAGGCGAAGGTGCGGTCGTAGTAGCCGCCGCCCATGCCCAGGCGATTGCCGGCGCCGTCGAAGGCTACCAAGGGGGTGAGCACCAGGTCGAGGCGGTGCGCCGGCAGGCGCGGGTTGTCGCGCAGCCGCGGCTCGGGGATGCCGAAGCGGTTGCGGGTCATCGGGCTGTCGGGGTGGTAGCGCAGGAACCACAGGCGACGGCCGTTGAACGGCGCCAGCACCGGCAGGTAGAGTTCCTTGCCCGCGTGCCAGGCGGCGCGGATCACCGGGGCGGTGTCGATCTCGCCGTCGGCGGCGATGAAGCAGGCGATACGGCGGGCGCGCAGGAACAGGTGGCTGCGGCTCAGGGCGCGGGCTAGGGCCTGCCCGGCCAATCGGCGCTGGCGCGGACTGAGGCTGCGGCGGCGCTGACGCATGGCGCGGCGTATGTCGAAGCGGGATTCCATGGCGCCGACGTTAAACGTTGGAGGCCTCGGCCTTCAACGCCATGCGAGCATAATAAGGAGACATCCCCCGCCTGTGCCGTTCGGGCCTAGCCCTTGAACCCTAAAGGTTCAAGTGGGAGCCGACACGGGGCTTTAGGCTTTCCGCCGAAGCGGACTTGCACACCAGCGTCCGATAACGACTCCCTGGGCATACTATGAGGCTCAAGGAACACTTGCCCGGTCTCGAACACCGCAGGGGATGCCTGTTCGGTGACGTCGGCGTTTCGCCGTCGTCGTATACAAGCCTAGGCCTTTCCGGCTCGCATTTAAAGGGGGACGTTCAAGTGCCGACCACGGCGGCGAGCCGGTCGTTGAGCGTCTGCAGGCGCTGGCGTAACTCGGACAGCTGGCCTTGGTCCTGGTTGCCCTGCAGCAATTCGTGCGCGAGGTTAAGGGCGGTCATGACCGCGATGCGATCTATGCCCACCACCTTGCCCTTGTCGCGGATCTCCTGCATGCGCTGGTTGAGGTAGGCGGCCGATTTCAGCAGCGCGGCCTTCTCCTCCTCGGGGCAGGCCACTAGGTATTCCCTGTCGAGTATCTGAACCTTGACCGGTACCGTCTCGGCCATCAGTGATGCTCCATCGCCTTGAGGCGACTGATCATGGATTCGATGCGGGCACGCGCCAGCTCGGTTTTCTCCAGCAGCTGGGCTCGCTCGGCGACGAGCTGCTCCTGGGCGTTGCGCAAGATCTGGTTCTCATCGCGCAAGCGCGAATTCTGGGCCAGCAGCAGCTCGACCCGTCGCTCCAGTTGCGCAAGTTGTTCGGCAATGGAATCAGCCACTTGTCAGCCCCACCCAGCAAGTATTCGAGAATACTAGGATCGTGTCCGCATGGCGGTCAATCGGCTGGCCGAGCGCCGCCGCAACAATGGTAGGATAGCGCGTTTATTGGTGTGGAGCGGCAGATGCAAGACCCAGAGCGGTACCAACGGGTTGAACGCGCGCTGGCGGCGGTCGATGCCGAGATCGGCGCGGCCGAAGCGCAGGGGCTGCTGTGCGGTATGCTCAGCGCGCCGGGCAATGCCGGGCGGGCCGAGTGGATCGCCCAGGTGCTGGCCGATACCAAGCCGCGCGGCGACGCCGCCAAGGAGTGCCTGACGGCGCTGGCCGAGCTGTTCGAGCGCACCGCGCGTCAGCTCGATGCCTTGGAAATGGACCTGGAATTGCTGCTGCCCGCCGACGAGGCGCCGCTGGATGCGCGGGCGAGGGCTCTGGGTAAGTGGTGCCAGGGCTTCCTGGCCGGCATGGGCTTCGGCGGGCTGAAGCAGGATACGCCGCTGACCGGCGAGGTCGGCGAAGCGTTGCGCGATCTCGGCGCCATCTCGCAGGTCGAGCTCGATGCCGTCGAGGACGAGGAGAACGAGAGCGCTTACGCGGAGCTGGTGGAGTACGTGCGGGTGGCGGTGATGCTGGTGCGCACGACGCTGCGCGGGCAGCCGCCGGCCGCGCCGAGCAAGAGCGGCAAGAAGTTGCACTAGCCGCCGTCGATCCAGGCGTCGGCGCCGGAGTTTTATCGGGAGAGTCCATGGACCGCGCTGAATTCGAACGTCGCCGTCGCGAACTGATGGCCATGATGGGCCCGGGCAGCGTCGCCGTGCTGCCCGCCGCGCCCGAGCGTATCCGCAACCGGGACGCCAACTATCCCTATCGCCAGGACAGCGATTTCTACTATCTGACCGGCTTCAACGAGCCGGAGGCGGTGCTGGTGCTGATTCCCGGCCGCAAGCACGGCGAGTATCTGCTGTTCTGCCGCGAGCGCGATCCGGCCCGCGAGGTCTGGGACGGGCCGCGCGCCGGCCAGGAGGGGGCGGTGCGCGATTACGGCGCCGACGACTCCTTCCCCATCGACGACATCGACGAGATCCTGCCCGGCCTGATCGAGGGGCGGGAGAAGCTGTTCTACACCATGGGTGTGGATCTTGAGTTCGATCAGCGCGTGATCGGTTGGGTCAACGAGGTGCGCAGCAACGCCCGCAGCGGCGCCAAGGAGCCGGGCGAGTTTGTGTCGCTGCAGCACCTGCTGCACGAGATGCGGCTGATCAAGAGCCGGGCCGAGATCGAGATCATGCGCCGCGCCGCCCAGGTCAGCGCCGCCGCCCACCGCCGGGCCATGGAGATCTGCCGGCCGGGCATGATGGAGTATGAGATCGAGGCCGAGTTCCAGGCCATCTTCCGCCGCCACAACGGCTGGCCGGCCTACCAGACCATCGTCGGCTCCGGCGCCAACACCTGCATCCTCCACTACGTCAACAACGACAAGCAGCTCAAGGACGGCGACCTGCTGCTGATCGACGCCGGCGTCGAGCTGGAATGCTACGCCTCGGACATCACCCGCACCTTCCCGGTCAACGGCCGCTTCAGCCCCGAGCAGAAGGCGGTGTACGAGATCGTGCTGGAGGCGCAGCTGGCGGCGATCGACCAGGTCAAGCCCGGCCGCAGCTGGAACGACGCCCATGAGGTCGCCACCCGCATCCTCACCCAGGGCCTGATCGATCTCGGTCTGCTCGAAGGGCCGCTGGACAAGGCGCTGGAGCAGGGCGACTACCGCCGCTTCTACATGCACCGCACCGGCCACTGGCTGGGCATGGACGTGCACGACGTCGGCGACTACAGGGTCGACGGCGAGTGGCGCGTGCTCGAGCCGGGTATGGTGATCACCGTCGAGCCGGGGCTGTACATCGCCGCCGGCAGCGAGGGTGTGGACCCCAAGTGGTGGAACATCGGCGTGCGCATCGAGGACGATGTGCTGGTCACCCGTGACGGCAACGAAGTGCTGACCAAGGACGTGCCCAAGACCGTGGCCGAGATCGAGGCGCTGATGGCGGCGGGCCGGAAGGGATGAGCGCGGTCGACTACGATGTGCTGATCGCCGGCGGCGGCCTGGTCGGCGCCAGCCTGGCCTGCGCCCTGGGCGGCAGCCCGCTGCGGGTGGCGGTGATCGAGCCGGTCGCCGCCGACAGCGGCGACCGCCAGCCGAGCTACGACGACCGTACCACCGCGCTCTCGCCGTCCACCCAGCGCATCTTCGCGGCGCTGGGGCTGTGGCCGGAGCTGCGCGGCGAGGCCATGCCGATCCGCGAGGTGCACGTGTCCGAGCGCGGCGGCTTCGGTTTCGTGCGCATGACCGCGGCCGAGGAGGGGCTGGAGGCGCTGGGCTACGTCGTCACCAACCGCCGCCTCGGCCAGGTGCTGCCGGTGCGGGCGGCGGCGCAGCCGAACGTCGACATGCTGTGCCCGGCTTCGGTCGCCACGGTGTCGCTGCAGCCGCAGTGGGTCGAGGTCGGCATCGAGGCGGATGGCCAAACCCGCACGCTGCGCGGCCGGCTGCTGGTGGTGGCCGACGGCGCGCAATCGCGCACCCGCGCGCTGATCGGGGTCGAGGCGGACGTGCGCAGCTACCGACAGGTGGCAGTGATCGCCAATCTCACGCCTGAGCGCGACCACCAGGGCCGCGCCTTCGAGCGCTTCACCGCGCAAGGGCCGATGGCGCTGCTGCCGTCCAGCGGCGGCCGCTGCGCGCTGATCTGGACCGTACCGGAGGAGCGCGCCGAGGCCATTCTGGCATTGCCGGACGACGCATTCCTGGCCGAGGTGCAGGCGCGCTTCGGCTATCGCCTGGGGCGGCTGCTCAAGGTGGGCGCGCGCGCCAGCTACCCGCTGGCGGTGACCACCGCCCGGCGCTTCCACGTGCCGCGCGCGGTGGTGATCGGCAATGCCGCCCATAGCCTGCACCCGGTGGCGGGACAGGGCTTCAATCTGTCGCTGCGCGATGTCGCCGCCCTGGCCGAGCTGCTGACCGCCGCCGCCTGCCGCGGCGAGGATCCGGGCGAGCAGGCGCTGCTCGCACGCTACGAGGAGCTGCGCCGCAGCGACTACCGGCGCGTCGCCGGCTTCACCGACCTGCTGGTGCGGCTGTTCTCCAACGCCGTGCCGGGGCTGGTGCAGGCCCGCAATCTCGGTCTGCTGGCGCTGGATCTGTTTCCCGCCGGCAAGCGCAGCTTCCTGCGCTACGCCATGGGGCGCGCCGGCTTGCTGCCGCGGCTGGCGCGCGGACTGCCGCTGGAGGGCGTATGAGCGGTCGACGTTACGATGTGGTGGTCAGCGGCGCCGGCATGATCGGCCTGGCGCTGGCCAAGGCGCTGGCGCCCAGCGGCCTGCGCATCGCCGTGCTCGATCCCAAGCCGATCGAGCGTTGGCGCGGCGGCGAATGGGCGTTGCGGGTGTCGGCGCTGACCGTGGTCACCGAGCGCATCCTGCGCGCGCTCGGCGCGTGGGAGGCGATGAGCGCGGCGCGCGTCAGCCCGCTGCGCGCCATCCAGGTCTGGGACGGCGTGGCGCGCGGCAGCGTGCACTTCGACAGCGCCGCCATCGGCGAGCCCCACCTCGGCCACATCGTCGAGAACAACCTCACCCAGACCGCGCTGTACGACGCCCTGCTCAAGCATGACAACGTCACGCCGATCATCCCTGGCACGCTCACCGGTTTCGAGACGTCCGACGAGAAGATCGAGCTGGCCCTGGAGGACGGCCGCCGCCTGGAGGCGGCGCTGCTGGTCGGCGCCGACGGCGCGGCGTCCACCGTGCGCCGCCTGTGCGGCATCGACGTGCGGCGCGGCGATTACGGCCAGATGGGGCTGGTGTGCACGATCCGCACCGAGCAGCCGCACGGCGAGGTGGCCCGCCAGCGCTTCCTGCCGAGCGGACCGCTGGCGTTCCTGCCGCTCAACGACGGCCGCTGCTCCATCGTCTGGTCGCAGCCGGTGGCGGAGGCGCAGCGGCGGCTGGCGCTGTCCGAGGAGGCGTTCTGCCGGGAGTTGACCGAGGCTTCCGACCACATGCTCGGCCAGGTGCTGGGCTGCGGCGAGCGCGGCGCGTTCCCCCTGCGCAAGCTGCACGCGGTGCGCTACACCGCGCCGCGGGTGGCGTTGATCGGCGATGCCGCTCATGTGATCCACCCGCTGGCCGGCCAAGGCGCCAACCTGGGCTTCGCCGACGCCGCGGTGCTCGCCGAGGAGATCCTGCGTGCCGTCGAGCGCGGCCGCGATCCGGGCGGACAGGGGGCGCTGCGCCGCTACGAGCGGCGGCGGCGGGGCGAGAACCAGCTCATGCAGTCCACCATGGACGGCTTCCACTACCTGTTCCGCAGCGCCTCGCCGTGGATCGCGCTGCCGCGCAGCCTGGGGCTGGATCTGACCGACCGCTTGCCGCCGGCCAAGGCGTTCTTCATGTACCGGGCGATGGGCTTCGGCGGCGATTTGCCGCGGCTGGCCCGCTGAAATCCGCTCGGGTAGGCCCCACGCTGATGGGGGCGGGCGCACGCGGCTCGGGTTGGTTTCGCCCGCGCTCCGACGTTATAGTACCGGTACTCGAGCACCCGCATAAGTTTTGGATATGCGGGGATTTTTCATGGATCGAAAGGTCCGACCAACCGCCCGGCGAAGCTATGCAACAGCGGACCCCCCTCTACCAGCAGCACTTGCAGGCCGGCGCCAAGTTCGTCGAGTTCGCCGGCTGGAGCATGCCGTTGCACTACGGCTCCCAACTCGAAGAGCACCATCGGGTGCGGCGCGACGCCGGCGTGTTCGATGTCTCGCACATGCTGGTGGTGGACGTGATCGGCGCGCGCGCCACCGACTACCTGCGCTTCATGCTGGCCAACGACGTCGCCCGGCTTACCGAGTACGGCGACGCGCTGTACACCTGCATGCTCAACGAGCGCGGCGGCGTGATCGACGATCTCATCGTCTACCGGCTGGCCGATGTGCGTTACCGGCTGGTGTTCAACGCCGGCTGCGCCGACAAGGATCTCGCCTGGCTGCAGCGCCAGGGCGGCGGGTTCGAGGTGACCATCACGCCCAGGCGCGATCTGGCCATGCTGGCGGTGCAGGGGCCGGGGGCGCGCATGAAGGTCTTGAACCTGCTGCGCAGCGGCGATCAGGATCTGGCGCAGGGGTTGACCACCTTCGAGGGCGCGGAGATCGGCGACTGGTTCGTGGCGCGCACGGGCTATACCGGCGAGGACGGTTTCGAGATCATGTTGCCCGGGGGGGAGGCCCCCAGCCTGTGGCGGCGTCTGCTCGACAGCGGAGTGGCGCCGGCCGGTCTGGGCGCGCGCGACACGCTGCGCCTGGAGGCGGGCTTGAATCTGTACGGCCAGGATATGGACGAGACGGTCACCCCGCTGGAGTCCGGCCTGGGCTGGACCGTGGCTTGGGCGCCGGCCGAGCGCGAGTTCATCGGCCGCCGGGCGCTGGAGCTGCAACGCGAGCGCGGCATCGAACGCAAGCTGGTGGGGCTGGTGCTGGAGGCGCGCGGCGTGCTGCGCGCCGGGCAGACGGTACGGGTCGACGGCCAGCCGGCCGGCGTGCTCACCAGCGGCAGCTTCTCGCCGACCTTGGACGCCGCGATCGGCCTGGCCCGGGTGCCGGCCTCGGTCGCGGTCGGCGCGCGGGTGGAGGTGGACATTCGCGGTAAGTATCTGCCGGCGCGCGTGGTCAAGCCGCCGTTCGTGCGCCACGGCCAGGTCCTGGTCTAAAACCGAATCATTCCGTTTGGAGTCGACGACGCATGAGCAATGCTCCTGATGATTTGAGATACGCCAAGAGCCACGAATGGGCGCGGCTGGAGGACGACGGCACGGTTACCGTGGGCATCACCGATTACGCCCAGGCCGCGCTCGGCGATCTGGTGTTCGTCGAGACTCCGGAGATCGGCCGGGTGGTCAGCGCCGGCGAAGCCTGCGCCGTGGTGGAATCGGTCAAGGCGGCGTCCGATATCTACGCGCCGGTGAGCGGCGAGATCGTCGACACCAATCCGGATCTGGCCAACTCGCCGGAAGTCATCAACAGTGATCCGTACGGCGGCGGCTGGATCATGCGAATCCGCCCCAGCGACCCGAGCGAGCTCGACCAGCTGCTCGACGCCGACAGCTATCTCGAACTGACCAGCGAGCAGGACTGAGCGCGGGCGGACCGCTCCATGCCGTTCATCCCCCACACGGAACAGGATGTGCGCGAGATGCTCGACGCCATCGGCGTCGACAGCCTCGAAGCGCTGTTCGATGAGATTCCCGCCGAATTGCGCGCCGGGCCGCTGCAGCGCGTGCCGACGGCGCTGTCCGAGCTGGAGATCACGCGCCTGATGCGCGAGCGCGCCGCCGGTGACAGCCAGCCGCTGTGCTTCATCGGTGCCGGCGCCTACGAGCATCACATCCCGGCGGCGGTGTGGGAGATCGTCACCCGCGGCGAGTTCTACAGCGCCTATACCCCGTACCAGGCCGAAGCCTCGCAGGGCACTCTGCAGCTGCTCTACGAGTATCAGACCATGATGGCGAGCCTCACAGGGCTCGACGTCGCCAACGCCTCGCTTTACGACGGCGCCAGCGCCTTGGCCGAGGCGGTGCTGATGGCGGTGCGGGTGAACCGCAAGTCGAAGAGCCGGCGCGTGCTCATGCCGCGCACGGTGCACCCGCTGTACCGCGACGTGGTGCGCGCCATCGTGCGCAATCAGGGCATCGTGCTCGAGGAGCTCGACTACGATCGCGTGCGCGGCTGCGTCGACCCGGTGTCGTTGAGCGCCTTCGACGGCCAGGACGTGGCAGCGCTGGTGATCCCGCAGCCGAATTTCTTCGGCTGCCTGGAGGAGGTCGATGCGCTCACCGATTGGGCGGCCCGCAACGGCGCGATCTCGATCGGCGTGGTCAATCCCACCGCGCTGGCGCTGCTGGCGCCGCCGGGTGAATGGGGCGAGCGCGGCGCCGACATCGCCTGCGGCGAGGGTCAGCCGCTGGGGGTGCCGCTCAGCGGCGGCGGGCCGTACTTCGGCTTCATGTGCTGCAAGCAGGCGCACGTGCGGCAGCTGCCCGGCCGCCTGGTCGGCCGCACCGTCGATCTCGACGGCCGCCCCGGCTTCACCCTGACGCTGCAGGCGCGCGAGCAGCACATCCGCCGCTCCAAGGCGACGTCCAACATCTGTACCAACCAAGGACTGATGGTGGCGGCCGCGACCATCTACCTGGCGCTGCTGGGGCCGGACGGCCTGGAGCGGGTGGCCCGCGCCTGCCATGCCAACACCCGCGCCCTGGTGGAGCGGCTGGAGCGGGTCGGCGCAGTGCGGGCGTTCGCCGAGCAGCCGCATTTCCATGAGGCGGTACTCAAGCTGCCGCGGCCGGCCGACCAGGTGCTGGCGCGGCTCGCCGAGCACGGCGTGCTGGGCGGCCTGGATATCTCCGGGTATTACCCGGAGCTGGGGCCGGCGCTGCTGGTGTGCGCCACCGAAACCAAGAACGACGACGATCTGGACCGCTATGCCGCCGCTTTGCGGGCGGCGCTCGATTGAATCATTACGGAGAGGAGAAGCATCACCATGGCGACCATCACGATGCGCGGCACGCCGATCGAAACCTGCGGCGAGCTGCCGGCGGTCGGTTCCCAGGCGCCCGATTTCAAGCTGACCGGCAGCGACCTGCGGGACGTGACCCTGGCCGACTTCAAGGGCAAGAAGAAGATCCTCAACATCTTCCCGTCGATCGACACGCCGGTGTGCGCCAAGTCCACCCGCGAGTTCAACCTGCGCGCCGCCGAGCTGCCCGACGTGGTGATCCTGGCCATCTCGGCCGATCTGCCGTTCGCGCACAAGCGTTTCTGCGGCGCCGAGGGCATCGAGCAGGTCAAGACGCTGTCGATGATGCGCGACAAGAGTTTCGGCCGCGACTACGGCGTGCTGATCGAGACCGGTCCGATGGCCGGCCTGACCGCGCGCGCCGTGGTGGTGATCGACGAGCAGGACCGGGTGGTTTACGGCCAGTTGGTGCCCGAGATCGCGCAGGAGCCCGATTACGACAAGGCGGTTGCCGCCGCCCGCGGCTGAGCCGGTGCAGGTGTCGATGCCATGCTGATCTTCGAGCAGAGCCGTAGCGGACGGCGTGCCGTGGCGCAGACGCCGCGGCAGGCGGCCGAGGTCGAGCTGCCGGAGCGCTTCTGGCGCCGGCAGCGGCCGCTGCTGCCGGAGTGTTCCGAGCTGCAGGTGGTGCGCCACTACACCCGCCTGTCGCAGAAGAACTTCTCCATCGACACCCACTTCTATCCGCTCGGCTCCTGCACCATGAAGTACAACCCGCGTGGGGCCAACGTCCTGGCCATGCTGCCGGGCTTCCTGGCGCGCCACCCGCTGGCGCCGGAGCGGTGCGGCCAGGGCTTCCTGGCCTGCCTGTACGAGCTGCAGGAGATCCTGGCCGAGGTCACCGGCATGCGGGGCGTGTGCCTTACCCCGATGGCTGGCGCCCAGGGCGAGTTCGCCGGTGTGGCCATGATCCGCGCCTATCACGAGGCCCGGGGCGACACGGCGCGGCGCGTGATCCTGGTGCCGGACGCGGCGCACGGCACCAACCCGGCCACCGCCGCCATGTGCGGCTACGAGGTGCGCGAGATTCCCACCGACGCCCAGGGCGACGTCGATATGGCGGCGCTGGAGGCCGCGCTGGGGCCGGAGACGGCGGGCATCATGCTCACCAATCCGTCGACGCTGGGTGTGTTCGAGCGCCGCATACGGGAGATCGCCGAGCGGGTGCACCAGGCCGGCGGCCTGCTGTATTACGACGGCGCCAACCTCAACGCCATCCTGGGCAAGGTCCGGCCCGGCGACATGGGCTTCGACGTCATCCACATGAACCTGCACAAGACCTTCTCCACGCCGCACGGCGGGGGCGGGCCGGGTTCGGGGGCGATCGGCGTCTCCAGCCGGCTGCTGCCGTTCATGCCGGTGCCCACGGTGCGCAAGGACGGCGACCGCTACCGCTGGGAGACCGAGGCTGACCGGCCGCAGACCATCGGCCGGCTGTCGGCGTTCATGGGCAACGCCGGCGTGAACCTGCGCGCCTACGTCTACGCGCGCATGCTCGGCCGCGAGGGCATGGCGCGGGTGGCCGAGTTCGCCACGCTGAACGCCAACTATCTGATGGCGCGGCTGCGCCAGGAAGGCTTCCAGGTGGCGTTCCCGCAGCGCCGCGCCAGCCACGAGTTCATCGTCACGCTCAAGCGCGAGGCCAAGGAGTTCGGCCTGACCGCCATGGACATGGCCAAGCGGTTGCTCGACTTCGGCTTCCACGCCCCCACCACGTATTTCCCCTTGCTGGTGCCGGAGTGCCTGCTGATCGAGCCCACCGAGACCGAGAGCAAGGAAGTGCTGGACGCTTTCGTCGAGGCCATGGTGCGGGTGCGCGAGGAGGCGCGGGCCGACATCGAGCGGGTCAAGGGCGCGCCCTATCACTTGCCGGTGCGGCGCCTGGACGACGTGAAGGCCGCGCGCGAGCTGGATCTGACCTGGAAGCCGACGGCGCGGTGATGAGCGATGCGTCCAACCCGCTGGTCAAGGAGCTGCGGCGGCTCGGCAACGCGCTGCGCTACTCTTGGGCCGGCTTCGTCGCGGCCTTTCACACCCAGGCGTCGTTCCGCACGGACTTGCTGGTGACGGCGATCCTAGCGCCGCTGGCGCTGTGGTTGGGGCAAAGCGCGCTGGAGCGGGCGGTGCTGCTGAGCACCCTGATCCTGCTGCTGTTCGCCGAGATTCTCAACAGCGCGGTGGAAACGGTGGTCGACCGCATGGGCCTGGAACGCCACCAGCTCTCCGGCCGCGCCAAAGACCTGGGTTCGGCCGCCGTGCTCCTCGCTTGCCTCAATATCCTGGTGGTCTGGGGCTTTGTGCTCTGGGACCGCATCGGTCCGTAATCCTCGACAGAGGTGCCTCTCATGACTGTGCTGATCAGCGGCTCCGTGGCGTTCGACACCATCATGGTGTTCCAGGACCGCTTCAAGAACCACATCCTGGCCGAGCAGGTCCACATCCTCAACGTGTCCTTCCTGGTGCCCGAGCTGCGCAGGGAGTTCGGCGGCTGCGCCGGCAACATCGCCTACAACCTCAAGCTGCTGGGCGAGAATCCGCTGCCGCTGGCCACCGTTGGCGGCGATTTCGCGCCGTACGCGCGCTGGCTGGAGCAGTGCGGCATCGACACCCGCTTCGTGCGGGTGCTGGAGGACAGCTACACCGCTCAGGCTTTCATCACCACCGACATCGACGACAACCAGATCACCGCCTTCCACCCGGGCGCGATGAACTCGGCCCATCTGGTGGACGTGCCGACCGATGTCGGGGCGTGCATCGGTGTGGTCGCGCCCAACGGCCGGCAGGGCATGCTCCATCACGCTCGCCAGTTCAAGGCGGCCGGCATTCCGTTCGTGTTCGATCCTGGCCAGGGGCTGCCGATGTTCGACGGCGAGGAGCTGCTGACGTTCATCGACCAGGCCGATTGGGTGGCGGTGAACGACTACGAGTCGCAGCTGCTGCAGGAGCGTACCGGGCAGCGGCTGGAGGCGCTGGCCGAGCGGGTGAAGGCGCTGGTGGTGACCCGCGCCGGCGAAGGTTCGACGATCTACGCCGATGGCCGCCGCATCCTCATCCCCGCGGTGCAGGCCGAGGCGGTGCTCGATCCCACCGGCTGCGGCGACGCTTACCGCGCCGGCCTGCTGTATGGTCTGCTGCACGACCTGCCCTGGGAGCAGACCGGGCGTATCGCCTCGCTCATGGGGGCGATCAAGGTGGCGTCGCACGGCACCCAGAACCACCGCTTCACCATGGACGAGTTCCGTGCCCGTTACCGCGCCGCGTTCGGCGAGGAGTTCCCGTAGAGGCTCGCCCAGCGGGCCTCATCCCTTTCGCGAGAGGGGCTTCGCGCCGGCGCTCGGCTGGCTCACGAGGCCAGCGCCGTGCCGGAGAACAGCGTGCTGAACACCTCGATCGACTGCACGTCGGCCTCCAGCCGCAGTTCGTCGACCAGCTCGGCGGTGATCGACAGCCGCTCGGTGGCGATGGCATGCAGCGGCGGCACCTCACCGAAGTCGAGCTTCACCTTGTGGCCCGGCTCCACCTTCTTGGTCAGGGCGTTGGCCACGTGCACCAGGCAGGCCTCGGTGCGATAGGCGGCGGACAATTCCAAGGCGTGGTGGCAGGCCGCCACTTCCACGAACAGCTCGGGCAGTTCCCAGCCGCGCAGCAGCGCCGCGCCCACTTGGCTGTGGTCGAAGCCGAGCTCCTCCTGCTCCAGCAGGTACAGCGGCCGGTCGGAGCGGGCGAACCGGGTGAGGATCAGCGCCGCCTGATCCGGCAGGCGCAGATAGATCACCAGCTTGCCGAGGTCGTGCAGCAGGCCGGCGACGAACAGCTGCTCGTAGCGCTCCTGCTGGAAGCGTTTGCCCAACAGCCGCGAGAGAATCCCGCAGTAGATGCTGTGGTGCCAGAAATCGGCGACATCGACCAGGTGGGTGCTGATGTTGGCGAAGGCGCTGGCGACCGAGGTGGCCAGCACCAGATCGCGCAGCGCGCGGGTGCCGAGCACGTTGATCGCCATGGGGACGGTGTCGATCTTGGACGGGAAGTTGTAATAGGCGCTGTTGACCATGCGCAGGAGGCGGGCGGTCAACGCCGGATCGTGCGCGATCACTTTGCCGATGTCGGCGGTCCCGTATCGGGGGTCGTCCAGCATCTCGTTGATGCGGTGATAAGCCCGCGGCAGTGAGATCAACGAACCGATATCGCTGACGAGTTCCTCGGGAGTCATACGCTCTACCAATCCTCCTGCCCAGCACGGCTGCGGCCGCGCCAGTATAGCGCGGTCACCCGCCGCTACGGCCGCGCAACGACGTTTCCAGCTCGACCAGGCTGCGGACCGGCGCCGAGCACTGCGTGCCGCGGCAGACCACCGCCCGCGGCGCCTCGCCGTCCAACGCGGCGGACCAGGGACCGCTGCCCGGCGGCGGCGCGAACACCAGGCGCTCCGGCCGGTAGTACTGATCGAGCGCGGTGCGCCAATCTGACAGTTGCGCCGCGGCCGCGTTCAGCAAGACCAGTTCGGGCGGCTCGAGCTGCTCTTCCAGCGCGGTCAGGGCGCTGCCGCAGGCTTGCGGCTGTTCGCTCATGGCCGCGCCGGCGACCCGCACCGCCCGTTCGGCGGCTTCGAGGTAGCGCGGCTCGGCCAGCAGATGGCCGAGCCGGTTGAGGCCGAACGCCGCGACGCTGTTGCCGGCCGGCGTGGCCTCGTCCTGCAGCGGGCGCGGGCGCTGCGGCAACGGTTCGTGGTCGTCGGCGGTGAAGTAGAAGCCGCCGGCGTTTGGATCCTGGAAACGCGCCAGCAGCGTTTCCGCCAGTTGCCGCGCCCAGGCCAGATCCTGTTCGCGCCAGTCGATCTGCAGCATGGTCAGCAGCGCGTCCAGCAGGAAGGCATGGTCGTCCAGATAGGCCGGGAGCTCGGCGCGCCCGTTCCGCCAGCTGGCGAGCAGGCGGCCATCCCGCCACAGCTGGGCGCGCAGGAAGTCCAGCGCCCGCCGGGCCGACTCGATCCAGTCGGTCCGCCGCAGTATCCAACCGGCGCGGCACATGGCCTTGATGGCGAGCGCGTTCCAGGCGGTCAGGATCTTGTCGTCGCGCTCGGGCGGGATGCGCAGCGCGCGGCGACGATAGAGCTTGGCGCGGGCGCTCTCCCAGAGTTCGAGCAGCCGGTCGCGCGGTTGGCGCAGGCGGTGGGCCAGCTCGGATAAGGTCTCGTGCACGTGCAGGTGGTAGCGGCCCTCGAAATTGGGGCTCTCGTCCAGACCGAAGCGCCGCTCCACCAGCCGGTATTCCTCGTCGTTCAGAGTCGCTCTCAGCTCGTCGCGGTCCCAGAGGTAGAAACGGCCTTCCTGGCCCTCGCTGTCGGCGGCCACGCTGGTGCAGTAGCCGCCGTGCGGCGCCTGCATCTCGGTGGCTAGCCAGGTGGCGGTCTCCGCGGCGATGCGGGCGTACAGCGCGTCGCCGGTGGCGTGCCAGGCCTCGGCGTACAGCGTCAGCAGCTGAGCGTTGTCGCACAGCATTTTCTCGAAGTGCGGGATCATCCAGTAATCGTCGACCGCGTAGCGGGCGAAGCCGCCGCCGACCTGGTCGTAGATCCCGCCCAGGGCCATCCGTCGGAGCGTGAAGCAGGCCATGTGCAGCGCCTGGCGATCGGGCTGGTCCTGGCGGACGCTGTGGGCATAGTGCCGGAGCAGCCAGTCGATGACGGTAGGTTGCGGGAACTTGGGGGCGCCGCCGAAGCCGCCGAAGCGCGGATCGAAGCTGTGCTGCAGCGCCTCGCGCGCCCGCAGCAGCGGCCGGCGGTCGATGGCCGCCAGCGCCGTCGGCGCGGCGCTGAGCTGGGCCAGGGCGTCGGCCACGGCTTGCTCGTGACGGTCGAGGCCATCGGCATGCGCGGTGATGTAGGCCGCCACCCGCTCCATGACCTCGACGAAGCCCGGCAGGCCGTATCGGGCCTTGCGCGGGAAGTAGGTGCCGATGAACACCGGCACCAATCGCCCAGGGCTGAGGAAGGCGGTGAGCGGCCAGCCGCCGGCGCGGCGGGTGAGCAGCCGGTGGGCGGTCTGGTAGATGCGGTCCAGGTCCGGCCGCTCCTCGCGGTCGACCTTGACGTTGACGAACAGCCGGTTCATGACCGCCGCCACGTCCGGATCCTCGAAGCTCTCGCGCGCCATCACGTGACACCAGTGGCAGGCAGAGTAGCCAATCGACAGCAGTATCGGCTTGCCTTCGCTGCGGGCCTTGGCCAGGGCTTCCTCGCCCCAGGGATACCAGTCGACCGGGTTGTGGGCGTGTTGCAGCAGATAGGGGCTGGTGGCGGTGCCAAGACGGTTGGTTGGGCGGTCCTGCGCCATGACGGACTCCGACGGTCAACGGAAGCGGGTCGCACGGTGGCGGTGGGCGTCAATGCTATCATCGGCCACGGCCATCGCTTGCCATGAGATGGAGATGACGACCTACACCATCGATACCATCAGCGGCATTGTGCAAGAGGCGCGCCAAGTGCCTTCGCCCAATTTCGACCGGCGTCCGGAAGGCTGCGTCATCGATCTGCTGGTCATCCACGGCATCAGCCTGCCGCCAAACGAGTTCGGCGGCCCGTATATCGATCAGCTGTTCACCAATACGCTCGATTGCGACGCTCATCCTTACTTCGACGGCTTGCGGGGACTGCGGGTTTCCTCGCATCTGCTGCTGCGTCGCGACGGCGAGCTGGTGCAGTACGTGCCGTTCATCCATCGCGCCTGGCACGCCGGCGTGTCGCGCTGGCAGGGGCGCGAGCGCTGCAACGATTTCTCCATCGGCATCGAGCTGGAGGGCTGCGACCATCTGCCCTATACCGAGCAGCAATATCGGCGGCTGATACCGCTGTGCGCCGCTATACTGGCGGCTTATCCGCAAATCAGCCCGGATCGGGTGGTTGGCCACTGCCACATCGCGCCCGAGCGCAAGACCGATCCGGGGCCCAGTTTCGACTGGCAGCGGCTGCGTGTTGCCTTGCGGAGTGGTGAGCGCCGCTGACGAGCGCGCGAGGTAAGCGGCTCGTCGGCGGCTCCAAGTTCAAGGGGAATGCATGCGACTGATCGCCATCCTGCTCAGCCTATGGCTGAACCGCTATACCGACCGGGTGGATGCCTGGCGCAATCCCGAGCCGTTCTTCCGCTACGCGGCCCGCGTATATGCCAGGGTCCGGCCGTACCGGCCCGGCAACGGCGTGTTGCCGTTGTTGGTCCTGCTGGGACCGCCGCTGCTGCTGGCGGCGTTCCTGCAGTGGCTGTTCAGCGGCTGGCTGCTCGGTCTGGTGAATTTGCTGTTCGGGGTCTGGGCGCTGCTGTTCGCCCACGGGCCGGGCAGCGTCGACGGCCAGCTGCGCGTTTTCGCCCAGGCCTGGCGCGAGGGACGTGGCGATGATGCCCAGGCCGCGCTGGCGCAGCTGCTGGGGGCCGATGCCGCGGTCGCCGATGGCGCCCCGGTGTCGCCGGCGCAGGTGATCGAGGGGTTCTTCTGGCAGAGCTTCCGCCGCGGTTTCGCGCCGCTGTTCTGGTTCGTGCTGCTGGGGCCCGTCGGCGCCATTTTGGTACGTCTGGTGGAGCTGGCGCGCCAGTTCGCCCTGCAGCAGGAAGGGGCGGAGTCGGTGGAGCAGTCGACGGCGGCGCTGAGCTTCGCGCTGGACTGGCTGCCGGCGCGCGCCACGGCCTTGGCGATGGGGCTGGCCGGTAGCTTCGTGCACGCTCTGGAAGGCTGGAAGGACTCGCGCCAGGATCCCGACGAGGGCGCGCGCGGCCTGGTGGTCAAGGCCGCCACCGGCGCTCTCAACGAACCGACCTATGTCGCCGAGCCGGACGCGGTCGACGAGCTGCTGGTCGATGCCCGCGGTCTGATCAGCCGCACGCTCCTGGTGTGGCTAGCGGTGATCGCGCTACTCTCCCTGGCGGGGTTGACGCCGTAAAGGAGGGGGTGTGCCATGCGGATCGGCATCGATCTGGGTGGTACCAAAATCGAAGGCGTGGTGCTCGACGCCGACGGGCGCGAGCTTGCGCGGGAGCGCATCGCCACGCCCCAGGGCGATTACCAGGCGACCGTACGCGCCGTGGCCGAGCTGGCGCTGCGTCTGGAGCGGCAGGTGGGTCGGCCGTGCTCGGTGGGGGTCGGCACGCCCGGCTCGCTGTCGCCGTTCACTGGCCTGATACGCAACGCCAACAGTGTGGTGCTCAACGGCAAGGCGCTCGACGTCGATCTGAGCGCCGCGCTGCAGCGGCCGGTGCGGCTCGCCAACGACGCCGACTGCTTCGCACTGTCGGAAGCGCATGACGGCGCGGGGGCCGGCGCCGCCAGCGTGTTCGGCGTCATTCTCGGCACCGGCGTCGGCGGCGGCGTGGTGGTCGACGGCAAGCTGCTGAGCGGGCCGAATGGCGTCAGCGGCGAATGGGGGCACAACCCGCTGCCATGGCTCGACGAGGACGACTGGCCGCTGCCGCCATGCTGGTGCGGCAAACGCGGCTGCATCGAAACCTTCCTCAGCGGGCCGGGCATGAGCGAGGACCATCTGCGTCGCACCGGCGAGCGCCTGCCCGCGCACGACATCGTGGCGCGGGCGGCGGCGGGCAATGTCGCCGCCGATGCGACCCTGAGCCGCTACGAGCGGCGTCTGGCGCGGGCGCTGGCGGCGGTGATCAACCTGCTCGATCCGGCGGTGATCGTGCTGGGGGGCGGGATGTCCAAGATCGAGCGCCTGTATCGGCGCGTGCCCGAGCTGTGGGGCGAGTACGTGTTCTCCGACCGGGTGGTCACCGCCCTGCGGCCGCCGCGCTTCGGCGACGCCAGCGGCGTGCGCGGCGCGGCTTGGCTCTGGCCGGCCTCCGATTGATCAGCCGGGTCTCGCCATCGGCGGGCAGGGCAGGCTGAAGCGCTCGCGCGGCCCGTCCAGCCGCACCGCGGTCAGCGCGCCGCCCCACAGACAGCCGGTGTCCAGCGCCAGCACGCCGTTGCCGTCGTGGTAACCCAGCGCCGACCAGTGGCCGCAGACGATGGTCGGCCCCTGGTAGCGGCGGCCGGGCACCTCGAACCACGGTATGTAGCCTTGCGGCCGCTTGCCCGGCTCGCCCTTGAAGTCGAGCAGCAGCCGGCCGTCACGGTCGCAGCAGCGCATGCGGGTGAAGGCGTTGGTGATGTAGCGCAGACGGTCCATGCCGCTGAGTCGGTCGTCCCATTGATCGGGTTGATTGCCGTAGATCTGCGCCAGATAGCTCACGTAGTTGCTGCCGCGTAGCGCGGCCTCCACTTCCGCCGCGCAGCGCTTGGCCAGCGCCAGGTCCCAGGCCGGCGCGATGCCGGCATGCACCATGACGTAATCCAGCTCGGGATCGTGATGCAGCAGCGGCTGCTGGCGCAGCCAGTGCAGCAGCTCGTCGCCGTCCGGCGCGGTCAGCACCGGCAGGAGACTGTCGTTGGGCTTGAGCCGCCCCTGGCCGGCCCATACCGCCAGCAGGTGCAGGTCGTGGTTGCCCAGCACCACTACCACGCGGTCACCCAGGGACTTGGCGAAACGCAGGACTTCCAGCGATTCCGGACCGCGGTTGACCAGATCGCCGGTCAGCCACAGCCGATCCCGCGTCGGATCGAAGCCGATCAGGTCCAGCAACTCGTGCAGCGGGCCGGCGCAGCCCTGGATGTCCCCTATCGCATAGACGGCCACGGTGTCCTCATGCTGTCAGTGAAGAGTGCGCGGCATCGCCAGCGTGAACGGCGCGATCGGCGCGTCGAAGGCGATGCCGTCGTCGGCCAACATCCGGTAACTGCCGCGCATGCTGCCCACCGGCGTCTCCAGAACGGCGCCGCTGGTGTAGCGGAAGTCGTCGCCCGGCGCGAGATACGGTTGCTCGCCCACGACTCCCTCGCCGCGGACTTCCCGTTCCTGGCCATTGGCGTCGGCGATGATCCAGTGCCGGCTGATTAGACGCGCCGGCACCGAGCCGGCGTTGCGGATGGTGACCGTATAGGCGAAGACGTAACGGTCTTCGGACGGCACGGACTGGTCCGGTAGATAGTTCGGCTCTACCTGGACTTCGATTTTGTATTTGGTCTGGTCGCTCATCCGTCAAGCCCGTGTTCGTTTGCGCGGTGGCGCGCTCAGCCGGCCGCCACCGTTGCCGCTTTGCTTTGTAGCGCGGCGATCAGGTTGCGGTAGGAGGTGACGAAAGCGTCGATGCCCTCGCGCTCCAGCTGCTCCGTCACCGCCGCCAGGTCGATGCCCGCCGCCTCCAGCCGTGCCAGGGTCTCGGCCGCCTGGGGCAGGCCCTCGCGCAAACGCGGGGCCGGCTTGCCGTGATCCTTGTAGGCATCATACGTGGCCGGCGGCAGTGTCGTCACCGTGCGGTCTCCGATCAGCTCCTCGACGTAGAGCACGTCGCTGTAGGCCGGGTTCTTGATGCTGGTGCTGGCCCACAGCAGCCGCTGCACCTGGGCGCCCTGGGCGCGCAGCGGCGCGAAGCGCGGTCCGTCGAACAGCTCCAGGAACAGGCCGTAGGCGTGGCGGGCATTGGCGATGGCCGCCTTGCCGAGCAGCTCCGGGTGAGCGGTGGCCAGGCGCGGGTCGATGGCGCTGTCCACCCGACTGACGAAGAAACTGGCGACCGAGGCCACGTGCCGCAGCGGCTCGCCGCGCCGGGCGCGGCTCTCCAGGCCGCGGATGTAGGCTTCGGCCACCGCGGCGTAGCGCCGCACCGAAAACAGCAGGGTGACGTTGACCGGCACGCCGCGGTCGATCAGCGCCTCGATCGCCGGCAGCGCTGCTTCGGTGGCCGGCACCTTGATCATGACGTTGGGCCGGTCGATCCAGGTGTACAGCTTGAGCGCCTCGCGGATCGTGCCGTCGGCGTCGTGGGCCAGGGTCGGCGACACTTCGATGCTGACGAAGCCGTCGCAGCCGCCGCAGGCGTCGTACACCGGGCGCAGCACGTCGGCGGCGGCGCGGATGTCGGCCACCGCCAGGTGGTTGAACAGCTCGGCGGCGTCCCAGTCCGGATGGCAGGCGACGGCGTCGGCGATGGCGCTGTCGTAGGCGTCGCTGCCGGTAATCGCTTTCTCGAAGATGGTCGGGTTGGAGGTCACGCCCTTGAGCCCGTCCTCCCGCACCAGGCGCGCCAGCTCGCCGTCAGCGAGCATGGTCCGATGAATGTTGTCGTACCAGACGCTCTGGCCCAGCTCGCCCAGAACCTGCAGCGGATTGACGCTCATGATGAATGACGGCCTCGTTTCCCTCGTTGGCGGTCTACGATTCTAACCCTGTGGATAGGTGCTATAAACCAAGGCGTGCCGCTGACGGCGCCGCGTCCCGCCGCGGGTTTCATATTGCTGAATATACCCAGAATAGTGTTAGTCTTTTGCGGCAACAATAATCAGGAATGGCCGTTCCGTGGTAAGGCCGCGCCGAATCGTCTTATCGGCGTATCACGGAAACGGCGCCAGGGGGAGGTTGTTCCATTGCGCAGAAGTAGCTTTCGCCGCAAACCGGATCTGCTGGCCGTGTTGAGCGCCGTCGTCGGCCTTGGCCTCACGGTGACGCTGGTCCTGCCCTATCTGTAAGACGGCTTGCTCGGCGGGAGCCGCCCGGCGCCGCGCGCCAGGGGCTTCCGCCGGGGCGCTAGATCCGCACCGCCAGCACGTCGCAGGTCGCGCCGTGCAGCACGGCGTTGGCGGTGGACCCCAGCAGCAGCGACAAACCATGGCGGCCGTGGCTGCCGACCACGATCAGATCGACCCCGTGCTGCTCGGCGAAGCCGAGGATCTCGCGCTTGGTGTAGCCGACGCTGACGTGGCGGCTGATCTGGTCGTTGTTCAATTGTTCGGCGAATTCCCGTAATCGCTGTTCGGCGTTTTGCGAAAGCTCGCTCTCCAAGCCGATGGTCGGCGGCAGAATGGCTTCGCCGGTGGCGTCGATCGGCAACGGCTCGACTACGTGCAACAGGCTGAGCCGGGCACCACAGCGTATGGCGATGTCGTTGGCGCGATCCGCCACCTTGAATCCGTCGTCGGTGAGCTCGACCGCCACCAAGATATGCCGATAACTCTGTGCCATGGAAAATTTCCCTATTGCTGGTCGTCCTTTTTATAGCTAGCCGTCTTTCGCCTGGGCCGCAAGCCGATCGGCCAGGCGCGCGAACGCCGCCAGGTCCAATTCCTCCGGCCGAGCCGCGGGATCGACGCCCGCCGCCTGGATGTCGGCTTCGCTCAGCAGGCCCTTGAGCGAATTGCGCAGCGTCTTGCGGCGCTGGCTGAACGCCTGGGCCACCACCCGGCCGAGATCGTCCACCCGCTGCACCTGCACCGGCTTTTCCCGATGCGGCACCAGCCGCACGTAGGCCGAGTCGACCTTGGGCACCGGCGTGAAGGCGCCGGGCGGGACGTGGAACAGCGCCTCCACCCGGCAGTGATACTGCACCATCACCGACAGCCGGCCGTAACAGTCGCTGCCGGGCGCGGCCGCCAAGCGGTCGACCACCTCCTTCTGCAGCAGGAAGTGCATGTCGGCGATGTGCTCCGCCGCCTCCAGCAGATGGAAGATCAGCGGGGTGGAGATGTTGTAGGGCAGGTTGCCGACCACCCGCAGCTTGCGCTCGTCGCGGCGCAGCGCGGCGAAGTCGAACTTGAGCGCGTCGCCCTGGTGGACGATGAGTTCGCCGGCGCCCTCGCAGCGGCGGGTGAGCTCGCCGACCAGATCGCGGTCGAGCTCGATCGCCTCCAGGTGGCCGGCGATCGTCAGCAGCGGCCGGGTGAGCGCGCCCAGCCCGGGGCCGATCTCGATCAGCCGCTCGCCGGGCTGGGGCTGGATCGCCCGCACCATGCGGTCGATGAAATGCGGATCGCGCAGGAAGTTCTGGCCGAAGCGCTTGCGCGCCTGATGTTGGAAACTCATGCGCCGGTGAACTCCAAGGCGGCGGCGATGGCGGCCTCCAGGCTGCCGTCCTCGGCCTTGCCGGTGCCGGCCAGATCCAGCGCCGTGCCGTGGTCGACCGAGGTGCGGACGATGGGCAGCCCGAGGGTGATGTTGACCGCATGGCCGAAGCCGACGTGCTTGAGCACCGGCAGGCCCTGGTCGTGGTACATGGCCAGCACCGCGTCGGCGCCGGAGAGGTGGCGCGGCGTGAACAGGGTGTCGGCCGGCAGCGGGCCGACCAGATCCAGGCCCTCCGCGCGCAGCGCGGCCAGGGTCGGCTCGATCACCTCGATCTCCTCGCGCCCCAGATGGCCGCCCTCGCCGGCGTGCGGATTGAGCCCGCACACCAGGATGCGCGGCCGCGCCAGGCCGAGCTTGCGGCGCAGATCGTGATCGAGGATGCGCAGCACTTGGGTCAGGCGCTCGCGGGTGATGGCGGTGCTCACGTCCTTGAGCGGCAGGTGAGTGGTGGCCAGCGCCACCCGCAGGCTACCGGCCGCCAGCATCATTACCGGCAGGGGGGCACCGGTCAGCTCGGCGAAGAACTCGGTGTGGCCGGTGAAGGGCACGCCGGCGTCGTTGATCACACCCTTGTGCACCGGCGCGGTGACCACGGCGGCGAAACGGCCTTGCAGGCAGCCTTCGCCGGCCAGGCGCAGGGTCTCTAGCACGTAGCCGGCGTTGGCCGGGTCGAGCCGGCCAGCGCTGACCGGCGCCGCCAGCGGTACCGCCAGCACCGTCAGCTCGCCGGCGGCTTGCGGGCGCGGTTCGGCGGCGTCGTCCAGCGGACGCAGGCGCAGCGGCAGCCCCAGCGCGGCGGCGCGCTCGGCGAGCAGCTGCGGGTCGGCGATCACCACCAGCTCGGCCGGGTGGGGGCGCTGGGCGATCAACGCGCACAGGTCGGGACCGATGCCGGCCGGCTCGCCGGCGGTCAGGGCGATGCGTTTCGCCGTCACCGATTACACCTCGATGCGGATGTCGACGTAGGCCTCGTCGCGCAGCCGGCGCAGCCAGGCTTCGAGCGCCTCCTCGGTCTTGCGGGCGCGGATGGCCTCCATCGCCTTGGCGCGGCGCACCTCGTCGGTGCTGTCGTGCTCGCGCCGCTCCAGCAGCTGCACGATGTGCCAGCCGAACGGCGTCTGGAACGGCTCGCTGATTTCCTGCGGCTGGAGCCTGGCCAGGACCTCCTCGAACGCCGGCACGAAGGTGCCGGGCGACGCCCAGCCCAGGTCGCCGCCGCGCGCGGCGCTGCCCTTGTCGTCGGAGTTGGCGCGGGCCAGCTCCTCGAAGCTTTCGCCGGCCTCGATGCGGGCCTTGATGCCGGCCAGCCGGGCGCGGGCGTCGGCGTCGCTCACCACCTCGTTGGTGCGGATTAGGATGTGGCGGGCATGGCTCTGGATGACCACCTGCCGCTCGCCGTCGCGCTTGTCCAGCAGCTTGATCAGGTGCAGCGCGCCGGGGCTTTCGATCGGCTCGCTCACCTCGCCGACCCGCATGCGCGGCACCTGGTCGGCGAACAGCGTCGGCAGCTGCCCCTGGCTGCGCCAGCCCAGGGTGCCGCCCTCCAGGGCGGTGGGACTGTCGGAGAAGGCGGCGGCCACGCGCCGGAAATCGGCGCCCTGGACCAGCTGCTCGCGCGCCCGGGCGGCCTTGTCGCGCGCCGCCTGCACCTGCTCCGGCGAGGCCGACGGCGGGATGGCGATCAGGATGTGGCCGACCAGGTACTCGACGTTGCTGGCGGCGTTCTGGCTGGCCAGGTATTCGTCGATCTCGCGCGGACTGACGCTGACCTGGGCCTCGGCTTGGCGTTGCTGCAGACGGGCGATGGCGATCTCGCGCCGCAGGCCCTCGCGGAACTTGGCGTAGTCGTAGCCCTCGCTCTCGAGGGTGGCGCGGAACTGCGACAGCGTGAGCTTGTTCTGCTCGGCGATACGCTGCACGGCGGCGTTGAGGGTGGCGTCGTCGACCCGGATGCCGGCGCGCTGCGCCATCGACAGCTGCAGCTTCTGCATGATCAGCCGCTCCAGCACCTGGCGGGTGAGCGTCTGCCGGTCGGGCAGCGGCGTGTTGCGCTGGCGCAGCTGATCGCTGACCGTTTTCAGCTCATGCTCCAGCTCCGATTGCAGCACCACGTCCTCGTTGACCACCGCGACGATGCGGTCGAGCGGCTGCGCCGCCGGCGCCGGCGCGGCGGCGAGCAACAGCAGCAGGGTCGCGGTCAGGAGCGCCAACCAGATGCGTGAGAGGGTACGGTCGGTCATGCCTCACCTTTCGAACTGATAGCCGGAGACGACCTCCGACAGGAATTGATCCAGCGACTGGCCGAGCGCGCCCAGGCCGGTCAGCTCAAGCTGGAGCATGAAGCTGACGCTGGAATCGTCGCTGCCGTCGCGGACGTACTCGCGCACCACCGCGCGCGCCGTCCAGCAGCAGGTGCTGTAGGCCACGCCGGCGAAGCGCTCCAGCGTCGTGTTGGTTTCCAGCGAGTATTGCCAGCCCCCCAGCGCCAGCCAGCGCGGGTTCACTGGCCAGACCGCCGTCAGTTCGGTTAGTTCCAGCGGCTCGCCATACAGCGCGCTGCGCATGCGGTAGGCGGCGTTCACCGCCTGGCGCGGCCCCGGCCGGTAGCTGACGCGCACGGTGCGCTGATTGATCGTGTTGTCGTAGGTGTCCCAGGCGGCGGCGAGGTAGGCGCTCCAGTGGCCGACGGTAGCGCGCGCCTCGCCCAGGATGGGGGAGGCGCGGCGGGTGTCGAGCGCGGTCGGCGCGCCGATCGTCACCCGCCGGCGTTTCTCGTAGAAGGCCTGGCCGACGCCGACCTGGAAATACTCGCGGCCGCTGGCGGTATCCAGCAGCCGGCTGGTGACGCCCAGCGCGATGTGGTGGGTGTCGCCGATGCGGTCGGGGCCGGTGAAGCGGTTGTACTCGAACAGCCGGCTCAAGGTGAGCTCGCTGGGCTCGGTGTCGAAGCGCGGCAGCTCGTCCTGGTTTTCGTAGGGGATGTACAGATAGAACAGCCGCGGTTCCAGGGTCTGCAGCAGCGACCGGCCGAACCAGGTCAGCTCGCGCTCCAGGAACAGCCCGCTGTCCAGGCTGAACAGCGGCAGCGCCCGGCTGGGATCGTCGGACAACCCCTGGTTGAAGGGCGAGCGGTCGAGCCGGTAGGCGGTGTAGCGGTAGCCGACCGTGGGCGCGACGTAGTAGGCCAGCCGCTCGTGCCGGTAGCCGGCGGTGTAGAGGCCGTCGACGCGGCTGCCGACGTCCACCAGGTCGGGACGCGGATGGGTGAAGCGGGTGAAATCCGCGGTCAGCGACTGGCTGAAATTGGAGTCCAGCGGCATCCAGCGATAGTCGTAGCTGATGCGCGGCAGCACCCGGAACGGCCGGTTGGCCGGCGCCAGATCCTCGTCCAGGCTCTGCCAGTGGTGCACCAGCGCGCGCAGGTTCCAGTTGCCGCCGTGGTAGCCGATCTGGGCGTAGCTGGCCAGATTGTCCTCGCTGACGCTGGCGATGCCGCGCACCAGGTCGAAGTCCTCTAGGTAATCGCGGTCGCTGACCCGGTTGTAGGCGGCGTTGAAATACAGCGGTCCTTGCCAGAGGCCGGTCAGGTCCAGGTGGGTGAGCCAGCGGTCGCGCTCCGCCTGCCGATCGTCCGGCATGAACTCGACGTAGCCGCGCGATTGCAGCAGCGGCGAGAGATGGCGCGCCTCGGCGCCGAGCATGACGCCGCGCTTGGACACCAGCCGCGGGGTGAGCGTGGCGTCGTAGTTCGGCGCCAGGTTCAGGTAATAGGGCAGGGCCAGATCGAGGCCGCCGTCGTTGGAGTAGCCGAGGCGCGGCGGCAGCAGGCCGGTCTTGCGGCGGTCGTCGATCGGAAAGCTGATGTACGGCGTGTACAGCAGCGGCACGCCGAAGAAGGTCAGGTAGGCGTGGCGGGCGGTACCGAAGCCTTCCTCGCGGTTCAGGGTCAGATCCGGACTGGCCAGCCACCAGTCCTCCTGCCCGGGTGGGCAGCCGGTGTAGCGCACATCGTCGAACGTCGCCTGCTCGCCCCGCAGCGCCGCTCGCCGGGCGCTGCCGTGCGCCTCGCTGGGCAGCAGCCGGAAGCGGGCGTCCTCCAGTGCGCCCTGGCGCTCGTTCAGGTAGAAATGGCCTTCGCGGCCGGTGACTTCCAGCCCGCTTTCGCTGTAGCGCACATTGCCGCTGGCGTCGGCGCGCTCGCTGGCGGCGTCGAAGTGCAGGCTGTCGGCATGCAGGCGCTGGTCGGCGCGCTCCAGGACAGCGTCGCCGCTGGCGCTGTAGACGCCGCTGCCGCGATCGTAGCGGCCCTGGTCGGCTTCCAGCTGGATTGGGGTGGCGGGATCGCGGGGGGGTGGTCGGGTCAGACTGAAACTGGCGGGCGCCGGGCAGGCTCCATCGGCGGCGAATCCCGCGGGCGACGCCGCGAGGCCGACCGAAACGAGCAGACGGAGGCCTAGCTGCCGTGAGTTCACTCTTTTTCCTTGAATTGTCCCACTGTCAGTTCGGCGGGCGGGCGATACGATGTCACAGATGCCCAGGCCCGGCAAATGGGCGATATAATGCCGGGCATTCGTCCCCGCCAGAACAAGCCCCTTTCCCTGAGCCGAGACCAGAATCCAGTGACCGAACAAGCTAGCGCCGCCGATGCGCGTCAGGCCGCCCTGCACCATTGGCTGACCGCGGTGCTCGACCGCGAGGTGCGGGCCATCGCGCCGGCTTCCAGCGATGCCAGCTTCCGCCGTTACTTCCGCGTCGAAGGCCCCGAGGGCAGCCTGATCGTCATGGACGCGCCGCCCGAGCACGAGGATTGCCGTCCGTTCCTGGCGGTGGCGGCCATGCTCGCGGAAATCGGCGTCAACGTGCCGCGGGTGCTGGCCCAGGATCTGACCCGGGGCTTTCTGCTGCTCACCGATCTGGGCAACCGCCGCTATTTGGACGAGCTGAACGACGACTGCGTCGAGCGGCTGTACGGCGACGCCATGGCGGCGCTGGCCCGGCTGCAGGCGCACGGCCCGCGCGACGGCCGCCTGCCGCCGTACGACCACGCCATGCTGATGCGGGAAATGGCGCTGTTTCCCGAGTGGCTGCTCGACCGTCATCTGGGCCTGCGGCTCGACGCCGGGCAGCGCGACGTGCTGGCCGAAAGCTTCGAGCTGCTGGCGCGCAGCGCCCTGGAGCAGCCGCGGGTGATGGTTCACCGCGACTACCACTCGCGCAATCTGATGATCGTCGACGCCGACAACCCGGGCGTGCTCGATTTCCAGGACGCCGTGGTCGGCCCGATCACCTACGACCTGGTGTCGCTGCTGCGCGATTGCTACATCGCCTGGCCGCGCGAGCGGGTCGAGGCCTGGGCGCTGGCCTACCGGCACCGGCCCGGTGTGCGCGAGCTGGTCGGCGCGGTCGACGACGCCACTTGGCTGCGCTGGTTCGACTGGATGGGGCTGCAGCGCCACCTCAAGGCCAGCGGCATCTTCGCCCGGCTCTGGCATCGCGACGGCAAGCCCGGCTATCTGCCGGACGTGCCGCGCACGCTCGGCTATATGGTCGAGGTCAGCGGCCGCTATCCCGAGCTGGCCGGTTTGCACCGGCTGCTGGTCGAGCAGGTGGTGCCGGGCTTCGAGCGGACGCCGTGGCCGTGAGAAAGGCCATGATTCTCGCCGCTGGGCGGGGCGAGCGCATGCGGCCGCTGACCGACCGCACGCCCAAGCCGCTGCTGCCGGTCGGCGGCAAGCCGCTGATCGAGTACCACCTGGAGGCGCTGGCGGCGGCCGGGGTGGCGGAGGTGGTGATCAACCTCTCCTGGCTGGCGGAGCGCATTCCGCCGGCGCTCGGCCAGGGCGAGCGCTGGGGGCTGCGCATCCATTACTCCTACGAAGGGCCGCAGCCGCTGGAGACCGCCGGCGGCATCCGCCACGCCCTGGCGCAGCTGGGCGACGAGCCGTTCCTGGTCGTGAACGGCGATGTCTGGACCGACTATCCGCTGGCGCGGCTGCGCGCTCCGGAAGGCTTGGCGCACCTCGTGTTGGTCGACAATCCCCCCCATCATGAGCAGGGAGATTTCGTGCTGGAGGACGGGGTGGTGCGCGACGGCGACGGCGCGCGGCTGACTTTCAGCGGGATCGGCGTTTATCGCCCCGAGCTGTTCGCCGGACTGCCGCCCGGGCCGGCGCGGCTGGCGCCCATCCTGCGCCAGGCCATGGCGTGGGGCGCGGTCAGCGGCGAGCACTACCGCGGCCGTTGGATCGATGTCGGCACGCCGCAGCGCCTGGCGGAGCTCGACCAACAGTTGAGGCGCTAAGGATCATCTATGGGTAGCGAGATAAACGACACCCGGTTCAGCCGGGAGCAGTTCCAGGCTTTCGCCGCCCGGCTCAAGACCGAGACCGAGCTGCTCAAGACCTGGTGGCGGGAGGGCCGGCTGTCGGACGAGCCGCCGCGGGCCGGTCTGGAGCTGGAAGCCTGGCTGGTGGACGAGGCGGGCCGGCCGGCGCCGCGCAACGACGAGGTGCTGGCTCGGGTCGAGGACTGTCTGGTCGGGCCGGAGCTGTCGCAGTACAACCTGGAATTCAACAGCACGCCGCGGTCGCTCGCCGGCCGTCCTTTCAGCGCCATGGCCGAGGAGTTGGCGCGGCACTGGCGGCAGGTGAACCAGGCGGCAGCGGCGGAGAATTGCCGGTTGGCGATGATCGGCATCCTGCCCACCCTGGTCGAGAGCGACTTGACGCTCGAGCACATGTCGCGCCGCAAGCGCTACCACGCGCTGAACGAGCAGATCATGCGGCTGCGCAACCGCCAGCCGCTCAAGCTGGAGATCGACGGCGAGGAGCCGCTGTCCGCCGAGCACGGCGACGTCATGATCGAGGCCGCCGGCACCTCGCTGCAGCTGCACCTGCAGGCGCCGCCCAAGGATATCCCGCGCTACTTCAACGCCTCGGTCATGGCCTCGGCGGCCACCGTGGCGGTGGCCGCCAACGCGCCGTTCCTGTTCGGTCATCGGCTGTGGGAGGAAACCCGCGTGCCGGTGTTCCAGCAGTCGTGCGCGGTCAGCGCCCGTCCGCGCAGCACGGCCGAGCGGCTGGCGCGCGTGACCTTCGGCAGCGGCTACGGCCGCGACGCCCTGTATGGTTTCTTCGTCGAGAACCGCCAGCATTACTCGGTGCTGCTGCCGGAGCTGATGGACGAGCCGGTGGAGCAGCTGGCGCACCTGCGCCTGCACAATGGCACCATCTGGCGCTGGAACCGCCCGCTGGTGGGCTTCGACGAGAGCGGCCGGCCCCATCTGCGCATCGAGCACCGCGTGATGGCGGCCGGTCCGACCGTGGCGGACATCGTCGCCAACGCTGCCTTCTACTATGGGCTGGCGTTCGGCCTGGCCGACAGCGAGCTGGGGCCGGATCAGCGGCTGCCGTTCCATCTGGCCGAGCAGAATTTCTACGCCGCCGCCCGTCGCGGTTTGCAGGCCGAGGTGGTCTGGTTCGGCGGCGACAAGTTCGTGCTGTCGCAGCTGATCCTGCAGCAGCTGCTGCCGGTCGCCGCGCATGGGTTGGCGCTGGCGGGCGTCGACGCCGACGAGGCGCAGCGCCAGCTGGCGGTGATCGAGGCGCGGGTGCGCAGCGGCGGTACCGGCGCCGCCTGGCAGAGCGCTTACGTGCGCCGTTACGGGCGCGATTTCGCCGGCCTGGTGCGCCGCTACCTGGAGAACCAGGAAGCGGGAGCGCCGGTGCACGAGTGGCCGGTGTAGCGCATGGACTCGCGGCGGGCGGTGCCCGCCGCGCCGCAAAACCGTTGGAGCCGAGGGATCGATGCTCCGTCAATACAGCGACCTCCCGCCCGGATTCCTGGACGCCAAGCCGCAGCAGCTGGAGGCGGTGCTGGGCGGTCCCAGCCTGATCCATCTGCCGGGCTTGCGGGACCGGCCACTGTTCGTGTCCACCCTGCTGCACGGCAACGAGACCAGCGGCGTGGCGGCGATCCAGGCGCTGCTGCGGCCGTATCGCGGCCGGCCGCTGCCGCGGGCGCTGTCGCTGTTCGTCGGCAACGTCGCCGCCGCCCGCGCCGGGCTGCGCCGGCTCGAAGGCCAGCCCGACTACAACCGCATCTGGCCCGGCGGCGACCATCAGGACACGCCGGAAGCGCGCATGTTGGCGGAAGTCGTCAACCAGATGCGCCAGCGCCGGGTGTTCGCCGCCATCGACATCCACAACAACACCGGCCGCAATCCGCACTACGGCTGCGTCAACCGGCTGGACGGCCGCTATCTGCACCTGGCGTCGCTGTTCGCCAGCACGGTGGTGTATTTCACGCGGCCGCGGGGCGTGGCCTCCATGGCCTTCGCCGAGCTCTGCCCGTCGGTCACCGTGGAGTGCGGCCGCCCGGATGAGGCGTACGGCATCGAGCACGTCCGCGAGTTCGTCGAGGCGGCCTTGCATTTGCACGAGATACCGGCGCAGCCCAGCACCACGCTGAGCGTGTACCGGACCGTGGCCACCGTGCGGGTGCCGGAGGGCATCAGCTTCGGCTTCGGCGACGCCAACGCCGATCTGCAGCTGATGGAGGACCTCGATCAGCTCAATTTCCGCGATCTGCCAGCCGGGACCGCGCTGGCCCGGCTCACCGCGCCGGGACGCGGTCGGCTGGTGGTCGAGGACAACGACGGCGCGGACGTCAGCGACCGCTACCTGGCGAGGAGCGACGGCGAGCTGCGCACGCGCGTGCCGGTGACGCCGTCGATGCTGACTTCCGACCCGCGCGTCATCCGCCAGGATTGCCTTTGCTATCTGATGGAACGCCTGTCCTGGCCGCCGGCGTGAGGCCGGCTCCATGGCGCAGGCGGTACCACAGCCGGCCGACCAATTCGTGCAGCGCCAGCGAGCTTTCATGGAACGTGGCGTCGCGCGGGAAGTAGGCGCTGATGCCGATCGGTGGGCCGATGTAGTCGGTCGGCGCGGGGATCACCTCGAAGCCGGCGCGGCGAAACGCCTCCGCCGCCCGGCGCATGTGCAGCGACTGGGTTACCAGCACGATCCGCTCGATGCCCAGGGGGGCCAGCAGCTGGCGGGTGTAGACGGCGTTCTCGTGCGTGTTGCGGCTCAAGGTTTCGGCCGCCAGCGTCTCCACGCCGAAATCACGGCGTAGCGACTCGGTCATGAGGGTGGCGATGGCGGGGCTATAGCTGTTGGCCAGGCCGCCGCTGACTACCAGCGGCAGCCCGGTTTGGCGGTGCAGCTGGGCGCCGTAGCGCAGCCGCGCCAGGGTCCATTTGCTGGGCTGATGCCCGGCGTCGGGGCTGGCGATCTCCTTGCCGGCGGCGAGGATGACGATGGCCTGGGCGTCGGCGGCCAGCGCCGCCGGCGGGTCCAGCGCCGGGTACCACTGCACCGCGTCGATTAGCGGGAACGCAATCTTGGGCGTGCTCATCGCCCACAGCAGCAGCACCGCCGTACCCGCCACCCAGCGGCCGAGGCGCCGCCGCCACAGCAGCAGCCCCAGCGCGCCGAGCAGGATCAGTCCACCCGGCGGCAGCAGCAGCCACTCCAGGTAGCTCGCCAAGCCTACTCCGCGAGTACGCCCTGGGCCTGCTGGTCGGCGTGATAGGACGAGCGCACCATCGGCCCGCTGGCGACGTGGGCGAAGCCCATGGCATAGCCTACTTCAGCCAGACGCTTGAACTCGTCCGGGTGGACATAGCGACTGACCGGCAGGTGATGCGGGCTGGGCTGCAGGTACTGGCCGAGGGTCAGCATGGTCACGCCGTGCGCGCGCAGGTCGCGCATCACCTGTTCGATTTCCTCGCTCTCCTCGCCCAAGCCGAGCATCAGCCCGGACTTGGTGGGGATGTTCGGGTGACGCTCGCCGAACGCTTGCAGCAGATCCAGCGACCATTCGTAGTCGGAGCCCGGCCGGCACTGCCGGTAGAGGCGCGGCACGGTCTCCAGGTTGTGGTTGAACACGTCGGGCGGCGCCACGGACAGGGCGTCCAGCGCCTTTTCCATGCGGCCGCGAAAGTCCGGCACCAGCACTTCCACCTTGGTGCCGGGACTGGCCGCGCGCACCGCCGCCACGCACGCGGCGAAATGGGCGGCGCCGCCGTCGAGCAGGTCGTCGCGGTCGACCGAGGTGATCACCACATAGCGCAGGCCCAGGTCGCGCACCGTCTGCGCGAGGTTGGCCGGCTCCTCGGGGTCGAGCGGCAGCGGCCGGCCGTGGCCGACGTCGCAGAACGGACAGCGGCGGGTGCAGATGTCGCCCATGATCATGAAAGTGGCGGTGCCGTGGCCGAAGCACTCGGGCAGGTTCGGGCAGGAGGCTTCCTCGCACACGGTGTGCAGCCGCCCGGCACGCAGCCGGTCCTTGACCTGCTGGATCTGATTGCCGGCCGGAATGCGCACCCGAATCCAGTCGGGCTTGCGCAGCTTCTGCGGGGTGACCTCGACCTTGACCGGAATACGCGCCATCTTCTCGGCGCCCTTGAGCTTGACGCCCGGAACGACTTTCTGCGGACCAGGTTTGCTGGTGGAGGACATGCGACCTCGCTACTGTGCTGTGGTGAGGCCGGAGTCGGACTGCGCTGCCAGCCGCTCCAGCAGATGACGGGTAAGCGCCGCCTCGATCTCCGACAGCGGCCGGTCCACGCCCAGGTCGCGCAGCTGCGTGACCTCCAGGCCGGCGTAGCCGCAGGGATTGATGCGGCGGAACGGGGACAGGTCCATGGCCACGTTCAGGCTCAGACCGTGATAGCTGGCGCCGCGCCGCACGCGCAGGCCCAGCGAGGCGATCTTGCGGCCCTCGACGTAGACGCCGGGCGCGTCCGGCCGGGCGTAGGCGTCGATGCCGTACTCGGCCAGCAGGCCGATGACGCTCTGCTCGAGCACGGTGACCAGCCGGCGCACGCCGAGGTTGCGGCGCCGCAGATCGAGCAGGGGATAGAGCACGATCTGCCCCGGGCCGTGGTAGGTCACCTGGCCGCCGCGGTCCACGGCGATCACCGGAATGTCGCCCGGCGCCAGCAGGTGCTCGCGCTTGCCGTTGAGGCCGAGGGTGAACACCGGCGGATGCTGTAGCAGCCAGAGCTCGTCGGCGGTGGCGGCGTCGCGCCGCTCGGTGAACGCCTGCATGGCCCGCCAGGTCGGTTCATAGTCGACCAGGCCGAGCCGCTTGATCTCGATGGCGGGGATGACGCGGGTGGTGTCCATGGGCGCAGTGTACGCCCACTGCGTCCGCGGATCACGCCTATAGGGTCATCAGCACCAGTTCGTGGGCGCGCAGATCGCCGTAGATCGCCTCGAGCTGCGCGCGGCTGTGCGCGGTGATCGTGACCGTGACCGAAACGTAGTTGCCGCGCGGGCTGGGCCGGGTGGTGATGTCCTCGGCGCCGACCCCTTCGGCATGACGCCGGATGACCTTGAGGATTTCCTCCGCCAGCGCGCCGTCCGCACGTCCCATGGCCTTGATCGGATAGCGGCAGGGGAACTCGAAAACCTCTTCCTTCTCCATGGTCGTGGCCTCGTCTGCGTTGGAGATCGGACGCCCGGGAGCGCCCGGACGGGGTGGCAAAGCTTACCCGCTCCCGTGCTTGGATGGCAGGGGCGGGCGTCGGTTCCGTCGGAAAGGCGCGGACGAGCGAAGCGGCGCCGGAGCGGTGGGCGCTCAGCGCAGGGGGCGCCGGTCTCGGCGCCCCTCTGGGCTCAGTCCTGGAAGCGCAGCAGCACGCTGTCGACCAGCCGCCGCCACAAGCCGCCTTCCTCCACGGCGGTGAGCGCCACCAGCGGCGTTTCCTGGACGAGCTGGTCGTCCAGCTTGACGATCAGCTTGCCGATGGGGGCGCCGTGCTGGATCGGCGCCATGATGGTGGGCGTGATCACCATGCTGGCCTGCAGGCGGTCGTACTGATTGCGGGGGAAGGTCACCCACAGGTCGTCGCTCAGGCCGACGGGCAAGGTCTCGCTGGAGCCCTTCCACACCCGCGGCTGGGCCAGCGCCTGCTGCGCCTGGTAGAGCTTGCGCGTCTCGAAGAAGCGGAAGCCGTAGTTGAGCAGGGCCTGGGTCTGCTCGGCCCGGGCGTTCTCGCTGCTGGCGCCCATCAGGATCGAGACCAACCGCATGCCGTCGCGCACGGCGGAGGCGGCCAAGCAGTAGCCGGCGGAGGACGTGTGGCCGGTCTTGATGCCGTCGACGCTCGGGTCGCGCCACAGCAGCACGTTGCGGTTGTACTGCTTGATGCCATTCCAGGTGTATTCCTTGATGGCGTGCAGCGGGTAGAACTGCGGGTGGTTGCGGATGTCGGCCACCGCCAGCTTGGCCAGGTCGCGGGCGGTGGTGTAGTGGTCGGGGTGCGGCAGCCCGGTGGCGTTGACGAAGTGGGTGTCGTTCATGCCCAGCTTGCGGGCGTACTGGTTCATCAGCTGGGCGAAGGTCTCCTCGTTGCCGGCGATGTGCTCGGCCAGGGCGATGCTGGCGTCGTTGCCGGACTGCACGATCAGCCCTTTGAGCAGCACTTCCACCGGTACCTTGGAGCCGACCTGCACGAAGGTGCGCGAGCCTTCGGCGCGCCAAGCCTTCTCGGAGATGGTGACCAGGTCGGTGAGCTGCAGATGGCCGGCGCTCAGCTCGCTGAACACCACGTAGGCGGTCATCATCTTGGTCAGACTCGCCGGTTCCACGCGCATGTCCGCGTTCTTCTCCGCCAGCACCGCGCCGCTGTGGTAGTCGATCAGCAGATAGCTGGGCGCGGGCAGCTCCGGCGCCTTCGGCACGGCCACCGGACGGGCGGCGGCGCTGGGAACCGCGAGCGGCTGCGGAGCCGGTTGCGGCTGCTGGGCGAAGGTCGAGCCGAAGGGGAGGAGAAGAGCGATCGCTAAGGCAATTCGGGGGATGATTGTTCGCATTTCCTTGGTCGAAGTTCTTTTCCGCAGATGAACAGAATCAGAGTGGTTACGGTGCCCGGGTTTGGACCACCACATGGGTGTCCCGATAGCCGAGTCGTTCGAGCTGGGCGAAGGCTCGATCGACCTCTTCCACGCTGGCGATGGGCCCCACCCACACGCGGTGGAAGGTGCCTTGAGGCAGGTTGGCCTGTCGAATCGACGCCGGGTAGCCAAGCCGGGTCGGGGCGAGCTGACGCAGCAAGCGCTCGGCGTTGGCCGCTTCAGTGAAGGCGCCGACTTGCACGTAATACTCGATCGCCGCCGCCGTGACCGTGCCCGGCCGCACAGCTTCGCGTTTCGACGCTTCGCCCTTGGTGCTGATCGCCTCGATCAGCACCGGCGCGGTGCCTTTTTCCACCATGCCGAGCCGTACCGCGGCGGCGTACGACAGGTCGATCACCCGGTTGGCGACGAACGGGCCGCGATCGTTGATGCGCACGATCACCGAGCGACCGTTCTCGAGGTTGGTGACCCGGGCGTAGGTGGGCAGCGGCAGCTGTCGGTGCGCCGCGGTCATGGCGTACATGTCGTACGGCTCGCCGCTGGACGTGCGCTTGCCGTGGAACTTGGTGCCGTACCAGGAGGCGATGCCGCGTTCGGTGAAGCCCTCGGCCGACGCCAGCACATAATAGCGGCGTCCGGCGACTTCGTACGATGCCGGGTTGCCATAGCGACTCCTCGGCTCGTCGCGCGGTATCGCATCGGCGATGCGGTTGGGATCGAGCGGCACCGGCGGCGCTCCGTCGCCCACGCCCCACGGCGCCCTGCTGGCGCAAGCGGTCAGCAGGCTCAGTGCCAGCGCGAGCAGCAGGGCACGGATCATCGCGAGTTCTCGTAGCGCTCGCGGATGGCCTCTGCCAGTTGATACACCGCCATGGCGTACAGCGGGCTGCGGTTGTAGCGGGTAATGACGTAGAAGTTGTTGTAGGCCACCCAATATTCGTTGCTGTCGGCGGCGCTCTCCAGCGCCAGCAGCTTGGCTTTGCGCTCGCTCGGCTGCGGCGTGGCGGTGGTGACGCCGGCCGCGGCCAGCTCCCCGACCCGTGCGTTGAGGGCCAAGTCGTTGCTGAGCAGCGCTTGCCATTTGTCGCCGCTGACCTGGGCCGGACTGGCCACGGGCTCGCCCGGGCGCCAGCCGTGGCGCTGGAAGTAGTTGGCGACGCTGGCGAGGATGTCGGGCTTGCTTTCCCACAGGTCGCGGCGGCCGTCGCCGTCGCCGTCCACCGCGTAGCGGCGGTAGGAGCTGGCGATGAACTGCGGCATGCCCATGGCACCGGCGTAGGAGCCGACCGGTGTCAGCGGATCCAGCTTCTCCTCGCGCGCCAGCAGCAGGAATTGCTCCAGCTCGCTGCGGAAGAACGTCTCCCGCGGCGGATAGTTGAAGCCGAGCGTGGTGAGGGCGTCGATGACCCGGTACTTGCCCTTGTGGCGGCCGTAGAAGGTTTCCACGCCGACGATCGCCACGATGATCTCGGGCGGCACCGCGTAGTCGGTGGAGACTTTCTCCAGCAGCTCGGCGTTGTCGCGCCAGAACTCCACGCCGGCGTCGATGCGCTCGGGCTTGAGGAAAATCGGCCGGTACTTGTACCACGGCAGTTTTTCCGCCGGGCGGGTGATGGCGTCGATGATGCTTTGCTGATACTCGGCCTGGCTCAGCAGGGCACGCACTTGCGCGGCGTTCAGCCCATGGCGCGCGGCCACTTCCTCGGCGAACGCATCGAGCGCGGGAGCGGCAGCTCGGGTCTGCTTGACGGCGCAGGCGGAGGACAGGAAGGTTGCGCCTGCAAGCAGGCCGATCAGCGCGATGGAACGCATCGGAATACCTCAAGCTGCTTGGATTGTTGCTGGCCGGGCAAGCCGTTTGCGACTAAGACGGCCAAAGCTTGCGGTGCGTGTGGATAGACATGAGCATACCGAAGGCCGCCAGCAGCGTCACCATCGAGGTTCCGCCGTAGCTGACCAGAGGCAGGGGCACGCCCACCACCGGCAGCAGCCCGGAGACCATGCCGATGTTGACGAACACGTACACGAAGAAGGTGAGACTCAGGCTGCACGCCAGCAGTCGGCTGTAGGTGTCCTGGGCGCACAGGCCGATGTAGAGCCCGCGGGCGATGATCAGGAAATACAGCAGCAACAGCAGCGCCGCGCCCATCAGCCCGAACTCCTCGCCGAGCACCGCGAAGATGAAGTCCGTGTGGCGCTCGGGCAGGAAATCCAGGTGCGACTGGGTGCCGCGCAGATAGCCCTTGCCGTACACGCCGCCGGAGCCGAGGGCGATGGTGGACTGGATGATGTGGTAGCCGGAGCCGAGCGGATCGCTGTGCGGGTCGAACAGCGTCAGTACGCGCCGCCGCTGGTAGTCGTGCATGCCGAAGTGCCACATCAGCACGCCGATCGGGATCAGCGCGACGATGGTGCCGAGGATCAGCCGCCAGCGCAGGCCGGCCATGTACAGCACGAAGAAGCCGGCGGTCGCCACCAGGATGGCCGTGCCCAGGTCGGGCTGTTCGGCGATCAGCGCCGTTGGCACCAGGATCAGCACCAGCGCGATCAGCACCTGCGGGAAGCGCGGTGGCAGTTCGTGGCGGCTCAGGAACCAGGCGACCGTCATCGGCAGCGCCAGCTTCATCAGCTCGGACGGCTGGAAGCGGACAAAGCCCAGGTCCAGCCAGCGCTGCGCGCCCTTGCCGATGTGGCCGAACGCCATCACCGCCAGCAGCATGATCAGGGTCGCCCCATACACCCAGGGGCTCCAGCGGCGCAGGGTGGCGGGCGAGATTTGCGCCATCACCAGCATGGCGCCGAAGGCGATGACGAAGCGGATCAGCTGCTTGCGCACCTCCAGCAGGTGGCCGTCGAAGGCGCTGTAGAGGATGCCGAGGCCGACGCCGGTGAGCAGCAACAGGGCGGAAAGCAGCACCCCGTCCAACCGCAGATAGCGTTGCAGCCAGGATTGGCGCAGAGGGCTGCCGGCGGCGGGATCACCGAGCATGGCGCGCTTTGTTCTCCATATAGGTATCGATCACTTTGCGGGCGATCGGTGCCGCCACGCCGCTGCCGCTGCCGCCGTTCTCGGCGACCACAGCGACCGCGATCTCGGGCGCCTCGATCGGGGCGAAGGCGATGAACAGACCATGGTCGTGGAAGCGCCGCTCCAGCTTGCTGGCGTCGTAGCGCTCGTTCTGGGCGATGCTGCGCACCTGCGCCGTGCCGGTCTTGCCCGCCATCGAGTACGACAGGTCGATGCCGACGCGACGGGCGGTGCCGATGCGGATCACGTTTTTCATCGACTCGATGGCGTGGTCCCAGAGCTTGGCGTCGTGCACCGGCACCGGCTCGCCGCTGGTTCGGCGCGGCACCGGCACCGGGCGGTCGCTGCCCGGCTCGGAGACCGCCCGCAGCAGGTGCGGCACCACCCGCTGACCGCGGTTGGCCATGGTCGCGGTCGCCTGCGCCATTTGCAGCGGCGTGGCCAGCCAGAAGCCCTGGCCGATGCCGGTGATCACCGTCTCGCCGTGGTACCAGGGCTGGTTGCGGGTACGCCGCTTCCACTCGCGCGAGGGCAGGATGCCGGTGCGCTCACCGTTCAGATCGATGCCGGTCGGCGCGCCGAAACCAAAGTAGCTCATGAAGGCGCTGAGATCGTCGATACCCAGCCGCATCGCCACGTCGTAGAAGTAGACATCGCAGGACTGCGCCACCGCCTCGTTCAGATTGAGTCGGCCGTGGCCGCCGCGCTTCCAGTCGCGGTAGCGATGATCGACGTTGGGCAGCGTGAAATGGCCGGGGCAGTAGATGGATTCGTTGGCGCCGATCACCTTGTGGTGCAGCGCCGCCAGGCCGATGAAGGGCTTGACCGTCGAGGCCGGCGGATATTCGCCGCGCAGGGCGCGGTTGTAGAGCGGACGGTTGGGGTCGTTCTGATAGGCCTGATAGGTGGTCAGGTCGATGCCGTTGACGAACAGATTGGGGTCGAAGGTCGGCCGGCTGACGAACGCCAACACCTCGCCGCTGCGCGGGTCTATCGCCACGATGGCGCCGTTGTAGTCCTCCAGAGCGGCCTCGGCGGCGGCCTGCAGGCGCGCGTCCAGGCTGAGGTGGATGTCGCGGCCGGGCACCGGCGCGATGCGCTCCAGCACGCGGATGGTGCGGCCGACGGCGTTGGTCTCCACTTTCTCGTAGCCGACCTGGCCGTGCAGGATGTCCTCGTAGTAGTGCTCGATGCCCAGCTTGCCGATATGGCTGGTGCCGCGGTAGTTGGCCTCCTTGCCCTGGGCCTCCAGGCGCTGCAGGTCCTGGGCGCTGATGCGGCCGACGTAGCCGATGACGTGGGAGGCGAGCTCGCCCCACGGATAGCTGCGGGTGAGCTCGGCCCGCACGTCCAGGCCGGGGAAGCGGTGACGGTTCACCGCCAGCCGCGCCACTTCCTCCTCGGTGAGCTTGAACTTGAGCGGTATCGGCTCGAAGCGGCGGCTGCGCGGCAGCAGCTCGCGGAAGCGGTTCAGGTCCGATTCGGACAGCTCGATGATTTCCTGCAGCCGCGCCAGCGTCTCCTCGATGTCGTTCACGTCCTCGGGGGTGAGCACCAGCCGGAACGAGGGGCGGTTGTCGGCCAGCAGGATGCCGTTGCGGTCGTAGATCAGGCCACGGTTGGGCGGGATGGCCACCAGTTTGACCCGGTTTTCCTGGGACAGGGTGGCGAAATGCTGATGGCTCACCACCTGCAGATAGAACAGGCGCCCGAGCAGCACGCCGATCCCCACCAGGATGCCGATCACCGCCACCAGGATGCGGTTCGTCAACAGGCGGGTTTCGGCGTTGCGGTCCTTGATGACGGTGCGGCGCTGCATGGGCGGGGCGGCGTTCGGTTCAGCGCACGTTGAAAGCGATGCGGCAGCGTCGCAGGAAGGTGTGCACCGCCGGCCACAGCAGGGTGCCGGTCAGGGCCGCTAGCCAGTACTGCCAGTCGTTCGGCGCGCGGCCGGTGAAACCGCTGATCAGCAGCAACAGCAGGCGCGTGAACAGCAGCAGGACCATGACAGTGATGGCCTGCTGCCAGAGTGGAAACACCCGGATGCGCTGGTGCAGCTTGAGGGTCAGGTAGGCCAGCACCGCGTAGGCCAGCGCGTGCTGGCCGAGCAGCGACGCCTGTAGCGCGTCCTGACCGAGGCCCACCAGCCAGCCGATGCCGACGCCGACCCGCTGCGGCACGGTCATGCACCAGTAGATCAGCGCCAGCGCCACCCAGTCCGGGCGCGCTTTCACCAGCAGGTCGGGCAGCGGCATCACGGTGAGTACGTAAGCCAGCAGCCAACTGGCCAGAATGACCCAGCCGCCTTGAGGCTGTTCGTTGCTCATGGTGCGGTCGCGCCTCCCTCGGCGGAGGTTCGGGTAGCGTCGCCGCGCTTACTGGCGGTGTGCACCAGCAGCACCGTGCGGCTGCGGTCGAGTTCGGCCGTCGGCCGCGCCTTGATGCGAGCGAAGGGCTGGCTGGGGTCCAGGTCTACCACGGTGACCGTGCCCACCGGGTAGCCGGGCGGAAAGCGCCCGCCCAGGCCGGAGCTGACCAGCAGGTCGCCCTCCACCACGTCGGCGTTGTTCGGCACGTTGATCAGCTCCAGCGAGCGCAGATCGCCGGTGCCCATGGCGATGCCGCGGACGCCGCTGCGGACCACCTGCACCGGGATGGCGTGGCTGGGATCGGTGACCAGGCGCACCACCGAGCTCAACGGCCCCACCTCGTCGATCTGGCCCATGATGCCCTTGGCATCCAGCACCGGCTGGCCCTCGAACACGCCGTCGACCGAGCCTTTGTTGACCTGCAGCAAGTGCGAGTACGGGTCGAGGTTGACGCGCATAAGCTCGGCGATCACCACCGAGCCGGTCACCTCATAGGACGATTGCAGCAACGCGCGCAGATCGATGATCTCGCGCTCCAGATAGTCCATGCGCAGCAGCCGCGCCTCGAGGATGGCCTGCTGCGCCTTGAGGCGGGCGTTCTCCTCGATCAGCGCCCGGCGCGAGGCGGTCTGCTCGGCGACGATCTCGCCGAGCTGGAACGGCAGATCGACGATGGCGTAAACGGGGTAGGACACCAGCGCCAGCGCGTCCCGAATCGGCTCGGCCAGGCGCTGGCGGTGGTCAAGGATCATCAGCACGATGGATACGGCCGCAAACAGCACGACTCGCGCAGTGATCGATGGTCCCTGGGAGAATAGCGGTTTGATGGTGGTGTCCGGTTGATGCTTGACTGGGGCCTGAAAATCTTGCGCTAAGGATAGCGCGCGTCAACGCGCCGCCGCGAGTCGCGTCGTGGCGGCGCGGACGGGGACCGGTGGCTACTCGACCACGAACAGATCGGTGCCTTTCTCGTCCATCAGCTCCAGCGCGCGGCCGCCGCCGCGGGCCACGCAGGTGAGCGGGTCCTCGGCGACCACCACCGGCAGGCCGGTTTCCTCCATCAGCAGCCGATCGAGGTTGCGCAGCAGGGCGCTGCCGCCGGTGAGCACGATGCCGCGCTCGGCCACGTCGGCGCCGAGCTCCGGCGGCGTCTGCTCGAGCGCGGTCTTGACCGCGCCGACGATGCCCGACAGCGGCTCTTGCAGCGCTTCGAGGATCTCGTTGCTGTTGAGCGTGAAGCTGCGCGGCACGCCCTGCGCCAGGTTGCGGCCCTTGACCTCGATCTCGCGCACTTCCATGCCGGGGAAGGCGGTGCCGATCTCGTGCTTGATGCGCTCGGCGGTGGCTTCGCCGATGAGGATGCCGTAGTTGCGGCGCACGTAGTTGACGATGGCTTCGTCGAAGCGGTCACCGCCGATGCGCACCGACGAGGAGTAGACGATGCCGTTGAGCGAGATCACCGCCACCTCCGAGGTGCCGCCGCCGATGTCCAGCACCATCGAGCCGCGCGCTTCGTGCACCGGCATGTTGGCGCCGATGGCGGCGGCCATGGGCTCCTCGATGAGGTAGACCTCGCGCGCGCCGGCGCCGGCGGCGCTCTCCTTGATGGCGCGCCGCTCCACCTGAGTCGAGCCGCAAGGCACGCAGATCAGCACGCGCGGGCTGGGCTTGAAGAAGCGCGACTCGTGCACCTTGCGGATGAAGTGCTGGAGCATCTTCTCGGTGACGGTGAAGTCGGCGATCACGCCGTCCTTCATCGGCCGGATGGCCTTGATGTTGCCCGGCGTGCGGCCGAGCATGGCCTTGGCCTCGGCGCCCACGGCGGCGATGCTCTTCGGGCCGCCGTCGCGATCCTGGCGAATCGCGACCACCGACGGCTCGTTGAGCACGATGCCTTGCCCACGCGAATAGATCAGGGTGTTGGCGGTGCCGAGGTCGATGGATAGGTCGTTAGAGAAAAGCCCGCGGATGCCCTTGAACATTATGGATAACCTGACTCAGCAGACGCGCTAATCTAGCAACGGGTAGGGGTTTGGGCAAGCAAGCAACTGTGCTAAGGTTGCCGGCTTCTCTTGGTGCTGGAACACCGACGTTTCATGGAGAGTTGGCATGTCCCTGGGACCCGCCGAAGTGAAGAATATCGCGCATCTGGCGCGGCTCGCCATTGATGAAGATCTCATTCCCGAGTACGCGAAGAATCTCTCCGGTATCCTCGCCCTGGTCGAGCAGATGAACGCGGTCGACACCGAAGGGGTCGAGCCCATGGCCCATCCCATGGACGCCACGCAGCGGCTGCGCCCGGACGTGGTCACCGAGACCAACCAGCGCGAGCGCTTCCAGCGCATCGCCCCGGCCACCGAGGCCGGGCTGTATCTCGTACCGCGCGTGATCGAGTGACGCCGCAGGGAACGTACACCATGCACGACAAGACCATTGCCGAACTCTCGGCCGCGCTCCAGGCCGGCGAGTTCTCCGCGTTGGAGCTGACCCAGCACCTGCTGGCGCGCATCGAGGCGCGCAACGGCGACGTCAACGCCTTCATCACCGTCACCCCCGAGCTGGCGCTGGAGGCCGCCAAGGCCGCCGACGCCGCCCGCGCCCGTGGCGAGGCCGGGCCGCTGACCGGCATCCCCATCGCCCACAAGGATCTGTTCTGCACCGACGGCGTGCGCACCAGCTGCGGCTCGAAGATGCTGGACAACTTCATCTCGCCCTACGACGCCACCGTGGTCGAGCGCCTGAAGGTCGCCGGCACGGTGATGCTGGGCAAGACCAACATGGACGAGTTCGCCATGGGCTCGTCCAACGAAACCAGCTACTACGGCCCGGCGAAGAACCCCTGGGATCCGCAGCGGGTGCCGGGCGGCTCCTCCGGCGGCTCGGCGGCGGCGGTGGCCGCGCGCCTGGTGCCCGGCGTGACCGGCTCCGATACCGGCGGCTCGATCCGTCAGCCGGCGGCGCTGTGCGGCATCTCGGGCCTCAAGCCCACCTACGGCCGGGTGTCGCGCTACGGCATGGTCGCCTTCGCCTCCTCGCTCGACCAGGGCGGACCGATGGCGCGCAACGCCGAGGATCTGGCGCTGCTGCTCAACGCCATGGCCGGCTTCGATCCGAAGGATTCCACTTGCATCGACCGGCCGGTGCCCGACTACACCGCGCGGCTGGCGGCGTCCATCAAGGGCCTGAAGATCGGTCTGCCCAAGGAGTACTTCAGCGAGGGCCTCGATGCGGACGTGGCCAAGGTCATCGACGCGGCGATCGAGGAGTTTCGCCGGCTCGGCGCCGAGTTCAAGGAAGTGTCGCTGCCCAACGTCAAGCTGTCGGTGCCGGCCTATTACGTGATCGCGCCGGCCGAGGCCTCGTCCAACCTGTCGCGCTACGACGGCGTGCGCTTCGGTTACCGCTGCGAGAATCCCCGCGACCTGGAGGACATGTACAAGCGCAGCCGCGGCGAGGGCTTCGGCGCCGAGGTCAAGCGCCGCATCCTGGTGGGCACCTACGCGCTCTCGGCCGGCTACTACGACGCCTACTACCGCAAGGCGCAGCAAGTGCGCCGGCTGATCCGCGAGGACTTCGTCAAGGCCTTCGCCGAGGTCGACATGCTGCTCGGGCCGACCACGCCGGACGTGGCGTTCCGCCTCGGCGAGATGGTCGACGATCCGGTGCGGATGTACCTGACCGACGTCTACACCATCGCCGTCAACCTCGCCGGCCTGCCGGCCATGTCGATTCCGGCCGGCTTCGCCAAGGGCATGCCGGTGGGGCTGCAGCTGATCGGTCGGGATTTCGACGAAGCCAGGCTGCTCAACGCCGCTCACAAGTACCAGCAGGTCACCGACTGGCACAACGCCTGCCCCCCGGGCTTCGAGTAAGAGAGATTGACGATGGAATGGGAAACCGTCATCGGCCTTGAGGTCCACGTCCAGCTGTTGACGCGCAGCAAGATCTTCTCCGGTGCGTCCACCGCTTACGGAGCGGAGCCCAACACGCAGGCGTGCGCCGTCGATCTAGGCCTGCCGGGTGTGCTGCCGGTGCTCAACGAGGAAGCGGTGCGCATGGCCGTGAAGTTCGGCCTGGCGATCGGCGCCGAGGTGGCGCCGCGCTCGGTGTTCGCCCGCAAGAACTACTTCTATCCGGACCTGCCCAAGGGCTATCAGATCTCGCAGTACGAGCTGCCGATCGTGGCGCGCGGCCATCTCGACATCGACCTCGAGGACGGCACCACCAAGCGCATCGGCATCACCCGCGCTCACCTGGAGGAGGATGCCGGCAAGTCGCTGCACGAGGACTTCGCCGGCATGACCGGCATCGACCTCAACCGCGCCGGCACGCCGTTGCTGGAAATCGTCTCCGAGCCTGACCTGCGCTCGGCCAAGGAGGCCGTGGCTTACCTGAAGAAGCTGCACAGCCTGGTCATGTACCTGGAGATCTGCGACGGCAACATGCAGGAGGGCAGCTTCCGCTGTGACGCCAACGTCTCGGTGCGGCGCAAGGGCGACCCGAAGTTCGGCACCCGTGTGGAGATCAAGAACGTCAACTCCTTCCGCTTCGTCGAGCGCGCCATCAACTACGAGGTGGAGCGGCAGATCGAGCTGCTGGAGTCCGGCGGCAAGGTGGTGCAGGAGACCCGCCTGTACGACGCCAACCGCGACGAGACCCGCTCCATGCGGACCAAGGAAGAGGCGAACGACTACCGCTACTTCCCCGATCCGGACCTGCTGCCGGTGGTGGTGGACGCCGAGCTGCTGGCGCGGGTGCGCGAGACCCTGCCGGAGCTGCCGGACGCCAAGCGCCAGCGCTTCATGGAGGAGTACGGCCTCAACCAGTACGATGCCACCGTGCTCACCGCCACCCGCGAGCTGGCCGATTACTACGAGCACGTCGTGCGGGAGTCCGGCGGCCTGGCCAAGCCGGCGGCGAACTGGGTGATGGTCGAGCTGGCCGGCGCGCTCAACAAGTCGGGCCTGGAGCTGCGCGACAGCCCGGTCACACCGCAGATGCTCGGCCAGCTGCTCAAGCGCATCCAGGACGGCACCATCTCCGGCAAGATCGCCAAGGAAGTGTTCGAGGCGATGTGGAACGGCGAGGGCGAGCCGGACGAGATCATCGAGAAGCGCGGCCTCAAACAGGTGACCGACGTCGCCGCCATCGAGGCGCTGGTCGATCAGGTGATTGCCGCCAACCCGGCGCAGGTGGAGCAGTACCGCGCCGGTAAGGACAAGGTGCTGGGCTTCTTCGTTGGCCAGGTCATGAAGGCCAGCGGCGGCAAGGCCAACCCCGCCCAGCTCAACGAGCTGCTGCGCAAGAAGCTAGGGCCGGCCGGCGGCTAGTCGGCGGTCGTCGTGCCTGGGCGCCGCGCCCAGGCACGATGGGCTTTGCCGAAGCGGCGGCCCGTCCCAATCTTTGAAGTTCCACTTTTGTCGGCGGCGTGCGCCGCCGTGCCCGAGATCCAGCATGGCGAATTCCGATCATCTCTACCGCTTCGTGTTCGAGCATGACAACGTCCGCGGCGAGATCGTGCGGCTCGAGGAGGCTTTTCAAGCCGTCATCCGGCGCCGCGAATATCCGCCCGTGCTGCGCGAGCTGGTGGGACAGGCCATGGTGGCGGCGGCGCTGCTGGCCGCCACCATCAAGTTCAAGGGCTCGCTGACCCTGCAGGTGCAGGGCAAGGGCGAGCAAGGGCTGAGTCTGCTGGTGGTCCAGTGCAACAGCCACGGCGGGCTGCGGGCGCTGGCGCGCTGGCGCGGCGAGCTGCCGGAACGGGCCCGGCTCGGCGAACTCTGCCCGGGCGGCTATCTGGCGATCACGATCGACCCGGAAGGCGGCGAGCGCTATCAGGGCGTGGTGGCGGTCGAGGGCGAGACCCTGGCCAGTGCGCTGGATAACTACTTCCTCAACTCCGAGCAGCTGGCGACCCGCGTGTTCCTGGCGGCGAACGCCGAGCGCGCCGCCGGCATGCTGGTGCAGCGCCTGCCCGGCGAGGATCCGGACGCCGACGCCTGGAACCGGGCCGAAACCCTGGCGGAGACCATCACCGACAAGGAGCTGCTGGAGCTGAGCGCGGCCGAGATCATCCACCGCCTCTACCACGAAGAGGACATCCGCCTGTTCGATCCGCTGCCCTTCCATTTCCAGTGCACCTGCTCGCGCGAGCGGGTGGGGGAGGTGCTGCGTTCGCTCGGCCGCGAGGAGATCGAGTCGGTGCTGGCCGAGCAGGGGCAGGTGGAAGTGCACTGCGATTTCTGCAACGAAGCCTACCGCTTCGACGCGGTGGACGCGCAGCAGCTGTTCCTGACCCTGGAGCAGTCACCCGAGCTGCCGCCGACGCGGCATTGACCGTCTCCTGCCCCTATCGCCAACGGTCGGGCCGGGTAAGGCAGGGCAATCGCCCCTTGCGTTCCCTCCCCCTCGCGGGGGCAGGGAGGTGGGGACCAAACAGCCCGCGAAGCGCAACGCCTGGATGATCCAAGGCGCTCCGCTTTGTGCCCGGTCCTAGAGGGGCAAGAGAGCTTGGTGGCACGACGCCGGCAGCTGGATGCCCGCGTACGCGGACAGGACAAGCCAAAGGCGCCGTCGACCGACAGCCTCTTCCCTTGGGCAGGGGAAGGAGGGCAAGAAACGGTCGCATCCGTTCCTTGGCTTGGTTTCCCGGCGCTGGCAGGCGGAAATCCTTCGATGCCCGGGGTGAGATGCGCTAGCGCCGCCGCCCACACACCGGGCAGTCGGGATCGACCGGCAGCTTGAGCCGGCGCCAGGTGCTGCGCAGGGCGTCGAACACCAGCAGGTGGCCGCTCAGGCCTTGCTCGATGCCCGCCAGCAGCTTGACCGCCTCCAGCGCCTGCATGGCGCCGATCACGCCCGGCAGCGGAGCCAGCACCCCGGTCTCGCTGCAGGTTTCCGGCACCTCATCGCCGTCGGGGAAGAGACAGCGGTAGCAGCCGGGCCGGTCGTTGCGGAACACCGCGATCTGCCCCTCCATGCGGATCACCGCGCCGCTGATCAGCGGTTTGCCGGCCGTCACGCAGGCGGCGTTGACGGCGAAGCGGGTGGCGAAGTTGTCGCAGCCGTCCAGCACCAGATCGACGTCGGCCACCAGCTCGGCGAGATTGTCCTCGTCGAGCGGCCGGTCGAAGCGGCGCACGCGCACGTCCGGATTGAGCGCGGCGATGCGGGCCGCGGCCGACTCGGTCTTCGGCCGGCCGAGGCTGGCGCTGTCGTGGATGATCTGGCGCTGCAGGTTGGAGAGCTCGACGCGGTCGAAGTCGGCCAGCACCAGTTCGCCGACGCCCGCCGCCGCCAGGTATAGAGCGCTGGGCGAGCCTAGCCCGCCGAGGCCGACGATCAGCACCCGCGAGGTGAGCAGCCGCAGCTGCCCCTCGATGTCCACCTGCGGCAGCATGATCTGGCGGCTGTAGCGCAACAGCTGCTGATCGTCCAAGGTGTTCAGCCTCCCCAGCGGCCGGCGGTGGTGCGCTCGTGGCCTTGTAGGTCGCGGTAGGTGATCACGTCGGCGAAGCCGTAGGCGCGCAGCAGCGCGCGCACCGCTTCGCCCTGCCGCCAGCCGTGCTCGACCAGCAGATGGCCGCCGGGCTCCAGATGCGCCGGCGCGCCGGCGATGATGTGCCGCAGCGCCGCCAGGCCCTGCTCGGGCGCCACCAGCGCGCCGCGCGGCTCGTAGCGTACGCCGCCCTGGTAGGGTTCCGGCTCGTCCGGGCCGATGTAGGGCGGGTTGGCGGCGATCAGGTGGAAGCGCTCGCCGGCCACCGGCGCGAACCAATCGCCGGCGCGGAATTCCACCCGGTCGGTCAGCCCGAGGCGATCGCGGTTGCGGCGCGCCACGGCCAGCGCTTCCTCGCTGATGTCCACCGCCACCACCTGCAGCTGCGGCCGTTCGCTGGCCAGCGCCAGGGCGATGGCGCCGCTGCCGGTGCCTAGGTCCAGCGCCCGCGCCGGCGCGGGCGGCAGGCGCAGCAGCGCCTGTTCCACCAGCAGCTCGGTGTCGGGGCGGGGGATCAGGGTGGCGGGGCTGACCTCCAGCGGCAGCGACCAGAATTCCTGCTCGCCGGTGATATAGGCGATCGGCCAGCCGGCGCGCCGGCGGCCGACGTCGGCGCGGAAGCGCTCCCGCTCGGCATCGCTCAGCTCTCGCTCCGGCCGGGCATAGAGCTGAGCGCGGCTCGCACCCAGCGCCCGGCCGAGCAGGACCTCGGCGTCCAGGCGCGGCGAATCGCTCACCTCGGCCAGCTCGGCCCGCGCCCAGGCCAGCGCCTCGCTCACGGTCATCGGCGGCGCGTCACTCGTCGCGCAGCCAGCGGCCCCAGATGGCGCGCTCTTCCAGCATCATCGGAATGCCGTCGTCGACGCGGTAGATGCGCTCGCCGTTCTCGGTGATCAGCGCTTCCTGCAGCGGCTGCTCCACCGGCTCGTCGCTGATGTAACGGACCTCGCCAGCGGCGATGCGGGCGTTCAGCTTGTTTAGCCGATCCTTGTCGAGAACCTCGAGCGGCACGCCGGTGACGGGGCAGCAGAGGATGTCCAGTAGTTTGCGGTCGATCGCCATGGCTGTCGGATGGGTGGCTGCCGATGAACAAGGGTTTGCCAACTATATCACCGGCCCGTCGGGTCCCGCTTGCCATACTCGGAACGGACCGGGTTCTGCCGCCGCGGGGCGGCCGGAGCCGGAGGCGGCCGGGCGTCTAAAGTGGATAAGGCGCTCTGCCGCTGATATAGGTATGGTGACGAAAGCCCCTGGCGCCATGCCGGGGACGCCCCGCAGGTGCCCAGGGATGGCGCGCCTGGAATGTAGCGCCACGCATCCGGCTCGGCCCCCACGCCGATCAGGAACGACACGGGGCGTGGTACTGGAGGTGAGTACATGAGCCGCAGAAACTATCAAGACGGTCGAGGCGCGGCGAAAGGGACCTTGTCCTGTTCCTTTTGCGGTAAGGTCGAGGATGAGGTCGGCGCGCTGATCGCCGGGCCGTCGGCTTACATCTGCGAGCATTGCGTCGAAGACTGCACTCGCCTCTTGAGCAGCGAATTCGGCGATGCGTCGCTGGCGGCGGTGGCGGCTCTGCCCAAGCCGCGCGAAATCCATGCCTTCCTGGACGGCTACGTGGTGGGCCAGGAGCGGGCTAAGAAAGTGCTGGCCGTGGCCGTCTACAACCACTACAAGCGCCTGGCGCAGCGTAAGAGCCGAGGTTCGCTGGAAATCGGCAAGAGCAATATCCTGATGATCGGGCCCAGCGGCTCGGGCAAGACCTTGCTGGCGGAAACCCTGGCCCGCTATCTGGAGGTGCCCTTCGCCGTGGCCGACGCCACCACGCTGACCGAGGCCGGCTACGTCGGCGAGGACGTCGAGAGCGTCGTGGTCAAGCTGCTGCAGGCCTGCGACTACGACGCCGAGAAGGCGGCCCGCGGCATCGTGTACATCGACGAGATCGACAAGCTGGCGCGGCGCTCGCTCAATCCCACCCATGGGCGTGACGTCGGCGGCGAGGGCGTGCAGCAGGGGTTGCTCAAGCTGATCGAAGGCACCGTGGTGACGGTGTCGCCGCGCGGCGGCCGGCGCGGCATGCAGCAGGAGCAGATCGAGATCGACACCCGCGACATCCTGTTCATCTGCGGTGGCGCCTTCGCCGGCCTGGACAAGCTGGTGGCGCAGCGGGTGGCGCCGCGTTCGATCGGCTTCACCGCCAGCGCCGAGGGCGACAAGGCCGACGTGCGCGAAGCCCTGGAGAGCGCTGATCTCGCCAATTTCGGGTTGATTCCCGAGCTGATCGGCCGGCTGCCGGTGGTGGTCACGCTCGACGAGCTGGATGAGCGGGCGCTGGTGCGCATCCTCACCGAGCCGAAGAACGCGCTGGTCAAGCAGTACGCGCACCTGTTCGAGCTGGACGGCTGCGAGCTGCACCTGACCGAGGACGCGCTGCTCGGCATCGCTCGCGAAGCGCTCGGCCGCGGCACGGGCGCCCGCGGGTTGCGCGCGGTGCTGGAGAGCCTGCTGCTGGACGCCATGTATACCGTACCGGCGCGCGGCGACGTGCGGCGGGTGGTGATTGACGGCGCCTGCCTCAAGGGCGCGTCGCCGACCTACGAGACCACCGCGCGCGCGCAGCAGCTTGCGTGGTAAGCCTGCACGGTCGTAAGCCTTTTGCCCTTGGCCTGGGGTGGGCCAAGGGCTAATATCCCTCCTCCACCCCGATTAGGGACCGCTACGTGCGGTGATCGAAAGCGCATGTCAGATAAACACCTTGACGATCTCAACATCGTTGCTCAGGAACCGCTGCCCACGCCGGCGGAGATAAAGGCCCAGCTGCCGCTGACCCCGGCCGCCCGCAAGACCGTGTACGAGGCGCGGCGTACCGTCGAGGCCATCCTCGATGGGCGCGATCCGCGGCTGCTGGTGGTGGTCGGCCCGTGCTCCATTCACGACGTCACCGCCGCGAAGGAGTACGCCGGCCGGCTGAAGAAGCTGCACGACCAGCTGAGCGACAGTCTGTTCATCGTCATGCGGGTTTATTTCGAGAAGCCTCGGACCACGGTGGGCTGGAAGGGGCTGATCAACGACCCGCGCCTGGACGACTCCTTCCGCATCGACGAGGGGTTGTTCATGGCCCGCGAGTTGCTGCTGCACATCGCCGAGCTGGGGCTGCCGGCCGGTACCGAGGCGCTGGATCCGATGACGCCGCAGTACATCGGCGACCTGATTTCCTGGACGGCCATCGGCGCGCGCACCACCGAGTCGCAGACGCACCGCGAGATGGCCAGCGGGCTGTCCACGCCGGTGGGCTTCAAGAACGGCACCGACGGCAGTCTGCAGGTCGCCATCAACGCCTTGCAGTCGGCGTCCACCCCGCACAGCTTCCTCGGCATCGACCAGAACGGCCGCAGCTGCGTGCTGCGCACCCGCGGCAACCGCTACGGCCACGTGGTGCTGCGCGGCGGCAACGGCAAGCCGAACTACGACTCGGTGAGCATCGCCGTGGCCGAGCGCGAGCTGACCAAGGCCGGGCTGCCGGCCAAGCTGGTGGTGGACTGCAGCCATGCCAACTCCAACAAGGATCCGGCGCTGCAGCCGCTGGTGCTGGAGAACATCGTCAACCAGATCCTGGAGGGCAACCGCTCCATCGTCGGCGTGATGCTGGAGAGCAACCTCGGCTGGGGCAACCAGAAGTTCTGCAGCGATCGCAGCAAGCTCGCCTACGGCGTGTCGATCACCGACGCTTGCATCGACTGGGAGACCACCGAGCGCTGCCTGACCGAGGCGGCCAGCCGTCTGCGCGGTGTTTTGACGCAGCGGCTTGCCTCTTGAGCCAGGGCATGTCATATAACCCGGAACTTTGTGACGCCAGTGTGGTCTTGAGGGGACCGGGCAACCACCCAGCTTGAATTGGCTGCTATGGGTCACAAAATCGTCGCCACGAATGGTGCATTATTGGAGGTTTGATTGAAGGGCGCCTTGCCCAGCGCGGTGTCGACAAGCAAACTGAAGTTTTTGACGGTGTTTTTGTTGGCACCAAACTGTTTCGGTTGACGGAGGAAACGGAAATGGCCGAAATGCACGCTCTGCCGGTCAAGGGCTTCGAGCCTTACAAGGAGAAAAAGGGCGAGCCGTACATGAGCAAGGCCCAGCTGGAGCATTTCACCCAGCTCTTGCTCGCGTGGAAGCGCCAGCTTCAGGAGGAAGTAGAGCGCACCGTCCACCACATGCGGGATGAGGCCAACAACTACGCCGATCCAGCCGACCGTGCCACGCAAGAGGAAGAGTTCGCGCTCGAACTGCGTGCCCGCGACCGCGAGCGCAAGCTGATCCGCAAGATCGATCAGACGCTGGATATGATCCGTAAGGAAGACTACGGCTACTGCGAGCAGTGCGGCGTCGAGATCGGTTTGCGTCGGCTGGAGGCGCGTCCCACCGCCACCCTGTGCATCGACTGCAAGACGCTCGAAGAAATCCGCGAGAAGCAGCGGGTCGCCTGACGGTTCTTCGCAGAGAAAAAGGCCTGCCTCCGCAGGCCTTTTTTATGGTCGGCACCAGTCATCGAGAAATCCACGAAATCCAATAACGAAAGCGAGTGGTACTAGACATGCGTGGTGCGGTTTTCGCTGTTGCGTTGGCGCTTCTGCCCGGCTTCGCGCAGGCGGAGGTGGAGGTGCGTGATCCCTGGGTTGCCGAAGGGCCGCCGGCGGCCACGGCGCTGGCCGGCTACATGCAGCTGCGCAATCCCGATGCCCAGCCGCGCGCCTTGGTCGGCGGCAGCAGTCCCGAGTTCGGCCGCGTCGAGCTGCACCAGACCGTGCAGCAGGGCGACATCGTGCGCATGGTGGCGCTGGAGCGCATCGAGATCCCGGCCCAGGGCGAAGTCGCGCTCCAGCCTGGCGGCAACCACGTGATGCTGATCGCCCCGGTCAAGCCGCTGAAGGCCGGCGATACGGTGTCGCTCACGCTGGAGTTCGACGACGGCAGCCGGCAGACGCTGACGCTGCCGGTGCGCAAGCGGCCGGTCGGCCACGGCCATCACCACGAGCGCGCCCATGACCATGGGCACGGCCAGAGCCCGCATCACCAGCACTGAGTCTGTTCGCGGCGCCCTGCTTCCGAAGTGGGGCGGGGAGAAAGCGCGGCGGAGCGGCTCCGCCGCGCGTGCTTCGGTCAGCGCCGCTTAGCCGTCCGCCAGCGCCGCCAGCTGGTCGGCCTGGTATTCGCTGATCAGCGGGTCGATCACCGGATCCAGATTGCCGTCGAGGATATCGTCCAGCTGATAGAGGGTGAGGTTGATGCGGTGGTCGGTCAGCCGCCCCTGCGGGAAGTTGTAGGTGCGGATGCGCTCGGAGCGATCGCCGGAGCCGACCATCAGCCGCCGCTGCGCGCTCTGCTCGGCGATCTGTTTCTCCTGCTCGGCCGCCAGCAGCCGGGCCTGCAGCAAAGCCATGGCGCGGGCGCGGTTCTTGTGCTGCGAGCGCTCGTCCTGGCACTCGACCACGATGCCGGTCGGGATGTGGGTGATACGGATGGCCGACTCGGTCTTGTTGACGTGCTGACCGCCGGCGCCGGACGAGCGGAAGGTGTCGATCTTGAGATCGGCCGGATTGATGGTGATCTCCTCGACTTCCTCCACTTCCGGCAGGATCGCCACCGTGCAGGCCGAGGTGTGGATGCGCCCCTGGGACTCGGTGGCCGGTACCCGCTGCACCCGGTGCGTGCCGGACTCGAACTTCAGTCGCGAGTAGGCGCCCTGGCCGATGATGCGGGCGATGACTTCCTTGAAGCCGCCGTGCTCGCCGAGGCTTTCGCTGATCAGCTCCACCTTCCAGTTCTGCCGCTCGGCATAGCGCGAGTACATGCGGAACAGGTCGCCGGCGAACAGCGCCGCCTCATCGCCGCCCGTGCCGGCGCGGATCTCCAGGAAGATGTTGCGGTTGTCGTTGGGGTCGGTCGGCAGCAGCAGAAGCTGTAGCTTCCGGCTCTGCGCTTCGAGCCGCTCCTGGACCGCGCGAATCTCGTCCTCGGCCATGGCGCGGATCTCGGGGTCGGCGTCGCGGCGCATGTCCTCGGCGGCGCGCAGTTCCTCCTCCAGCGCCCGGTAAGCGCGGAATTCCGCCACCACTTCCTCGAGCTTGGCGTATTCCTTGGAGAGCGCGGCGAAGCGGCTCTGATTGCCGATCACTTCGGGCTCGGACAGCAGGCCGGCAATCTCCTCGAAGCGCTCCTGCAGCTGCTCCAATTTATTGCGAATCGAAGTCTTCACAGATTGCTCGGTTCCTCGTTGCGGATGTCCAGCAGGCGTCGCAGGGACGCCAGGGACTCCTGATCGCCTTTACCGGCCGCCTCGCGCAGCGCGCAGGTCGGGGCGTGGATCAGGCGATTGGTCAGGGTATGGGCCAGGTAGGCCAGCGCCTGCGCGGGATCCTCGCCGCGGGCCAGCCGGCGCAGGGCTTTCGCCAGGATCTCGTCGCGGGCGTTCTGCGCTTGGCGGCGGTAGGCGCGCAGCACGTCGAGCCCGTCCTGGGCGCGCAGCCACTCCATGAAGCGGCCGACCTGCACCGCCACGATCTCTTCGGCCTCCAGCGCCGCCGCCTGGCGCGAGCGCAGATTCTCGTCGATCACCTCGCGCAGGTCATCCACCGTATAGAGATAGGCGTCCTTGAGCTTCTCCACTTCCGGCTCGATGTCGCGCGGCACCGCCAGGTCCACCAGGAACATGGGCCGATGCTTGCGCTCTTTCAGCGCCCGCTCGACGCTGCCCTTGCCGAGGATCGGCAGCGGCGAGGCGGTGGAGGCGATGACGATGTCGCAGGCCGCCAGATGCTCCGGGATCTGCGCCAGGCCGATGGCCTTGGCTTGCAGCGCCTCGGCGAGCTGCTGGGCGCGCTCGATGGTGCGGTTGGCGATGATGATCCGGCTCAGGCCCTGCTCGCGCAGATGGCGGCCGCACAGTTCGATCATTTCACCGGCGCCGATCAGCAGCGCGGTGTTGTCGCGGAGGTCGCCGAAGATCTGCTTGGCCAGCGACACCGCGGCGAACGCCACCGAGACCGGATTGGCGCCGATCGCGGTGTCGGTGCGCACCTGCTTGGCGACCGCGAAGGCGTGCTGGAAGGCGCGATCGAGTATCCGGCCGAGCGTGCCCGCGTTGCCGGCTTCGGCGTAAGCCGCCTTGGCCTGTCCCAGGATCTGCGGCTCGCCGAGGATCAGCGAATCCAGGCCGGCGCTGACGCGCAGCAGATGGCGCACGGCCTCCGGGCCGAGGTGGCCGTACAGATAAGGGGATAGCCACTTGGCGTCGACGCCGCGAATCCGGCACAGCCACTCTCGCACCGCCGCCATGGCGCGCTCGTCGCTCACGACAGTGTAGAGCTCGGTGCGGTTGCAGGTGGAAAGGATGGCCGCTTCGTCCACGCCCGGCTGGCTGCGCAAGTCCTTTAGCGCGTGCGGCATGTCCTCGGGCGGGAACACCAGCCGTTCGCGAACCTCCAGCGGTGCACTGATGTGATTGAGGCCTAAGGCAAAAACGGGCATGAAGGTCCGGGCGGTTTGGGTACGCAGATTTTAGGGGGCCGGTCGATAAATACAAGCCGACGCACGGCGAGTGAATCGGTATCGGCGATCCCGGTATAGTAACCCACTTGCGGTCCGTAGACCGTTAACCGAATTCCAACAGGGAGATGATGATGCTCCGCCCTATCGCCTTGATCCTGCTGGCGCTGCTGGCGACCGCCTGCGCGACGTCGCCCGGGCCGGTGGTCGCGCCGGCCGAGCCCGCTCCCGCCACCAGTCAGGATGAGGACGATCTGCTCTTCCACGCGCTGGCAGCCGAACTCGCCGCCCGCCAGGGGGATCTCGCGCAGGCGCTGGCATCGTACCGCTCCGCCATGCGCTTGAGCGACGACCCGCAATTGGCCGAGCGCGCCGCGCGCCTGGGGCTGTATCTGAACGATCAGCAGGCGGCGCGGGAGGCTGGCGAGCGCTGGCGGGCGCTGCAGCCGGACGAGCCGGAGCCTTACTCGGTGCTGGCGCTGGTGGAGCTGCGCGACGGCAACCGGGAGGCGGCGCTGGCGCAGCTGCGGCGGATGATCGAGCTGGATCGGCAGCAGCCCCAGGAATCCTTCGCGCGCGCCGCGGCGCTGCTGGCGTCGAACCGCGAGCACGGTCTGGCGGTCATGCGGGCGCTGGCCGCGGCGTATCCCACCGAACCGGCGGCGCAGGCGGCGTTGGCCGAGCTGGCGCTGCAGCTGAAACAGCCCCAGGTGGCACTGGAAGCCGCCGAGCGCGCCGCGGCGCTGAATCAGCAGGCCAGCGCGCCGGTGCTGCTGCAGGTGCAGGCGCTGCTGCAGCTGCAGCGCGGCGACGAGGCGGTGGCGCTGCTCGAGCGCGTGCTCAAGCGGCGGCCGGACGACTACGAAGTGCGGATGCTGTACGCCCGCGCGCTGTTGAGCCTGGAGCGGGAGGAGGGCGCGTTCAAGCAGTTCGAGCAGCTGGTTCGGCAGCGGCCGGACGACGCCGCGGCGCTGTACGCGGCCGCCTTGCTGGCGATCGAGCTGGGCGAGAACGAACGGGCGCGCGAGCACCTGCTGCAGCTGGTCAATCTCGGTCAGCGGACCGACGAGGCTTATTTCTATCTCGGCCGCCTGGCGCAGGCGGATGGCGACACCAAGGGCGCGTTGCGCTGGTACCGCCAAGTGGAGGGCGATTTGCGGCCCGACGCGCGGTTGCGCGTCGCCATGCTGTTGGCGAGCGTCGGCGATCTGCGCGCCGCGCGCACCGAGCTGTCCAGTCTGCGCGCCGACTACCCTGAGCTGGCGGCGCGCAGCTATCTGGCGGAAGGCGAGCTGCTGCGCGCGGCCGGTGAGCTGGAGCAGGCCTATGCGCTGTATACGACCGCCCTGGCCCGCTGGCCCGACGATTGGGACTTGCGCTACGGCCGGGCGCTGGTGGCGGCCGAGCAGAAGCGTGTGACCGAGGCCGAGCAGGATCTGCGCATCCTGCTGCGGCAGCGCCCGGACAGCCCGCAGGCGCTGAACGCGCTCGGCTACACCTTGGTCGATCTGACCGACCGTCATCAGGAAGGCTACGCGCTCATCAGCAAGGCCTACGAGTTGCGGCCGGACGATCCCGCCATCATTGACAGCATGGGCTGGGCGGCCTACCGGCTCGGCCGGCTCGAGGAGGCTCGCGAGTATCTCACGCAGGCGTATCAGCTAGCCGCCGAAGGGGAGATCGCCGCCCATCTCGCTGAGGTGCTGTGGCAGCTCGACGAGCGCCAGCAGGCGCGCGAGATCCTGCGCGAGGCCCTCAAGCGGGAGCCCAAACATCCGCTGCTGTTGCAGCTCAAGAACCGTTTCCAATGAAACCACTGGCCGCACTCGTTCTGCTGCTCCTGGTCGCCGGTTGCGCGGTCAGGCCGGTGCGCGCGCCGGAGCCGGTCGGCGCGGGAACGCTCGCACAGCACGTCGCGGCGGTGGAGCGGTTGCGCGACTGGGCGCTGGCCGGCCGCGCCGCCATCAATACCGCCAGCGATTCCGGCACGGTGTCGGTGGACTGGCGCCAGCGCGGCGAGCAATACGAACTGCAGCTGCGCGCGCCGTGGGGCGCCGGCACGGTCGAGCTGGCCGGCGACGCCGAGCGGGTGCGCCTGCGCACCAGCGAAGGCATCGAGGACAGCGCCAGCCAGCCGCGCGAGCTCTTGCGGCGGCACACCGGCCTGGATCTGCCGGTGCAGGCGCTGCGCTACTGGCTGCGCGGCGTGCCCGAGCCGGGCTCGCCGGCGCAATCGCAGGTGGACGAGCGCGGGCTGCTGAGCGAGCTGCGCCAGAACGGCTGGCATATCCAGTACCGGCGTTACGCCGATATCGAGGGGCTGGCGCTGCCGACCACGGTGTTCATGCGCGGCGACGGTCTGGAACTGCGGGTGGTGGTGCAGCGCTGGGAGCTGTTGCGATGAGCGAGTGCGAATGGCCGGCGCCGGCCAAGCTCAATTTGTTCCTGCACGTCTGCGGCCGCCGCGCCGACGGCTATCACGAGCTGCAGACGGTGTTCCAGCTGCTGGACTACGGCGATAGCCTGCGTTTTCGCGTGCGCGACGACGGCGTCGTCACGCGGCGCCCGGAACTGCCCGGGGTGCCGGAGGCGGAGGATCTGTGCGTGCGCGCCGCCCGCTGCCTGCAGGCGGCCACGGGCACCTCGCTTGGCGTCGACATCGAGCTGATCAAGCGCCTGCCCATCGGCGGCGGCATCGGCGGCGGCAGCTCCGACGCCGCCACCACGCTGGTGGCGCTCAATACCTTATGGCGCACCGGCTTGACGGTGGACGAGCTGGCGGCGCTGGGGCTGACGCTGGGCGCGGACGTGCCGGTGTTCGTGCGCGGACGCAGCGCTTGGGGCGAGGGCGTGGGCGAGCGCCTGCAGCCGGTGGCGCTGGAACCGCGCTGGTATCTGGTGCTGTTTCCGGGCTGCGCGGTCCATACCGGTAAGGTATTCGCCGACCCGGAATTGACAAGAAATACACCCCGGATCACAATGGCCGCCTTTCGCGCGGGCCTGGCCCGCAACGACTGTGAGCCCGTGGTCCGGCGCCTTTACCCGGAGGTTGGACAAGCCCTTGATTGGCTTGGGCAACACGCACCAGCGAGGCTGACCGGTACCGGCGGCTGTGTATTCGCCGCGTTCACGGAAGAAGCGTCGGCCCGAGCGGTGCTGGCGCAGGTTCCGGCCCGCTGGCAGGCGTTCGTGGCTCGCGGGGTGGATATCTCCCCCCTATGGCTTGCGGTTGAGTGCCAGGCGGCTTAAATAGAGTCTTGGTTTAAGCTCCGCGCACGGACAACTGGGGTGTCGCCAAGCGGTAAGGCACTGGATTTTGATTCCAGCATTCGTAGGTTCGAATCCTACCACCCCAGCCACATTGATTTGGCCGGCTTCGACCGGCCAGTTTCGTTAGAGCGGGTGAAAAAGTCGTGACCGAGAACGGGCGCATGATGGTGTTTGCGGGCAACTCCAACCCGCAACTGGCCGAGGCTATCGCCGAGCATCTAAAGACCCGTCTAGGCAATGCCGTCGTCGGACGATTCAGCGACGGCGAAGTGATGGTAGAGATCAACGAACACGTCCGCGGCAAGGACGTGTTCGTCGTCCAGCCCACTTGCCCGCCTGCCACCAACGACAATCTGATGGAGCTGCTGATCATCGCCGACGCGTTGCGCCGCTCTTCGGCCTCGCGCATCACCGCGGTGATCCCGTACTTCGGCTACGCCCGCCAGGATCGGCGGCCGCGCTCGCAGCGCGTGCCGATCTCCGCCAAACTGGTGGCCGACATGATCCAGGCCTCCGGCATCAACCGGGTGCTGACGGTCGATCTGCACGCCGACCAGATCCAGGGTTTCTTCAACATCCCGGTCGATAACGTCTACGCGTCGCCGGTGCTGCTGGGCGACATCTGGCGGCAGCTGTATCCGAACAAGATCGTGGTTTCGCCGGACGTGGGCGGCGTGGTGCGCGCCCGCGCCATCGCCAAGCGGCTCGACGACGCCGATCTGGCCATCATCGACAAGCGCCGGCCGCGCGCCAACGAAGCCAAGGTGATGAACATCATCGGCGACGTGCAGGGCAAGACCTGCATCATCGTCGACGACATCGTCGATACCGCCGGCACCCTGTGCGAAGCGGCCAAGGCGCTGAAGGACAAGGGCGCGGCCAAGGTGGTGGCCTACATCACCCACCCGGTGCTGTCGGGCAACGCCATCGAGCGCATCAACAACTCGCAGCTCGACGAGCTGGTGGTCACCAACACCATTCCGCTGAGCCCGGCCGCCAAGGCTTGCGGGCGCGTTCGCCAGCTCTCCATCGCCGAGGTGCTGGCCGAGACCATGCGCCGTATCAGCAACGACGAGTCGGTATCCGAACTGTTCATGGATTGAGCCTGGCTCTCGCCATCGCTGCCCTTCCCCGGTTCGGGGGAGGGGCTGGCGGGGGATAGGCCTTTACGAGCCGAACCTGGTCGCGGGGGAGGCGAAACCGCCGCGGATGCGGCTATCACTGGAGCAAGCCAATGGCTGTGGAACTGAAACTGAAAGCGGAAATCCGCACGGACAAGGGGAAGGGTGCGAGCCGCCGCCTGCGTCGTGCGAAGAAAGTGCCGGCCGTGCTGTACGGCGGCAATCAAGAGCCGGTTAGCCTGCAGCTCGACGCGCTGCAGCTCGAGCGCCTGATGCAGGAAGAGGCGTTCTACACCCAGGTGCTGACCTTGGATCTCGGCGGCAAGACCGAGCAGGCGCACGTCAAGGCGCTGCAGCGTCACCCGGTCAAGCCGATGGTGCTGCACGTCGATCTGCAGCGCGTGCTGGCCGACCAGCCGCTGCGCACCCCGGTGCCGCTGCACTTCGTCGGCGAGGAAGCGGTGGTGAAGGCCACCGGCGGCTTGGTGCTGCACGAAATGACCCAGGTGGAAGTCGAGTGCCTGCCGCGCGACATCCCGCAGTTCATCGAGGTCGATCTGTCCGGCCTGGGCGTCGGCCAGTCGCTGCACCTGTCCGACCTGAAGCTGCCGCAGGGCGTCACCATTCCCGCCCTGGCGCTCGGCCCCGACCACAACCTGCCGGTCGCGAGCGTGCAAGCGCCGCGTGGCGGCGCTGAGGAAGCGGCCGCCGGCGAAGGCGCCGAGGGCGAGGCCTAATCGGGCAAGCTGGGGTTGGCCATGGCCGCAGGCGCCGCGATCGCGCTGGTGGTCGGTCTGGGCAACCCCGGCGACCGCTACGCGCAGACCCGTCACAACGCCGGATTCTGGTTCGTCGACGAGCTGGCCCGGCGTTATGGCGGGTCTTTCCGTTCCGAGAAGCGCTTCCATGGGGAAGTGGCGCGCATCGCCCTGCCCGGCGGCGAGTGCCAGCTGCTCAAGCCCACGACCTTCATGAATCGCAGCGGCCAGTCCGTGGCGGCGCTGGCCAATTTCTTCCGGATTCCGCCCGCCGCCATCCTCGTGGCGCACGACGAAATCGATCTGCCGCCTGGTGCGGTGCGGCTGAAGCAAGGCGGTGGTCACGGCGGCCACAACGGTTTGCGTGACATCATTCCCGCCCTGGGCGGCCCCGACTTCTGGCGGCTGCGCTTGGGCGTCGGCCACCCCGGGCACAAGGACTTAGTGGTGAACTACGTGCTGGACCGGCCGCGGCAGGAGGAGGCGCGTCTGATCGAAGACGCCATCCAAGCCGCCGCCGATCAGTTCCCCGTCATGTTCCGCGGCGATTGGGCCCGCGCCCAGAACGACCTGCACAGCCGCAAGCCGGCGTGAGCTTCACGATTCGAGCGCCTAACCGCGCGACATCGGTTATCCTCGCGCACGATATGCGGCCTTCCGGCCAGCGGATTGCGGAAACGACCGAATCAAGGATTCTTCCATGGGCTTCAAATGCGGAATCGTCGGACTGCCCAACGTCGGCAAGTCCACTTTGTTCAACGCGCTGACCAAGGCCGGCATTCCGGCCGAGAACTATCCGTTCTGCACCATCGACCCGAACGTCGGTATCGTGCCGGTGCCCGATCCGCGGCTCGACGCGCTGGCGGCGATCGTCAAGCCCGAGCGGGTAGTGCCCACCACCATGGAGTTCGTCGATATCGCCGGACTGGTGGCCGGCGCCTCCAAGGGCGAAGGCCTGGGTAACCAGTTCCTCGCCCACATCCGCGAGACCGACGCCATCGCTCACGTGGTGCGCTGCTTCGAGGACGAGGACGTTCATCACGTCGCCGGCCGTGTCGACCCCGTCGCCGACGCCGAAATCATCAACACCGAGCTGGCGCTCGCCGACCTCGAATCGGTGGAGCGGGCGCTGCAGCGCGCCGAGAAAGCCTCCAAGGCCGGCGACAAGGTCGCCATCGCCCGTAAGGAGCTGCTGACCCGCGTCAAGGCCCAGCTCGACGCGGCCAAGCCGGTGCGGGCCATGGGCCTCAGCGCCGAGGAGAAGGCGGCGCTGCACGATCTGCACCTGATCACCATCAAGCCGCTGATGTACATCGCCAACGTCAAGGAGGACGGCCTGGAGCACAACCCGCTGCTCGACCAGATCCGCGCCTACGCCGCCGCGGAAGGCGCCGAGGTGGTGCCGGTGTGCGCCGCCATCGAGGCGGAGCTGGCCGGCCTGGAGCCGGAGGAGCAGCTCGAGTTCCTGAAGGAGTACGGGCTCACCGAGCCAGGTCTGAACCGCGTTATCCGCGCCGGCTACAAGCTCCTGGGGCTGCAGACCTACTTCACCGCCGGCAAGAAGGAAGTGCGCGCCTGGACCGTCAAGGCCGGCTCCACCGCGCCGCAGGCCGCCGGCAGGATCCATTCCGACTTCGAACGCGGCTTCATCCGCGCCGAGGTCATCGCCTATGACGACTTCATCACCTACAAGGGCGAGGCGGGCGCCAAGGAAGCCGGCCGCTTCCGCCTGGAGGGCAAGGACTACATCGTCCAGGAAGGCGACGTCATGCACTTCCGCTTCAACGTCTGAGCCTGCTCTCTCCCGCGCCGGTCTAGCGTACGCACTGACCGGCTTGCGGACGTCGAGCCGATGCGCCGTCGCTGGGGCTAGGCAGAAGTCGGCCTGTACGCTCCCTCCTCCCTCGCGGGGGCAGGGAGCGGGGGAAAAACAATCGCGAAGCACAACGACCAAGCCGGTCGCGCAGCGGTAGGGCCAGACCGGTACACGCCTCCATCTGCTTACGGGCATGACGGCTCAGAAGCGCTTCTACCGAAGGACGGATACGCGAACCGGCACAGGCGGAGGGGATTGGTAGTTTGTCCGAGCCGCAAGGCTTGACAGCGAAGCCGCTCCATAAGAGAATGCGCGTCTCTCACCACAGTGGCTACGTAGCTCAGCCGGTTAGAGCACAGCACTCATAATGCTGGTGTCGGTGGTTCGAGTCCACCCGTAGC
>ERZ777003.687-NODE-687-length-62977-cov-64.120880_pt1 | contig 62977 bp, 52 predicted proteins | sample MGYA00374956_ERZ777003 | MGnify/ENA primary metagenome ERZ777003 (study PRJEB29302, sample SAMN06268252) | bioreactor metagenome | isolation source: Joint BioEnergy Institute, California, USA | place: USA:Joint BioEnergy Institute, California, USA | collected...
AAGGAACCCACCTGGCCACCGCCGGAGACGACGGCACCGCACGGCTATGGGAGGTACCCACAGGCAGACACGTCACCACCCTCACCGGCCACCGCGAATCCGTACGCGCCGTCGCCTTCAGCCCCGACGGCAAACTCGTCGCCACCGCCGGCAGCGACAACACCGCCCGCCTCTGGGACACACACACCGGCAACCCCATCGCCACCCTGACCGGCCACACCGGACCCGTACGAGAGGTCGCCTTCAGCCCCAAAGGAACCCACCTGGCCACCGCCGGAGACGACGGCACCGCACGGCTATGGGAGGTACCCACAGGCAGACACGTCACCACCCTCGCCCGGCCCGCTCACGCGATCGCCTTCAGCCCGGAGGGAACACATCTGGCCACCGCAGGAGCTGACCGCACCGCCCAGCTGTGGGAGGTACCTTCGGGCAGACTCATCGCCACCCTCACCGGCCACACAAATCATGTGACCGACACCGCATTCGCCCCCAATGGAACCTCTATAGCCACCGCCGGAGACGACGGCACCGCACGCCTATGGGAGGTGCCCACCGGCAAACTCATCGCCACCCTCACCGGCCACACCAAATATGTGAACACCGTCGCCTTCAGCCCCAAAGGAACCTTCCTGGCCACCGCCAGCGGCGTCGCCACCATCCGGATCTGGAATGTGAAACTTCCGCCCGATCCGTTCCTCACCGTGTGCGCGCTCGCCGGCGGCCCGATGGACAGAGAAGACTGGGCACGGTATCTGCCGGAAGAGCCCTACAGAAGGATCTGTCCATAAGTTCCGCCTGATAGTTCAGGCGGAAGAGCATAACCAGAGGTAGCGCGACCGGCGTCGCTCACCGCCGGATTGACCTAGTGGAACCACAAGAGCCAGAGGCGCCCTGAACACCCTGCGGCCGGACCTACGGCGGAAGCAAACCAAGGTCAACAGATGCCGGAGAGGTCGACGCAAGGCCGCTATCTTCAACCCGGCGCCCCTGTATCTAGCGGAGCCACCAGTTGCCCGCATCCGAGCCATGCCAAACGCCGATCCGGGTGAGACCCTTCAGCACAGCACGGCGTCCTGATATCAACCTTCTCAACCACGTTGAGAGTACGCAACCTGAACAATTTTCACATCTTCTCCTTACATAGACTGCCACACGAAGACTTGTGTACGAATGACCGAAATGCTACTTCTCAGCCGATTCGGTCTCACTAGAGAGCTGACAACTCATCAGCGGTTTGACAAGAATACGAAAATTGATCGATTGTTGATCAGGCAGAACACTCTACTGGAATGCGGAGATCAAACGGCTCGGGAGAGTCTTTGACCGTTCTGGTGACCATAGCGGAGGGCGGATCGGCGGACTTGCTCCGCAATCTCTACACCTGGCTGGTGAACGAGCCGGACCTGCGGGGGCGTGTCCTGCTTCGTCAAACACCGGCCGTCCCCGACAAGCTGGGGCCGTCTGCTGACGCGCTGCAACTGATGCTGGGCGCCGGTGGCGGGGCCGCCACCGCCGCCAGCGTGATCATCGCCTGGCTGCGCAGCCGCTCCGGGGAGATCACGGTGAAGCTCACCCGCGGCGACCAAACTCTGGAGGTCAGCGCCAAAGGCCTCAGAGGCATGAACGCGGAAGCGCTGCGCGACCTCACCACGCACATCACCAAGCAGCTCGACGCCCCCGCGACGAGCGATGGCCGGAACTGAGCCACGTCTGTTGCTTGCTTCACCGGGCACGCGCGTGCTGCTGGTGGGATCGGGCACGTACGCCGCCGGCCCGCTACTGCCCGAGGTCGACGCAGTGCCCGGCACCGTCGCCGACCTGGGTCGCTGCCTGGTGGAACGAGCAGGCCTGAATCCCGCCAACCTGACCACGCTGATCGACCCACCCACTCCCTTGGAGCTGGGCGCGGCCCTGGTCGAAACCGCCGAACAGGCCACCGACGTGCTGATGGTCTACTACGTCGGCCACGGCTTGATCGGCGCCGACAACGAGCTGTACCTGGCCACCCAGGCCACCGTGGATCTCACCAAGGGCATCGCGGAGCACCAGGCACTGCCGTACGCGACCCTGCGTCAGGCACTGGCACGGTGCACCGCACCGATCTTCGTCGTCGTTCTGGACTGCTGTTTCTCGGGCCGCGCCAAAACCCTGAGCCAGGACGCTTGGCGGCGCCTGCTGGACGCCACGCCGCAAGGCACGTACCTGCTGGCTGCGGCAGGGCATGACCAGTCCGCCTTCGCCCCGCAGGGCAAACGGCACACCGCCTTCACCGGCGCACTGATCGACCTGCTGGACAACGGCGACCCCACCGCGCCCGCCCTGCTGGACCTGGACGACATCTACCGGTGCCTGTCCCGCACCCTGCCCGAACAGGGGTACCCAGCCCCGCGCCGACAGGCTACCGACCACAGCGACCGCCACCCTGTGGTGCCCAACCCTGCCCACCCCTCCCGTCGAAAGCCGCAGGAAGGCACGCAGGACGATGACGGCCGAACGGCCGGTCGCGGCGGGGACGGCAAGGGGGAGTTCAGCCCGTATCGCGGGCTGGCCGCCTTCACCGCCGACGACGCAGACTACTTCTTCGGCCGTGAGGAACTGACCAGGACACTCGTCGACCGCGTGGTTGAGCAGGCCACCACTGGCGACCCCCTGGTGGTGATCGGGCCATCCGGCTCGGGCAAATCGTCCCTGCTGCGCGCCGGCCTGATCGCGACCCTCAGGCGATCACCGGGCACCGAGGTCATCCTGCTGACCCCCGGCCCCGACCCGCTCGGTGCACTGGCCGCCCGCCTGGCCCACCTCGAGGGCTCCCACACCGCGGACCTGCGCGCCCGCCTGGAGAAGGACCCGGCCGTACTGAGGCAGGTGGTCACCGACGCACTGGACGGGCGGCAGGCGGTCATCATCGTCGACCAGTTCGAGGAGCTGTTCACCGTCTGCGGCGACGAGCGGCAACGGCAGATCTTCATCCAGGCCCTGCATGTGCTGAGCTGTAGACCAGCGGGCGATCGTGGCAACGCGACCGCAACGCCGCCCACAGGCTCCGACGGCGCAGCGGTCACCACGGGGGCGCGGCCCGCCGCGGTCGTCGTCCTCGGCGTGCGCTCCGACTTCTTCGGACACTGCGCCAGATACCGGAAGCTGGTGCCCGTGCTGGAACATCCTGTGGTGGTCGGGCCTATGTCCCCCACCCAGCTCCGCCAGGCCATCGAAGGACCGGCCCGCCAGGCCGGGCTGAGTCTGGAGCCCGGGCTGGTCGACCTCATCCTGCAGGACCTGGGCACCGAGCCCGTCGAGGCCGACGGTGCCGACCGGGGCGTCACCGAGGTGGGGGTGCTGCCGCTGCTGTCGCACGCCCTGCTGGTCACCTGGCAGCACCGCGAAGGGCGGATGCTGACCATGGCCGGTTACCGCGCGACCGGCGGAATCCATAGGGCGCTGGCCCGCACCGCCGATGCCACGCTCGAACAACTGGACCTGGGCGCACGTGCCATCGCCCGCCAGATGCTCACCCGCCTGGTCCGACTCGGCGACGGCCGGGACGACACCCGCCGGGTCATGTCGCTGGACGAGCTGCTGCCCGGGCGGGAATCCGCCCAATACCGCAAGGCCCGTCAGGTGCTCGACCGGTTCGTCAAAGCCCGCCTGCTGACGGTGGACGCGAACGCCGTCCAGCTCGCCCATGAGGCCCTGATCCGCGCCTGGCCACAGCTTCGCCTCTGGATCGACACCGATCGCTCGACCCTGTTGGTCCACCAGGCGCTGAGCCAGGACGCCGCCGAATGGCACCGCCACGACCGCGACCCGGCGTACCTGTACCAGGGCACCCGCCTCGCCGCCGCCCAGCAGGCCGCCGCGCTGTGGCAGGCGGATCCCGAGCGTTACCCCGGCCTGACCGCCACCACCCGTGACTTCCTGCACGCCAGCGAGGTCGCCGCCCACCGCCAAGCCCGCCGCCGACGTCTGACCATCATCGCCTTGACCGTGTCGCTAGTGGCGGCGCTCGCCGGCGTTGGCACCACCGCGAAACTGGCGGTGGATGCCGCGGAAGAGAGCAGACGCTCCCTATCACGTCAGCTCGCGGCACAAAGCGAACTCGTCGCCGACACCAACATCCGTCTGGCACGCCAGCTCGCCACCGCGGCCTGGCACATCGCGCAGAACGATGAGGCCCGTGTGAGCCTTCTCAAAGCCTTCCTTTCTCCGGCGCGCGCCGTTCTAGGAGATCACGTCGGGCACGTCCAAGCGCTCGCCTTCAGCCCTGACGGAACCAGACTCGTCACGGCAGACCAGGAGGGTTCAGTTCGGCTCTGGGAAGTGCCCTCGGGAAAACCCATCGCCACCCTCACCGGCCACGCTCGGCCCGTGACCGACCTTGCGTTCAGTCCGGACGGGTCACATCTGGTCACCTCCGATGGTTCGGCGGTCCGCATCTGGAAGGCGCATTCGACAAAGCCCGTCACCGTCCTGACCGGCCACACCGGCCCTGTTCTCGACGTTGCTTTCAGCCCGGACGGAACCCACCTCGCCACAGCAGGTAGCGACCGCACCGTCCGGCTCTGGGAGGTGCCCTCGGGAAGACCCATCGCCACCCTCACCGGCCACACCGGCGCGGTGAGTTCGGTCCACTTCGCCCCCAACGGGTCACATCTCGCCACGTCCGATGGTTCGGCGGTCCGCATCTGGAAGGCACATTCGACAAACCCCCCTACCGTCCTGACCGGCCACACCGGCCCTATTTACGACGTTGCTTTCAGCCCGGACGGAACCCACCTCGCCACAGCAGGTAACGACCGCACCGTCCGGCTCTGGGAGGTGCCCTCGGGAAAACCCATCGCCACCCTCACCGGCCACACCGACGTAGTGGACTCGGTCGCATTCGCCCCCAACGGGTCACTCCTGGCCACCGCAGGTGCAGACGGCGGCACTCGGCTCTGGGAGATGCCCTCGGGAAAACCCATCGCCACCCTCACCGGCCACGCTCGGCCCGTGACCGACCTCGTATTCAGCCCGGACGGCTCCCGGCTGGCCACCGCCGGCGAAGATCACCGCATCAGACTGTGGGACATACGCTCAGGTGCCCCCATCTCCACTTTCAACCCCGATTCCAGCCTGGTGTATCGCCTTGCCTTCAGTCCCGATGGAACGCTCCTCGCCAGCGCCGGACACGACGGCACCGCCCGCCTGTGGGACATGACAATGGGCAGCGCCATCACGTTCAGGGGCCACACCCACCCTCCGCTGACGGTTGCCTTCTATCCCGATGGATCACATCTAAGGACAACCAACCACGACGGAACAGCCCATATCTGGGCGGTACCGTCAGGGACGCCTATCGCCACCCTCACCGATCGCGGCAAACCCGTCGTCACGCTCTCCTTCAGCCCAGACGGCACCCGACTCGCCACTGCCGGCGACGACGGCACCGTACGCCTCTGGGACGCGCCGTCCGGAAACCCGGCTGCCGTCCTCGCCGGCCATGACCGCGCAGTACGCCGGCTCGCCTTCGGCCCAGACGGCACCCGGCTCGCGACCGCAGGCGACGACCGCACCGTACGTCTCTGGGAGCTGCATTCGGGAAAGCAGACTGCTGTCCTCCCCCAGGCCACGATCGACCTGGCCTTCTCTCCCGACGGCTCTCTGCTCGCCACCGCCGACGAAGGCGGGGCCGTCCGTCTCTGGGACGCGCCCTCGGGCAAGGCGCTCGCCACCCTCCCCGGCCACACCCGACCCGTGGCCGACCTCGCCTTCTCCCCCGACGGCTCTCTGCTCGCCACCGCCGACGAAGGCGGGGCCGTCCGTCTCTGGGACGCGCCCTCGGGCAAGGCGCTCGCCACCTTCCCCGCCCACACCGGTTCCGTGCGCGCAGTGGAGTTCAGCCCAGACGGGAGCCGACTCGTCACCGCTCATACCGATGGCACCGCTGAATTATGGGACGTGCGATCGGGTAAGGCGATCGCCACCCTCCCCGGCCACACCGAAGCCGTGCTCGCGGTTTCCTTCGCGCCGGGCGGATCGCTCCTCGCCACTGCCGGAGCCGATGGGACCGTTCGGCTTTGGGACACGGCCACGGGAAAGGATCTGATTACCCTCATCGGCCACACCGAACCGGTAAGCGCCCTCGCTTTCAGTCACGATGGGTCGCAATTAGCGACAGGAAGCGACGATCTCACCATCCGGATTTGGAACGTGAAGCTTCCAGACGATCCGTTTCTCGCCGTATGCACTCTTATTGAGAGCCCTATGAAAAAAGAAGAGTGGACACACTATCTGCCGAACGTTCCCTACCATACGGTTTGCCATTAACGGCTATCCGATAAACCGCCCTGCCGACTCGCCGACGAAAGGCCGGGGATCCGACGTGATTTTCAGCAGGTCCGACACGACCCAGTGGACGGATCCCGCTGCATGACGGGCGTGGACGAGTGGCCGAACGACGTTGTCCTGCCGATGGGACGAGTGGCCTCAGGCAGGCGGTACGGCGGAGCGCTCCAGCTCTGCCAGCCGCCGCGCCGCGTCGCGGATACTGTCCTCGCCGAACACGGTGATGCCGTGGGACTCCAGCAGCGCGGTGGTCACCCCACTCCCCGGCACGGCTACACCGTGGAAGCGGCCGTCATAGATGCGCAGGCTGCCGCAGGATGGGCTGCCTTCCTTGAGGATCGCGATGTGGATGTCGTTTTCCTGCGCGACCTGCAGGGCGGCGCGGGCACCGGCGAGGAAGGCCGTGGTGACGTCGGTTCCGTCGGCGGTGAGGACGCGGGCGTCACCGGCGAGTACGGCGGCGCCGCCGGCACCGCCTTCGATCTCGGCCGGGGGGCGGGGCACCGGCAGGCCGCCTTCCACCTCGGGGCAGAACGGTACGAGCCGCCCTTCCTCACGCCAGCGGGCGAGCAGCTCGTCGTCGCTGGTCTTCGCCCGCCCGTCGAAGCGAACCGGCCGTCCCAAAAGGCAGGCGCTGACCAGAATCCGGTGCATGTATTCAGCCTATGCCGACCCGCCGTCCGATCGCACTGTGCAAGATCTCGCCGCAACGACCCGACGAGATCACGGCACGCTGCGCACCCGAGCGAAGGCAGGTTACGACGGTTAGATCGTGCTGCTTCGGCCAACAGGTGACGGGGACGTGGAGGCGGTTCGATGAGACCGCCGGTTGGTCAGTGGGTGGCGGTCAGGGTGGCGTAGACGATGATGTTGTCGTTGTAGGTGCCGGATTTGGGGTCGAAGGTGCCGCCGCAGGTGATCAGGCGGAGGCCGGCGTGGGGCAGGTTGCCGTAGACGCGGGTGGTGGGGAAGGCGTGTTTGTCGACGCGCTGGACCTCGTCGACGCGGAAGACGGCGACGCGGCCGTCCTCGCGTTGTACCTCGACGGTGTCGCCCTTGGTGAGGGTGTGGAGGCGGGCGAAGACGGCGGGGCCGGCCTTGCTGTTGACGTGGCCGACGATGACGGCGGGGCCGAGCTGGCCGGGGGTGGGGCCGAGGCGGTACCAGCCGGTCAGGTTGGGGCGCTTGAGCGGGGGGACCTCGAGCCAGCCGTCCTTGTCGAGGCCGAGGGAGCGGACCGGGGCGTCCACCTTGATCTTGGGGATGCGTACCCGCTTCGGCGGGGACTTGGGCAGGGTGAGCGGGGCGGCCTCGGCGGAGGCCCGGTCGGCGCCGGAGCCCGGGTCGGCGGTGTCGGCGATGTCGGTGGGGTCGGCCGCGCTGGTGTCGCCGGCCGGGCCGATCACCTCGGGGGCGCCGGGGTCCAGAAGCAGGACAAGGCCCGCGGTGATCGCGCCGACGCCGATCAGGGCGGCGATGGCCAGGGCCGCGGCGAGGATGCGGCCGTGGCCGCGTGGCTCAGCGGTCACGGCTCCCACCGCCGTGGGCGGACGCGCGGCCGCGCAGGTACGCGCCCGCCGCCGCGGAGCCGAGCAGCAACGCCGCTCCCCCGAGGATCAACAGACCGGCGGCGGGGCCATATTCGGTGGCGGCCCCGGTGCGGGCCCAGCCCTTCGGGGTGACCTGGACCTGTGCGGTCTCGGTGACGTACTCGGTGCGGGTGGGACGGGGTGGCGCGGGCACCGTGACCGTCGCGTAGTGGGTGCGCGTGAAGGTGCCGGTCGGTGTCGGTGACGTGGGCGAGTCGGTCGGCGCGGGCGTGGTGTCCGTGGGGGTCGGACTCGTCGGGCTCGGCGAGTCGTCGCCCGGAGACGATGAGCTGCTCGGGGGCGAGGCGACGACCGTGATACGGATCGCGGCCGGGGTCGCCGACGTGGCGGGTGTGCAGGCGAGCCGGGCGACGCCGTCGTGCACCGGGATGACCAGGTCGGGCGTGGCCGGTGTCTCGCTCTGGCCGGTGGTGTCGCCGTCTCCACCGGCGGTGTTCTCGCCGGTATCCGGACTCGTGACGGTGCCGGGGCCGCTGTCGGCGGTGGCGGTCTCGCCGCTCGCCGGGCCGGATTCGCCGTCGGCCGTGGCGTTCCCGTCGGTGCCGGAGCCGCCGGTGGTCTGCTCGGCGGTGGGCGTGGCCGGGTCGGTGCCCGTCGGCGAGGGCGCGGGTGACGCCTCGAGGGTGAAGTCGCCGGCCTGGATCTCGACGATCATCGCGGCCGGGGGCGTGGCCTGCGCGGTCATGGGCGGCGGCGACAGCGGGCTCAACGCGGGCAGCGGCCCGGTGGTCGATCCGGACGCGGCCGGCGACAGGGTCGCCGTGGGGGTGGGGGTGTCGCCGTCCGGGGTCGGTGTGGGGCTTTCCGTCTGCTGCGGGGACTGGCTCTGCTGATCGGTGGAGCTCGGGCTCGACCCGTCCGTCCCGGTGGGCGAGGGCGACGTGGTGGCCGGGGTGGGCGTCGGGGTCTCGGTGGCCGGAGGGTACTCCACCCAGCGGAGGTTGCCGCGCATCGTCAGCACGCCGGGGTCGATCGTCTCCTGGAGCGCCACGGGCGTCTCGCCGGGGTCCACGCGCCAGGTCACCTCGACGCCCTGCCCGGCGGTGACCGCGCTCGTCGGCCCCACCAGGGTGACCTGGAAGGTGCGCGTCACCGGAGTGGGCGACGCGGTGACCGTCTGCGGGCCGACGCCCTCGGAGGGGGACTCCGTGGCCTCGCCGGTCTCCGTGCTCGTCGGGGTGCCCGCGGCGGCGTCCACGCACGTGTACGGCACGCCCACCGCCTGGTCCTCGGCCTGCGCGTGCCCGGCCGCGTATCCGGCGAAGAGCGCGGTTCCGGCACCGGCGAGTGCGACGGCTCCGGCGCACGCCGTCACCGCCGGCCTCAGCCCTACCTTCACAGTCGTCTCCCGGGGTGAGTCTGGGCCGTTCCACCTGACCTTTCGGTCGCCCCACGCGCGGAGCCGGTGGCCGGGGTCGCGGCGTCCCGCGGCCACCCTCACGATCATGCGTGCACCAGCTTACTGATCGCCAGTCAAGACGACACTTCATCAAAAAATGACGTTTCCACCGCTATTTCCGGCGAATAAAATGCGTTGATTCGGAATCCCGGCCACAGATCCTCCCGCCGACGCACAACATCCCGATTACCACCACCAGGGCAGGGACCGGACATACTGGGCGCACCAGCACCCGTGCGGGCGGGGCCTCGATCGGGCAGGGTGGGTGGGCGTGACCTCCCACCCCGGTCGCTCATGGATTCCGGCCGGGCGGGGAATGCCGCAGCAGGAGGTGCGATCATGAGTGATGCCGGTAACGGTGCCCGCCCCACCGCGCCCGACGCCGCCGACTTCCTCGGCGTGGACCGCGGGCTGTCGGAGGAGGAGCGCGCGATCCGCGACGCGGTACGCGACTTCGGCCGGGCCGAGCTGCTGCCGCACGTCGCCGAGTGGTTCGAGGCGGGCACGATCCCCGACCCGCGTAACCTCGCCAAGGCGTTCGGCCGGCTCGGCGTGTTCGGCATGCATCTGTCCGGGTACGGCTGCGCCGGCACGAACGCGGTGTCGTACGGCCTGGCCTGCCGTGAGCTGGAGGCGATCGACAGCGGCCTGCGCAGCTTCGTCTCGGTGCAGGGCTCGCTGGCGATGACCGCGATCCACCGCTTCGGCAGCGAGGAGCAGAAGCAGCAGTGGCTGCCGCGCATGGCGGCCGGCGAGGTGCTCGGCTGCTTCGGCCTCACCGAGCCGGACGCGGGCAGCGACCCGGGCTCGATGCGCACCCGGGCCCGCCGCGACGGCTCCGACTGGGTGCTCGACGGCACCAAGATGTGGATCACCAACGGCTCGATCGCCGACGTGGCGATCGTGTGGGCCCGCACCGACGAGGGCATCCGCGGCTTCCTCGTGCCCACCGACACCCCGGGCTTCTCCGCACCGGTCATCCACAAGAAGCTCTCGCTGCGCGCGTCGATCACCTCCGAGCTCGTGCTCGACGGCGTCCGCCTGCCCGCCGACGCGATCCTGCCGGGCGCCGAGGGGCTGAAGGCCCCGCTGTCGTGCCTGTCCGAGGCGCGGTACGGCATCGTGTGGGGCGTGGCCGGGGCGGCCCGGGCCTGCCTGGAGGCCGCGCTCGAGTACGCGGGCACCCGGGTGCAGTTCGACCGCCCGATCGCGTCCTTCCAGCTCACCCAGCGCAAGATCGCCGACATGCTCGTCGACGTGAACCAGGCGCTGCTCACCGCGTACCAGATCGGCCGCCTCAAGGACGCGGGCCTCGCCCACCACTCGCACATCAGCTTCGGCAAGTTCGCGAACGTGCGCGCCGCCCAGCGCGTGGCGGCGACGGCCCGCGCGATCCACGGCGCGAACGGCATCACCCTCGAGTACCCGGTGATGCGGCACATGGTGAACCTGGAGACCGTGTCCACCTACGAGGGCACCGAGGACGTGCACGCCCTCACCCTCGCCCGCACGGTCACCGGGATCTCCGCCTTCCGCTGACCCGCGCGGGCGAGGAGGGGGTACGGCTAGCGCCGGCCCCGGTCGCGCAGCGCGTCGAGGCCCTTGTCGAGGCCGGCCTTGCGCAACGCCTCGGCGAGGGCCCCGCCGGGCTGCGGGGCGCCGCGCCCGCGTCCCCGGTCCTGGCCCCGGCGCCCGTCCTGGCGGCGGCCGCCCTGCCGCCCGCCGTCCCGGCCGCCGGAGCCGCCCTGCCGCCGCTCGCGCGAGGCGGCCTCGGCCTCGTCGTCGAGCCGCAGGGTGAGCGAGATGCGCTTGCGCGCGAGGTCCACGTCGAGCACCTTCACCCGGACGATGTCGCCGGGCTTCACCACGTCCCGCGGGTCCTTGACGAAGTCGTACGACATCGCCGACACGTGCACCAGGCCGTCCTGGTGCACGCCGATGTCGACGAACGCGCCGAAGTTGGCGACGTTCGTCACCACGCCCTCGAGGATCATGCCGGGCTTGAGGTCGGTGAGCTCCTCCACGCCCTCCTTGAAGGACGCGGTGCGGAACTCCGGCCGCGGGTCGCGGCCGGGCTTCTCCAGCTCGGCGAGGATGTCGGTGACCGTGGGCAGGCCGAAGGTGTCGTCGACGAAGTCCTCGGGCCGCAGCGTGCGCAGCTTGGCGGTGTTGCCGATCAGCTCCTTGATCCCGGTCCCGGTCGCGTCGAGGATGCGCCGCACCACCGGGTACGCCTCGGGGTGCACGGCCGAGGCGTCGAGCGGGTCGTCACCGTCGCGGATGCGCAGGAACCCGGCGCACTGCTCGAACGCCTTCGGGCCGAGCCGCGGCACCTTGAGCAGCTCCTTGCGGGACCGGAACGGCCCGTTGGCGTCCCGGTGGGCGACGATGCTCTCGGCGAGGCTCGCCCCGATGCCGGACACCCGGGTGAGCAGCGGCACCGACGCGGTGTTCACGTCCACGCCGACGCCGTTCACACAGTCCTCCACCACGGCGTCGAGCGACCGGGACAGCTTGGTCTCCGACACGTCGTGCTGGTACTGGCCCACCCCGATCGACTTGGGGTCGATCTTGACCAGCTCGGCGAGCGGGTCCTGCAGCCGCCGCGCGATCGACACCGCGCCGCGCAGCGACACATCCAGGTCGGGCAGCTCCTTGGCGGCGTACGCGGAGGCCGAGTACACCGACGCGCCCGCCTCGGAGACCATCACCTTGGTCAGCTGCGGCAGCCGCTTCACCAGCTCGGCCGCGAGGCGGTCGGTCTCCCGGGACGCCGTGCCGTTCCCGATCGCGACCAGCTCGACGTTGTGCTTGACGGCGAGGTGGGCGAGCACCTGCAGCGACTCCTCCCACCGCCGCTGCGGCTCGTGCGGGTAGATCGTGGCGGTGTCCACCACCTTGCCGGTGCCGTCCACCACCGCGACCTTCACGCCGGTGCGCAGGCCCGGGTCGAGCCCCATCGTGGGCCGCGGGCCGGCGGGCGCGGCGAGCAGCAGGTCGCGCAGGTTGGCGGCGAACACCCGCACCGCCTCGTCCTCGGCCTGCTGCCACAGCCGGGCGCGCAGGTCGATGCCGAGGTGGACGAGGATCCGGGTACGCCACGCCCAGCGCACGGTGTCGAGCAGCCAGCGGTCCGCGGGCCGCCCCCGGTCGGCGATGCCGAAGGTCTCGGCGATGCGCACCTCGTACCCGCTCGGCCCCGGCTCGTCGGTCTCCTCCGGCTCGGGCTCGAGGGTGAGGGTGAGCACCTCCTCCTTCTCGCCGCGGAACAGCGCGAGGATGCGGTGCGAGGGCAGCGAGGTGAACGGCTCGGCGAAGTCGAAGTAGTCGGCGAACTTCGCCCCCGACTCGCGCTTCTCCTCACGGACCTTCGCCACCAGCCGCCCGCGGGTCCACATGCGCTCGCGCAGCTCGCCGATGAGGTCGGCGTGCTCGGCGAACCGCTCCACGAGGATCGCCCGCGCCCCCTCCAGCGCCGCCGCGGCGTCGGCCACGCCCTTGTCCGGGTCCACGTACGGCTCGGCCGCGGCCTGCGGCTCGAGGCTCGGGTCGGCGAGCAGCGCGTCGGCGAGCGGCTCCAGCCCGGCCTCCCGGGCGATCTGCGCCTTGGTGCGCCGCTTCGGCTTGTACGGCAGGTAGATGTCCTCGAGCCGGGCCTTGGAGTCCGCGGCGAGGATGCGGGCCTCGAGCTCGGCGTCGAGCTTGCCCTGGGAGCGGATCGACTCCAGGATCGCCGCCCGCCGTTCCTCCAGCTCGCGCAGGTAGCGCAGCCGCTCCTGGAGGGTGCGCAGCTGGGTGTCGTCGAGCCCTCCGGTCGCCTCCTTGCGGTAGCGGGCGATGAAGGGGACGGTCGCCCCGCCGTCGAGCAGCTCGACCGCCGCCCGCACCTGCCCCTCGCGTACCCCCAGCTCCTCGGCGATGCGCCGGTGGATCGCCGCCTGCGGAGTGGACACCGCCTGCGCGGGCGTGTCCTGTGTGGACGTCGTCACGTTCCTGATCCGCCTTCCCCGTCGGTTCGGCAATAGATTCTGCCCGCTGCCGGGCCCGGCCGGTGCCACGACCGCGGATCGCCGCGCCCACCCCGGGATGAATCACCCGGAAACGGGTAGCGGAGGAGCACCCTGGAAGGAGGGATGTCATGGCCAAGCTGATGGACCGGGTCAAGCAGTGGATGCAGAGCCCGCAGGGCCGGGAACGCACCGAGGATGCCAAGCGCATGGCGCGTGACCCGCAGACCCGCACGAAGGCCAAGCGCCTGTTCGACCGCTTCCGCAGCCACCGCTAGCCCGACCGGGCGGCACGCGGCGCCCACGCGACGACGCGCCGCGTGCCCGCCGTACCATTCGGCGGGTGAACGAGCCAACCGTCCGGGTGGCGTCCTTCGCCGAGCTCGACGCCCCCACCCTGTACGGCCTGCTGAGGCTGCGCGTGGACGTGTTCGTGGTCGAGCAGAAGTGCGCCTACCCGGAGCTGGACGGCAGGGACCTCGAACCGGAGACCCGCCATCTGTGGATCGAGGGCGACGACGGCGCGCCGCTGGCGTACCTGCGCGTGCTGCGCGATCCGGACGGCACCGCCCGGATCGGCCGGGTGGTGACCGCGCCGCACGCCCGCGGCCGGGGCCTCGCCGCCGCGCTCATGGCCGCCGCGCTGCGCGTGGTCCGCGACCGGCCGTCGCGGCTCGACGCGCAGACCCCGGTCGCCGGCTTCTACGCGCGGTTCGGCTACCGCGTCGCGGGTGAGGAGTACCTCGACGAGGGCATCCCCCACGTGCCGATGTTCCGCCCGGCCCCGGCCTGATCGGCGCCGGCGCGCTAGAGGTAGCGCAGCCACAGGTACGGCGCGCACGCCGCGATCGTCACCGCGGCCACGACGAGGCCGTACCGGGTGAACTGCCAGAAGCTGATGCGCGCGTTGTTACGCTCGGCGATGCCGAGGATCACCACGTTCGCCGAGGCCCCGATCGCGGTCGCGTTGCCGCCGAGGTCCGCGCCGAGCGCGAGCGCCCACCACAGCACCTGGCCGGATCCGCCGTGGGCCTTGACGAGCTCCTCGACGATCGGGCTCATCGTGGCAACGTACGGGATGTTGTCCACGATCGCGGAGAGCACGCCGGAGCCGAACAGCAGCACCATCGCGGCGAGCCCGAGCCGCCCCTCGGTGACGTCGGCGGCGGCCTGCGAGACCGCGCCGATAACGCCGATGTTCACCAGCGCGCCGACCATGACGAACAGGCCCATGAAGAACACGAGCGTGGGCCATTCGACCTCGCGGATCGCCTCCTCCGCGGTGATCTTGCTGATCGCGACGAGCAGGCCCGCGCCGAGCAGCGCGACCACCGACGGCTCGTAGTGCAGCACCGGGTGGAGCACGAATGCCGCGATCACCAGGGCGAGCACGGTGAGGCCCTGGACGAGCAGCCGCCGGTCGCGGATCGCCTCCCGCGGCTCGAGCCGCATGACCTCGGCGGCGCGCTCGGGGTCGTACCGGAACGCGCCGCGGAACATCACCCGGCACAGCCCGATGAAGATCACCATCAGGATGACCACGAGCGGCGTCAGGTGGATCAGGAAGTCGTTGAAGGTGAGGCCGGCCCGGCTGGCGATGATGATGTTCGGCGGGTCGCCGACGAGCGTGGCGGTGCCGCCGATGTTCGAGGCGAACACCTCGGCGATCAGGTACGGCGCGACCGGCAGCGCCAGCCGCTCGCACACCACGAAGGTGACCGGCGCGATGAGCAGCACCGTGGTGACGTTGTCGAGCAGCGCCGAGGCGGCCGCGGTGATCACCGACAGCAGCACCATGAGCCGGAACGGCCGGCCCTTGGCGCGCCTGGCGGCCCAGATCGCCAGGTACTCGAAGACGCCGGTGGGCTTGAGCACGCCCACGATCACCATCATGCCGAGGAGCAGGAAGATGACGTTCCAGTCGATCGCCGACTCCTCGGCGAAGAACGCGCTCTCCGCGTCGGTGGCGTGAATGAGCAGCATGAGACCGGCGCCACCGAGCGCCGCGGCGGTGCGGTGGATGCGTTCCGTGGCGATGAGGATGTACGCGCCCACGAAGATGAGAACGGCAAAGATCGCAATCAAGCGGGGCGCCTCCCCCGGCATGTACCGAAGATCGGAAAGTGGCGCTGATTAGCGTACTCGGCACGCCTCGCGGCCTCCTGGACCCCCTGTACCGTGCCGGATCCGGACCGCGCAACCGTCACGGGAGCCCTCGATCCCTGACAGAATGACGCGAGAACGCGGTCTAGGGGAGGATGCGAATGGGACGCGCCCATCCGCTCCGGCCGGGCGATCCCGAGCGTGTGGGCGACTACGAGGTGCTCGGGCTGCTCGGTGAGGGTGGGCAGGGCACCGTGTTGCTCGGCCGGTCCCCGTCCGGGCAACGGGTCGCCATCAAGCTGCTGCGCGCCGAGTTCAGCCAGGACCCCGACGCGCGCAAGCGGTTCCTGCGCGAGTCGGAGGTCATGCAGCGGGTGGCGCCGTTCTGCACCGTCCGGGTGCTCGACGCCGGCGTGACCGCCTACGAGCAGCCGTACATCGTCAGCGAGTACGTCGAGGGCGAGTCCCTGGAGCAGCTCGTCCGCCGGGACGGGCCGCGCACCGGCAGCGGGCTGTCCCGCCTCGCCGTGGCCACGCTGACCGCGCTCTCCGCGATCCACCGGGCCGGGATCGTGCACCAGGACTTCAAGCCGAGCAACGTGCTCATGGGCCCGGAGGGGCCGGTCGTGATCGACTTCGGCATCGCCCGGGTGCTCGACACCACCGGCACCGTGTCCCAGGTGGTCGGCACGCCCTCGTTCATGTCGCCCGAGCAGGTGGAGGGCAAGGGCATCGGGCCCGCCTCCGACATGTTCAGCTGGGCGGCGACGATGGTGTTCGCGGCGACCGGGCGGCTGGTGTTCCACGGCAACACGATTCCCGCGATCCTGCACAACGTCATCCACGCCGAGCCCGACCTGACCGGGGTGCCGGACCCGCTGCGCATCTTCGTCTCCGACTGCCTGGCGAAGGACCCGCGGCAGCGGCCCAGCGCGAAGAAGGTGCTCAGCGCGATCACCGGGGAGATCCCGGTGCTGCCCCGTGACCCGGTCAATCCGGGCGGTCCCGGACCGCAGGGCACCAAGGTGCTCACCGGCGAGCTTGGCGCGCCCCCGGTGCAGGCGCCGCCGCACACCGGTCCCGTGGCGCCCGCTCCCCCGGTGCCGGGGCCGATGCCGCCGCAGGCCCCGCCCCCCGGCACGATGCCGCGTCCCGCCCCGCCGCCGGGGCCGAACCCGATGGCGGCGCCGCCCCGGATGACCGGTCCCGGGCCGCATCCGGGGCCGACGGTGCCGCCTCAGGCGCCGCCCCCGGCCCCGCCGCCTCCGCCGCCCGGCCCGGTCCGTGCGCCCGCGCCTCCGCCGGGCCGTCCCCCGGCGTACCCGCCGCCGGGGCCGCCCCGCGCGCCGGTGCCGCCGCCGCCCGGCCCGGCCGGGCGGGTCACCGTGCCGTCCCCGCAGCCGTCGGGAGGGTCCGGCTGCGGGCGCGGGGTGCTGTTCGCGATCATCGGGTTCGTCGCGGTGCTCGTGATGATCCCGTTCCTGGCCGGGCTGCTGCGCGACGCCGGCGACGACGAGGACGGCCGGAAGGACGGCCCGCCCGCGGTCGGCACCTACACGATCGACGCGACGGTCGCGACCACCCCGACCTGGGACGTGCGGTTCACCCGGATGCGGGTCACGTCGAGCTCGGTGATCCTCACCGTGCGGTACCGCAACCTGTCGGGCGAGCCGCAGACGCTCGTCTGCGACCACGCCACCGGCGGCACCTACCTGCGGCTCTCCGACGGCACGCGGGTGCCGCCGAGCCGTACCCTGTGCTCCTCCCGGGTCGGCGACCGCTGGCAGGTGAACGCGCGGCGCAGCTACGTCGGCACGGCCGTCTTCCCCATCCGGGGCCGGGCCGGGACGACGTTCACGGTGAGCTGGTTCGACTGGGGCGTGAGCGAGAAGATCACCATCCCGGACGACTGAGCGTCCCGCCCGGGGGCCGGCCCGCCGGAAAACGCCGCGAAAAATCTTGCCCGCAGGCTGAACCCGGCCCGTGCGGCCGCCGTACCTCCCGGCGAGAGATGAGGACCGGATCGCACGACCGGTGTTCGGGCCGGGGATGCAAGAGGCCGCCCGGCCCCCGCGAGGGCCGGGCGGCCTCTTGATGTGCGACCAGACCGTGAAAGCCGGCCGGGACACGACGGCCTGTCACCGTACGGCCCGAACCGGTCCGAGGGGAAGTAAGGGCACCCGACGCGCGCGGCTTACCGGTGGAAGTGGAAGAAGCCGCGCTTGACGCGCACGCGCACGACGTCGCTCTCGGAGGGGTTGGCGTCGTCGTTGCCGGCGAACACGGCCTTGTACTGGCCGCTGCTGAAGGCCTTCACCGAGGCCCGGAACACGCCGAAGCGGTTGGTCTCGGCCTCGCCGAGCTTGCGCCAGCGGGCCCGGCCGTCCTTGCGGTAGAGGATGTCGACCTCCTGGTCCGCGTAGCCCTTGACGCGCTTGTCCTCGGCGATCAGGCGGCCGCGGAGGAACACCGGCTTGCCCTTGCGCACCTTGTTCGGGTACGCGCCGAACTCCACGATCTTGGTGCCGAACTTGGTCTTGACCAGCTCGACGGTGAAGGTCTCCGTGTCGGACACCTTCTTGCCGGCCCGGTCGAACGCGACCGCGGTCGCCAGCCACTTGCCGGCCGGGTCCTTCGCGGTGAACTGGGCGACGAACCGGGTCAGGTCCGGCTTGAGGTCCGGACGCCCGTGGCCGCGCCGCCCGTCACCCGGCCTGTCGGTCTGCCTGGCCTCCTCCTCCTCCTTGGCCTGCGCCGCGGCGCCGTTCCCCGCCGGGGCGGCGTTCGCCACCTTCGGGGTGAACCGGACGTACTTGCGGCCGAGCGGCTGGAGGCTCACCTCGACGCGGGCGGCGCCCTTGCTGACGACGTCGAACGTGACCGAGGTCGCCTCGCCCCTCTTCACCTGGACCGGGTTCGGCTCGATCTTGGTGAGGTCGACCTTCAGGTCGGTACGGCGGTCGGCGTAGGCCGGACCGGAGATCAGGAGCACCGACGCGCCGACGGCGGCGGCGAGTGCCCCTGCGGTGATGCGCTTCATTGAAGATTCCTCCCCGTGCAAGGCGATCACCATGACCGCCCGTTCACCTCCCAGGGACGGCGAAGGGCCGGTGACTGCTGCTTCAGGAGAGGAAAAAGTGGCGTGTGAGTTCTGTCACACGCCTGGGGCGCAGGTCATCGGGCGGGAACCCGGAAGGCTATCCGGCGGCGTCGTCCCGCTCCCCGGCCTCGAGGCGGTCGAGCAGCTCGAGCGCGGCGCGCCGTACGTTCTCGGGGGTGACGCCCGCGAGCACGGACCGGGCCTCGGCCAGGGTCCGGGTGGTCGCGCAGGTCACCGCGACCGAGCCCGCCGCCGCCTGCTCGAGCGACCCGTTCGGTGCGTTGTCGGCGATCCGGCGCGCGATCGCGGCCAGATCGAGGTTCTCTGCGCTCACAGGGTTCTCCTTGCCGGCATCGGGGTTGCGCGTACCTGCACGTGTACCCGCGGCCCGGCGGTGCACCGCGCGTCCCGGGCGTGCGGTCAGCTCACGAACCGGTCGTGCCGGGCGAGGGAGAAGTACGCCTCCTCCTCCTGGGTGAAGTGGAGGTTGAGCACGGCGTGCAGGCCGTACAGGCAGGCGCGCAGGTCGTCGATGCGGTCGGGCCGCAGCCCGGTCTCCTCGGCGAGCGCGAGGTGGCGGCCGAGCCGGGCGACGAGCCGCTCGATCTCGGCGTGCGCCCTGCTCATCGTCGCGGTCACCTCGGAGCCGCCGAGCAGGCGGCCGACCGCCGGGTAGAGCCGCCGCTCCTCGTCGCGCTCGTGCGGCAGCAGCTCCTCGGTGAGGAAGCGGTGCACCCGGCGCAGCCGCGGGAGCACCACCTCGGGCGGGTCGCCGCCGAGCCGGTCGGCGACCTCGCGCAGCGTCTCCAGCGGCGGGCGCAGCTCGCGGTGCTCCTCCTCGAACGCGCGCAGCATGCGCTCGGTCGGCTCGTCGATCACGGTGCCGGTGCCCCGGCCCGGGCGCAGCGCGCGCAGCGCGTTGAGGATCACCGCGACGTCGATCGCCTCCTGCACCAGCGCCCCGGCCGCCGGGGGCAGCAGCCCGGCCGCGGCCACGATCATGGCGGCGACCGACAGCGCCATGCCGGCGGCGGCGCTCTGCACCGCGATCCGGCGGGAGCGGCGGGCGACGTCCATCGCGTCGGCGAGGTGGTCGATGCGGTCGCCCATGAGCACGATGTCGGCGGCCTGGCTGGAGGCGGCCGCGCCGCGGGCGCCCATCGCCACCCCGACCTGGGCGGCGGTGAGCGCGGGCGCGTCGTTGATCCCGTCGCCGACCATCACCGTCACCGCCCGCGCGGCCTCCTCGCGGACCGCCTCCACCTTCTCCGCCGGCGGCCGCTCGGCGAGCACCCGGTCGATGTTGAGCACGGTGGCGACGCTCTCGGCCACATCGGCGCGGTCGCCGGTGAGCATCACCACCCGGTCGATCCCGGCGCGGCGCAGCCGGCGCAGCGTGCGCGGCGCGTCGGGGCGGACCGTGTCGCGCAGCAGGATCACCCCGGCGGTGTCGCCGTCGACCGCGACGAACACCGTCATCGCGCCGTCGAGGGCGGCCCGGGAGCGCTGGGCCCGCTCCCAGTCGGGCCGGGTGCCGAGCGCCTTGCCGACCCGCACCGCGTGCTCGCCGACCATGCCCTCGGTGCCGAGCCCGGCCTCCTCGTGCACGCCGTACGGCCGGCCGAGGGTGAGCCCGCGCTCGGCCGCGGCGCGCACGATCGCGTGGGCGAGCACGTGCGAGGAGACCTGGTCGACCGCGGCGGCGAGGGCGAGCACCTCGTCGGGGTCGTGGCCGGGCGCGGGCACCACCTCGACCACCTGGGGGTGGCCGGTGGTGAGCGTGCCGGTCTTGTCGAGCACGAGGGTGCGGGCGTGGCCGAGCGTCTCCAGCGCGCCGCCGCCCTTGGCGATCACTCCGTGGCGGGCGGCCCGGGACAGGCCGGCCGCGATCGCCGCGGGGGCGGCGAGCAGCAGTGGGCAGGGCGTGGCGACGACGAGCACGGCCACGGCCCGCACGGCCTCCCCGGACCACAGCCAGGCCGCTCCGGCGAGCAGCAGGGTGGCGGGGAGGAAGATCGCGGCGTACCGGTCGGCGAGCCGGACCACCGGGGCGCTCCCGGCCGCGGTCTCCCGGGCCAGCCGGACCACGCCCGCGTACGTGCTCTCCTCGGCGGTTCCGGTGGCGACGAGGTCGAACGGCCTGCCCGCGTTGACCACGCCGCTGCGCACGCTCTCCCCCGCGCCGCGCTCGACCGGCACGGACTCGCCGGTGAGGGCCGACTCGTCGAGCAGTGCCGTACCCTCCCGGATCACGCCGTCCACCGGGACGATCTCGCCGGCGGGGACGAGCAGGGCGTCGCCGCGGCGTACCGCGTCCACCGGCACGGTCTCCACGCCGCCGTCGAACGCGCCGCCCGGGCCGCCCCGGTAGCGGCGGGCGGTGCGCGGGGCGCGCTCGTAGAGCGCGGTGAGGTCGCGGCGGGCGCGGCGCAGCGCGTAGTCCTCCAGGGCGCGGCCGGAGGCGAGCATGACGCCGATCACCGCGCCCGCGAAGTACTCGCCGACCGCGAGGGAGCCGCCGAGGGCGAGCACGGCGATCGCGTCCACCCCGAGGCGGCCCTCGCGTACCGCCTCGACCACCCACCAGACCGCGGGCACCAGCGCGACCGCGGTGCCGGCGATCCACAGCGCGTGCGCGACGCCCACCGCGCCGAGCAGGTAGGCGGCGCCGCCGCCGAGCAGCGCCCCCGCGGTGAGCACGAGCAGGACGGTGGTCCAGCGGTCCTTCATGGTTCCAGCAGATCAGTCGGGGACGGTCCGGGGATCCGGCCGAAGGGCACCATCCGGCGGGACCTTCGACCCCCGGCCGCCGTGCGGAAACGTCGCGTCATCGGCCCCGGCCACGGGCTCGGGCGGCGCGGGTGCGCCCGGCGCGCGCCGGGACCGCCGCCGGCGCCGGGGCTGTGACATCGGCCCACAGAAACCACCAATTCAGCCCAAAGGCCCAAGATCGAGGGACTAACGCCCATTCAATCCCTTTTCCCCGCACGGTGGGATAGAGGCATAGAAAGTGGGAGCCCGCCCGGTACGGCGCAGCGGCTCGTGCGACGCGAAAGGAGCACGCCATGCGCGTGAAGGTGAAGGACGTGATGACCAGGGACGTCGCGTCCGTGCACGCCGACACCCCGTTCAAGGACGTCGCCGAACTGCTCATCTCACGGGGCATCAGCGCCGTGCCCGTCGTCGACGACGCGGGTCACGTCGTGGGCGTGGTCTCCGAGGCCGACCTGCTCCACAAGGAGGAGTTCCGGGAGCAGTACTACCAGGAGGGCTACCAGCCGCCGCTGCGGGCGCGGCTGCGCCGCAGGCTCAGCGAGGAGGGCGGCGTCACCACGGCCGAGCGCAAGGCCCGTGGCGAGGTCGCCGGCGAGCTGATGACCGCCCCGGCCGTGACCGTGACGCCCACCACGACGATGACCACCGCGGTGCGGAGGATGGAGGAGCACGGCGTCAAGCGGCTGCCCGTCGTCGACGAGGAGGGCCGGCTGGCGGGCGTCGTCAGCCGCCACGACCTGCTGAAGGTGTTCGTGCGCGACGACGCCGACCTCGCCCGCGAGATCCGCGAGGAGGTGCTCGACCGCGGGCTGTGGCTGGACAACGCCGACATCGAGGTCGAGGTCGACCACGGCGTGGTGACGCTGCGCGGCCACGTCGACCGGCGCAGCGAGGCCCAGATCGCGGTGCGCATGGCCGGCCGGGTGAACGGCGTCGTCGACGTGATCGACAAGCTCACCTGGGACGTCGACGACCGGTTGTGAGGCCCGGCGTCCCCGGCCGGCGGGACCTTCGGCCCTGATCGGCACCGGCGGCCCCACCTACCGTCGCGAGCGTGAGGCGAGTCCTTCATTCCCCCGCCGTCAGGAGGCACCAGATGCGTACCAGAGTCCAGGACGTCATGACCACCGACGTGGTGTCCGTACCGGAGGACGCCCCCTTCCGGGAGGTGGCCCGGCTGCTCATCGACCGCGGGGTCAGCGGCATGCCGGTGCTCGACGCCGCGGGCCGCGTGGTCGGCGTGGTCTCCGAGGCCGACCTGCTGCACAAGGAGGAGTTCAAGGAGCGCTACCACCGCGAGGGCTACCGGCCCCCGCTCACCGCCCGGCTCCGCCACCGCCTCGGCAGCGAGGGCGACACCCGCCGCAAGGCCGGGGCGACCACCGCGCGCGAGCTGATGACCTCGCCCGCGTACACCACCACCCCGAACACCCCGGTCGTGGTCGCCGCCCGGGACATGGACCGGTACGGCGTGAAGCGGCTGCCGGTGGTGGACGAGGACGGCAGGCTGCTCGGCATCGTCAGCCGCCGCGACCTCATCCGCGTGTTCGTCCGCACCGACGCGGAGATCGCCGAGGAGGTCCGCGAGGACGTGATCCGGCAGGCGCTCGGCACGGTCCCGAACCTGATCGACGTCGAGGTGAACCAGGGCGTGGTGACGCTGCGCGGTGAGTTCCTGCGCAAGAGCGAGGCCCTCGCCGCCGCCCGGCTCACCGAGAACCTCGACGGCGTCGTGGCCGTCGTGAACGAGCTCACCTTCATCGAGGACGACACCGCCGCGGAGACCGTTCCGGTGTGGGGCGGAGCCTGACCCATCGCGCCCTGACCGCGCACCGGTGATGTGGGGCGGCCGACGCAGCCGCCCCGCACCGCTGTCCGCGGCCCTTTTTTGTTTTGCGCGGCTGTTGTTTGCGCGGCCACCGTGCCGTGCCCCGCCGCCGGCGGTACGGCGTACGCCCGGGCTCGGCCCGGTGCGTTCGCATGCCGTCTCTCCCCTGCCGCCACCGCCGCCGGGACCCGGGTACGGCCTGGCGGCCCCTCGCCGGCCGTCGCCGCGCCTCGGCAAAGACGAAGGGCCGTGCCACCGTCGACGGACGGGCACGGCCCTCAGGACCGCGGGGCTCACCTTCGCCGCGGGCGACGCGGCGGCGCGTTGGCCCTTCCCTCCACCCACCCGCGCCGCAGGTGAAGGACCGCGCTCGCGCCGTACCGCAGCGGGCGGCGCAGGGTCGTCCGGCTCGGCGTGGGCCGGGTCGGCGGGCCGGGGCGCGGCCCGGCCTCCGCCACCGCCGCCGTCACCTCGGGCGTGCCCCCGCCGCGCGGTCCCGCCGCCGACACCTGGCCGGTGGTCGCGCCGGAAACGGCCGGCCCCTCCGAAAGCTCCGGGCCGCTCAGCGGGATCGCCCCGATCCCGCGCCAGACCCGGGCGCCGATTCCGGTTCGCGGCCGACGGCCTGCTGGGCGGGGCAGGTCGCCGCCGTGGCGGACCGCGCGGATGTGCGGATGTGGGTGTGGGCAGGCACGCACGGGTGGGCCGGCGGCGAGGCTCACGGGAGTGGGCGGAGCGTGGCGCTCGCCGCCGGCACCGCGGCGGGTCATCTCGCCTCCCCGGTGGCCGGGCGCTCGCCGGCACCCGTCTCGGCCCACTTCGAGACTCGGTCGTGGCCCTCGAGTACCTTCAGCAGGTCGGACTGGTGGACGGTGCCGACGATGCGCCCGTTCTCCGGGTTGATCACCGGAAGCTGTTTGATCCGGTGGTGGTGCATGAGGGCGGCGGCCTCACGCACCGAGGTCTCCCGGGTCACCGTGATCGCGGGGCTGGTCATGAGCTCCAGGGCGATGGTCCCGGTCACCTTGCGCCGGTCGTACGCCCGGCCGTCGCCGTCGTACGCCGCGGCGTCCTGCCGCGCGGCCTCCACCTCGCGCAGCAGCAGGTCGTCCTCGGACACCACGCCGAGCACCCGCCGCTCCCCGTCCACGACCGCGACCGCGCCGACCTTGAACCGCCGGAGGGCCGCCACGATGTCGGTGAAGGTCGCGTTCGCCATCACGGCGATGGCGACGTGTCCCATCACGTCCTTGACCTGTGTGTACCGTCGCCGGTCCCGCCGTGCGGGCTCGCGTCCGGCCTCCCGTGTGGACCCCCCGATGGCCATGCCGCCCTCCCTTCTGCTCTCGGTCCGCGGCTCCGTCGCCGCGGGTCTTCGTGGTCGACGCGTTCTCGGTGACTCCGGTGTGGTTCTCAGGCCCCCGTCAGTACCCGGCCGGCACCTCCTGGCGGGTGAGCCGCTTGCGGAACACCCAGTAGGTCCAGCCCTGGTAGGCGAGCACGATCGGCGTGAAGATCGCCGCGACCCAGGTCATCACGGTGAGCGTGTACGGCGTGGACGCCGCGTTCTCCACCGTGAGGCTGTTGGCCGGGTCGAGCGCGGGCATCACGTCGGGGAACAGGCTCGCGAAGAGGGTGAAGGTGATCACCACGATCGCGACCGCGTTCGCGGTGAACGCCCAGCCGTCCCGGCCGCGCAGCGTGGCGGCGATCGCCCCGGCGAGGCCGGCGGCGGCGAGCACCACGCCCGCCCAGGTGGCCGGGGTGCCGGTCATGAGCTGGGTGATGACGAGGAACAGCCCGCCGGCCACGAGCGTCACCGGGCCGACGATCTTGGTGACCCGGATCGCGCGCTCGCGCAGCTCACCGCCGGTCTTCAGGGCGAGGAACACCGCGCCGTGCATGGTGAACAGCGCCAGCGTCACCACGCCGCCGAGCAGCGCGTACGGGTTGAGCAGGGTGAGCAGGTTGCCGGTGTACTCGTGGTTCGCGTCGAGCGGCACGCCGCGCAGGATGTTGGCGAACGCCACGCCCCACAGGAAGGCCGGGACGAGCGAGCCCCAGAAGATCGCGTGGTCCCAGCGGGACGGCACGTCGCTGCGGTGCCGGTACTCGAACGCCACGCCGCGCACGATCAGCGCGAGCAGGATGAGGAACAGCGGCAGGTAGAAGCCGGAGAACAGGGTGGCGTACCACTCGGGGAACGCGGCGAACGTGGCGCCGCCCGCGACCAGCAGCCACACCTCGTTGCCGTCCCACACCGGGCCGATCGTGCCGATCAGGGCGCGCCGGTCGGCCTCGTCCCGCCCGATGGCCGGGAGCAGGATGCCGACGCCGAAGTCGAACCCCTCGAGCAGGAAGTAGCCCGCCCACAGTACGGCGATCAGGATGAACCAGAGTGTCGTGAGTTCCATCGTCGGTCACCTCAGAAGGAGAGCGCCGGGGTGGTGCCGGCCTGCGGGGTGGCGCCGGACTCGCCGCCCTCCGGCTCGGGGCCCTGCCGGATCGACTTGATCAGCAGCCGGACCTCGATGATCGCGAGGACCGCGTAGACGACGGTGAATCCGACCAGGCTGAGCGCGACCTCGGTGACGTTGGCGTTCGGCGAGACCGCGGACGCGGTGGTCATCAGGCCGAAGACGGTCCACGGCTGGCGGCCCATCTCGGTGAAGATCCACCCCATGGTGTTGGCGAGGAACGGCAGGAAGATCCCGGCGATCGCGAGCCGGTGGAACCAGGGGTTCTCCGGCAGCCGGCCCTTCCGGGTCAGCCACAGCCCGGCGAGCGCGAGCAGCGCGGCGAGCCCGCCGAAGCCGATCATGAGGCGGAAGGTCCAGTACGCGAGCCCGATCGACGGCCGGTAGTCGCCCGGGCCGTACAGCAGCTCGTAGCGGGCCTGGATGTCGTTGATGCCCTCCACGCCGCCGTCGAGCGAGTTGGTGGCGAGCAGGCTCAGGCCGTACGGGATCTCGATGTTGAAGACGTTCCGCCCGTTCTCCACGTCGCCGATCGCGAACAGGGAGAACCCGGCGCCGTTCTCGTCCTCCCACAGCGCCTCGGCCGCGGCCATCTTCATCGGCTGCTGCTCGGTCATGAGCTGCGCCTGCCAGTGGCCGGAGAACATCACGCCGACCGACGCGACGAGCGTGATGACGAGCGCGAGCTTGGTCGACGTCCGGAACAGGTCCACCTCCCGGCGCCGCCAGAGGAACCAGGCGCTCACGCCGAGCAGGAACGCGCCGGCGGTGACGAACGCGCCGAAGATGACGTGCGGGAAGGTGACGAGCGTGGTCGAGTTGGTGAGCACCGCCCAGATGTCGGTGAGCTCCGCCCGCCCGGTGGCCTCGTTGATCTTGTAGCCGACCGGGTGCTGCATCCAGGAGTTCGCGGCGAGGATGAAGTACGCCGAGATGTTCGTGCCGATCGCCGCCGCCCAGATCGTGGCGAGGTGGACCTTCTTCGGCAGCTTGTCCCAGCCGAAGATCCACAGCCCGAGGAAGGTCGACTCCAGGAAGAAGGCGATCAGGCCTTCCATCGCGAGCGGGGCGCCGAAGATGTCACCGACGAAGCGGGAGTACTCGCTCCAGTTCATGCCGAACTGGAACTCCTGCACGATGCCGGTGACGACACCCATCGCGAAGTTGATCAGGAACAGCTTGCCCCAGAACTTGGTCAGCCGCAGGTACTTCGCCTTTCCGGTGCGGTACCAGGCGGTCTGCAGACCGGCCACGATGATCGAAAGGCCGATCGTCAAGGGCACAAAGATGAAGTGATAGACGGTCGTGATCCCGAATTGCCAGCGGGACAGATCGAGTACGTCCATGAGTGCTCCGCCCCCCACCATGAATCTCACGACCCAGGGTCGGGCATCTGCGCAGGTCAGCCGTAGAGCCGGCAGACCTGACCTTTAGGGTCTTTGGTCCCTGGTTGCCGGTTGCCCACGGCGGGTTGACCCGGCGGCCGTCGGCGTTGCCGGACACTGACCCGGGCGTTTGGGCCCGCTGAACGGGGACGACGGGAATACATCCGTAATCGGCCGGGGAAACGGCCGGGAAAACGACGGGGAAAACGGCGGCGGCACCCGGATCCGCCCGCCGTGGACGAGGCCGGCCGCCCTGCCGGAGTAACGCCGCGGCGCCGGGCGGGCCACCAAAAAATCTCTCGATCAGTACGGCCCCGGCGGCCGGAACGATCAGGCACCGCGAACGCCGTCAGGGCACCGGCGGCAGCCGGTCCGCCGGTGGCAGGGCGGCCGGGACCACGTGTGGATCGGACCACCGCCCGCCGAAACATGCGCGGACCCGCGACGCTTGTGACGGAAGGCCCGGCGCATGCGCCTCACCACATTTCCGGCGGGCGGTGGCCGACTCCCCACACGCCCCTCGCCATTCGCACGTTACTGACCCGTCAATAGCCGGGGACCGTCCCGAAGGTCCCTGATCCTCAGGACCAAAGTCCTTTTGGGTTTCCATTACGCGCACGGCCCCGGGGCCTCGCCCGGGGCCGTGCGGCGGGTCACCGTCGTCGGGCTACAGGTCGTTGCCCGCGTAGGAGAGGTTGAAGCTCTTGTTGACCAGCGGGAAGTCGGGGACGATCGCGCCGGTGAGGGCGACCGGCAGCGCCGGCCAGTTGAAGAACGACGGATCGACCACCTTCACCCGGGAGAGCGTGCCGTCCGCGGCGAGCTCCACCCGGTGCACGATCGTGCCGCGCCAGCCCTCGGCGATGCCGACCCCCGACCGCGGCGGCGCGCCGGGGTCGGCCGCCGGGGCCGCGGGGAGCGCGGCGGCCACGCGTTCCGGCCGCCAGGAGGCGGCGGCGAGCCGGTCCACCAGGCCGGTCACGAGAAGGGCCGACGCGGCGAACTCCCCGGCCCGCACCTGGAACCGGGCGAGCACGTCCCCGGTGTCCGCGGTGACCGGGGTGAACCGCCCCAGGTCGGTGAACGGGTGGTCGGCCCGCGCGTCGACCGGCAGGCCGCTCGCCCGCGCCACGTACCCGAGCGTGCCGAGGTCGCGCGCGGCCTCGGCGCTCAGCACCGCGGTGCCGGTGAACCGGTCGGCGACCACGGTGTGCCCGAGGGCGAGCTCGACGATCTCGGCGACGTCCGCGGCGATCTCCTCGATCGCCCGCCGGTCCGGCAGCGCGCGCAGCTCGGACCCGCCCGGCACCACCCCGCCGCGGAGCAGCCGGTGCCCGGTCACCTCGCGGTTGATCCGCATGAGCCGTTCCCGCACCCGCCCGGCGTGCGCGTGCAGGATGCCGTACGCCACGTCGTTGCAGAGCGCGCCGATGTCGGTGATGTGGTTGTAGAGCCGCTCCAGCTCGAGCAGCACGGCACGCTCGTGCAGCGCCCGCTCCGGCACCTCGACGCCGAGCGCCTCCTCGACCGCCTGGCAGTAGGCGATCGCGTGCCCGACCGAGGTGTCCCCGCTGATCCGCTCGGCGAGCGCGAGCCCCTCCTCGACGGTGCGCCCGGCGAACTGCCGCTCGATGCCCTTGTGCACGAACCACAGCCGGGCCTTGAGCTTGACGATCGTCTCGCCGACCGCGGAGAACCGGAAGTGGCCCGGTTCGATCAGCCCGGCGTGCACCGGGCCGACCGGGATCTCGTACACGCCCTGGCCCTCGACCGTGACGAACGGGTACGGGCCCTCCGGGTCGCCGAACTCGGGCGGCGGCCCGGCGTCGGCGCGCATCGGGTACCAGCCGCGCGGCCAGTGGTGGTGCCGCACCAGCCGCCGCGGCAGCGGGTGGTTCTCCGGCACGATGCCGTACAGGTCGCGCATCTCCCGCTCGAACCGCCCGGCCGGGAAGGACAGCGCGGCGAGGCTGGGCAGCGCGGGCGAGCGCGGGTCGAGCCGCACGTGCAGCTCGGTGCGCCGGTCCGGCCGGGCCGCGGTGAACAGGTACACCACGCGGAACGCGTCCGGGTCCTCGTGGGCGGCGACGAGCGCGAGCCGGTGCCCGGCCGCGAGGAGCGCGCCCACCTCGCCGGCGAGGGCGTCCACGGTCACCTCGCGGGCGAGCCGTACGGCACGGCCTGCGGCGGCGCCCGGCGCGGCGGCGGTGGCGGGGATGTCGAAGGTGGTCATCGCACGGCTCCCGTCAGCTCGGCGGCGGACTCCAGCAGCGTCACCAGCGGCCCGGCGGCGACGCCGAGCACGGCGCAGGCCGCGAGCCCGGCCACGATCGGCACGGCCGCGGTGATCGGCAGCCGTACCGCGGCCTCGCCGCCGTCGTCGGCGGGCGGCCCGAGCAGCATCTGCCGGGCCCGGCCGAGCACCGCGGCGACGATGACGAGCATGAGCGCGAGCGCGGCCGCCACCGCCCAGCCGAGCCCGCCGTCGAACGCGGCGCGCACGATGCCGACCTCGCTGGCGAACAGGCTGAACGGCGGCATGCCGAGCAGCGCGAGCAGGCCGAGCGCGAACGCGCCCGCCACCAGCGGGGCCCGCCGGGCGAGCCCGCGCACCGCGGCGACCCGGCTGCTGCCGACGGCCTGGTGGATGTAGCCGGAGGAGAGGAACAGGGCGGACTTGCCGAGCCCGTGCCCGAGCACGTGGAGCAGCACCGCGGCCATGGCGAGCCGGGTGCCGACCGCCGCGCCGAGCGCGACGATCCCCATGTGCTCGATGCTCGAGTAGGCGAGCAGCCGCTTGTAGTCGCGCTGTGCGAGCAGCAGCGCCGCCGCGACCGCGAGCGAGGCGAGCGCGACCACGACGAGCAGGGTGCGGGTGAAGCCCACGCCGAGCGCGCCGTCCGCGATCACCTTCACCCGCAGGATCGCGTAGAACGCCACCGACAGCAGCACCCCGGACATGAGCGCGGACACCGGCGCGGGCGCCTGGCTGTGCGCGTCCGGCAGCCAGGCGTGCATCGGGGCGAGCCCGGCCTTGGTGCCGAAGCCGAGCACGAGCAGCGCGACCGCGATCCGCATCACGCCGGGGTCGAGGCCGGCGGCGTGCCGGGCGAGCACCGCCCAGTCGAGCGCGCCGTCCTCGGGCACGTTCGCGTGCAGCGCCGCGTAGTGGGCGAGCACGAGCCCGAGCAGCGCGAGCGCGATCCCCACCGAGCAGATGACCACGTACTTCCACGCGGCCTCGGTCGCCTCCCGGGTACGGCGGAAGCCGACGAGGAATGCGGTGAGGATCGTGGTGGCCTCCACCGCGACCCACAGCACGCCGAGGTTGGCGGCGAGCACGGCGAGAGCCATCGCGGCGATGAACGCCTGGGTGAGCACGCCGTACCGGCGGGTGGCCCGCGGCCCGGTGCGCCGGGCGGCGAGCTCGGCGGCGAGGTAGGACGGGCTGGCGAGCATCGCGGCGAGCGCCACCGCGCCGATCACGATGAGCATGAACGCGCTGAGCGCGTCCGCCCGCAGCAGCCCGCCGGCCGCCGCCACCCCGGCGGCGTCACCGGTGGTGCGGACGGCGAGCACGATCGCGGCGGCGAGCAGCCCGGCCGCCGCGGCGGCGCCGAGCCACGCGGTCGCCCGCCGCCAGCCGAACGCGGCGTACCCGGCCGCCGCGAGCGCCGGCAGCCCGACCGGCGCAAGCACGAGAACCTGGGGGTCCATCAGTCACGCAGCTCCCGCAACTCGTCGAGGTCGGTGCCGCCGAACGCGGCGCGCATCCGGTTGGTGAGCACGCTGAGCACCAGCACGGCGAGCAGGACGTCGAGGGAGACGCCCAGCTCGACCACGAGCGGCACCCCGTTCGTGGTGAGGAAGGCGGTCGCCGTGATCGCGTTGTCGATCAGCAGGAAGCCGACCACCTGGGAGAGCGCCCGCCGCCGCGTGACGAGCACGAAGAAGCCGACGAGCAGCACGGTGAGCGCCACCGGCAGGGCGTGCGCGGCGGGCGACGGCGCGATCCGGATCAGCGGCTGCGCCACCGCGTACGCCACGAGCGCGAGCACGGCCGCGGCGACGAGCGAGGAGGCCACGTTCACCACCGGCCGGGTCTCCCGGCCCTCGGCGTCGGGGCCGCCGCGCTCCGGCAGCGCCCGCCGGATGAGGTACGGCAGCAGCCCGGCCCGCAGCCCGCCGAGGGCGAGGCCGGCCACCACGAGCTCGGTGGAGGCCTGCCGTACCCCGAGCACGATCACGATCGCGGCGAGCGCCGCCCCCTGCGCCGCGAACAGGCGCACGATCGCGGCGAGGTCCCGCCGCCACAGCACCAGCACCCCGGTGAGCAGGAACGCCCCGCAGGCAAGGTCGAGGAGCTGCACATAGGTCTGGTCGGTCATGTTCGTCTCACGCGAGGAAGAAGGAGGCGCCCACGGCGAGCAGGGCCATGAGGAAGGAGCCGGCGAGCAGCTCCGGGATGCGGAACAGGCGCAGCTTCGCCATGAACACCTCGCCCGCGGCGAGCAGCACGCCGAGCACGCCGACCTTCACCGCGAGCGCGACCACGGCGACGAGCAGCGCGACCGGTCCCGCCTCGGCCCCGGCGATGCCCCAGGGCGCGAACAGGCTGCCGAGCAGGCCGAGCAGCACGCTCAGCCGGATCGCCGAGGCCCACTCGATCAGCGCGAGGTCCGGGCCGGAGTACTCGAGCACCATCGCCTCGTGGATCATGGTCAGCTCGAGGTGGGTGGACGGGTTGTCCACCGGGATGCGCCCGGTCTCCGCGATGATCACCACGGCGAGGGCGACCGCGGCGAGCACGCTCGCCGGGGAGATCACGGCGAGCGGGTCGTCGAGCGTGGAGTTGACGATCGCGCCGAGGTTGGTGGACCCGACCCGCACCGACAGCGCGAACACCGCGAGCAGGATCGTCGGCTCGACGAGCGCGAGCACGGTCACCTCGCGGCTCGCGCCCATGCCGCCGAACGCGGTGCCGGTGTCGAGCGCGCCGAGCGCGAGCGCGACCGAGCCGAGCGCGAGCAGCGCGGTCACCGCGAACAGGTCGGCGACCCCGTCGAGCGGGGAGGCCGTGGTGACCAGCGGCACCACCGCGGTGACCACGAGCGCGCTCGCCGCGAGCAGCAGCGGCGCGAGCCGGAAGGCCCAGCCGGTGCCGCGCGGCGCGATCGGCTCCTTGCGCAGCAGCTTGCGCAGGTCGCGCCAGGGCTGCAGCACGCCCGCCCCGGCCCGGCCCTCGAGCCGGGCGCGCACCTGCCGCATCAGCCCGATCAGCAGCGGCGCGCCCGCCACGACGAGCACGACCTGGAGGATCGCGGCGATCATGCGATCACCGCCAGCAGGATGAGCGTGCCGGTGAGCGTGTAGAAGCCGTAGGCGAGGTAGCGGTGCACGCTGCCGTTGGCGAGCCGGGTCGCGGCCCGGCCGGCGGCGGCGAAGGCGGCGAGCACGGGCTCGTACGCCCGCCGCTCGATGCGGTCCGCCACGCGGGCCCGGTAGCGCACCCGCTCCACGATGTAGGCGGACTCCTTCGCGGGGATCACGTCGATGTCGCTTTCCGGTCGGAGCACGTTGTCGAAGACGCGGCCGAGCGGCTCGGCGAACGAGGTCGCGGTGTACTCCATGCGCGCGGTCATCGGCCCGGCCCCGCAGTCCCACAGCCGCGCCTCGCGCCGCGCCCGGCGGGCGGCGAAGACCCGCAGCAGGGCGAGCACGAGCACCAGCGCGGCGGCCAGCCAGCAGGCGATGAGCAGCGGCGAGATCGTGCTCGCGATGCCGCCGAGCCGCAGCGTCACCTCGCCGGTCACCGCGGCGGGCGCGCCGATCACGCCGCCGGCCGTCTCGGCGAGGTACGGCAGCAGCAGCGTTGGCGCGAGCGCGAGCCCGGCGCAGGCCGCGGCCGCGAGCAGCATGCCCGCGAGCATGCTCGGCGGGCTCTCGTGCGCGGTCGCGGCGCCCTCGCCGCGCGGCTTGGCGAGGAACCCGACGCCGAACGCCTTGACGAAGGTGGCGATCGCCACCCCGGCGGTGAGCGCGATCGCGCCGACCGCGAGCGGCATGGTGACCGCGTGCCGTACCCCGCCCTCGGGCAGCGCGTTCACCAGGCTCTGCAGCAGCAGCCACTCGCTGACGAACCCGTTGCCGGGCGGCAGCGCGGAGGCGGCGAGCGCGCCGAGCGCGAACAGCGCGGTGGTGTACGGCATGCGCTCCCGCAGGCCGCCGAGCGCGTCGAGGTCGCGGGTGCCGGTGGCGTGCAGCACCGACCCGGCGGCGAGGAAGAGCAGCGTCTTGAACGCCGAGTGGTTGATCACGTGCAGCAGCGCGGCGACGAGCGCGAGCGCGGCGAGCGCGCGCGACCCGGAGGCGGCGAAGAACCCGGCCGCGCCGACCCCGATGAGCACCAGGCCCATGTTCTCGGTGGTGGAGTGGCCGAGCAGCCGCTTGAGGTCGGCGGAGACCGCGGCGTGCAGGATGCCGTAGACGGCGGAGGCCGCGCCCGCGCCGAGCACGAGCAGCCACCACCAGGCGGGCCCGCCGCCGAGCAGGTCGAGGCCGACGCGCAGGATGCCGTACACGCCCATGTTCACCATGGCGGCGCTCATCAGCGCGGACACCTGGCTCGGCGCCTCCGGGTGGGCCCGCGGCAGCCACACGTGCAGCGGCACGATGCCCGCCTTGGAGGCGAAGCCCGCGCCGGTCGCGAGGAAGATCAGGCTCGCCGCGACGGGGGAGATCGCGGCCTGCCGGATCTGCTCGAAGGCGTCGCCGCCCGCGTGCGCGGCGAGCGCGGCGAGCCCGGCGAGGATGGCCGCGAAGCCGAGGTGGGTCATGACCGCGTACCACTGCCCGGCCTCGCCCGCGGCGGCCCGCCGATGGTGCTCGGCCACCACGAGCAGCAGCGAGGTGATCGCCATCAGCTCCCAGGCGACGAGGAACGTTCCCACGCCCGCGGCGGCCGGGACGAGCAGCATCGCCGCGACGAACAGCGGCAGCGCGGCCTGCACGCCCCGCCCGGCGAGGCCGTGCCGGGTGTAGCCGATGCCGTAGATCGCCGCGCAGACCGCGACGGCGCCGGTGACGGCGAGGAACACCCCGCCGAGCGGGTCGAGGGCGAGGCGCACGCCGAGCAGCGGCAGCAGCTCCGGGTACCACGCCGACCAGCCCTGTCCGGCGACCGCGGCCGCGCCGGAGACGACGGCGCAGGCCCCGGCGGCCGCGGTGAGCGCCCCGGCCACGGCCGGGCGGGTACGGCGCGGCAGGGCGAGGGCGGCGAGTGCGGCGGCGAGGCAGAGCGCGAGGGCGAGTGCGAAGGAGGTCTGCGTGAGGTTCATCGCCCGGTCAGCCCGCGCAACGCGGACACGATCGCCTCCGGCTCCGGCGGGCAGCCGGGCACCTCCACGTCGACGGGGACCACGTCGCCGACCGCGCCGGCGACGCCGTACGCGCCGGCGAACACGCCGCAGTTGCGGGCGCAGTCACCGAGCGCGATGACGAGACGGGGCTGCGGCACGGCCTCGTAGGTGCGCCGCAGCGCCACCTCCATGTTGCGGGTCACCGGCCCGGTGACGAGCAGCGCGTCGGCGTGTCGTGGGGAGGCGACCAGCCGCGCGCCGTACCGCTCGGCGTCGTAGACCGGGCCGAAGGCCGACGCGATCTCCAGCTCGCAGCCGTTGCACGACCCGGCGTCGACGTGCCGGATCTGCACCGAGCCGGCGAGCTCGGCCGCGGCCGCCGGAGCCGCGCCGTCCTCGCGAGGGGGCGGCGGCTCGGCGACCCGGCCGGTCTTTCTGATCTTCTGCCACAGGCTCACCACGGCGAGGTGACCCCCGAGCTGTGCTTCATGTTCAGGGCTGCTCCGGTTTCGAGGACTTCCTGCTGTCGGAACGCTGTCCGGTGCCCTCCCGGGAACCCTGGCCCTCGCCGGTGCCGGCCGCGCGCAGCTCCGCGAGGAGCTCCCCTTGGCCGACGATCAGGTCGGAGAGGATGCGGCGGGCGGTGCTCAGCAGCTCCGCCACGTCCCCGCTGCTCAGCGCGTACACCACCGTCGACCCCTCGCGCGTCGCGGTGACGATGCCGGCTCGGCGCAGCACGGCGAGCTGCTGGGAGAGGTTCGACGCCTCGACGTCGATCTCGGCGAGCAGATCGCGGACCGGCAGCGGCCCGTCCTGCAGCAGCTCGAGGACCCGGATGCGCACCGGATGCCCCAACGTGCGGAAGAACTCGGCCTTCGCCTGGTACAGGGGAACGGGCACGGCTCAGATCTCTTCCGACGGGGGGACGACAGCGGGATCAATCATCTGACAAATTGAAGAATTCTTCAAATCGTAACTTCCTCATCTCGCCGACCTACAGGACATATGCCCTGCTCAGCGGGACCTTCGTCCCTGACCGGACCCGCCCGAGCGGGGCGAAGCTGGAGGCATGAAGCTCGACTCGGCAGGTTTGCAGGTGCTCTCCCCGGCCGAGTGCGTCGAGTTGCTGGCCTCCACGCCGATCGGCCGCGTGGTCTTCACCGACCACGCCCTGCCGGCCGTACAGCCGGTCAACTTCGTGCTCGACGGGACGACCGTGGTGATGCGCACCGCGCCCGGCTCCAAGCTCGCCGTGGCCGCGCGCAACACCGTCGTCGCGTTCGAGACCGACGAGTTCGACCCGGACACCGGGACCGGCTGGTCGGTCACCGCGATCGGGTACGCCCGCGCCGTCACCGACCCGGTCGAGACCGAGCGCCTCGCCCACCTGTCCGGCGCCCCCTGGTCGCCCGACGGGAACGACCGGTTCATCGTGATGCCGATCCGGCAGGTGTCGGGCCGCCGCATCCGCGTGCGACCCTGACCGATCCGCGAAACGCGGCAAGCCCGGGATCCCTCCCGGGCCGTTTTCATGTGCGGCACCGCCGGCGATGCCTTCACGGTACGGCGGGCACGGCGGTGCCCGGGCACGACGACGACCGCCCACCTCGGGTGGAGGTGGGCGGTCGGGGGATGCGGGCCGCTCCCCCACGGCGGTTACCGCAGGAACGGGAAGCGCTGCACCAGCTCGGTGCTCGCCCACCAGCGGCCGATGCCGAGGGTGTCACCCGCGTTGGCCACGGCCAGCCCGGCGAGCACGAGGGCGTAGATGATGTGGTCGTCCATGAAGGGGTTGTTCGCGAGCGGGAGTTCGGCCGCCCACATGAGCAGCATGAGCAGGCCGCCGGTGACCGCCGCGATCCGCAGGCCCGCGCCGAGGATCAGCGCGCCGCCGATGCCGAGCAGGCCGAGCATGAACAGCCAGTCGACCCAGGCCTGGCCGGCGAGGCCGCTGAAGAAGCCGCCCAGCGCGTTCTCCGCGGTGCCCTTGAGGAAGCCGGTGGTCGGGCTGCCGCCGTCGAGCCAGCCGCGGTCCGCGGGGGTGGCGAAGCCGAGCCCGATGAGCTTGTCGACGAACGCCCACAGGAAGATCCAGCCGAGGGCGATGCGCACGACGGCCCAGATGTACGGGAGGCCCTTGGGGGTGACCGCCTCCGGGGTGGGGGGAACGGGAACCTGCCGGCCCTCGACCGGCTTGCTGCGCCCTTCGGCGCGCCCTTCTGCGATGGCCATTGTGTGGCCCCTTTCTCGCTGAGCCGTACCGTCAACCAATCTCGTTGTGGCTCAATTGCATCGCTTTACCGTTCCTTGAAGCAGTGCCGTACGGCACGGCCGGGGGCGACCCGAGGTCCCGATCCGGCCGGGACTTTCGGCCCTGCGTACCATGGCCGCGGAAGGCCGCCGGGTGGTCGCGTCCTGTCCCCGGTGCCGCTATCAGGGACTTTCGTCCCTTGCCGGGGATTGATGTCAGGCATCAGGGTTTGAGGGACGCGATTCCATGCGACAGACGGCACGGCAAGATGACTGACACGATGACGGCGCGCAGGTTGAACCAGTTGTCCAGGCAGGAGTGCCTGCGGCTGCTCGCCGGCGTGCCCATGGGACGGATCGTCTTCACCCACCAGGCGCTGCCGGCCATCCGGCCGGTGAACCACATCGTGGACGACGGCGACATCGTCATCCGCAGCCATCGCGCCGCGGCGATCACGGCGGTCGCGCACCGTTCCGGCGTGGTGGTCGCCTACGAGGCGGACGAGATCGACGCGGAGCGGCACCTCGGCTGGAGCGTGATCGTCACCGGCCGGGCCTACATGGTGGAGAACGCCGCCGACGTGGCGCGGTACCAGAAGCTGATCGACCCATGGGTGGCCGGGGAGATGGACCAGGTGATCCGCATCCACCCCGAGATCATCACCGGGTTCGAGCTCGTCGCCGCCGAGTCCGACGACGACCGGGCCGGGCACCCCCACAACGGCCGGTACGACGGCGCCGTCGGCGGCCCGCGGGACGGCCGCGACACGGCACGCGACGAGGGCCGCACCGGCGGCGAGGCACCCGACCCCGGCCCGGGCCGCGAGGCCTGACCCCCGGCGATCCTCCGTATCGGCGTATCACCGATCCCCGCATCGCGGACCTTCCGGCCGATCCACCCCCGAGCCGGACCGGCACGCGGCCACGCCCGCACGTGGCCGCCCTGCGTTCCTTCCGCCGTGCGCGCGCCCGCGCGCGGCATGCCCCGGCCGCGCCTGGGGATCACGGCCGGGGCGGTCGATCCGCCGTGTCACCCCCGGTCACACGGCGACCAGCTCGTCCGGCTCGTAGAGCAGCTCGGCCGGGGAACGGCGGGGCGCGCGCGGCACCGGCGGGCCGTACCCCAGCCTCATGATCATCTGCACGTGGCCGCGCCGGTGGTGCGGGTCGGTACGACCGCGCATGTCGCGCAGGTCGAGCGGCTGGTTGAGGAACGACACCGAGACCCCGAACAGGCTCGCGGTGAGCAGTACCCGCTGCAGCGCCTGCCCGGCGCGCAGCCAGTCGACCGGGCCGTCCCCGGGCGTGGTGAGCACGGCGAGCTGCGGCCACGGCTCGAACGCGGCCGACGGGCGCGGCTGGCCCGGCCGGGTGACGCCGAAGTCGCGGATCGGGGCCGGGTCGTTGAGCGGCTTGGGGCCGAGCACCGCGCGGGGCAGCCCGTCCACGTGGCCGCCGTCGATGGTCCAGGCGTTGATCTCGGCGAGGTACTCGTGGTCCGTGGCGAGCTCCTCGTCGGCCATCGCCACGTACTCGAGCAGCTCCGCCGAGCTGTTGCGGCCCAGCACGAGCAGGGTCGCGCCCTCCCGTTCCGCGGCCTGGCGCAGCTCCGCCAGCACGGTCGGCGGCACCCGCTTGCCGGTGTACGGCTCGCGGTTGGTGCGCCGCAGCGGGATCTCGGCGCAGAGGGCGCGCGCCCGGGCGGAGGGGGACGCCGTCGCCGCGGAGCGCACGGTGGCGAGCACCGTGGAGTCGCCGGGGTCGGGCAGCAGCCGGACCAGCGGGCGGCACCCCGCCACGCGCAGCGCGAGGCGCAGGTTGAACAGCGCCGCGCCGCAGCTCACGTGCAGGGACCGGCCGCGCGGGTCCATCACCCGGAGCCTGCGGTTGTGGTCGGCGAGCACCTCGGCGAACTCTCCGCGCACCACCCGGAACCGCCACGGCTGCGTGTTCAGCACCGAGGGCGCCTGGCCCGCCGCGGCGAGCAGCCGCCGGATCCCGGTGTCGGTGCCCAGGGGAGAGGACATCACCCCACCTCCTCGTGCAAGTCCTCGCCTCAAGGCTCGTTTCGGCGGCGGATCCGCGGCAGGGCCTTTTCGCCCTCCCGGATTGGGACTTTGGTCGGTGATCTAGGCAACACCGAGGCGGCAGGGCCGGAGGACCCGGGGTGACGGGACCTTCGCTGCTGGGGAAGAAGCCCGGGGACGCGCTCGAATGGGGGCGGACGACCGAGGAGGCCACGATGATCCTGGTGGGTGTCGACGGCTCGCGCGCCGGACTGGAGGCCGCCGGCTGGGCGGCGCGGGAGGCGGCGCTGCGCCGCGTCCCGCTGCGGGTGGTGCACGCGATCCCGGCGTGGGTGCTGGAGACCGGCGGCGACGGCCCGTACGCCGGGGTGGCCCGGTGGATGCGCGAGGGCGCCGAGACCGTGCTCGCCGGGGCCGTGGACCGGGCCCGGCGCGAGGTGCCCGGCCTGGAGGTGGAGGCCGTGCCGATCCCCGGCGACCCGCGTCCCGCCCTGGTCAAGGCCGCGGCCGAGGCCGAGCTGCTCGTCGTCGGCAACCACGGCCTGGGCGGCTTCCGCGGGCTGCTGCTCGGCTCGGTCGCCCAGGGCGTGGCCGGGCACGCCCCCTGTGACGTGGTCATGGTCCGCGAGATGGCCACCCCGCCGCGCGGCGAGGTGGTGGTCGGCGTCGACGGCTCGCCGTCCGACGAGCGGGTGCTGGAGTTCGCGTTCGCCGAGGCGTCGCTGCGCGGCGCCGGGCTGCGCGCCATCCACGCCTGGCAGCCGTTCGACTTCGGCGACTACGGCTTCGGCGGCCTGCCGCCCGGCTCGGACGACCTCGCGGGCGAGGGGCGCGAGCGGCGGCTGCTCGGCGAGGTGCTCGCGGGCTGGGGCGAGCGCTACCCCGATGTGAAGGTGGTCGAGGAGACGGTGAAGGGCCACCCGGTCGAGGTGCTCCGGCACGTCTCCGACGGCGCCGACCTGGTCGTGGTCGGCTCCCACGGCCGCGGCGAGCTCGCCGGCATGATCCTCGGCTCGGTGAGCCAGGGGGTGCTGCAGCACGCCCACTGCCCGGTGGCCGTGGTGCGCATCCGCAAGCCCGCGACCACCTGACGGCACGCCGTACCGGGCCGCCGGTCAGAACGGCAGCCGGCGGCCGGACGGGGTGCGCAGGTCGAGGTCGTCGCGGTACCGGGTGGAACGCGCCGGGCGCCGGTTCCGGATCCTCCTCGTTCGCATGGTCTCCCTCCCCTCCCCTGGTGCCGCCCACCGGGCCTTACACGAACCCAGGTGCACCGAGACGCGGGCGGTACGCCCCCGGCCCGGCACCGAATCGGCAAAGGCCCGGCAACGCCGCAGGCGGCCGCGCCCTCCGGCCGGTACGGCAGGGCCGTTCGGCCCTGGCAGGCGGGGCGCGGCGGGCGTGGACTGGAAGCCCGGGCCGGAGGGGACGGCCCGGGGGCACGGCACGCGAACCACGCGTCCGACGGAGGGGGGAACCGATGGAGCCGTGGGCCCAGGTGCGGGAGACGCACTCCGGGGTCGTGCTGCTGATCGGCGACCGCGCCTACAAGTTCAAGAAGCCCGTCGACCTCGGCTTCCTCGACTTCACCACGGTGCAGGCCCGCAAGCTCGCCTGCGAGCGCGAGGTGGAGCTCAACCGCAGGCTCGCCCCGGACGTGTACGAGGGCGTCGCCGAGGTGGCCGGCCCGGACGGGCGGATCATCGACCACCTCGTGGTGATGCGCCGGATGCCGCCGGACCGCCGCCTGTCCGCGCTGGTGCGCGCCGGGCGCCCGGTCGAGGAGTGCCTGCGCCGGGTCGCCCGCGCCCTCGCCGTGCTGCACGGCAAGGCCGAGCGCGGCCCGCACGTCGACCGGGAGGGCGACCTGCCCGCGCTGCGCCGCCGCTGGTGCGACAACCTCGACCAGGTGCGCGGACGGTACGGCCCGGCGATGGACGCCGCGGTCGCCGCCGAGATCGAGCGGCTCACCCTGCGCTTCCTCGACGGCCGGGCCCCGCTGTTCGCGCGGCGGATCGCCGAGGGGCGGATCGTGGACGGCCACGGCGACCTGCTCGCCGAGGACGTGTTCTGCCTCGACGACGGGCCGCGGGTGCTCGACTGCCTGGAGTTCGACGACCGGCTGCGGTACGTCGACGGGCTCGACGACGCCGCCTTCCTCGCCATGGACCTGGAACACCTCGGCGAGCCGCGGCTGGCCGAGCTGTTCCTGCGCAGCTACACCGGCTTCGCCGGGGACCCCGCCCCGCCGTCGCTCTACCACCACTACGTCGCCTACCGGGCGTTCGTCCGGGCCAAGGTGACCTGCCTGCGGTACGCCCAGGGCGACGCGGCCTCGGCGCCGGAGGCCCGGCGGTACGCCGACCTGGCGCTGCGGCACCTGCGCGCGGGCGCGGTCCGGCTCGTGCTCGCCGGCGGCCCGCCCGGGTCCGGCAAGTCCACGCTCGCCGCGGGCCTCGCCGACCGGCTCGGGCTCACCCTGCTCGCCAGCGACCGGGTGCGCAAGGAGCTCGCCGGGATCGACCCGGCCACGTCGGCCGCCGCGCCGTACGGCGAGGGCATCTACCGGCCGGAGTGGACCGAGCGCACCTACGCCGAGCTGCTGGAGCGGGCGGAACGGCTGCTCGGCCTCGGCGAGTCCGTGGTGCTCGACGCGTCCTTCACCGACCCCGCGCACCGCGCCGCCGCCGCGGAGCTCGCCGCGCGCGCCCACGCCGACCTGGTCGCGTTCCGCTGCGCGGTCCCGGTGGAGGTCGCCGCGGCGCGGGTGGCCGCCCGCACCGGCGGGATCTCGGACGCGGACGCCGCGATCGCGGCCGCCATGGCCGCCCGGGAGGCGCCCTGGCCGGAGGCGATCGAGATCGACACCACCGTTCCCCCGGAGCAGGCCCTCGCCCGCGCCCTCGCCGCGCTCCCCCTCCCGGAGGCCACGCCGCGCTTCCACCTGCCGCTGATCGAACCGGACTGACCGCGGCGAACCGCCCCAAGAACAACGAACGGCCCTGCCGAGGCAAGGGCCGTGTCATTTCATCTGCGAGCCGCGGGCTGCCCGCCGTACCGGGCGCGGGCGGTACGGCCCGGCGGTCTCAGGCGGCCTGCCGGAGCATCGCCTGGCGCAGCATGCGGTTGAGGTCCGCGGCGGTCACCACGCCGACGACGTGTCCGCCGTCGACGACGAACGCGACCACCTGGCCGGGCAGCGGCCGCTTGGTGACCAGGACCGACGCCTCCTCGTCCGGCGTGACCACGTTGTCCGGAGGCACCGGCCGGGTGAGGTCCGACACCCGGGTGACCGCGCGGGCCCTCGGGGACAGGGCGGCCATCGCGTCGAGCGAGAGGTAGCCGATCGGCCGCCCCTCGAAGTCGACCACGACGTACGCGGTCTGGTGCGAGCGCAGCGCGGTCGCCGCGGCGAAGTCCTCGATGGTGAGCCACGCGGGCGCCACCTCGGGCGGGCCGGTCATCACGTCCCGCACCGGCACCCCGCCGAGGCCGCGCCTGGCGGTCGCGGCGACGTACTCGCCCTTCGCCGCGCTCACCAGGAACCAGCCGATGATCAGGATCCACAGCCCGCCGGACCAGCTGAGCAGGAAGATCTCGGCGATGCCGAACGCGATCAGGGCCATGCCGAGCGCCTGCCCGCCGATCGCCGCGGCCCGGTCGGCCCGGGTCCGGCTGCGGGTCACCCGCCACACCACGGCGTGCAGCACCCGCCCGCCGTCGAGCGGCGCGCCCGGCAGCAGGTTGAACACGCCGAGCATCGCGTTCATCAGCGCCAGCCAGGTGAGCGCCGCCACCACCAGGTCGGGGCCGGGCAGCAGCACGGCGGCGACGAACGACAGGGCCGCGCAGGCGAGGCTGGTGAGCGGGCCGGCGGCCGCGGTCTCCAGCTCGTGGCGCGGGGTGGGCGCCTCGCCCTCCAGCTCGGCCACCCCGCCGAGCAGCCACAGCGTGATCGACCGCACCTGGACCCCGCGTACCAGCGCGACGAGGGCGTGCGCGAGCTCGTGGGCGAGCAGCGAGCCGAGGAACAGCACCGCGGCGACGGCCGCGGTGAGGGCGTACAGCACGGCGGGCCGTCCCGGCGCCGCCTCCGGGAGCACCACGGCGCCGAGGCTCACCCCGATGAGCGCGCCGATCACCAGGACCGACCAGTGCACCCCCACGGGCACACCGGCGACCCGGCCGAGGCGCAGGCTGTGTTTCATGGCGTCACCTTCGAAACGCGTGGTGGTACGGCGCGGCCGCGCGCCTCACGCGAAGGCGCCGACCTCGACCGGCCACGGGTCGACCGGCAGCGGGAGCCCGTCGCCGTCGAACACGACCGCGCCGATCTCGGCGAGCCTGCGGCGGGACACCCGGTAGTGGTGCCCGCAGAGGAACAGCTCGATCGGCTCGCCCTGCGCCGAGGTCATCGGCATGATCGTCATCACCACGGGCCTCGCCGGGCAGCAGCAGGACCGGTCGGCCCGGGCCAGCGCCATGCGGCGCTCGTGCGCGTAGGCGGTGATCTCGGGGGAAGGTGCGGGAGCGCCCACGCGTCTGCCGGTCTTGCGGGGAACGAATCTCCTGGTCATGGCTCCAGGCTCGCATCGGGAACACCGTGCAACCAGGGCCTTACGCCCTTTAAGCGGTGTGGATCACGCGGTGCGTTGGACCCTTCCACAACGGGACCTTGGTCCCTACGCCCGGCCCCGATCGCTCCCCCACGATGGAGCGGTGTCCGCCTCAATGCCTCGCGGTCGGCGGGTCGCCATGCCCCGTACGCGTACCCGCCGGCCGCGGCTCAGCACGGTTCCGCCGCGGCGCCGCCGCCGACTGGACGACCTGTCCCTCGGCCCGCGCCCGGCCGCATCGGTTCTCACGCTGTACGGCGGCGCAGCCCTGCCGGTGGTCACGGTCGGCGGCGAGATCGACCTCGCCACCGCCCCGCTGCTCGACCGGCACCTCGCCGCCGTCATCACGCCCGTCTGCCCGGACGTCGTCGTCGACCTGGGCAGGGTGGCGTTCATGGACGCATCGGGGCTGAGCGTCCTCGTCCGTGCCGACAACCGCGCCCGCCGCTACGGCGGCCGCGTCCGGCTCACCCGCATCCCCGCCAAGGTCTCCCGGCTGCTGCGGGCCGTCGGGATGACCGGCTACTTCCCCGTCGTTCCCTCGACCTGACCTCCGGGCCGAGGCACCGCCCCGCATCCCCGCCCCCTCATCACCCGACCCCTTGCGCGGCACGGCGGGCACCCGGCGCTCGGCGCCCCATGGGGTGTCCGGTACGAACGTCCGGATTGGGCACACCGTCCCCGCCACGCGGGACCTTCGGTCGATGACTCCTGGGCGTGACCGGCCGGAGCATTGGGCCGGAACCCCCCAGGCCGCGGAAGGGAGGAACCGTGGCGCTCAAGATCTTCGCCGGGTTGCCGTCCGCCCGGACGATCCTCTCGTTCCTGCTGATCCCGCTGGCGCTCGTGGTGATCGTGAAGAACCCCGAGGCGTCCGCGGCGTTCGTGGAGGCCCTCATCCGCGTGGTCGCCGGCTTCCTCGGCGGCGTCGCGGAGTCGATCGGCGACCTGCTCGCCGGCCTCGCCGACGCGAGCGGCGGCTGACGGCCCGCCGGCGGCGGGCACGCGCGGTCCCCCGCGGCTCCCCGTCAGGAGGCCTCGCGGGAGAGCGGCACGCTCCACCGCAGCGACGACCCGCGCTCCCGGCCGGGCCCGAACTCGAACTCGCCGCCCAGGCGCTCGGCCCGCTCCTGCAGGTTGCGCAGCCCGCTGCGGCGGCCGCCCGGGGACGGGCCGATGCCGTTGTCGTCCACCTGCAGCGTGAGCGTCCCGTCCACGGCCCGCACCGTCACGTCGACGTGCGAGGCCTTGGCGTGCCGTACCACGTTGGACAGCGCCTCCCGCAGTACGGCGAGCAGGTGCTCGGCCACGTTCGGCGCCACCTGGTTGTCGAGCTGGCCCTCGAGCTTCAGGCCGGGCATGAAGCCGAGCCTGCTGCGCGCGTCCTCCACCAGCTCCACGATCTGCGAGCGCAGGCTCGGCGACTCCAGGTCGCGCGGCGTCTGCAGGGCGAAGATCGTGGACCGGATCTGCCGGATCGTCTCGTCGAGCTCGTCGATCGCGGTCTGCAGCCGCTGCACCGCCTCGGGCCGCTCCACCAGCCGGACCGTGCTCATCAGCGTCATCGCGACCGCGAACAGCCGCTGGATGACCACGTCGTGCAGGTCCTTGGCGATGCGGTCCCGGTCCTCGAGCAGGCCGAGCCGCTCGGCGTCCTTGCGCCGCTCGGCGAGCTCGAGCGCGATCGCCGCCTGCCCGGCGAACGAGTGCAGCATCTGCAGCTCGGCCTCGCTGAACGGCAGCCGTCCCGCGCGCCGGCCGAGCGCCAGCACGCCGCGCGGCTGGCTGCCGCCCGCGCCGAGCGGCACCGCGGCGGCCGGGCCGATCTGCGGGCCGAGCAGGGTCATCGACCGCTCGGCGAGGGTGGAGACCATCACCGGCTCGGCCGTGGTGAAGGCGGCGCCGCTGATCGAGCCCTCCACGGCGACCCGGCTGCGCTCCACGCTGTCGGCGGCCGGGCCCTCGGCGTTCACCACGTCGAGGTACTCGCCCGACTCGTCCGGGCTGAGGATCGCCACCACGTCGGCCTCGACCATCTCCCGGGCCCGCTGCCCGATGAACGTGAGCACCTCGCCGGACTCGGTGCCGGACAGCAGCCGCGTGGAGATCTCCGACAGCGCGCGCAGCCACGTCTCCCGCCGCCGGGTCTCCTCGTACAGCCGGGCGTTCTCGATCGCCACCCCGGCGGCGGTGGCGAGCGCCACCACGATCGCCTCGTCGTCCTCGTCGAACTCGGCGCCGCCGCGCTTCTCGGCGAGGTAGAGGTTGCCGAACACCTCGTCGCGCACCCGGATCGGCACTCCGAGGAACGTCTTCATCACCGGATGGCCGGGCGGGAAGCCGTACGCCTCGGGATGCTTGGAGATGTCGTTGAGCCGCAGCGGGCGAGGATCCTTGATGAGCAGGCCGAGCAGGCCGAGCCCGTGCGGCCAGTGGTCGATGCGGGCGACCTCCTCCTCGGTCAGGCCGACCGGGATGAACTCCACCAGGGTGTGCTCCTCGCCGATCACGCCCAGCGCGCCGTACGTGGCGTCGACGAGCGTGGTCGCGGTCTCCACGATGCGGCGCAGCACCGTCTCGAGATCGAGATCGCTGCCGATCGAGACGACGGCCTCCAGCAGCGCGTGCACGCGGTCCCGCGTGGCGAGCACGGCCTCAAGCCGCACCTGGAGCTCGGCGAGCAGCTCGTCCAGGCGCATGTGCGGCAGGAAGGACCGCGCCTTGCCATCGGTCATACCGAAGAGTCTGCCATCCACCCCCGCTGCCCGCCTACCCGGCATTGATCGGTTGATCGGTCCTCGGATCCGAGGACCACCACACAAGATCCGAGGACCGTTCACACCTGCTTGCGGCGCCGCCACTCACGCTCCGCGACGATCCACGCCGCCGCCCAGTCGGCGTACCGGCGGCGGTCCAGCAGGGCGCGCACGATCGCGTAGCAGCCGGCCACGAGCGCGCCGGAGAGCAGCACGGTGGTGAGCCCGACCGCGATCGCGCGGGCCACGGTGTCGATGCGCTGCGGCGGGCCCGGGGCCACCCGGCCGGAGGCGTCCACCCAGACCCTGGTGGTGGTCCCCGCCTTCGCGCCCCACCGCACCGGGACCGACGCGGTCACCGGACGGCCCTCGGCGTCGGTCCACGTCGCCTTGGCGCGGGTCAGCGTGGTGCCGCCGTTGTACGGGGAGAGGGCGAGATCCGGCGCGTCCTGCACCAGGCGCGCGGTCACCCAGCGCCCGCCGAGCTCGGACCGTACGCCCTCGTCGTACACCATGCGGCCGGCGTGGAGGGCGAGCCCGATGCCCGCGACGAACATCAGGAGGAACACGGCGACGAACAGCGCCTCGATCCGGTCCGTCCCGCGCCGCAGCGGATTGCGGTCGGGCCGGTAGAGCCGGATCCGCGACGCCACCCAGCGGGCCAAGCCTCGCATTCGGTCCACCTTCCTTCATGCACCTGTCGCACGGCGGGCGCGGTGACGCTTACAGCTCCCGCCCGACCCGGGCGGCCATCTCGGTGAGCCGGCAGGCGTAGCCCCACTCGTTGTCGTACCAGCCGAAGACCTTCACGAGCGTGCCGTCGGCCTGGGTGAGCGGCGCGTCGAACACGCAGGAGTGCGCATCGCCGACGATGTCCCGGGACACGAGCGGGGCGGTGCTGTAGCGGAGCACGCCCTTGAGCGGGCCCTCGGCCGCCTTGGCGAACGCGTCGTTGACCTCCTCGGCGGTGACCTCGCGGGCCAGGATCGCGGTGAGGTCGGTGAGCGAGCCGTCCTCGACCGGGACGCGCAGCGCCACGCCGTCGAGCCTGCCCGCGAGCTCGGGCAGCACGAGGCCGACGGCCCGGGCGGCGCCGGTGGTGGTCGGCACGATGTTCACCGCGGCGGAGCGGGCGCGGCGCGGGTCCTTGTGCGGCGCGTCGAGCAGCCGCTGGTCGCCGGTGTAGGCGTGCACCGTGGTCATGTAGCCCTTGACCACGCCGAAGCCGTCGTGCAGCACCTTGATCATGGGTGCCACGCAGTTGGTGGTGCAGGAGGCGAGGGAGATCACCTCGTGCCGGGCCGCGTCGTAGGCGGCGTCGTTCACGCCGGGCACGATCGTGGCGTCCACGCCCTTGCCCGGGGCGGAGATGATGACCTTGCGGGCGCCGCCCTTGAGGTGCAGCGCGGCGGCGTCCCGGGTACGGAACTTGCCGCTCGCCTCGACCACGACGTCCGCGCCGTGCGCGGCCCAGTCGATGTCGGCGGGGTCGCGGTGCGCGGTCACCGGGACGCGGCGGCCGTCCACCTCGATGTAATCGTCTCCCGCGGCCACCTCGGCGTCGTACGTCCCGTACGTCGAGTCGTGCTTGAGCAGGTGCGCCAGCGTCGCGGCGTCGGTCACGTCGTTGATCGCGACGACCTCCACGCCGGCCGACGCGGCGCGGCGGAACACGGCCCGGCCTATCCGGCCGAACCCGTTGATGCCTATGCGTACGGCCATCGATCCTCCCAACCTTGCCTCACCGGTCATCGTCGGCCGGGCCGTACTCCCCCGGTAGTGCCGAGGGTCCCGACCGTCGGGGGCACAAGGACCCTGGGTGAGCCGAACGGAACGGATCACGATGGGGCCATGACGAGGACGGTGCCGGACGAATGCGACGTACTGCTACGCGACGGTGACATCGCGCACCTGCGGCCGTTGCGCCCCGAGGACCGCGCGGCGCTGCACGAGCTGGTCGACGCGACCTCGGAGCGCTCGGCGTTCCTGCGGTTCTTCACCGGCGGCCGGGCCACCGCCCACGCGTACGCCGACCGGGTGACCTCCCCCGAGTACCGGGGCCAGGCGCTCGTGGCGTTCATCCGCGGGCGGCTGGTCGCGGTGGCCGAGTACGTCCCGGAGGGGGACGACGCCGACGTGGGCATCCTCATCCACGACTCGGTGCACGGCAACGGGCTCGGCACGCTGATGATCGAGCACCTCGCGCTCAACGCCGCCGAGGCGGGGGTGCGCGCGATCGTGGCGGACGTGCTGCCGGAGAACCGGCAGATGATCCAGGTGTTCGAGGACCTCGGGCTGACGGTGCACCGCCGGTTCGAGGACGGCCTGTTCCGGGTGGAGATCCCCCTCGAGCCCTCCCCGGCGCTGCTCTCCGGGATCGAGGCGCGCGAGCACCAGGCCGCGGTCGCGTCGCTCACCCGGCTGCTGGGGCCCGAGTCGGTCGCGGTGATCGGCGCCGGGCGGGACCCGGGCAGCGTGGGCCACCGGGTGCTGCGCAACCTCGTCGACGGCGGCTTCCCCGGCCCGGTCTATCCGATCAACCCGCGGGCCAAGGAGCTGTGCGGCCTGCCGGTCCACGCCAGGATCGGCGACGTGCCGGGCCCGGTCGACCTCGCGGTGGTGGCGGTTCCGGCGCGGGCGGTGACCCGGGTGGCCCGGCAGTGCGCCGAGGCCGGGGTACGCAGCCTCGTCGTGGTGACCGGGGGCCTGTCCGAGGCGGGCAAGGCCGGGCGGCAGGCCGAGCTGCTGCGCATCTGCCGGGACGGCGGCATGCGGCTGGTCGGCCCGAACAGCCTCGGCGTGGTCGGCAGCGCGGGGCGGCTCAACGCGAGCGTGCTGCCCGCGACCCCGCCGCGCGGCCGGCTCGGGCTCATGTCGCAGTCCGGCACGGTCGCGGTGGCGCTGCTGGAGCGGGCCGCCGCGCTCGGCATCGGCGTCTCCTCGTTCGTGTCCACCGGCGACAAGGCCGACGTGAGCGGCAACGACCTGCTCGAGTACTGGGAGGACGACCCGGAGACCGACGTCGTCGCGCTGTATCTGGAGTCGTTCGGCAACCCGCGCCGGTTCGGCCGCATCGCGCGCCGGCTCGCCGCCCGCAAGCCGGTGATCGTGCTGAAGAGCGGCCGCACCGTCTCCGGCGACCGCGCCGTGCAATCGCACACCGCCGCCGCGGCCACCCCCGACAAGGCCGTGGACGCGCTGCTCGCCGCGGCCGGCGTGATCCAGGTGGACACCGTGCAGCGGCTGCTCGACACCGCCCGGCTGCTGCTCGGCGCGCCGCTGCCCGCCGGCCCTCGGGTGGCGATCGTCGGCAACTCCGGCGGCCCCGAGGCGCTCACCGCCGACGCCTGCCTGCAGCGCGGCCTCGCCGTACCCGAGCTCTCCCCCGAGACCAGGCTGGTGCTGCGCCGCGAGACCTCCCCCACCGCCGAGGTCACCAACCCGGTCGCCCTCGCCGCGGACGCCCCCGCCGAACGGCTCGCCGACGCGGTCCGCACCGTGCTCGCCGACCCGGTGGTCGACGCCGTGCTCGTCGTCTACACCCCGCCGTTCGGCTCCGGCCGGGAACGCACCTGCGAGGCGATCGCCGAGGTGGCCAAGGACGCGGCCAAGCCGGTGCTCGCCTGCGTGCTCGGCCACGACGGCATGCTCCCCGGTGGCACCCCCAGCTACGCCTTCCCCGAGCAGGCCGTCTACGCGCTCAGCCGCGTCGTCGACTACATACGGCGCCGCGAACGCCCGGCCGAGATCGCCGCCGAGGCCCGCCCGTTCAGCCGCGACCGCACCGCCGCCGCGATCGTCCGCCGCGAGCTCGCCGAGCACCCCGAGGGCCGCTGGCTCGACCACCGCACCGCCGCGCGCCTGCTCGCCTGCTACGGCGTGCACGTCGCCGAGTCGATCGACGTCGACGGCCCGGAGACCGCCGCCGAGGCCGCCGCGCTGACCGGCCTGCCCGCCGCGCTCAAGGCCACCGGCCCCGACCTGGTCCACAAGAGCGACGTCGGCGGCGTCGCCCTCAACCTCGCCACCCCGGCCGACGTCGCCCAGGCGTACCGCGAGATGGCCGAACGCCTCGGCCCCGCGATGACCGGCGCGCTCGTCCAGCCCATGGTCACCGACGGCGTCGAGATCATCATCGGCGGCGTCGAGCACCCGGCGTTCGGCCCGTTGGTCATGGTCGGCATGGGCGGCCTCACCGCCGAACTCCTCACCGACCGCGCCTTCCGCGTCCCCCCGATCACCCACCGGGACGCCGCCGAGATGCTCCGCGAACTCCGCTGCTTCCCCCTGCTGACCGGCTACCGCGGCCGCCCCAAGGTCAACATCGAGGCCCTCGAGGAACAGATCGTCCGCGTCGCCCGCTTCCTCGAGGAAATCCCCGAGGCCGCCGAACTCGACCTCAACCCCGTCCTCGTCACCCCCCGCGGCGCCGCCGCCGTCGACGTCCGCCTCCGCCTCGCCCCCCTGCCTCCCCCGCCCTCGCCGTACCGCCGCCGCCTGCGCTGAGGCATCTCGCGGGGATGGCGGGCCAGGGGCCGGTGGTCAGGAAGTACGCCTTCCGTGAGCGTGGTTTCCACCACAAGGGCGCACTCATCAGCACGCGGCCGGTTCGTAGCGGTGCGGCCACCTGCAGAAAGAACCGCCCGCGAGGGCGGGCGGCGAGCCGGCCGATCATGCACTTTTGCCGTTCGCGGGGAACGGGCTGACGACGAAGATGCAGGCCTGTGAGCAGGCCGCAGGCTTTTGGCTGTGGTGGCCACCCGCGGCCAGCGGGTGACAGCCCCACAGTTCGCCGGGTGCCGACGGGCGTACGGAGGGCGCGTCTTGGCGGTGACCGTTCTTGGACGCGCCACCGCACTCCTGCGCTCGGCTTTAGGGAACACGGCATAGTGACATGCATGCCACAGGCTCCGCGTACAGTGCCTGCGTGAACGCCTGGGCGCGTCTGCCGGATGAGGTCCGCAACGCGATCACACATCGGTTCGGGCCGATCATCGGCGTGACCCCGATGCCGACCGGCCTAACCGCAGGCACCTCGGTACGGCTCGACACCCCACGCGGGCTGCTGTTCGTCAAGGCCCTGCCCGATGACGCAGCGTCGGCGCCGCTCTACCGGCGCGAAGCGCGCGTCAGCCCGGTATTGCCCGATGTGGTGCCCTCTCCGCCGCTGCGGTGGAGCGGGCACCATGCAGGCTGGATCACCCTTGTCTTCGATCACATAGAACCGGCGCGCCAGGTCGACATCGGCCCGGAGGCACCGGACGCCGCCACAGTGGTGGATTTGGTACGGCGGCTCGGCGAAGCCCTGGCCCCGAACCCGGCCGAGGGACTCCCGAGTGTGGCCGACAACGTGCGTTTCCTCATCTCGCGGGCCGACCGGCTGCTCGCCGCCCGGCCGGACGACCTCGACGGCTACGCCATGTTGGCAGCGGCGCGGGCGCAGCTCGACGAGGACGCCCTCGGCGGGGATGTCCTGCTCCACACCGACATCCATGAGGGCAACCTCATCGCCGGGGCCGACCGGCTGTACCTGGTCGATTGGGGCCTGGCCGCTGTGGGGGCGGCCTGGGTCGAGGTTGCGCTGCTCATCCCGCGGCTGATTCTCGCCGGGCACAGTCCTGAGCAGGCCGAGCGGCTCGTCGAAGGGATACCGGCGTGGAAGGCCGCGCCGCCTGCCGCAGTGAACGGTCTGGCAGCCGTGTGGTCATTGTTCCGCGAGTTCGTCGCCCGGTACGGCCCGCAGCCGATCCGCGCATCGCGGGCACGGGCGGCCGCAGCTGGCCGGGCCTGGCTCAAATACCGCATGGCATGACGAGGAGCACTCTCGCCATCCCGGTATATCGGACAGCCGACCTCGGGGCTTTCCCGGGTGCTCACATCGATCGAAGCGGGACGGAAGCTAACCTTGGGAAGTGCGAGTGACGGCGTGGGCCGGCCGGTTTCTCTGCCGACACCCTCCGTACCGGTCCGGTGCCCGTCACCGGCACGCTGCGATCAGCTTCACCTCCGCCTCTCCTCACTCACGCCCGGCCGTACCTCCGCCCGCCGCGTTATCCCACCCGGCCGGCAAGGGATCTGACGGGCGCGGCTATCTCCACAGCGGGCGATGACCATTGACGCTCGGCTTCGATACATGCCCATACGCGCCCGGGTGGATCGACGGGTCGGGCGGAGGTCATCCGGGGCACACGAGGAGACACTATGCTCCGGGAGATCTCCCCTTGTCGCCCGCCGACGCGTTATCCGGGCGGCGGCCTGCACGATCACACTCGCACGGAGACGAGGAGATCCCGGAACTCCTTGACTGCGGGCTCGGCGCGCCGCTGTGCGGGAACGGCCGCGAGGACCTGGTGAGCCAAGTGATTGATCATGGCGGTGCGCTGCTCGGGTGGGTGGTTCTCGTAGACGGCCCGGGCATGCCGGATGCCTTCGGTCACGTCGCCCTCGCGCACGTGTCCGATCCCCTGGATCAAGGCCAGTTGGGTACGCGATCGGGGGTTAGTCGTTCGAAGGATGTCCAGCGCGCCCCGGACGGCCTCGTCAGCGGCCTGGCTTCGGCCCGCATAGGCGTGGACCCAAGCCTCCGTGTAGAACACCCGGTCTTCGCCCCAGTTGTGGGTGGACCCCACCTCTTTGGTCTCCGAGTCGGGCAGCCGCTCGAACACCGCACGTACGTCGCGGAGGGCGGCAAGCGCCTCGTCCACGCGACCTTCGCGCACCAACGCCTGTGCACGCGCGCCGTGGAGATGCGCAAGACCGCTGCAGGGAACATCCGGATGCCGTGCACGGTACTTGTCGATCTTGGCAAGCACCACCTGTGTCGGGCGCTCCTCGTAGAGAGCGCGTATGAGCCCTTCGCCGGCTACGCGAAGGCTGCGCTCGACGTTACCTGACCGATCGGCCGCCGCTTGGGCGGTGGCCCACCATCGGCGGGCCTCTCCGGGATGACCCAGGTTAGACAACGTCTTCGCGGTGAGCAGGGACAGCATCGATATGACCCCACACCACTCAGGGAAGCGGCGGTCGCTGTCGCCGATGCGCGCCATGGTCTGCTGCACCGTGTACACGTCGGCCGAAAGGTCGGAGATCAGCCGCTCCGGCGGCAGCACCAGATACCGGAAGCCGTACTCGGCGATGATCTCCTCCCACTCGTCGAGGTGGGTGCCCTCGTCCCTGCCGAGCGCACGGTCGACGCCCTCCCGGATGCTCTGGACCGCATCGAGCGGCGGGGCGAAGGCGGGGACCCCGAGCGTGGCGAGTGCCTGAAGCAGCCTGCGTCGTTCCATATCGTCGCCCTCCGCGAGATCCCTCTTCGGGTTCTCCTCGGAGATTAGGCGCTTTATGTCGATATCGAACGCTATCGAGTAGGCGCGAACCCAGTCACGAGGGAAATGTTTGCCCTTTTCCCAATCGCGAATCTGGCGGACGAGGCTGTCGAGCGACCCGTGTGTGTAGCCCGCGGCCTGGAGTAGCCTCCGGGCCATCTCCTTCCTGCTCCACTCCCGGTTCTCCCGCTCGGCCTGGAGCCTCACCGCCCACGCCGGCCGCTGCTTTTCGATCATCCTTTGCCCCATTTCGTCCGAGCAGGCGGGAGCGGGAGATCGCCATTCCCCCAGCTCTCCGCGCCTAACCACTGCCGCACGGCAAACCCAGGGCTTTACGTTCCGTGACCGGATGTTACCGGCCGCTTTCCCTGTGGCCATCCGGAATTCGAGAAATGGAGTCCTCCATGCCGCAAAGCAGGCGGGCGAGTTCATACGTCGGCCCGAATGATCCGCTTTCCCCCGTACCCGGCGCCCGCGTTCCCCCGCCGCCGGCCGTGCCCGCCGTACCGGCACGTCCTGTCGTCCGCCGTGAGGCCGTGAGCTGATCACCCAGCGCTGGGAGGTGGTCAGGGAGCCGAAGTTCGTCCGGGAGGTGCGGGACCGCGCGCGGGCCGTCCTCACCGCGTGGGGTGCGGACGAAGCCGTGGACGACGTCACGCTGATGCTCAGCGAGCTGGTGACCAACGCGCTCGCCCACGGCGACGGGCGGATATCCGTCTGCCTGTCCCTCAACCCGGTGACGGGCGTGCTGACCTGCGCGGTGGGCGACGAGAGCGCCGACGGGATCGGCCGGATCAACGCCGGGCTGGCCCGCAGGCCCGACCCGCTCTGCGACGATCTCGCGGAGAACGGGCGAGGGCTCTCGCTCGTCGCCCTGCTCGCAGCCGACTGGGGCGTTCGCCGTACCCCCGACGCAGGGAAGGTCGTGTGGTTCGCCTACGCTCTCAGATGACCGGATGATCTTTCCGGTGGCGTGCCTGTGGGCGGCGCGACCGGCGAGGGGCCGCGCCGCCCACAGGTTTCCGTGGTGTTCGTACGCGGTCTTTTGGGATATGCCGTCGCCGCGGTGGCTAGCCGACCAGCATCTTGACCGCGGCGGTCATCTCGGCGAGGGCCTTCTTGGCGTCGGCGAAGTACATGCCGGTCTTGGGGTCGGTGTAGAGCTCGTTGTCGATGCCGGCGTAGCCGTGACCCATGGAGCGCTTGACCACGATGACGCTCTTGGCCTTGTCGACGTCGAGGATGGGCATGCCGGAGATGGCGGTGCCCGGGCGGCGGGCGGCCGGGTTGGTGACGTCGTTCGCGCCGATCACCAACGCGACGTCCACCTGCGGGAACTCGGGGTTGATCTCGTCCATCTCCTTGAGCTGCGAGTACGGCACGTTCGCCTCGGCGAGCAGCACGTTCATGTGGCCGGGCATGCGGCCGGCGACCGGGTGGATCGCGTACTTGACCTCCACGCCGCGGGCCTCGAGGAGACTGGCCAGCTCGTGCACCTGGTGCTGGGCCTGGGCGGCGGCGAGGCCGTACCCGGGGACGATCACCACCTTGCTCGCGTACGCGAGCTGGATCGCGGCGTCGTCGGCGGAGACCGTGCGCACCTGGCCGCCGCCGGTCGCGGTCGCGGTGCCGGTCGAGTCGCCGGTGCCGAAGCCGCCGAGCATGATGTTGCCGATCGACCGGTTCATCGCGTCGGCCATCAGCTTGGTGAGGATCGCGCCCGAGGCGCCGACCAGCGCGCCGGCGGTGATGAGCACGTCGTTGCCGATGACGAAACCGGCCATCGCCACCGCGGTGCCGGTGAACGCGTTGAGCAGCGAGATCACCACGGGCATGTCGGCGCCGCCGATCGGGAGCACCATGGTCACGCCGAACGCCAGGGCGGCGAGGCTGAGGATCACCACCGCGGCCAGGCCGCCGACGCCGGCGGCGATCATCACCGTGGTCACCAGCATCACCGCGGCGAGCACCAGGGTGACCACGCGGGCGCCGGGGAACACGATCGGCTGCCCCGGCACCACGCCGTGCAGCTTGCCGGAGGCGATCAGCGAGCCGGAGAACGTGACCGCGCCGATGAGCACGTCGAGCGCGAGCGGGATCAGGATGTGCGCGCCGGGCGACTCGGTGAAGTGGAGGAAGTCGTGGATCGCGACCAGCGCCGCCGCGCCGCCGCCGGCCGCGTTGAACAGGCTGACCAGCTCCGGCATCGCGGTCATCCGGACCCGACGGGCCATGACGAAACCGACGGCCGCGCCCACCGCGGTGCCCGCGGCCACCACGAGCCAGGCGGTGAGGCTCGCCGCGCCGGACTCGATCAGCACGACGATGGTGGCGAGGATCGCCGCGGTCATGCCGGTCGCGGACAGCAGGTTGCCGCGCCGCGCGGTAACCGGTGAGTTCATCAGGTGGAGGCCGACGACGAAGAGCGTGGCCGCGGCGAGGTAGACGAGCCGGATGACGGTGTCGAACGTGCTCATCGGGTCACCTCGGCCGAGCCGTTCGCGGTGACCTCCTGGGCCTTACGGGCCGCCGGCGGTTTGAACATCTCGAGCATGCGGTCGGTGACCACGTAGCCGCCGACCACGTTCATCGCGGCGAACACGCAGGCGACGAACGCGATCACGTACCCGACGAGGTCGGAGGCGGTGGCCGCGATGAGGATCGTGCCCGCGAGCACGATCCCGTGGATGGAGTTGGCGGCCGACATGAGCGGGGTGTGCAAGGTGGTCGGCACCTTGCTGATCACCTCGAAGCCGACCAGCAGGCTGAGTACGAAGATGGTGAGGTCGGTGACGAACTCGGAACTCACGAGTCACCTCCGAACGCGGGGTGGACGACCTCGCCCGCGTGGGTTATCACGACCCCGGCCTGGATCGGGTCGTTCAGGTCGATCGCGAGAGCGCCGTCCCGGATCAGGTGGCCGAGGAGTGCGCGGACGTTGCTGGAGTACGCCGTCGACGCCGCCGACGGCATGGTGGCGGCGAGGTCGGCGGCGCCGATCACCGTGACGCCGTCGTCGGTGACGATCGTCTCGCCGGGGCGGGAGCCCTCGACGTTGCCGCCCAGGTCGCTCGCGGCCAGGTCGACGACGACCGACCCGGCCCGCATGCCCTTGAGCGCGGCCTCGGTGACGAGCAGCGGCGGACGGCGCCCGGGCACCCGCGCGGTGGTGATCACCACGTCGTGGCGGGCGATGTGCCGGGCGAGCTCCTCCTGCTGGGCCCGCTGCTCCTCGGGGGTGAGCGCGCGGGCGTACCCGCCGGTGCCGGAGCCCTGCGGGCCCGAACCGAGCCGCAGGAACTGGGCACCGAGCGAGGTGATGTCGCCCTCGGCCTCGGGGCGGATGTCGTAGCCGGTGACCACGGCGCCGAGGCGGCGGGCCGTACCGATCGCCTGCAGCCCGGCCACGCCCGCGCCGAGCACGAGCACCTGGGCCGGGCGGGCGGTGCCCGCGGCGGTGACGAGCAGCGGGAAGAACCGGCCGTACGTGGCGGCGGCGAGCACCGCCGCCTTGTACCCGGCGATGTTGTCCTGGGAGGTCATCGCGTCCATGGTCTGGGCGGCGCTGATCGTGCGCGGCAGTCCTTCGAAGGCGATCGCGGTGACGTTCCTGGCGGCGAGCTCGCGGACGTAGTCCGGATCGCCGAAGGGACGCAGCATGCCGATCACGGTCTGGCCCGCACGCAGCGCGGCCGTGTCGGGCCGGCGCACCGTGACGATGATGTCCGCGCGCTCGTACAGCTCGGCCGTGGACACCACCTCCGCCCCGGCCTCGCCGTACGCGCTGTCGGGATGCCAGGCCGCTGTGCCGGCGCCTGACTCGATCAGTACGTCCAGGCCCATTTCCCGCAGGCGGCCGACGGCGTCGGGAACGAGCGCGACCCGCCGCTCACCCGCCGCCGTCTCTCTGCCGACCCCGACCCTGAGCGCGACCATGGTGCCCCTCTCGGTAGGCCATCGCTGGCGACTGGCATTCGCTTGCGTCGGTCGGAACCAAGTCCCGTTAAAAAAAGCTTCGCTTTCGATCCCTACCCCGCAGAGGGCCAAAGGTCCATATGTCAGGTCTTGAAGCCCCAAGCGCGTGTGACGTTCGCCCCCTACTGGCCCTGCTGCCCCGCGGATAAACCGGAAGTCAGGACGACGTGCAGGGGGAGACAACCGTGTTCCAGGTGCGAATCCACGGTCGGGGCGGCCAAGGCGTCGTCACCGCGGCCGAGCTGCTGTCCATCGCCGCGTTCCTCGAGGGCCGGCACGCCCAGGCGTTTCCCACGTTCGGTTCCGAGCGCACCGGCGCCCCCGTCGTCGCGTTCTGCCGGATCGACGACCGGCCGATCCGGGTGCGCGAGCCGGTCGCCCGGCCCGACGCGCTGATCGTCCAGGACGCCACGCTGCTGCGCGCGGTGAACGTGTTCGACGGGCTCGGCCCGGACGCGTACGTGCTCGTCAACACCACGCGCGACCTGCGCGAACTCGGCGCCGCCGAGGCGGTCGCCACGCTGCGGCCCGAGCGGGTGCGCACCGTTCCCGCCACCGCGCTCGCTCGCGAGCACCTGGGCCGCCCGGTGCCGAACGCCGTGCTGCTCGGCGGCTTCGCCGCGCTCACCGGGCTGGTCTCACTCGAGTCGGTGTGCGCCGCGATCCGGCAGCGGTTCACCGGCCGGGTCGCCGACGGCAACGTCGCCGCGGCCGAGCGGGCGTACGCGTACGTCAGCGCCACGACGAAGGAGGCGATCGATGCTTAAGCAGACGGAGGGCTCGCAGGCGGTCGCCGAGGCCGTGGCGCTGTGCAGGCCCGAGGTGATCTGCGCCTACCCCATCTCCCCGCAGACCCACATCGTCGAAGGGCTGAGCCGCCTGGTGAAGTCCGGCGCGCTCGCCCCGTGCGAGTACGTGAACGTGGAGTCGGAGTTCGCCGCGATGTCGGTCGCGATCGGCGCGTCCGCCGCCGGGGCCCGCGCGTACACCGCCACCTCCAGCCAGGGCCTGCTGTACATGACCGAGGCCGTGTACAACGCGGGCGGCCTCGGGCTGCCGATCGTGATGACCGTGGCGAACCGGGCGCTCGGCGCGCCGATCAACATCTGGAACGACCACAGCGACGCGATGTCGCAGCGCGACTCCGGCTGGCTGCAGCTGTACGCCGAGGACAACCAGGAGGCGGCCGACCTGCACATCCAGGCGTTCCGCATCGCAGAGGAGCTGTCGCTGCCGGTGATGGTGTGCATGGACGGGTTCGTGCTCACCCACGCCTACGAGCGGGTCGACCTGCCCAGCCTGCGGCAGGTGGACGCCTTCCTGCCGCCGCACACACCGAGCCAGGTGCTCGACCCGGACGACCCGGTGTCGATCGGCGCGATGGTCGGCCCGGAGGCGTTCACCGAGGTGCGCTACCTCGCGCACCTGCGGCACCTGCGCGCGCTCGAGGTGATCCCGAAGGTGGCGGCCGAGTTCGCCGCCGCGTTCGGCCGCGATTCGGGCGGGCTGGTCCGGCCGTACCGGCTCGACGACGCGGAGACCGTGATCGTCGCGATGGGCTCGGTGCTCGGCACGCTCAAGGACGTGGTCGACGAGCGGCGCGCGCACGGCGAGCGCGTCGGCGTGCTGGCGATCACCACGTTCCGGCCGTTCCCGTTCGCCGCGGTACGGCGGGCACTGCGCGGCGCCCGGCGCGTGGTGGTGCTCGAGCGCACCCTCGCCGTCGGGGTCGGCGGCGTGGTCACCGACCACGTGCGCGCCGCCCTCGCCGACGCGGCGCCGGAGCCGGGCGGGGCCGTGCCGTACCTGCGGACCGTGATCGCCGGGCTCGGCGGGCGGCCGGTCACCACGGCGTCGCTGCACGGCATGCTCGACCGCGCCGTGACCGACCGGCTGGACCCGCTCACCTTCCTCGACCTGCGGCACGACCTGATCGAGCGGGAGGCGCGGCGGGAACGCGCCGCCGAAAGGGTGTGACCGAATGCCCGTACAGGAGATCAAGTTCTACCAGACCGGCAGCCTGGTGGTCGGCAACCGGCTGCTCGACCCCGAGCGGCGCACCGTGCAGGCCGACCCGGGCCGCCCCAACACGCTCACCTCGGGGCACCGGGCCTGCCAGGGCTGCGGTGAGGCGCTCGGCGCCCGGTACGCCGTGGACGCCGCGCACCGCGCCACCGGCGGGCGGATCGTGGTGGTGAACGCCACCGGGTGCCTGGAGGTGTTCTCCACGCCGTACCCGGAGACCTCCTGGCGGGTGGCGTGGCTGCACTCGCTGTTCGGCAACGCCCCGGCGGTCGCCACCGGGGTCGCCGCGGCGCTGAAGGTGAAGGGCCGTACCGATGTGCGGGTGGTCGGCCAGGGCGGCGACGGCGGCACCGTCGACATCGGGTTCGCCTGCCTGTCGGGCATGTTCGAGCGCAACGACGACGTGCTCTACATCTGCTACGACAACCAGGCGTACATGAACACCGGGGTGCAGCGGTCCGGCGCCACCCCGCCGGCCGCGCGCACCGCCACCACCCAGGCGGTCGGGCCGGAGCCGGGCAACCCGTTCGGCCAGGGCAAGAACGCGGCGCTGATCGCGATGGCCCACGAGATCCCGTACGTCGCCACCGCGACCGTGGCCGACCTGCGCGACCTGGAGTACAAGGTGCACCGGGCGATGGAGTTCCGCGGCGCCCGCTACCTGCACGTGCTCGTGCCCTGCCCGCTCGGCTGGGCCACCGCCTCCAGCGACACCATCCGCGTGGCGCGGCTCGCCAAGGAGTCCGGCCTGTTCCCCGTCTTCGAGGCCGAGCACGGCGAGATCACCGCGGTGTCGAAGATCCGCCGCAAGGTGCCGGTCGAGGAGTACCTGCGCGCCCAGGGCCGGTACGCGCACCTGTTCGGCGACCCGCCCCGTACCGACGTCATCGCCGCGCTTCAGGCGCTGGCCGACCGCAACATCCGCCGCTTCGGCCTGCTGGACGAGGAGGGCTGACATGGACAGGCCGTTCGCGATCACCCTCGAGGTCGGGTCGAGCCTCGCCAACAAGACCGGGGCGTGGCGGACCGAGCGGCCCGTCTACCTCGACCGCTTCCCGCCCTGCAACCAGAACTGCCCCGCCGGGGAGAACGTGCAGGGCTGGCTGTACCACGCGGAGAGCGGCGACTACGAGACCGCCTGGCGCATCCTCGTGGACGACAACCCGTTCCCCGCGGTGATGGGCCGGGTCTGCTACCACCCCTGCCAGACCGCGTGCAACCGCGGCAGGCTGGACGAGGCGGTCGGCATCAACGCGGTCGAGCGCTTCCTCGGTGACGAGGCGCTGCGCCGCGGCTGGACCGTGCCGGTCGAGGCCGAGCCGTCCGGCAAGCGGGTGCTCGTGGTCGGCGCGGGCCCGGCCGGGCTCTCCGCCGCCTACCACCTGGTACGGCTCGGCCACGAGGTGACCGTGGTCGACTCGGCCGAGGAGCCCGGCGGCATGATGCGGTACGGCATCCCGCGCTACCGGCTGCCCCGCGACGTGCTCGCCGCCGAGATCAAGCGCATCCTCGACATGGGCGTGCGCTTCGAGGCCGGCCGTACCGTCACCGACCTGCGCGCCGAGATGGAGCGGTACGACGCGGCCTTCCTCGCCGTCGGCGCCCACGTGGCCCGCCGGGCGTACATCCCGGCCGGCGACTCGGCCCGCATCCTCGACGCGATCAAGATGCTGCGGGACACCGCCGAGGCCGAGCCGCCCCAGATCGGCCGCCGGGTCGTGGTGTACGGCGGCGGCAACACGGCCATGGACGCCGCCCGCACCGCCCGCCGCCTCGGCGCCACCGACGCCGTCGTCGTCTACCGGCGTACCAAGGACCGCATGCCCGCCCACGAGTCCGAGGTCGCCGACGCGGAAGCCGAGGGCGTGCGCATGAAGTGGCTGTCCACGATCGCCCGGGCCGACGGCGGCAAGGTGCTGATCGAGCGCATGCGCCTCGACGAGACCGGCTTCCCACAGCCCACCGGCGAGTACGAGGAACTCGATGCCGACACCGTGGTCCTTGCCCTCGGCCAGGAACCCGACCTGACCCTCCTCGAGGGCCTGCCCGGCGTCGAGATCGACAAGGGCGTGGTCCGCGTTGGCCCGAACATGATGACCGGCTACCCCGGTGTCTTCGCCGGCGGCGACATGGTCCCCTCCGACCGCACCGTCACCGTCGCCATCGGCCACGGCAAGCTGGCCGCCCGCCACATCGACGCCTGGCTCCGCGGCACCCAGTACACCCCGCCACCGCCCCCACCCCCGGCCACCTACGACCGTCTCAACACCTGGTACTACAGCGACGCCCCGGCCCAGCTCCGCCCCCGCCTCGAGGTGGCCCGCCGCATCACCACCTTCGACGAGGTCGAAGGCGGCCTCGACGAGTCCACCGCCCTCTTCGAGGCCCGCCGCTGCCTGTCCTGCGGCAACTGCTTCGAGTGCGACAACTGCTACGGCGTCTGCCCCGACAACGCCGTCATCAAGCTCGGCCCCGGCCGGCGCTTCATGATCGACTACGACTACTGCAAGGGCTGCGGCCTCTGCGCCGCCGAATGCCCCGCGGGCGCCATCACGATGGTGCCCGAGGAGACCTGACCATCCCCCGCGCCCGGCCGACACCCTGGCCGGGCGCGGAGCGGGCCCTCGACCGTCCGCACGTCGGCCGCCTTCGGCCGGGCACCGTCGATCAACGTGGCAAGGAACCGCTCCACCTCATGCCGCATCCGGCAGGACACCGGCGAACCACTAGAAGCCGTCGCGCACCGTGTCGGCCTTCTCCCATTCCTCCGCCTCTGTCGAGGTCGTCGGCGTGAGGCCGAGGACGCACTCCTTGATGGCCAACGCGACGTCCTCAGGAGTACCGAGGTACGGCACCGGCAGAGGTCCTGTCCGGGAACAGATCCACCCACGGTAAGGCGACCAACGAATCGTGTCGCTGTGCTGCAGCCCCCTGTTCCGCAGTCTCTCTGTGTCCTTGTCAAAGCCGATCAGGACCCATATATACGGTTCGCCGAAGTAGAGCCTGTGGACAGTCGGCGGGAGATCGTACCGATCGAGCTGACGAACGACCTCGTCGAGGTACTCGCGAAGCGGGCGACCGTCGATCGACGGCGGCATCGTTCCTCCTAGTCCATACGTGCCTCGGCATCGGTCGACAGGGCATCGAGGCGGCATGCCCGGATGTGATCATTTTCAGGCCACCGAGACCACAATGCGCAGATTTGCGCGGATCATGTGACCATTGGCAAGCTCGCCGTCCCGGAGCACCACGCCCGTCCGATCCCCCGACCGATTGTGGTGCCGACCCTCGGCAGGACACGGCGAACCGCTATACGGCGAAGCGCACCGTGTCCCACCGGCACCCTGTCGTCCCCGCCCACGACTTGCTCAACACCCGGTCGTGTCCGCGAACGATCAGTCCCTGCGGCGGAGATCGGCTCTTCTGACGATTCGCAGTCCTGCCACGTCCAGATGATCCAGGTCGGTGCCGGTCAGCATCAGGAAGGGAGAGATCAGGATGTGGAAGAAGCCCCACAACCAACGACGGACGGCCTGCCTGAACGTCGGCTTACGAAGGTCGGCCGTACGGATGAGGCGGAGGCCGCCGATCAGCTTGCCGATGCTGCCGCCGAAGGCGACTGTGAGAAGCACAT
>ERZ777003.690-NODE-690-length-62891-cov-16.236043_pt1 | contig 62891 bp, 49 predicted proteins | sample MGYA00374956_ERZ777003 | MGnify/ENA primary metagenome ERZ777003 (study PRJEB29302, sample SAMN06268252) | bioreactor metagenome | isolation source: Joint BioEnergy Institute, California, USA | place: USA:Joint BioEnergy Institute, California, USA | collected...
CGCTGTTCCGCGACCCGCTGTTCGAGCGGCTGTTCCCGATGCAGCTGCGGCCGCAGGCGCACGACATCATCCGCACCTGGGCGTTCTACACCATCGCCAAGTCCTACTTTCACTTCGGGCGGATCCCGTGGGAGACGATCATGATCTCCGGGCACGGCCTGGACCCGTCGGGCCACAGCATCCACAAGTCGCTCGGCAACTCGCCGGTCGCGCCCGCAGCGCTGATCGGCCGCCACGGCGCGGATGCGGTGCGCTACTGGGCCTGCGGCGGCAGCGTCGGCGCCGACCAGCAGGTCAACGAGGAGACCATGCGCCAGGGGTCGCGGCTGATCACCAAGCTGTGGAACGCCAGCCGGTTCATCGGCTCGCAGCTCGGCGAGGAGGGCGGGCGGGCGCTGCTCTCCGGCCACGCGGCGCAGCTCAGGGAAGGCCTGCACTGGAGCGACAGAGCGCTGCTCTCCTGGCTGCAGCGCCTGATCATCCGGGCGACCGAGAGCTTCCGCGCCTACGAGTACGCCGCCGCGCGCGACGCGGCCGAGCGCTTCTTCTGGGGCACGCTGTGCGACAACTACCTCGAGCTGATCAAGGGACGGCTGTACGACGGGGCGCCTGAGGAGCGGCTGGCCGCCGCGCGCACCGCGGCGCAGGCGCTGCTGGCGACGCTCAAGCTGCTGGCGCCGATCATGCCGCACGTCACCGAGGAGATCTACCAGCGGCTGTTCGCCGCCGCCGAGGGGGCGCGCTCGATCCACCTCAGCGCCTGGCCGCAGCCCGACGAGGGGCTGATCGACCCGGAGGCCGAGCGCGCCGGGGAGGCGCTGATCGCGATCGCCGCCGCCGCGCGCCGCTTCAAGACCGCCCACCAGCGCGGCCTGGGCACGGCGCTGGCCAGGCTGACGATCGCCGCTGAGGACGGCGGGCTGCGCTCGATGCTGGCCGCCTCGGAGGCCGACCTGCGCAGCGTCACCCGGGCGCAGGAGATCGTCTTCGCCGACGCGCCCGGCGCTGAGGAGATCGCGCCGGGGCTGTGGGTGACGGTTGAGGCGTAGGCTGGCCCGGCCGCGCGGGCTCCGCCCGCTCTGTCTTCCTTCGGGCTGCCGCTGCGCGGGCATAGCAGGGGTGCGGAGTCGAACTCCGCACTTCTGCTATACTCCTCGATCGTAGCCACGCTGAACCGCGGAGCAGCCTATGACGCTCGCCAACCTGCGTAAGGAGTACACCCTGCGCGGCCTCTCGGAGGCCGAGGTCCACCCGGACCCAGTCAGGCAGTTCGCCATCTGGTTCGAGCAGGCTGTCGCGGCCGGGCACCCGGAGCCCAACGCCATGACCCTGGCGACCGCGACGCCGGACGGCAGGCCCTCGGCGCGGATGGTGCTGCTGAAGAGCTACGACGAGGCCGGCTTCGTGTTCTTCAGCAACTACGAGAGCCGCAAGGGCTCCGAGCTGCGGGCCAACCCGTACGCGGCGCTGGTGTTCTACTGGCCGCAGCTCGAGCGCCAGGTGCGGATCGAGGGCAGCGTTGCGCCGGTCGCGCCGCAGGAGTCCGACGCCTACTTCGCCACCCGCCCGCGCGAGGCGCGGCTCGGCGCGTGGGCATCGGCCCAGAGCCGCCCGCTGGCCAGCCGCGACGAGCTGGAGCGGCGCGTCGCCGAGCTGGCCGCGCAGTACGAGGGGCGCGAGGTGCCGCGGCCGCCGCACTGGGGCGGCTACCGCGTGCGCCACGAGCGCGTCGAGTTCTGGCAGGGCCGCCCCAGCCGGCTGCACGACCGCATCTGCTACACGCGCGACGGCGAGGGGTGGCGGATAGAGCGGCTGGCGCCCTAGCGCGCTCGGGCTGGGCGAGCCGTGCGGCCTCCGCGTGGCCAGCGCCTACGTGTTCTTCGCACTCGACCTGTCAGCGCAAGGGAGCACCACATGAACCCCCTTCTGCAGCGGCTGGGCTTCGGCCCGAACGACCGGGTGGCGATCGTCCACGCCGACGACATCGGCGCCTACCAGGCGTCGCTGCCCGCGATCGCGGATCTGTTCGAGGCCGGGCTGGTCTCCTCGTGTGCCACGATGGTGCCGTGCCCCTGGTTCCCGGCGGTGGTCGCCTTCGCGCGCGCCAACCCGTCGGCCGACATCGGGGTCCACACGACGATCACCAGCGAGTACGAGCTGTATCGCTGGGGGCCCGTCGGCCCGCGCGACCCGGCGAGCGGCCTGCTTGACGCCGATGGCTACTTCCACCGCAGCGTGGCGGGCGTGATGGCCGCGGCGCCGGAGGCGGTGGCGGCCGAGCTGCGCGTCCAGGTCGAGCGGGCGCTGGCGGCCGGGATCGACGTGACGCACGTGGACTCGCACATGGGCGCCGTCTTCATCCCGGCGTTCCTTCCCGGCTACCTGGCGGCCGCGGAGGTGGCGCGGGTGCCGGCGTTTCTGCTGCGAGCTGACGCGCAGCAGCTGCGGGAGCGCGGCCTGCCCGAGCCGTTGATCGCGCAGCTGCTGGACATGCTCCGCGAGGCCGAGGCGTCCGGCCTGCCGGTCGTGGACCACCTGGCGATGATGCCGCTGGAGCGCCACGCCGACCGCGTGGCGGAGGCGAAGGCGGTGTTCGACGCGCTGCCGCCCGGCCTGAGCTACGTGATCCTCCACCCGGCGCAGGACACCCCCGAGCTGCGCGCCGCAGCGCCGTCGGACTGGCAGGCGCGCGCGGCGGACTACGAGGCGTTCTGCAGCCGCGAGCTGCGCGACTACGTCCGCTCGCGCGGGGTGCAGGTGATCGGGTGGCGAACGATCAGGGATGCGCTGCGCGCCTCGTAGGCCGCCTTCCACGCTGGCGAAGGGCACAACACCAGCCGGTCAGCCCTCGCGCTCCCGCTCCACCAAGGCGCGGCGTAACACCTTGCCGATGAACGAGCGCGGCAGCGCGTCGAGGAACTCGACGGCCCCGGGCACCTTGTAGCTGCTCAGGCGCTCCCTGAGGAAGGCGAGGATCTCGTCCGGGGTCGCGCTCTCGCCGCGGCGCAGCACCACGAACGCCTTCAGATCGGTGCGGCCTGAGCTGGGGACCCCGGCCACCGCCGCCTCGAGCACCTTGGGGTGCTCGTACAGCACCTCCTCCACGTCGCGCGGGTAGATGTTGTACTGCCCGGCGATGATCATCTCCTTGCGGCGCTCGATGACCCGGAAGAAGCCCTGCTCGTCCATCTCGGCCACATCGCCGGTGCGCAGCCAGCCGCCGGGCAGCAGCACCTCGGCGGTCTCGGCCGGGCGGTTCCAGTAGCCCTGCATGAGCTGCGGGCCGCGCACGAGCAGCTCGCCCACCTTCCCCGGCAGCAGGTCCGCGCCGGTCTGCAGGTCGACGATCTTCGCCTCGGTCGAGGGGAGCGGCAGGCCGATGAAGCCGTGGCGGTCGTGGTGGCCGCGCAGCGGGTTCACGTGCGTGACCGGCCCGGCTTCGGTGAGGCCGTAGCCCTCCACCAGGTGGGCGCGCGTGATGCGCTCGAAGCCCTCCTGGACCTCGATCGGCAGCGGCGCCGCGCCGCTGATGCACGCCCGCAGCGACGCGAGCCCGTAGCGGCGGGCGTCCCGGACCTCGTTGATCGCCGCGTACATCGGCGGCACGCCGGGGAAGATCGTCGGGCGCTCGCGCCGCACCGCGTGCAGCACGTTCATGGTCTCGAAGGTCGGCAGCAGGATCATCGCGGCGCCGAGCGCGGCCGCCAGGTTCATGCAGGCGGTCATGCCGTAGGCGTGCGAGAAGGGCAGCGCACAGAGGATGCGCTCGGCGCCGCGCCGGGCGTCGGGCATCCAGGCGGCGAGCTGCAGCGCGTTCGCCACCAGGCTGCGGTGGGTGTGCAGCACGCCCTTCGGCTCGCCGGTGGTGCCGCCGGTGTAGAGCAGCGCGGCGGGCGAGGCGGGCGCGGCGAGGGGCGGGTCAGGCGAATGGGCGCCCTGGGCCGCGCCGAGCATGCGCGCCATCCAGAGCGAGCGTCGCGCCTCCGCGTCCGGCACGCGGTGGCCCTCGCGCTCCTGGCGCAGCAGCGTGAAGAGCTGGCGCTGCGAGCTGGGGAGAAACTCCTTCAGATTGGTGTAGATCACCCGCCTGACCGGGGCGCGCGCCCGCACCTGCGCGATCAGCGGGTGGAACATGCTCAGCGCGAGCAGCGTGTCGGCCTGGGCGTCCTCGATCTGGCGGATCAGGCCGCCGGCCTCGAAGATCGGGTTGGTGAGCACCACCACCGCGCCGGCGCGCAGCGCCCCGTAGTAGCCGATCACCGCCTGCGGAATGTTCGGGAGCACCAGCACCACGCGATCGCCCGGCTGCAGGCCCTCGTCCAGCAGCGCGGCGGCGAAGCGGCTGGACAGCCGGTCGAGCTCGGCGTAGCTGATCGTCCGGCCGTAGAACAGCACCGCCGGCGCGTCCGGGTGCCCGCGCGCCGCAGCGCTCAGGAGATCCGGCAGCGTCAGCGGCGGAACCTCGATCGCCGGCGGGACGCCGGGGTCGTAGTGGGCGTGCCACGGGCTCGCGCTCATGTGGGCCTCGCTCTGTCGTCGTTGACTGCTCGAGACCATTGTAGCAGCCGACGATAGTGCCTCCAGAACGGGCGGCGAAGCGCCGGCGCAGCCCCGCCCAGCGGACCTACGGACGAAAGTACCGCGCAGCTGCCCGCTTTATTGGATAACCGGCGCCCGCGCCGCGCGGTAGCTCATATGACGGGATTGCATGGCCCGTGTTCTCCAGAGGGCTCCGCCTCCGCAGAATTTCTGCCGGAGGTGCGGAGGGTCGCAGGCCAAGGCACGCCGTTGGGAGGCTCGGCGGGCCTGCGGCCCTCCAAAGGGCCCTTCTCCCTCGCGAAAGGGCGCCGCCAGTGGCACAGTACTACCTGCGAATCCGCGAGCTCCCCGAGCACGAGAAGCCCCGCGAGCGGCTGCGCGACCAGGGGCCGGCCGCGCTCAGCGACGCCGAGCTGCTCGCCATCCTGCTGCGCGTGGGGGTATCCGGCGCGAACGCGGTGCAGCTCGCCCAGCAGATCCTCACCGAGTTCGGCGGGTGGGCCGGGCTGCAGCGGGCGCAGTTCCACGAGATCGCCGAGCGGCGCGGGATGGGCGAGGCTAAGACCGCCCAGCTCAAGGCCGCCCTCGAGATCGGGCGGCGCCTGCTGCTCGCCGCGCGCGAGGAGCGCTTCCAGATCCGCTCGCCCGGCGACGTCGCAACGCTGATGCAGGTCGAGATGGGCCACCTTGACCAGGAGCACCTGCGGGTGATCTGCCTTGACACCAAGAACCGCGTCCAGAAGATCCACACCGTCTACGTCGGCAGCCTCAACACCTCCATGGTCCGCATCGGCGAGATCTTCAAGGAGGCCGTCCGCCTCAACAGCGCCAGCATCATCGTCGTCCACAACCACCCCAGCGGCGACCCGACCCCCTCGCCGGAGGACGTGCTCGTCACGCGGCAGATCATCGAGGCCGGCCAGCTCCTCGACGTCGATGTGCTGGACCATCTGGTGATCGGCAGCGGGCGCTACGTGAGCATGCGCGAGCGCGGGCTGGCTTTTTCCAAGCAGCCTGCAGGGAACAAGGCGTGAGGAACGGGCGTGGAGCTATCTGCCCGATGAAGGGAGGCGCGGACTAGCGCGGCGCGCGTGACAGGTCGTTGTCCGCTGCCTCCGGCCTGCCGCCAGCCGCCTCCGCCCGGTGCTCTGCGGGCACGATCACCTCGATCACCGTGCCGCTCCCCGGCGCGCTCCGGACCTCCAGCGTCCCGCCGATCAGGTGCGCCCGCTCGCGCATGCCGATCAGCCCGAACCCCTGCCCCGGCTCCGGCGGCTCGCTGGCCTCGATGCCCCGCCCGTCGTCCGCCACGCTGAGCGCCAGGCGCCCACCCTCGCGGCGGAGGGTGATGCGCGCCGACTGGGCTCGGGCGTGCTTGCGGGTGTTCGCCAGCCCTTCCTGGGCGATGCGGTAGAGCGCCTCGGCGACCCGCGCCGGCACCGGGTCCACGTCCGGCCCGATGTCCGCCGTCACCTGCAGCCCGCTCTCCTCGGCGACGCGCCGCGCCAGCGCCTGCAGCGCCTCGCCGAGCGGCCCGCGCTCGAGCGGCCCGCCGCGCAGCTCCAGCACCGAGCGCCGCGCCTCCTCCAGGCTCTCGCGTGTGCGCGCCAGGGCCTGCCGGATGCGCTCGCGCGCCCGCTGCGGCGCCACCTCCAGCAGCGCGTCGGCGGCCTCGAGCTGCAGCGCGATCCCGGCCAGCTCCTGCGCCAGCGTGTCGTGGACGTCGCGCGCCAGGCGGTTGCGCTCCTCGACGCGCGCCATGTGCATCGCCTGCTCGGCCAGCCGGATGCGCTCCACGGTCGCCGCGATCTGGTAGCCGACCGCCGAGATCACCTGCAGGTCCTGGGGCGTGAACGTGTCCCAGTCCGACGTCGCCAGGTTCATGATCCCGAGCAGCTGGTCGCCCTTCATCAGCGGCATGCTCGCGTGGTAGGCCAGCCCCTGGCGGTCGCCGCTGGCCTCGCGCAGCCGGCTGCACTCGACCACCTGCCCGGCGGGGCTGAGCTCCCCTTTGCGCGCCAGCGCCTGGCAGTTACACAGGCCGTTCCACGGCTCGCCGGGGTAGGAGAGCGCCGGCGGCAGGTTGTGGTGCGCGGCTACCTCGAAGGCGCCCTCGTCGTCGCGCAGAAAGAGCCAGCCGGTGTGCAGCCCGAGCAGCTCCACCACCAGCGGCAGCGTGACATCGAGCGTCTCCGGCAGGCTCACGCCGCGGTTGAGCGTCTCGGCGATCTCTTTCAGCACCCGCAGCGTGCTCGTCGCGTTGTAGCGTGGTCGCATGCCCCTATTGTACTCCCAGAACAGCGTCTGCGGGCTGCGTCCATCCGCCCTCCCTCCTTAACGGGGAGGTGTGGAGGGCCTTGCCTCCCCGAACCCCTCCGACAGGTTGTGGGGCGAGGGAGAGGCCAGCGCGCCGCCCCTCACCTTGACAGCCACATGCAATCGTGATACGCTTTACACGCGAAACTCAAGAATCCTAATTAGGGTGCAAGATTCCTACTACATTCTGCATGGGTGGCTCCGGAGTGTGCGCGTATGCCGGAGAAGTACTATCAGGAGTACGGCCCGATCAGCCGGAGGCGCGCCCAAGGGCGCATGGCGCTCGACGATACGCCGCCTGAGCAGATCCCTCCGCAGCCCTCGCGGCCCCGCCCGCCGCGTCGCAGGCGCCGGCGGCGCGGGCTGCCGCTGCTGCCGCTGCTGATCCTGCTGCTGGTGGGCGCCGGCGCCTACTTCGCGCTGCCGTACGCCGGCACCGTGCTCGCCGGCGACCGGGTGATGACCGGCGTCTCGCTGCAGGGCGACTCGCTGGGCGGGCTCGATCGGGCGCAGCTCGACGCCCGCGTGCAGCAGCGCTACGCCGCCTTCCTCAGCCATCCGCTGACGATCAGCTTCGAGGGCCGCACCTGGACGCCGACCCTCGAGGAGCTCGGCGCGCACCTGAGCCTCGAGCAGGTCGCTGAGGAGGCGCTGGCCGCCGGGCGCCGCGGGGACATCGTGCGGCGCGTGGACGAGCTCTGGGCGCTGTACCGCGCCGGCGGCCTGGACGTCGCACCGCGGCTCACGGTGGATGCGCGCGCCCTCCAGGCCTACCTCACCAGCATCGCCCGCGAGATCGAGCAGCCCCCGCAGGACGCAGCCCTGAGCGTCGCGGCGGGCAAAGTCATCCCCACCCCCGCCCGCCAGGGGCGGCAGGTGCTGGTCGACGAGACCGCGGTGGAGGTGATGCGCAGCCTGCAGCGCCTCGCCCCCGGCGAGGTCGTCCTGCGCACCCGCATCCTCGAGCCTGCGCTGCCCGACGAGGGCATCGCCGGCGCCGTCGCCGACGCCCGCCGCATGCTCGCCGCGCCGCTGACCCTCAGCCAGGGCGAGCGCAGCTGGACCTGGGAGCCCGAGCGCATCGCCGAGCTGCTGGCGATCTCCGTCGAGGACGGCTACATGACGATCGACGTGGACCCGCAGCGCCTCGAGCGGGCGGTCGAGAAGCTCGCGCAGGTGGTCGACTCCCCGAGCGTCGAGCCGCGCGTCGCCTTCCGCGGCGAGCGGCTGCAGATCGTCGAGGAGGGCCACACCGGCCTGCGCCTGAAGCAGGATGAGGCTGCCGAGGCGATCCGCGCCGCGCTCAGAGCCGGCCAGCGCACCGTCGAGCTGCCGGTCGCCGAGGTGGAGCCGCAGATCACCGCCGAGACGCTGCCGGAGCTCGGCATCGTCGAGCTGGTCGCCGAGGGCAAGTCCAGCTTCGCCGGCTCGGCCCCTTACCGCGTCACCAACATCCTGGCCGGCGCCGCTCGCATGAACGGCGTGCTGATCGCCCCCGGCGAGGAGTTCTCCTTCAACACCCAGCTCGGCGCGGTGGACGAGGCGAACGGCTTCGTCCAGGGGTACGCCGTGATCGGCAACCGCACCCAGCTCGAGTGGGGCGGCGGGGTGTGCCAGGTCTCCACCACCGTGTTCCGCGCCGCCTTCTGGGCCGGCCTGCCGTTCACCGAACGCCACGCCCACCCGTTCTACATCTCGTGGTACGACGAGTACAGCTATCCCGACCAGGCCGGGCCGGGGATGGACGCGACGATCTACACCGGCGTGCAGGACCTCCGGTTCGTCAACGACACCGGGCACTGGCTGCTGATGGAGGCCGTGGCCGATGTCGACCGGCAGGTGCTCACCGTCCGGCTGTACGGCACCAAGCCCAACCGCACGGTCTCGATCGCCGGACCGACGATCGAGAACATCGTGGCGCCGCCCAGCCAGCCGGTGTATGTGAACGACCCGAGCCTGCCCGCCGGGACGGTGAAGCAGACCGACACCGCCCGGCGCGGGATGGACATCACCGTGTACCGCCTGATCGAGGTGGACGGTCAGCAGCGCCCGCCCGAGGCCTTCTTCACCCGCTTCAAGGCCTGGCCGAACGTCTTCGTCCGCGGCACCGGCACCTGATCGGCGCGGCTGGGCGAAAGATCTCCCGCTCAGGCGATGCTACCCAGTAGGCGTCTTGCCCGCTCGGCAGACGGATCGCCGTGGCGAGCCGTCCGCGCAGGCGCTCCGCCGGGTGGCCTGGCCCTCCCGCACCCCGCCGGACGCCCGCCACGGGCGCTTTCTTCCCCCGCTCTACGGTGACGTAGCCGCCGCAGGGCGGGGGCCGGAAACGAACCATGAGCGAAGCGAAAGAATACTTCTCCCTCGGCCTGACCTACTGGCCGCGCCGCGCCGCGTTCCGCATGTGGCAGAGGTACGACCGCGGCGCCGTCCGCGAGGAGCTGGCCCACATCGCCGCGCTCGGCTGCGACACGGTGCGGCTCTGCCTGCTCTGGGAGGATTTCCAGCCCGGTGCGGAGCGCCTCAACACCAGGGCGATGCGCTATCTGGAGCACGCGCTGGACATGGCGCACGCCGCCGGGCTGCGTGTCGTCCTGGCTCTGTTCCCGGTCGCGGTCGGCGGCGCGCTCTACGTTCCCCACTGGCTCAACGGCCCCGACGTCGCGCGGGCGCTGCGCCGCGCTAGCCGCGAGCGGGCGCTGGTCGTCGTGCGCCCGCCCGGCCTGGCGCCGGTGCTCACCGGCGCCGGGTACCGCCCGGCCCAGGCCGGCGATCTCTTCAGCGAGGAGTCGGCGCTGGAGGCCCAGCACTACCTGGTGCGCGAGACGGTCGGCTACTTCGGCTCCCACCCCGCCGCCTGGGCCTGGCAGCTGGGCGAAGGCTTCGAGCGCGTCCACCGCCCCGCCTCCCAGGAAGCGGTGCGCGCCTGGTTCAGCGCCGTGGCCGAGGAGGCGCGCAGGCAGCACCCCACCGTGCGCCTGATCGGCGTCACGTCGCTCCGCGGCCTCGAGCTGCGCGCGGGCCCGCGCCCGGATGACCTGGCCGAGATGTGCGACCTCGTGGGGGTCGCCGCCGATCCGCAGGAGCTGCCGGCCGATCAGCAGCGGCGGCACACGAACTACCCCGCCTTCCTCCACACGCTGGTCGCGGGGCTCGCCGGCCGCCGCGCGATCGTCACCAGCCTCGGCCTGCCCGGGGCCGCCGACGCGCCCGGCTGGACCGAGGACCAGAGCTACGGGAAGCGGCTGCGCGTCTTCATCGGCGACGAGTCGCAGCAGGCGAGCTACATCGATGTGGCCCTGGACCGGCTGTACCGCGATGGCGCGGCCGGCGTGTGGCTGCCCGCCTACGCCGATTTCGCCGAGGAGCTGTGGCGCACCCCGCCGCTCGACCGCTCGCTGCGCTACCGGACGCTGGGGATCGTGGACGCGACCGGCCGCGAGAAGCCGGCTGCCGAAGCCCTGCGCTCCTTCGCCCGCAGCCTCGCGGACGCCGAGCGCAGCCAGCCGCACCCGCCGCCGCCCACGATGGACGCCGAGCGCTACTGGCACGACCCGCAGCGCCAGCTGCGCGAGCTCTGGCGAGAGTTCAACGCCCCTGCGGAGTAGCCCGCCGTCTCCAGCGAGGTGCGGGAGAGGCGCGCTCGCCCGAGCCGGGAGCGAGATCAGCTATAATGGGACGCGGCCCGCTACCATGAGGCACCGAGGAGGCACCGAGGAGGCGCCGATGGCCGAAGTCCACGTCTCACAACACCCGCTGGTGCTCCACAAGCTCACGCTGCTGCGCCGCACCATCACCGAACCCAAGAAGTTCCGCGAGCTCGTGCGCGAGCTCTCGCAGTTCCTGCTCTACGAGGCCACGCTCGACCTGCCGCTCAGCCCGCTCGACGTCGAGACACCGCTCGCGCCCTACCGCGGGCACCGGATCGCCGAGCAGGTCGGCCTGGTGCCGATCCTGCGCGCCGGCATCGGCATGGTCGACCCGATCCTCGACCTGATCCCGACCGCGCACGTCTGGCACCTCGGGCTCTACCGCGACCACGACACCCTCGCGCCGGTCACCTACTACAACAAGCTCCCGCCCCAGGTGGACGTGGACTTGTGCCTGGTGCTCGACCCCATGCTCGCCACCGGCGGCTCGGCCTGCGCCGCTGTGTCGATCCTGAAGGACTGGGGGGCGCGGCGCATCAAGTTCCTCGGCCTGATCGCCGCCCCCGAGGGTGTCCAGGCCCTCTCCACCGAGCACCCCGATGTGCCGATCCACCTCGCCGCCATCGACGAGCGCCTCAACGAGAAGGGCTACATCGTGCCCGGCCTCGGCGACGCCGGCGACCGCCAGTTCGGCACCGGGTAGTCCTGACCAGGTGATAGGGCACGAGGTGATCCGCTGACACCCGAGCGTCTGAGGTGTGGCGATCAGCTCGTGCCAGCCCTGTCGCCTCGTCGCTGTCAGAGGCAGTAAGCTTTGCTACTAGGTCTCGCGCTCCTCGCGGCGTTCGGAATCGCGTTCACGGTCACCTTCCTGCTGGTGCCGAGGGTGATCCGCCTCGCAGAGCGGAAGGGGTGGGTCCAGCGCCCCGGCGGGCGGCGCAAGCACAGCCGCCCGACCCCCAACGTGGGCGGGATCGCGATCTACGTTGGGTTCGTCGCTGCCATCATCGCGTCCTTCGCGCTTGAGGGGCTCCACCCCGCGCTGCGCCGCACGCCCTTCGAGACGCTGCGCATTGGCCTGCTGCTCGCCGGGAGCACGCTGCTCTTCGTCGTCATGTGGCTGGACGACGTGCGCGAGCTGTCCTGGCTGCCCAAGTTCTGCGCCCAGTTCGCCGCCGGCCTGATCGCCGTCGGGCCGTACCTGTGGGAGCAGACGCGCCTGCCGGACGCGAGCGGTGAGCTCAGCGAGGCGCGCGGGATCCTGCTCACCGCCTTCAACCTGCCGTACATCGGGCAGGTCAGCCTGTGGGAGATCAGCCCCTGGCTCACCATCCTCGCCACCGTCTTCTGGCTCGGCTGGATGACCAACACCATCAACTGGGCCGACGGGCTGGACGGGCTGGCGGCGGGGGTCTCGTTCATCGCCGCGATGATGCTCGCGCTCCACGCCCTCACCATCAGGCCCGCGCCGCAGTACACCATCGCGCTGCTGCCGCTGGCGGTCGCCGGCGCCTGCCTGGCGTTCCTGGCGTACAACCTGCCGCCGGCGCGCATCTTCCTGGGCGGCGGCGCCGAGCTGCTCGGCTACGCGCTCGGCGTGTGCGCGATCATCGGCGGCGCCAAGCTCGCCACGGTGCTGCTGGTGCTCGGCGTGCCGATCCTGGACGTAGTCTGGCTGATCGTCTCGCGCACCGCCTCCGGCCACGCGCCGATGCGCGGCGGGCGCGACCACCTGCACCACCGGCTGCACGACATGGGCTACACGCCGCGCCAGATCGTGCTGTTCTACTACGCGCTGAGCGCCGGCTTCGGCCTGCTCGGCATCTCCGGCGCCAGCCCGGCCCTCAAGCTCGGCGCGCTGCTCGTGCTGCTCGGGATCGGCGCCGCCACCATTCTCTTCGCCGCCCGCCGCGCCCGCTCCCAGCCCCAGGACGCCCGCTGAGGCCAAGCGGCCCTCTCTGAGCGGCAGAAAAAGAGATGCGGAGGGCGAAGAACCGCCCTCCACACCTCACTCCACGGCGTACGCGATACCTGTTGCTGTCTCCCGCTACTTGCAGAACGTCAGCAGTAGGCTGTTGGTGTCGTCGTCGTTCTCGCCGTCGGTCAGGCGCCGCCGGGTGTCCAGCCACACCCGGTACGAGCAGCTCGCCCACGAGGAGATATCGAAGTGCAGCGTCCCGCTCCCGCCGCGCGCCGTCGAGCCGGCTGGGAGCGGCGGCACCACCGTGCCCGGCGCGTCGCCCGACGCGCTCTCGATCCGCACGCCCCAGCTCGCCAGCAGCTCGTGGTCCACGCTGTAGAGCACGTCCAGGTCGGCGCTCAGCCCCGAGCAGGCGCCCGAGTCGCCGCTGATGAACTGCTGCAGGTTCAGCTCGCGCACCTCGATCCAGTTGTTCACGTGGATCTTCGCCAGGGTGTTGCTGTACGCAGCCGGCTCGCCCACCGGCCCGGCCTCGAAGATGAGCGCCGTGGCCCGGCCGTTCTTCGGGTCGGCCACCGGGTTGCCGGCCCCGCTCCCCGGCGCGCCGGCCACCGGGAGCACCTGCGTGGTGTTGAAGCGCATCAGCACGCCGTTGATGCCGTCGTCCGAGAAGTTCTGGTCCACCGTCACCCAGCCGTCGCTGTCCGGCACGATCACGTGCGCCGGAACTGGCCCCCACGGCCCCGGGCTCACCGGCGCCGGCGTCGGGTCGGGGGTCGCGCCGCTGGCCTGCAGCCGCACGGTCTGGGTGGTCAGCACGAGGTTGTCATCGAACAGCTTCCAGTAGATCGGCCGGTAGCCGATCACCGCGTCGCTCACCAGCGCGCCGGCGATCGGCGTTGGCGTCGGCTCGCCCTCAAGCTGGTAGAGGAACCGGTAGCGCATCGGCTTGGTTGGGTCGCCCGGCAGCGTCTTCGGGCAGAATCCCTTCAGCTTGAGCGCGCCGAAGAAGCCGTAGTCGGGCCCGCCGTGCCCCACCACCGCCGCCAGCGTCCTGCCGGTTGCGCTGCTGATGTCGCTGTAGATGTGGAAGTCGCCGACGTGCGTGAACCACGGCTGGTCGAAGGGCGGCGGCTCGTCGAAGTCCACGCACAGGTCGACGCAGAAGCACGGCCCGGCGTTCTCCCGGTCGCTCGCCCGGCCGCGCGTCGGCGGCTCGTCGAGCAGCACCTGCCCGCCGCCGGTCTCCACGCGGAAGTACAGGTCCGGCCCGCCGAACCACTCGATGTTGATGAACGGCGAGAACGGCGTCTTCTTGAAGTCCGCGGCGCTGTAGTCGATGCGGAACTTGCCCGCGCCGTCGGTCGTCGCCGCGCCCAAGGTGTCCGGCTGCGTCCAGTCCGCGTCGAAGGCGCTCACCTTTAGCCCGGCGATCGGCTCCTGCGTCTCGCAGCTGCGCACCGTGCCGCAGATCGTCCAGGCGCCGAAGCGGGCGCGGATCGCGCACCACAGCCGGAATGGGATGCAGTAATCCCACACCGCCAGGAAGCCGCCCTCGACCCTGCGCCACTGCGGCTGAAGCGTCGTGATCGTGAACTGGAGCGGCCGCGTCTCCTCCGCGCCGGCCTTCATCCGCGGCACGCTCGCGCAGTACACGTCCACCTCGAACGCCTCGCCAGCGTACTGCTCCCGCTCGCCCAGCTCGAAGCTGAAGCGGCCGTCGGCGTCAGTCTTCGTCTCGGCGATCAGCCGCCCGGCCTTGCCGCCCACGTCGTCATCGCTCAGGATGGCCGCCGTGTCCTTGGCGCTCGCCACCGCTAGCGCCGCGATGTTCTCGCCCTCCCGCACCCGGTACAGCCGGACGATCACGTCCGACAGCGCCTCGCGGCAGTCCGTGCAGATCAGTCCACACAGCTGGCCCTTAAAAACATGGCTCATCGTGGTCCTCCTCACGGGTGTGATGTGTCGGTGCGCCGGCGTCGGGCGGCCTCGTCGTCGCCCATTGCCCTGTCAAACGTCCACACCTCCCGCTTTCTTGGAGGCCACTCGAATATGTCAACTACTCCCCTTCGTAGCCATCACCAGCCTATCATCCTCCGCGCCCTCCGCGCCCTCCGTGGATCCTAGGGCACGAGCACCCGCCCCACCACGAACTTCAGGTAGCGCCCCTCCGGGAACCCCGCCGGCACGGGGTGGTCGAGCGGCTGGCCGGCCTCGTGGATGATCTGCAGCCTGCGCCCGGCCTGCGCCCCGGCGGCCGCCAGCGCCTCCTTGAACGCCTCCGGCCCGACCTGGCTGGTGCAGCTCGCCGTCGCCAGCAGCCCGCCGGGTGCCACGCAGCGCATCCCCAGCGCGTTGAGCCTGGCGTAGGCCCGCTGCGCGGCGTAGCGGCTCTGCCGGCTCCTGGCGAAGCTCGGCGGGTCGAGGATCACCAGGTCGAACGTCCGCCCCTCCTCGGCGTAGGCCGCCAGCAGCTCGAAGCAGTCCGCCGTCACGAAGCTGTGCCGGCCCGCGTCCAGCCGGTTCAGGCGGATGTTCGCCTCCGCCGCCTGCGCCAGCCCCTTGCCGATGTCCGCGCTCACCACTTCGCTCGCGCCCCCGCGCAGCGCGTACAGCGAGAAGCCGCCGGTGTAGGCGAAGCAGTTCAGCACGGAGCGCCCCGCGCTCAGCCCCTCGACCGTGCGCCGGTTCTCGCGCTGGTCCAGGAACAGCCCGGTCTTCTGCCCGCCCTGCAGGTCGGCGTAGAACTGCAGGCCGTGCTCCTCGATCACCAGGTCGGCCGGCGGCTGCTCGCCCCACAGGACCGACGCGCGGCGGGACGGGTCGTCCCCCGCCTGTCCCCGCGCAACCACCCCCCGCAGGCCGGGGTCGCACGCCCGCATCTCGTCGACCACCGCCGCCAGCAGCGCCTCGACGCTGGCCGTGTACGTCTGAACGACCGCGTACGCGCCGTAGCGGTCCACGGTGATCCCCGGCAGCCCGTCTCCCTCGCCGAACAGCCAGCGGTAGGCGCTGCACCCGGCCTCTCGCAGCGGCGCCCGCAGCTCCCACGCCGCGCGCACCCGCCCGCGCACCAGACGCGCGTCCGGCGGGCCGTGCTCCGAGAACACCCGCACCGCGATCGGGCTCGCCGAGTCCCACAGGCCGTAGCCGGTCCAGCCGCCGCAGCGCAGCCGCACCGTGGCGCCCATCGGCAGCCGCAGGGACGGCGGCACGTGGTCGCGGTAGACCCACGGGTGCCCCTGCGCCAGGCGCTCCTTCAGGCTGCTGGGCAGGCGTATCTCCGGTAGTTTGGCCATCGCTCCTCCAGGTATCTTCTCGCGGCGGGCGCGGGCGATTCGGCCTTCCTCGCCTGCAGAGGTTGACGATCGCCCATGCTTGCTCTACGATGATTGTATGCAACAGGAGTATCGCGCCGCCGGCCTCGACTGGCTCGCGGTCTGGCGGGAGATGTACGACGCCGAGCGCGAGCAGGGCGAGCAGGCCACCGCCTCGGGCTTCCACGTCGGCGCAGACTACTGGGCGGGCCAGGCCGACCGGTTCGCCGCAGCGGCGCGGCGCTCGCCCCAGCCGGACCCGTTCCTTCAGCGGGTCCTGGCGCAGCTTCGCCCGACGGACACCGTGATGGACATCGGGGCCGGCAGCGGGCGCTACCTGCCGTACCTCGCGCGCGCCTGCGCCCACGTCGTCGCGGTCGAGCCCTCGCCGGCCATGCGGGGCCACCTCGAGCGGCGCATCGCCGACGAGCGGCTGGAGAACGTCTCGGTGCTGCCGGCCAGCTGGCCCGCCCCCGACGCCCCGCCCTGCGATGTCGCGATCTCGGCCCACGTCGTGTACGCCGTGCGCGAGATCGGGCCGTTCCTCCAGCACATGGACGCGGTCGCGCGCCGGGCGTGCTTTCTCTACCTGGCCATCCGTCACCCGGCGAGCTTCATCAGCCCGCTCTGGGAGCGCTTCCACGGCCAGCCGCGCCGCCCGCTGCCCGGCGCGCTCGAGTGCCTGTGCGCGCTCCACCAGCTCGGGATTCCGGCCTCGCTGGACCTGGTGCCCGCCACCAGCCGCATCGCCTTCGCCGACGAGGCCGAGGCGTTGGCCGACGTCCGCTTCCGCCTGCGGTTCCCGCCCGACCCGCGGCGGGATGCCGAGATCCGCGAGGTGGTGCGCGCCACGTTCGAGCGCGATGCCGATGGCGCGCTGCTCCCGCCGGGCCAGCCGGCCGCGCTGGCGGTCATCCATTGGAGTAAGGCGTAACTTTTAGCCTGTGTAGGACGTAGCATGCAGTAGATGTGAAACGGTATCTTTTGCGGGCGGCGGAGCTGCCTCGCTGGTGTCACGGGAGCGGCGACACGCTGAGGGCTCCGCGTCCGCATGCCAGCAGCCGCAGAGCGGCGCAAAGGATAGCCCGATGATGACATTTGGATCGCTTTTCGCACTGATCGCCTGCCTGGTCGTCGTGTTCCTCGTCGTCGGCGCCGTTGGCTTCGTGACCCTGCTCAAGGCCGGCGTCATCGTGCGCCACGCGACGAAGCCGACGCATCAGGATTTCAGCAACTATACTCTCAGCCAGGGCCGCGAGGTGCGTCCGGAAGAAGAGCAGCGAGCCGAGCGACCGGCCGAGCGCTGATGAACGTCGTGACCAACCCGCGGACAACAAGCTATGCGTAGCGCCCTCGTCGAAGCCATCCTGGTCGGCATCGGCGTGGCCGCCGCAGCGATGGTGCTCCGCGCGCAGCTGGGCGACGCGCCGCTGTACACGCAGCTCATGGCGCTGCTCTCCGCCGGTGTCCTCCTCGGCATATTTCAGCTTGCGCTCGGATTCCGCCGCTTCCGCGGCGTCCGCCGCACTCCGCCGCGGCGGCGCCCGCCCGACGAGACACCGCCCGCTCCGCCCGCGGCGCCGGATGACAGCGACCACACCTGGACCGGGCTGATGGCGCCGGTCGCTGCGCCGCACAGCAACGGCTCGTCGCCCGACGGCGACCCGCCGGCCGAGCAGGTGGTTGCGGGAGAGCAGCAGGCCGCCGTGGCCGAAGAGCGCGCGGGAGGCGAGGCCTCCCCGGAGATGCCTTCACCTGCCGCAGAGCGGCGGGAAGAATGAGGCCTGTGGCGGAGCCGAACGCCCGTGCGGGCGCTACCCCACGCCCGAATGCCGCGCAGCGCCGCGGCATGGTATAATACACGATATGCGGAAACAGAGCCTGAAGAGGACACGCCAGTGAGCGCAGCGGAAGAGCTGGGGCGGATCGCCGCCGAAGTGCGCGGCTGTCGGGCGTGCAAGCTATATCAGACAGCGACGAGGGGTGTTCCCGGCGAAGGCCCGGCCGACGCCAAGATCATGTTCATCGGCGAGGCCCCGGGATTTAACGAGGACCGCCAAGGCCGCCCGTTCGTGGGCGCCGCCGGCCAGTTCCTCGAGGAGCTGCTGGCCATCGCCGGGCTGCGCCGTCAGGATGTGTTCATCGCCAACGTGGTGAAGCACCGGCCGCCGAACAACCGTGACCCGGAGCCGGATGAGATCGCCGCGTGCGCGCCGTTCCTCGAGCGCCAGATCGCCGCCATCAACCCGCTGGTCATCGTCACCCTCGGCCGCTTCTCCATGGCGCGCTGGTTCCCCGGCGAGCGGATCTCGCGCATCCACGGCCAGCCGCGCTGGATCGGCGGCCGCATGATCATCCCGATGATGCACCCGGCCGCAGCGCTGCACCAGCCGCAGAACCGCCCGCTGATCGAGAACGACTTCCGCCGGCTGCCGGAGTTCCTCGCCGAGGCCGAGCGCCGTATGGCGCAGGCGGCGCAGAGCACAGCCGTGCCGGAGAAGCCGGACGAGCCGGAGATGGAGCAGCTGTCACTCTTCTAGAAGCGTTCTATGAAAACATACCGTCTCTCGCCCTCCGGCCGCCGCACCGCCCTCATCCTGCTCATCGGCGCGCTCATCATCTGGGCGTTCGCACTCTGGAGCTTCCGCAGCACGCTTGGCATCAGCTATAACCCGCTGGCCTTCTGGGGCTCGCTGCGCGCCAGCATCGAGCGCGGGCTCGGCGTCGGCGAGGTGGTGCCGGCGCTGCTCATGCTCGTCCTGATCGTCGCCACGCCGCTGGTGGTCTGGAACATCCTCGAGGAGTGGGACGCCGCCTACACGCCGTCTGAGGAAGGGCTGCAGTTCAGCTCGCTCGGCGTGCGCGTCACCTACCCGTGGGACGGCATCCGCGCCGTGCGCCCGGTCGATGAGGAGAGCGACGAGCCCATGGATGAGCTGGTGCTCGCCGAGGACTACACCGCCCAGATTAAGAACCCGCTGCTGCGCTTCCTCCACCGCCAGGCCTACGGCCGCACCAAGCTGCCGCTGTACGCCGGCCTGGACGGGCGCGAGGAGCTGCTCGCGGAGATCCGACGCAGGGCCGCGCTTGATGCGGCCGTGCCCGCCGACGCCCCGGCGCCTGCCGAGGGCCAGGCTTCCTAGTGTCGTATGGCCGTCCTGTGCGGCGGCTCGATATATCAGCCTTTGCGGCTCAGCCGCCCGCTCTGCGCCGAGCGGGGGCGCAGCCGCAGTTTGAACAGAAAGGAGTGAAGGACGAGCCTGACGTCATTCTGACCGGCTAGGACTTCAACAGCAAAGCCTATGGCAAAGAACAGATTGCGCGTTATTCCCCTAGGCGGGGCCGGCGAGGTCGGGCGCAACATGTGGGTGCTCGAGCACGACGATGAGATCATCGTGCTCGACTGCGGTGTTATGTTCCCCGAGGCGGAGATGCTCGGGGTGGATCTCGTGCTGCCCGATATCACGTATCTGCGCGACCAGAAGGAGAAGATCAAGGGCATCCTCCTGACCCACGGCCACGAGGACCACGTCGGCGCGCTGCCCTACGTCCTGCCGCAGCTCGGGTTCCCGCCGGTGTACGGCACGCCTCTGACGATCGGCATGGTCACCGGCAAGCTGAAGGAGCACCGGCTGCTCGAGCAGACGACCCTGGTGCGCTTCCAGGCCGGCGAGAACTTCACCGTCGGCTCGTTCGGCATCGAGCCCTTCCACGTTGCGCACTCCATCCCCGATACCGTCGGCTTCGGCATCACCACGCCGGCCGGCCTGGCGGTGTACCTGACGGACTGGAAGTTCGACCATACGCCCGTCGATGGGCGCCCGACCGATACGACCAAGATCGCCGAGCTCGGCCGGCGCTCGCCGCTGGTGCTGATCACCGACTGCGTGCGCGTCGAGTCGAAGGGCTACACGCCGAGCGAGCAGGTGGTCGGCGAGGCGTTCGACAACATCTTCGCCATCGCCCCCGGCCGCATCATCGTCGCCACCTTCGCCTCCAACATCTCGCGCGTCCAGCAGGTGATCGACTCGGCCGAGGCCTACGGGCGCAAGGTCGTGCTCGCCGGGCGCAGCATGGAGAACAACAGCCGTATCGCGCTGGACCTCGGCTACCTGCGCGCCGAGCCGGGCACGCTCATCCGCCCGCACGAGGCCAACGCCCTCCCCGATGACCAGGTGGCGGTGGTGTGCACCGGCAGCCAGGGCGAGCCGATGGCCGCTCTGGCGCGTATGGCCAACCGCGACTACCCGAACGTCAAGATCAAGCCCGGCGACACCGTGGTCGTCTCGGCCACGCCGATCCCCGGCAACGAGGTGTCGGTCAACCGGGTGATCAACAACCTGTTCCGGCTCGGCGCCGATGTGATCTACGGCGGCAGCCCGGGCGGCCAGAACGTCCACGTCTCGGGGCACGCCGCGCAGGAGGAGCTCAAGATGGTGCTCGCCCTGCTGCGCCCCGAGTTCGTCGTGCCGTTCCACGGCGACTACCGCCACATGATCCTGTACCGCAAGCTCGCCCAGGGCATGGGCAGCCTCATCCCGGCCGAGAACATCCTGCTGCCCGAGAACGGCGCCGTGATGGAGTTCAGCCGCAACTTCGGTAAGGTCACCGGCAAGGCGCCCGTCGGCTACGTGTACGTGGACGGCACGACGGTGGGCGATGTCGGCAATGTGGTGGTGCGCGACCGCCAGCTGCTGGCGCGTGACGGCATCCTGATGGTGGTGGTGAGCATCGACCGGACCACCGGGGAGCTGGTGGCCGGGCCGGACGTCGTCTCGCGCGGCTTCGTCTACATGCGCCAGTCCGACGATCTGATCGACGCGACCAAGGACGTCGTGCGTGACGCACTGCTGAACAGGAACGGCAGCGGCCAGACCGAGACGGACAGCAACTTCGTCAACCGCAAGATCAAGGACGTCGTCAGCGACTTCCTCTACGGCCAGACCAAGCGCCGGCCGATGGTGCTGCCGGTGGTGATGGAGGTCTAGCCGCCGGCTACGGAGCGCCGCAACTCCTGTTTGCAGGCGCAGACGTTCCAAGATCCTCGTATCAGGGACAAAGTGAAGCGTGCAATGTGGGCTTCGGAAGCCGCACCTTGCACGCTTCGCTTTTAGCTCTGCGGGGATTGAAGTGTGGACGGCCGCACGACCGGAGGCTCGGCCGCCTCCTCGCGCAGCCGGGCGAAGAGGCGCTCGCGCAGCTGCCGCAGCCGCTCCTGGTAGGCCGGGCTGCGGATCGGGTCGGTCCACATAATCAGCGCGTCCTCGCCGTTGTCGGTGTAGTAGCGCGGGCGCGTGCCGGCCGGGCGGAAGCCGTACTTCACATACAGCTGCTGCGCCACCAGGTTGCTCACGCGCACCTCAAGCGTCAGCACGTCGGCGTTGAGGCTGATCGCCTGGTCGATCAGGCCGTTCAGCAGCAGCTCGCCGATCCCGCGGCCGCGGAACTCCGGCGCGACGGCGATCGTCGTGATGTGCCCCTCGTCGACGCTGAGCCAGACTCCGCCGTAGCCGACGATCGGGTAGGGGCTCTGCTCCTGCTGTGGGGTGCGGAAAAAACGGGGCAGGAGGGAGGAGAGCAGGCCGCGCCGCGTGGGGCGGCGCTCCTCGCGCGGTGGGGGCAGCGTCGGCGAGGCGCGGGCGACGATGTAGCGGCTGGTCGACGGGTTCCGCAGCTCCTGGCGGTAGGTGTTGGCGGACCAGGGTGTGTTGAAGCTGCGCCGCTCGATCGCCTGCACCTGCTCGATGTCGGCTTCCGACATCCGCTCGACGAAGTAGTACACCGCCGCCCCCACGAGCGCAGCGTAGAGACGTTCCGCCAGGGCGTCTCTACGCTATGCCCTGCCCGCTGATTCTACTGCTGCGGCGTCAGCGGCCTGGCGCTAGCCGGGTCGTTCGGGTCGAGCACCAGCTGCGCGGCGTACGCGCCGTCTCGGCCGAACCCGCCGCCGCTCGAGAACTGGCCGGTGACCTCCACCAGGCCCCAGACGTAGCTGTTATTCGGGCCGACGTTCAGCTGGCCCGAGACCGGTGGCGGGAAGCCCTCCATCCAGATCGCCTGGCCGACCGGCTGCGGGCTGCCGCCGTCCTCCTCGACCGAGACACCCTCGGCCAGCACATAGATCACACCGTTCCAGAAGTAGTAGCCCTGGGTGGTGACCGTCTGGCCGTTGTACTGCGCCGGGTTCTGCGCCAGCTCGAAGAGCGACACCTTGCCCTCGCCGAGCGGCTGGTTGGAGATACGCTGCTCGGTGCGGCGCACGCGCTCGATCGGCTCGGCCGCGCTGACGGTGATGCGGTGCTTGAAGGCGCCGTCCGTGCCGTAGCTGCCGCCAGACTCGAAGCGGCCGCTGACGCGCACGAAGCCGTACACCGCGTCGCCGGGGCGGTGCAGCTCTGCCGTAACCTCCTCGGGGAAGCCCTCGAGCCAGATCTGCTCGCCGAGCGCCTGCGCGTCCAGGCCGTTGTCCAGCGTGCTGACCCCCAGCGCCAGAACCTTGGCGCCGCCGCGGTCCAGATACGCGCCGGAGACGGTCACTTCCTTCCCGTTGTACTCGCTCGCCTTCGAGATCAGATCTGGGACGTAGAGCGACGCGCTGCCACCGCCGCACGCCGCCAGCGCCAGTGCAGCGGCGAGCAGCGTCACAGACGCGATGAACCGTTTCACCCGAGATGGCATAGTGACCCTCGATACCTTGCTGTAGCGAGATCGCATTATAGAGTCGGCGGCACGAGTTGTCAAAGCTCATCTATATTGTTAGAACTTACGCGGAGGTCTGTCCTGCACCCGGGCTCGTTCCTACGGACGCTCCGCCCTGCACCCGGGCTCGTTCCGCAGGCGCTCTGCCCCGCACCCAGGCTGCTTGTGCTGGCATTCATGCGCATGCAGGCGCTCCGCCCTGCACCACCCGCGCCAGGGCCGCAGGCCCTGGACCCGCAAGGGAACGAGAACCGTGCCAGTCTGCCCGTTGCCATGCCCACCTCCACCGATGCCCGTGCCCCAGGCACAGACTGATGCGCTGCAATGCCCACTGAGCCGAGCGGCTGGTGTGCGGAGGCACGACAACGGGCGTGCGAGGGGAGGCGGCGCCGCTTGCGGGGTCGGTACCCCTCTCGCCTTCACACGCTGTGACCGCACCGCGTACTCCTGTATGTTTATATGGTTGGCGTGGACGGCCCGCAGGGACCCACGCTAGCCGGGATGAAGGGCCAACGGCTCTTCAGAAAGGAACATCAGGGAGCAAAGCCACCCCGAACCCCACCAAAGCAGCCTTCCGCGGGAGGGCGCAGGCCCACCGAGATCCTTAATTGTTCGCAAGCCGGGCGGTTCGGAGGGCCGCAAGCCCTCCAAGATCTTTATTTCCTTGTCGCTCTGTGGCGGCGCAGTCGCCGCAGAACGACGATAAAGAAGCGAAGAGCGGGACGGCCTCGTTTCTCGTGCCCGCTGGACACGGGGTGGAGAGGTGAGGCCGCCCCGCGCTTCCTGTAATACAGATGTCATCCGGCAGGGCAGCTACTCGTTGACCCCTCTGTAAGGCGCCTCGTATAATGCGTTGACAGTTAATGGGAGGTGTCTATGGGCGCGCTGTTCGTCGCTTTGGGAATAATGGTGCTGGCTCTTCTGGCCCTGCTGCTCTGGTTCGTCCCGCACCTGCTGCACCAGCAGGCGTCACGAGTGGCAAGCGAGACGGCGCAGCTCCGCGAGATGCTGCTGGATCTTCTGAACGAGCAGGAGTCGGTGGCGATGCGCCAGACGCAGCTGGGCTCGTCGCTCGTCCAGCTGCAGGGCCGGATCGAGTCGATCGCGCAGATCAGCCACTCGGTGCCGCCGGCGCAGCTCTCGCCGGAGACGGCCAGCAGCATGCAGCAGCTCGAGGCGCGCCTAGGCGATCTCCAGCGGCAGATCCAGATCTGGGCCGAGGGCCGCCAGCGCGGCGCGCAGCAGCGCGCGATGCAGGACAACGAGGCCTGGGCGAACCTCATGGGGCTGCTCGCCGCCATCCAGGAGCGGGTCGGCGCGCTCTCCAAGGACCGCGCGACGGCTCTGGCGGCGGTGCAGGCGACGCAGCTGCTCGAGGATCTGGAGCGCGAGATGCAGAACCTGCGCACGATCTCCGAGGATATCGCGACGCTGCAGCTCCGGCTGCGCCGCTCGTTCGGCGAGCGCGAGGCGGCGATCGCCAACCTCCGGGCGCGGTCCGCCAACGGCGTTGAGACGACTCATACGCCCGCGTACCTTCCCCGCTCGTAGGGATGTGCCGGCGCGCGCAGACACGACGAATTGACGTAGCCAGCGGATCTTTTCACCACCCTTGATCGGTATATTAGTGCTGGCCCACAGCCGGTGGGCGCGTATCGGCGGGCCAGGCACTCATACAACCGGCGACGACCATTAGCGCTTGCGACCGACGTAGCCATGAGCATCATCGTCATCGACCGCCAAGTTGTTCACTACGAAGTGCTGGGACGCGGGCGTCCGGTGCTGTTCCTTCACGGCTGGATGGGCAGCTGGCGCTACTGGTTCCCTACCATGCAGCACGTCGCCGAGCACTTCCGCGCCTACTCCTTCGACTTCTGGGGCTTCGGCGATTCGCGCCGCCCCGCCACCCCTGAGAGCATCCAGAACTACTCCGACCAGGTGATCCGCTTTCTGGACGAGCTTGGCATCGACCGGGTGCTGCTCGTCGGTCACTCCATGGGCGGTATGGTTGCGCTCAAGACGGCCATCGCCCACCCCCGGCGCATCGCGCGGGTCGCGGCGGTCGGCGCGCCGATCGACGGCGACTCGCTCTCCTGGCTGCTGAAGCTCACTGACCGGCCGGTGCTCGCAGAGCTCTTCGCGCGCACCCGCTGGCTGCGGCGCTTCGCCTTCCGTCACTTCCTCGGCGAGACGAACGACCCGGCGGTGAACGAGATCCTCGACGACAGCGTCAAGTCCAGCTCGACGACCCTGCAGCGCGCGGTGGCCTCGATGTGGCGCACCGACCTGCGGCCGGAGCTGCCGCGCCTCACTGTGCCGACGCTGATCGTCCACGGCGGCCGCGACGAGATCGTCAACCCCAACCAGGCCGATCTGTTCAACAACATTCCTTCGGCCCAGGTGGTGGTGATGCCCGAGAGCCGGCACTTCCCCTTCCTCGACGAGGCGGAGCTGTTCAATGAGGTGCTGCTGCGCTTCCTGCTGCAGGATGCGCAGCAGACGATGCCGCGCGTCCGCGCCCCCCAGCCGAGCACCATCGGTTGAAGCTGTCTTCGTAGCGTCTCTCATCCTGCGGCGGCATACGGCCGCCGCGTTCGTATGCTTGACTCCCCCTCCTGCGCGTGCTATACTCAAGCTATAACGCGATGCGTCATAGGCCACTATGGCGAGGAGCGTGGCACATAGAGAGGGGGAGTCTCATGGCTGAAGATACACAGAAGAGCACCCGCCGGGCGGCAGCGCAGGCGCATGCGGCGGCTGAGAAGGCCGCTGAGGAGACCCACGCGGCGGCGAACAAAGCCGCCGAGGAGGTCGAGGTCGAGGTCAAGGAGATGCAGGCGAACGGGCAGGCGGCCAACGCCTGGTTCGTCGAGAACATGCGCCGGATGATCCTGGCCGGCCTGGGGGCCGTCGCGCTGACGGTCGACGAGGTGGAGCGGTTCGTCGGCCGGCTCGTAGAGCGCGGCGAGCTGGCCCAGAAGGACGGCGAGAAGCTGCTGGCCGAGGTGCGCGCGCGCGTGAAGAGCCCGCGCCCAGAGGTGGAGCAGGTGAGCTCCCGCATCGAGCAGGTGAATGCGCGGGTTGAGCAGGGGGTCGAGGAGTTCCTCAACCGGCTCAACATCCCCTCCAAGCGCGACATCGACGAGCTGAGCGCGAAGATCGCCCAGCTCTCGGCGCGGGTCGAGGAGCTGCGCAAGAACCGGTAGGGTGACTGGAGCCCCAAGCCATCAGGCCAGAGTCCGAAGCCGCAGGGCTTTGGGCTCTGGCTTTTTCCGGCCTGCGGCGTGCTATACTTTTTGGGACGCATTCTGCTGAGGGAGACCTGCCGATGAAGGCTGTGGTGATGGCCGGTGGCGAGGGGTCGCGGCTACGCCCGCTGACCATCAATCGTCCCAAACCGATGGTGCCGATCGTCGACCGCCAGGTGATGTCGCACATCATTGAGCTGCTCAAGATCCACGGCATCACCGATATCGTCGTCACCATCCAGTACCTCGCGAATGTTATCCAGGACCAGTTCGGCGACGGCTCCGCCTACGGGGTGCGGATCGAGTACTCGCTCGAGGAGCAGCCGCTCGGCACCGCGGGCAGCGTCAAGAACGCCGAGCACCTACTCCAGGAGCCGTTCCTCGTCATCTCCGGCGACGCGCTCACCGACTTCGACCTGACCCAGCTGATCGCCTTCCACACCGAGAGCGGCGCGGACGCCACCGTGACCCTCACCCGCGTGCCCAACCCGCTCGACTACGGCGTGATCATCGTCGACGAGCGCGGGCGCGTGCGGCAGTTCCTCGAGAAGCCGAGCTGGGGCGAGGTGTTCTCCGACACCGTCAACACCGGGATCTACATGCTCAACCCCGATGTGTTCCGGCACATCGAGCGCGGCGTCTTCACCGACTGGTCGAAGGATGTCTTCCCCAAGATGCTGCGCAGCGGCGACGCGCTGATGGGCTATATCGCCGAGGGCTACTGGACCGACGTCGGCACGATCGAGGAGTACATGCGCGCTAGCCGCGACTATCTGTCCGGCAAAGTCAACCTGCCGCGCGTCGGGTACCGCGCCTTCGACGACGTCTGGATCGACGGGGACGCCGAGATCGCGCCTGACGCGCAGTTCCACGGGCCGGTGTTCCTCGGGCACGGCGCCAAGGTCAAGAGCGGCGCGATCATCCACGGGCCGACGGTCATCCGCGACTACACGATCGTCGACACCCGCGCGACGGTCGACCGCTCGATTATCTGGCGCAACTCCTACATCGGCGAGCGCGCCGAGCTGCGCGGGGCGATCGTGCTGCGGCAGTGCAACATCAAGAGCCGGGCGGTGCTGTTCGAGGGCTCGGTCGTCGGCGACCAGACGATCATCAACTCGGGCGCTGTGATCGGCGCCAATGTGAAGATCTGGCCCTCCAAGGAGGTGGACGAGGGCGCGACGATCAGCTCGAGCATTATCTGGGGGTCGCAGGGGCGGCGGGTGCTGTTCGGGCGCAACGGCATCTCGGGCCTGGTGAACATCGACCTGACGCCCGAGTTCTGCGCCAAGCTCGGGGCCGCCTTCGGCGCGACGCTGCCGCGCGGCTCGACGGTGACGACCAACCGCGACGCCCACTACACCCCGCGGATGCTCAAGCGGGCCATGATCTCCGGGCTGCCCTCGGCCGGTATCCACGTGGCCGACCTGGAGAGCCTGCCGATCCCGGTGGCGCGCTACATCACCCACGCCTCGGGCGCGGCCGGCGGCGTCCACGTGCGCCTCTCGCCGCTCGACAACCGGGTGGTGGATATCAAGTTCTTCGACGCCGACGGGCTGGACATCGACACGGCCACCGAGCGCAAGATCGAAGGGGTGTTCTTCCGCGAGGACTACCGGCGGGTCTACCTGGACGAGATCGGGCGCATCAACCAGCCGAAGGGGCTGGACCGGCTCTACATCGACGCCTTCTTCAACGCGCTCGACCCCGAGGCGCTGGATGCCATCAAGCGCGAGTTCAACCTGGTGATCGACTACGCCAACGCCAACGCCTCGACGGTGCTCCCCAACATCCTCCGGCGGCTCGAGCTGAACGTGGTGGAGCTGAACGCCAACACGGACGACACCCGGCTGGTGCAGACCTCCGAGCAGTTCGACGCGGCCATGGAGCGGCTGGCGCGCATCACGCCGGTGCTGGACGCCACGCTCGGCGTGCGGATGGACACCGGCGGCGAGAAGCTGTTCCTGGTGGACGAGACCGGGCGGCGGCTGCCGGGGATGCAGGCGCTGGCGGCGGTCACGGCGCTGGCGATGTCGGCCGCCGGCGGCGGCACCGTCGCGGTCCCGGTGTCTGCACCGCGCGTCTTCGAGGAGATCGCGGCGCGCTACGGCGGGCAGATCGTGCGCACGCGCGCGACGCTGGGGGCGCTCATGCGCACGGCGGCCGAGAACCGCGACATGCTGCTGCTCGGCGACGGCGGCGGAAGCTACATCTTCCCCAGCTTCTACCCGATCGCCGACGGGCTGTTCGCGATCGTGAAGATCATGGAGCTGCTGGCGCTGCGCCGCGCCGGCCTCGCCGAGGTGATCCGCGAGCTGCCGCGCTACTACATGAGCCAGGTGCGCGTGCCGTGCCGCTGGGAGTACAAGGGCAAGGTCATGCGCATCCTGAACCAGCAGTACCAGGACCGCAAGCTGGAGCAGCTGGACGGGGTGAAGATCGACCTGGGCGACGAGTGGGTGCTGATCCTCCCCGACCCGGACGGGCCGTTCTTCCACATCATCGCCGAGGGCGCGAGCGACGAGCAGGCGCGCGTGCTGACCGAGAAGTACGCCGGGCTGGTGACGGGGCTGCAGTGACGGTCGGGGATGTCATCGCCCCTGGCCTGTGGGTGCTGTTCTGCGGAATCAACCCCGGCACGCTCTCGGGCGCGACGGGCCACCACTTCGCGCGGCCCGGCAACCGCTTCTGGCCGACGCTGCACCGCGCGGGGTTCACGCCGCGCCAGCTCAGGCCGGACGAGGAGCAGGAGCTGCTGGACTACGGCCTGGGGATCACCAACCTGGCGGCGCGCGTCACAGCTTCGGCGGCCGAGCTCACGCCCGGGGAGCTGCGCAGCGGGGCGCGGCAGCTGGTGGCGAAGCTGGAGACGTACCGCCCGGCGGTGCTGGCGGTGCTGGGCATCAGCGCCTTCCGCATCGCGTTCGGCCAGCCGCGCGCCGCGCTCGGGCGGCAGGAGGCGCGCATCGGCCCCGCGCTGGTGTGGCTGCTGCCCAACCCGAGCGGCCTGAACGCGCACTACACGCCGGCCGCGCTGGCGGAGGTGTACCGGGCCTTCCGGATGGAGGTGCTGGCGGAGGTGGGGCCGCCCGCGGCCCTTCGCGCGCCGGCGGAGTGACGCGGGGCGCGCTCTCCTGCGCTAGAGATCGTGCGACGGGAGGTCCTCCGGCGTGAAGGCGCCTGGCAGCAGCTCCTGGGGGGTGGTGATGCGCAGCGCGCCGGCGGTGTTCGCCAGCATGATCTTGCAGCGCGGGGCGAGCTCGGCGATCACCTGGCGGCAGATGCCGCACGGGCTGACCGGCCCGGGGCTGTCCGCCACCACGGCGAGCTCGACGATCTCGCGCTCCCCGGCGGCGTAGGCGCTGAACAGCGCCACGCGCTCGGCGCAGACGGTGGCCGGGTAGGCGGCGTTCTCGAGATTGCAGCCCACAAAGATCCTGCCCGAGGCGGTGCGCAGCGCGGCGCCCACGGGGAAGTTCGAGTAGGGCGCGTACGCCTGCTCGCGCGCCGCGACCGCCGCGTCCACGAGCGCGAGGATATCAGCCGGTGGTGCGCCCATTGGCGTCTCCTTTCGACGCGCTCATCTCCAGCTCATCGGTCGTGCTGTAGGAGATCTGCAGCCGGCGCGGCCGCAGCCCCTCCACCGACAGGACGCGGATCGACACGCCCGGGCTGAGCTGAACCTCATCGCCCTGCTCCGGCACGCGCCCGAGGTGCTCGAACACAATGCCGCCGATCCGGTCGGACTCCTCGGAGTGGAGCTTCAGGCCGGTGAGGTCGTTGATATCGTCGATCAGGACGCGGGCGTCCACGATCAGCTCGCCGTCGCCCACCACCTGCACCGGCGGCAGCTCGGCGTCGTACTCGTCCTGGATCTCGCCGACGATCTCCTCGAGCACGTCCTCGATCGTCACCAGGCCGGCGGTGCCGCCGTACTCATCGACGGCGATCGCCAGGTGGACCTTGCGCGCCTGCAGGTCCCTGAGCAGCGCGTCGACCTTCATGGTCTCGGGCACGAAGTAGGCGGCGCGCAGCAGCGCGTTCAGCCCCACATCGCGCCGGCCGCTGCGCATCCAGGGCAGCAGGTCCTTGGCGTACAGGATGCCCACGATCTGGTCGATGGTCTCGTGGTAGACCGGGATGCGCGAGTGGCCCTTGGCGATGATCGTGTCCAGCGCCTCCTCGAGCGTGGCCGTGTCCTGCAGGCAGACGATGTCCACGCGCGGGATCATCACCTCGCGCACCAGGGTGTCGCCGAAGGAGAAGATGCCCTCGATCATCTCGCGCTCGTCGGGCTCGATCAGCCCCTCCTCCTCGCCGACGTTGACGAGCATGCGCAGCTCCTCCTCGGTGACGAGCGGGGTGGAGGAGGCCGGGGCGCCGCTGCCGAGCCGCACGATCGGGCCGGCGATCGTGCCGATCAGCCAGGCGAGCGGCCAGATGATGCGCGTGCCGAAGGCCATGGGCCCGGCCAGCACCCGCGCCGCGGCGGCCGGGTTGCGCAGCGCCAGCGCCTTGGGCAGCCCTTCGCTGAAGACCATGATGACCACCAGCAGCAGCCCGAGCGCGGCTACCCGCCACGGCCAGGTGAATTCGCGCGTCAGGTACAGGGTGAAGGCCGTGGCGGCGATGATTGCAGCGACATTGAGGAGTAGGATTGCGACTTTGAAGCGGTAGGGGTCGTCCAGCAGGCGGCCGACGATTTCTGCGCGCCGGTGGTCCTCCTCCTGGAATCGACTCAACCGGTGGCGACTGATCGCCGTGAGGGCGGCGTCCACCGCGGATGTGAACGCCAGCAGCGCCAGGCAGACCACAAGCCCGGCAAGGACAAGGCTATGTTCAGGTTCCAAGGGTTCCTCTTTCTCCCCTCCGGGGGAGGTTTGCTTTGCTCTGGCTGATACGCGCTGGGGAGGGCCGCGCCCGTCAGGTGACCGTCCCGCGGGCGGAAGTGATGCTTCTGGGCTGGCCCTCAACCTCTCCGCGTATCTCCTGCTGGACGTGTAGGAGCGCGGCCTACGAGAACAGCGCGCTCAGCGATAGATCCTTATGGATGCGCATGATCGCCTCGGCGAACAGCGGCGCGACCGAGATCGCCCGCACGCGCGCCCGCTCGTAGCCGTCCGGCAGCGGGATCGTGTTGGTCACGATCGTCTCCACCAGCACTGAGTCGGCCATGATCTCCAGCGCGTCTCCGGCGAAGATGCCGTGTGTCGCGCAGGCGTACACCGCCGTCGCGCCGCGCTCGCGGAGCGCGCGGGCGGCCTCGGCCAGGGTGCCGCCGGTGGAGATCATGTCGTCCACGATCACCGCCGTCTTGCCCTCCACGTCGCCCACCATCTCGATCATCTCGGCGATGTCCGGCTGCGGGCGCTGCTTGGCGATGATCGCCAGCCCGGCGCCGATGCGCTCGCGGAACCCGTTGGCCCGCCCCACGCCCCCGGCGTCCGGCGAGACCACGACGGGGCGCGGCAGGTTCAGCTCGCGGATATACTCCGCGAGGAGCGGCCCGGCCTGCAGGTGGTCGACGGGGATGTCGAAGAACCCCTCGATCGCCGGCGCGTGCAGGTCCATCGTCAGCACCCGGTCCGCGCCCGCGGTGCGGATCAGGTTGGCGACCAGCTTGGCCGAGATCGGCTCGCGGCCGGTGGTCTTCTTCTCCTGCTTGGCGTAGCCGTAGTACGGGATCACGGCGGTGACGCGGGCGGCCGACGCGCGCCGCAGGGCGTCGATGATCAGCAGCAGCTCCATCAGGTGGTGGTTGACCGGCGTGCAGGTGGGCTGCACCACGAACACGTCCGAGCCGCGCACGTTCTCCTCGATCTTGACGCGCGTCTCGCCGTTCTTGAACGTGCCCACCAGCGCACGCCCGAGGTTGATGTTCAGCCCGCCGGCGATCTCCTGGGCGAGCGGGCGGTTGGCGTTGCCGCTGAAGATCTGAAGTCTGCCTTCCATCACTTTGTGGTGTGGGTGGTGAGCGTACGGAGCGCGCTCGCGACACACACTGATAAACGACGTATCACGAGCTCAGGAGCCTCGCACGTGGGCGAACGGCCCCACATCGGCGCCGGCGGGGATCTCCGCCGACTCGGCGACGCTGTGGCGCACCTGGGCGCCATCGCCGACGCGCGTGTCCACGAGCGTGGTGTGCGGCCCGATCAGGCAGCGCGCGCCGACGCTGGTCTTCCCTCTGAGGACCGTGCCCGGCTCGAGCCGCGTGTCGGGCCCCACTGTGACTCCCACGTCGATGTAGGTCGCCGCCGGGTCGACCACGGTCACTCCGCTGCGCATCAGCCCCTCGAGCAGCCGCCGCCGCAGCGCCGCCTCGGCCTCGGCTAGCTGGACGCGGTCGTTCACGCCGAGCCCCTCCACGGCATCGGCGACGAGCGCGACCGCCGCCCCCGGCCCGCGGTCGGCGACCGCCAGGGCGATGGCGCTGGTCAGGTAGTACTCGCCCTTGACCGGGCTGCGCTCGATGCGGTCGAGCGCCTCCCACAGCCAGGCGGCGTCGAAGACCATCAGCCCGCTGTTGACCTCGGTGATCGCGCGCTGCTCGGGGGTCGCGTCGCGCTCCTCCACCAGCGCCGTGACGCGCCCCTGGGCATCGCGGACCACCCGGCCGTACCCGGTGGGCGGGTGGGCGTGGAAGCTGAGCAGCGCCACCAGCGCGCCGCTCGCGCGCCGCAGCTCCAGCAGCCGACCGGCGGTCTCCGGCGTCAGCAGCGGCACGTCGCCCAGCAGCACCAGCACCTCGTCGGTGCGGCCGCGCAGCGCATCGCGCGCCTGCAGGACGGCGTGGGCGGTGCCGAGGCGCTCGGCCTGGACCACGTAGCGGTACGGCTGCCCGGCCGGGCTGGCCTCGCCACACACCGCGCGCACCTGCTCGATGGTATCGGCCGCGAGCACCACGGCGGTCTCGACGGCGTCGAGCGCATTGGCGACGGCGAGCACGTGGGCCAGCATGGGGCGGCCGCAGAGCGGGTGGAGCACCTTCGGCAGCGCCGAGCGCATACGCGTGCCCTCACCGGCGGCGAGGACGACTGTTCCGAGCGTCATCTAACAATGAAGCACAGTGAAGTACCACTTCACTGTGCCAGCTGCGCCCCATGGCCGTGGCAGGCCGGACTGCATCTCGGCGACACCTTCAGCTGAATGAGGCATTGCCTTCGCTACCACAAAAAGTGGCTGCCGGGCCAGGACTCGAACCTGGACAAACGGATCCAAAGTCCGTCGTGCTGCCATTACACAACCCGGCACCGATTGGACACCCTTAGTGCGTATTATAGCATGTGGACGAAGCCAGGCCAACGGGGGCGCGCGGCCACGCCGCGCAGTCGGCCTGTGGCGGCACGCCCGGCCGCGCTATAGCGCGATCAGCCCCTGGCGCGCCGCGCGGTTGACCGCGTCGGTGCGGCTCACGGCGCCGAGCTTGGCGAAGATCGACGAGAGGTGGAACTTGACGGTGTGCTCGCTGATCTGCAGCTGGCGGGCGATCAGCTTGTTGGAGAGCCCCTGGCTGACGAGGTCGAGCACCTCGCGCTCGCGGGCGGTGAGCTGCTCCGTCGCCTCCCCTGCCGGCTGCTCCAGCGCCGGCGGCCGGCTCAGCAGCCGCGCGGCCAGCGACGGCGCCAGGGCAACCAGGCCGCCGGCTGCAGCGCGCACCGCGGCGGCCAGCTCCTCTGGCCCCGCGTCGGGGGGCAGCAGCCCCCAGCCGGCGAGCGGCAGGCCGCGCAGCTGGGCGGCGGCGCGCGGCTCCTCCGCGAGCGCCACGATCGCCAGCCGGGCGTGCTCGGGCAGCACGCGCTCCGCGTCGGCGAGCTGATCGGCGTCGGCCAGCAGCAGCACGTCGGCGGGCGGCGCGCCGCGGAGCGCAGACAGGCTCGGGAGCTCGCCGGCCACCTGGAGGCCGTCGCCCTCGAGCAGCGCCCGCAGGCCGGCCCGCAGCGCGGGCGCCGCGGCGACAATAAGCACGCTGGTTACGCCTGGCTTCTCTTGAGCTACGTCCATCGCGTCATTCACAGAGCTTACGCGGTCAGGTCGCCCGCGTAAGCGCGGGGAGGCGTGGAGGGCCGCAGGCCCTTCCACGCTCGTTTCTTTTCCGCCGCTCTGCGGTGACTGTGTCGCCGCAGAGCGGCGGAGAGCAAGATTTCGGAAACCCCTCCAGCAGGTGCGGGGCCGCCGCGTCAAAGGAAGGTCGGGCCGCTAGCCGCGCGCGGCCTCGAGCGCCACATCGAGCGCCACAACCGCGCCGGCGCGCACGAGGTAGAGGCGGATGCGCCTGGCGTCCGCGCGGGCGGCGAGCGCGTCGCGCAGGGCGCCGGGGCTCTCCACCGCCTCGCCGGCCACGTCCAGGATCAGGTCGCCCACCAGCAGCCCGGCGCGCGCGGCCGCGCTGTCCGGCTCGACGCCGACCACCAGCAGCCCGGCGGTCCGGTCGGACCACGCCCCGGCGGCCGCGGCGGCCGGCAGCTCCACCTGCTGGACCTGCACGCCGAGCACGGCGCGCGGCCCCTGCGGGCGCTCGCGTATCTCGGCGGCCCAGGCGCTCGCGACGTGGCTCGGGATCGCCACCGCCAGGTCCCCGCCGAAGATCATCGCGTTGATGCCGACCACCTCGCCGCGGGCGTTGAGCAGCGGCCCGCCCGAGTTGCCCGGCGCGAGCCGCACGTCGGAGCGGATGTAGGGCGCCGTGCGCTCGCCGCCGCGCACCGGCACCTCGCCGACGGCGCTCACGATGCCGGCGGTGACGACCCACGGCTGGCCCCACGGGTGGCCGACGGCGAAGACGAGCTCGCCGACCCGCAGCTCGCGGGAGTCGGCCGCGGATGCTGCCGGGAGCCCCTCGGCCGGCACGCTGAGCAGCGCCAGGTCGAGCTCCGGGTTGCGCGCCACGAGCGCCGCCTCCATGCTCCGGCCGTCGGTCAGGCCGACGCTGATCCGGCCGCCGGCGTGGGCGACGACGTGGTCGTTGGTCAGGATGGCGCCGTCCGCGCGCCAGATCACGCCGGTGCCGTTGCCGCGGCCGCCGCTCTGGATCTGGACGACGCTCGGCCGCACGCGGTCCACCAGCGCGCTGATGAGCGGTGAGACGTCGCTGTGGGCGCCGGGCGGCGCGTAGATGAGTGTCATGAGTATACTCTCTCTTCCGCCGATCTGCGGCGGGATGCTATGGTCCTGTGCGCCCTCTGCTCGCGTGGGCCCGAGGGCGCCCTGGCCCCGCCGGCGCGCCCGCTGGTTGGAGTCGCGGGCGGGGCCTCGGCTGGCACGGCGCAGCGCTGAGCGGGAACGCGCCGCGGCCGCCGCCTGCGCCTCTTTCCGCAGGAGAAGAGCGGCGCTCGGGCGAGCAGGCGGCGCTACGTCCGCTGGCCGATGGTGAGCGTGAGCGTCGTGAGCTGGCCGCCGCGCAGCACCTCGACCGGCACCGCCCGGCCGACCCGCTCGCCGGTGAGCAGCGCCTGGAGCTCGCCGGTGTCGGTGACCGGCTGCCCGTCCAGCCCGACGAGGATGTCGCCGAGGAGCAGGCCGCCCTGCGCCGCCGGGCTGCCCGGCTCGACGCGCATGATCAGCAGGCCGCTCTCCTGGCTGCGGCCGGCGCGCTGCCCCTCTGGGATGGCGACCGGCTGGCTGCTGATGCCCAGGAAGCCGCGCTTGACGTGCCCCTGCTGGGCGAGCGTCTCGGCGGTGCTCCAGGCGGCCGGCGCGGGCACCGCGAGCGCCACGCCGCTTATCAGGCCGGTGGTCAGCACGCCGACCACCGCGCCGGACGAGTCGATCAGCGGGCCGCCTGAGAAGCCGGGGTAGGGGGTCGCGTCGGTCTGGATGACCTGCTCGACGACGCCGCCGCGCGGTGTGCGCAGCGGGCCACCGACGGCGCTCACGATCCCGAGGCTGGCCATCGGGCCGCTGGGCGAGGGCCGGCCGACCGCCAGGATGATCTGGCCGACGCGGGCGCCCTCGGACGCGCGCGTGGCCGGCTCCAGGTTCAGGTCGGCCACCTTGAGCAGCGCCAGGTCGCTGGCTGGGTCGCGCCCGGCGAACTGCGCCGCGAGCGTGCGGCCGTCGTCGGTCTGGATGGTCAGGTCCTCCTCGCGCTCGAGCACGTGGTCGGCGGTGAGGACCTGGCCGGGGGCGACGACGACGCCGCTGGCGGGGTGGCGCTGGCGGCCGTTGACGAGCACGATCGCCTTGCGGGCGCGGTCCACGGCGTCGGCGAGCTGGCTGGAGAGGGCGCCGAGCGGGTCGGCGGGGGGGATGGGGCTAGTCATCGGGTTGCTCCTTCTGTCCACGGAGGTCACGGAGGGTGTTCCGCGCCCCGGCGGCTTTGTGGGGGCAGTATATGCCTCGCGGGGGCGCGCCGCATCAGACGGACCGGCGGGGGCGCACCTGGAAAAACGGGCAGGTGGGCTTTGCTATAATGCGCCCTCGACGATCGCCTTCGTTCTCCATGCGGAAAGGAAGCTCGCGATGGCCTTCTTCGACATGCCGCTCGAGCAGCTGCGCAGCTACGCGCCGCCGCGCGAGGAGCCCGCCGACTTCGACGCCTTCTGGGAGGCGACGCTGCGCGAGGCCGCGGCCCGGCCGCTCGAGGCGCGCTTCGAGCCCTACGACGCCGGCCTGCGCACCGTCGAGACCTACGATGTGACCTTCGCCGGGTACGGCGGGCAGCCGATCAAGGGCTGGCTGCTGCTGCCGCGCCAGCGCCAGGGCCGCCTGCCGTGCGTGGTGGAGTTCATCGGCTACGGCGGCGGGCGCGGCTTCCCGACCGACTGGCTGCTGTGGAGCAGCGCCGGCTACGCCCACCTGGTGATGGATACCCGCGGCCAGGGCAGCGCCTGGTCGCCGGGCGCCACGCCCGACCCGGAGCCGGACGGCAGCAACCCGCACTTCCCCGGCTTCATGACCCGCGGCGTGCTGAACCCGGCCACCTACTACTACCGGCGCGTCTTCACCGACGGCGTGCGCGCCGTTGAGGCGGCCCGCAGCCACCCGGCGGTGGACCCGGAGCGCATCGCGGTGACCGGCGGCAGCCAGGGCGGCGGGATCAGCATCGCGGTGGCGGCGCTCGCCCCGCAGATCGCCGCGGCCATGCCGGACGTGCCGTTCCTGTGCCACTACCGCCGCGCGACTGAGATCACCGCCGCGCACCCCTACGAGGAGATCGCGCGCTTCTGCCAGATCCACCGCGATAAGGTGGACCAGGTGTTCCAGACCCTCAGCTACTTCGACGGCGTGAACATGGCGGTGCGGGCGCAGGCGCGGGCGCTGTTCTCGGTGGCGCTGATGGATGAGATCTGCCCGCCCTCGACGGTCTTCGCGGCCTACAACCACTGGGCCGGCCCGAAGGACATCCGGGTGTACCGCTACAACCACCACGAGGGCGGCGCCACCTACCAGACGCAGGAGAAGGTGCGCTTCCTGCGCAGCCTGTGGGGCTGATGCGGGCCAGGGGCCGGCGGCCCCACGTGCTATAATCGCCGCAGGAGGCCGCGCAGCCGCAGCGGCCTCCTGCGAACGCCCGTCGCTCGTCGGCAGCCGCCGGCTCCGGAGGTCGCTCTCGCGTTAGCTTCGCGAAACAGCGCCGGCCGCCGCTCGACCGCTTTCCCGGAGCCCCGCTCTGCCCGTCCAGCGTGTCGAACACCGGCCGGCGCGCCCGCCCGGAGCGTGGCCGCCGCTCCGGCGCCGGAGCAACGCCGGCATCCTTCAGCCTGATATGTTCCCTGTGCGCCGCACCCTCAACCTCGCGGAAGCCGCCGCCCGCCCGGCCGCGGCCGCCGACCACGGCCGGATCTCGCGGCTGCTCGCGAGCGCCCGGCACAGCTTCCTGGCGGTGCCCTCGGCGGAGCTGGGGCGCCTCATCGCCTCCGAGCCGGGGGCGCTGCTCGTCTCGGGCGACGCCGTGTGGGCCGCGGCGATCGCCGAGCGCACGGCCCCGACGGTCGCGTGGCTGCGCGCCCTGGCCCTCGCCGACGGGCTGCCGCAGCAGGAGGGGCTGGACGCGCTGCTCGCGGCCTACCACGGCCGCCTGCGCGAGGCCGGCGTCGGGCGCGCCTTCTACGCCGGCTACGCCAGCGACGTCTGGCTGCGCGTCGCCCTCGCCGCCCGCGGCTACGTCCGCCACACCGAGGTCGTGAGCTACGAGAAGGTGCGCATGGACATCCCGGCGCCCGGCAGCCGCGAGGTCCTCGTCCGCCGCGCCGCGCCGCCCGACCTGGCCGCGGTGCTCGCCGTGGACCACAGCGCGTTCGCCGAGCAGTGGCACAAGGACCAGCACGCCCTCGGCCCGGCGATCGGCAGCTCGCCGTGCTTCCTGGTCGCCGAGCGGCCGGGGGCTGGCCCGGGCGGCTCCGGCGTCGTGGGCTACGCCTTCGTCACCAGCCACTTCGAGGGACGCCTGGTGCACCTGGTGCGCATCGCGGTGCTGCCCGCCTTCCAAGGGCAGGGGGTGGGCGTGCGGCTGCTCGCCGAGGTCGTGGCCTACGCCAGGGGCGCCGGCGCCCACACGCTCACCCTCAACACGCAGGAGGACAACCTGGCGGCGCGCCGCCTGTACGAGTGGTTCGGCTTCCGGCAGGCCGGCGAGCGGCAGACGGTGATGGAGTTCGCGCTGTAGCGGCGGCGCCCTCTTCTTCAGACGCGCGCTCGGGCGCTGTGGCTGCGGCGCTGGCTAGGGGCTCAGGTGCCGGCGACCCCGGCGGGACGCGGCGCACGCGCCGGAGGGCATCAGGGCACGGCGGACGCCGCTGTGGTATACTGACCGCAGATGGCCGCCCGGCAAGCCCCGACCGCGAAGTCTGAGAGTTTAGAGGACCGATGGAAACAATCAAACAGGTCGTCGAGCGCGTCGCCGTGAACGTCGAGTCCGTGATCGTCGGCAAGCGCAAGGCGATCGACCTGGTGTTGATCGCCCTGCTCTGCAAAGGCCACGTGCTGCTCGAGGATGTGCCCGGCACCGGCAAGACCATGCTGGCGAAAGCGATCGCCCGCTCGCTCGGCTGCACCTTCAAGCGCATCCAGTTCACGCCGGACCTGCTGCCCTCCGACGTCACCGGCATCTCGATCTTCAACCAGCAGACCCGCCAGTTCGAGTTCCGGCCCGGCCCCGTGATGGCCCAGATCGTCCTGGGCGACGAGATCAACCGCGCCACCCCCAAGACCCAGAGCGCGCTGCTCGAGGCGATGGAGGAGCACCAGATCACGGTGGACGGCACCACCTACCCGCTGCCGCAGCCGTTCATCGTGCTCGCCACCCAGAACCCGATCGAGTACGAGGGCACCTTCCCGCTGCCCGAGGCCCAGCTCGACCGCTTCCTGCTGCGCGTCCACCTCGGCTACGCCGAGAAGTTCGACGAGATCGCCATCCTGCGCCGCCAGCGCCAGTCTCACCCGATCGACTCGGTCCAGCAGGTGATCACCGCCGAGCAGCTCCTCGAGCTGCAGGAGCGCATCAAGGAGATCTATATCGACGAGCTGATCGAGGACTACATCGTCTCGCTCGTCACCGCCACCCGCAACCACGAGGATGTCTACCTCGGCGCCAGCGCCCGTGGCTCGCTGGCGCTGTTCCGCGCCGCCCAGGCCCAGGCCGCGCTGGCCGGCCGCGACTACGTCATCCCGGACGATGTCAAGGCGCTCGCGGAGCCGGTGCTGGCCCACCGGCTGATCGTCAGCCCGGCGGCGCGCATTCGCAACGTCACCGCTTCGACGGTGATGCAGGATATACTGAGCGCTGTGCCCGTTCCGGGCGCCCGCGCGGGGCGCTTCGAGCGCGCGCCGGCCGCAGGTGTGTAGCAGCGCCTGTTGGGGCGCCTCTCCGTGCGGGCGGCCGCACGCCTGCGCTGTGGTGCGAGGAGGCGCTGCCTCCCGCGAACGGTTACTTCCACCGCTCTGCGGCGGTTGCCGCTGCAGGGCGGCGCGTGACGACTCATGTATATTCCACAATCGCCATATCTCCAGCTGCTCGAAGACCGGATCAAGATCGAGAACATCCCCTTCAGCGATCGCGGCTCGCGCCTGCTGGTCTACGCCTCCCGGGGCTCCCCACCCTGCCTGTACCTCAAGCTCGCCGAACGTCTCACCGCACTCACCCCCGGCCTCTCCGTCTACCGCAACCGCCCGCCCTTCATCCAGAACCTGTGCCTCGTCGACGCAGAGGGCCGCCCGCTCGACTTCACCTGGACCACCTACCCGCACGCAATCGTCTTCCAGACCGTCGTCGGCGAGTTCGTGCTCACCTTCCAGGACGAGCGCACCCTCAGCTTCGGCGTGCCGGCGTCCACCCCGTGCGGCATCAGCTTCAGGATCCTCCCCGAGCTGGCCCGGCCGGACAGCATCGGCGGCGAGTTCAAGTCCGTCCGCAACTGCGCCTACTCCACCAACGGCTCGGTCGTGCTCAACCGCGTCGATGACGTCGGCTCCGGCTACGACGTGACCGTGGTCGTCGAGGGCGACGCCGACACGGCGATTACCGTCCACGTCCAGGGCGGGCTGGACCTCAACCGCACCGTGCAGCCGTTCCGCCGCACCCTGGAGATCGCCGAGCAGCGCTGGCACACCTGGTTCAGCCGCGTCCCGGAGGTGGCCGAGCCGTACCGCAGCCAGTACTACTACGCCTGGTGGGTGATGGGCAACAACATCCTCTCGCCCTACGGCCTCTTCCGCCGCGAGAGCGTCGCGCCCTCCAAGGCCCACTACGTCGGCGCCTGGCAGTGGGACAACTACTTCCACGCGCTCGCCTTCCGCTACACCGACGCGGCCCTGGCGCACGACCAGATCCGCTTCATGATCGACCACCAGCTGCCGGACGGCATGATCCCGGACGCGGTCTACGACGAGGGCGCCATCACCCACCTCGAGGTGCCGGTGGCCGCGGCCGTCACCAAGCCGCCGATCATCGCCTGGGTGGCCATGCACGTCTACGACGTCACCAACGACGAGAGCCTGCTGCGCGAGATCTACGAGCCGGTGGTGCGCTGGAACTCCTGGTGGTTCGGCCTGAACGACGACGACTCGGACGGGATCGTGCAGTACAGCCACCCCTTCTCCTCCGGCCTGGACGACAGCCCGCTGTGGGACGCGGGCATGCCGGTCGAGGCGGTGGACCTCAACACCTACCTCTGCATCCAGATGGAGGCGCTCGGCAGGATGGCGCGCGTGCTCGGGCGCCCGCGCGAGGACGAGATGTGGCAGCGCAAGGCGCGCGCGCTCGCCGCCCGCATGAAGGACCACTTCTACGACCCCGAGGCCGGCCTGTTCTGGAGCCAGCTCGACCACAAGCCCATCCGCGTGCTGACGCCGTTCAGCCTCTACCCGCTCTGGACGGGCCAGATGCCGCCCGAGATCAACGAGCGGCTGGTGCAGCACCTGAAGGACCCGCGCCAGTTCTGGCGCGCGCACCCGATCCCGACCGTCGCGGCCTGCGACCCGCAGTACAACCCGCAGCAGATGTGGCGCGGCCCGGTGTGGATCAACATCAACTATATCTTCGTCGAGGCGCTCGCCCGCGCCGGCTACCGCGAGCTGGCCCGCGAGCTGGCCGAGCGCACGCTGCGCCTGGTGATGGGCCAGAACGACATCTACGAGTACTACAACGCCGACACTGGCGAGGCGCCCCCGAAGGCCGCCCCGATGTTCGGCTGGTCGGCCTCCTGCTTCATCGATCTCGCCATCCGCATGAGCCGGAACGAGATCTGAGCGCCGCTGGCACAGACTGTGCGACCTCCAGAGGGTGCCACAGGCCGCGCCCCTCACTCCCGCATGGGGCGCCGGGGTGCGGGGGCGTGCCACATGAGGTACAATGAGGGTGCCAAGCACAGGCGCCGAAAGAATAACAAGGAAGCGGTCAACCGCCTCGCCTTGCTTCTCGCCGCCGTCCACCAGATGGCTACGATGACGTAGGCCCCTCACTCACGACGTACGCGGTGGATTTGGTCCCGCGCCCAATGCGATGGGGCGCGGGGAGGCTTCGTCTCCCCCAACATCCCTCTGGCGAGGAGCCTGCGCACCAGGCTCGTTGGCGCGGCTTGTCGTTCCTGAAACCTACTGACGTGCATAGGAGCCGGTCGTGACACGAACGATTGCTATCCTCCACTACGCCGGCCCGCCCACCGTTGGCGGCGTCGAGGCAACCATGGCCGCCCACGCCCGCGTGATGGCCGAGGACGGCCACCACGTGCGCCTGGTCGTCGGCCGCGGCGGCCCGACGCCGGGCGCCGAGGTGCTCGTTGTGCCCGAGCTCGGCTCGCGCGGCCCAGAGATCGAGGAGGTGTCCGCCGAGCTCGCGGCGGGGCACGCCGGCCCGGCCTTCGAGGCCCTCACGGCCCGCATCACCGAGCTGCTTGCGCCGGCCCTCGCTGGCTGCGATGTCGTCCTGGTGCACAACGTCCTGACGCTGCACAAGAACCTGGCGCTCACCGCCGCCCTGCACCGCCTGCACAGCGCCGGCCTCGCGCCGCACATCGTCGCCTGGTGCCACGACTTCGCCTGGCTGGACCCGCTCTACACCCCCGAGCTGCACGAAGGCTACCCCTGGAAGCTGCTGCGCACCCCCTGGCCCGGCGCGCGCTACGTCGTGGTCTCCGAGGACCGCCGCTCCATGCTGGCCGGCCTGCTGGGCCTGCCGCCCGAGCAGATCGTCGTCGTCACGCCCGGCGTGGACCTCGCCGCGTTCCTCAAGCTCGAGCCCGACACGCTCGCGCTGGCCCGCCGGCTCGACCTGCTGGAGGCCGACCCGCTGCTGCTGCTGCCGGCGCGCGTCACCCGCCGCAAGAACATCGAGCTGGCGATCGCCATCACCGGCGCGCTGCGCGCGCAGCGCCAGGCCGAAGGATGCGCCTCGCCGCGGCTGGTCGTCACCGGCCCGCCCGGCCCGCACAACCCGGCCAACGCCGCCTACCTCGAGCAGCTCAAGGAGCTGCGGCGCGCCACCGGGGACGAGCGCTCGGTCGTCTTCCTCTACGAGGCCTACACCGACGCCGAGGGCCAGCCGCGCCCGGTCTCGGACGCGATGCTCGCCGACCTGTTCAAGCTCGCGGATGGGCTGCTCTTCCCGAGCCGCTACGAGGGCTTCGGCATCCCGATCCTCGAGGCCGCCCTCGCAGGCATCCCGATCTTCTGCAGCGATATCCCGCCCTTTCGCGATACCGCCGGCGACGCCGCGCTGCGCTTCGACCTCGAGGCGCCGCCCGAGCAGATCGCCGCGCGTATCGCCGCGGCCCTCCAGGAGGACCGCCGCGCGGCGCTGCGCCGCCAGGTGCGGACCCAGTACACCTGGGAAGCAATCTACCGCCGCGATATTGTCCCGCTGCTCCAAGAGGAGCGCTCTCCCGCCGTCTGAATGACGAAGGGCTGTGGGTGGTCGACGACGCCGTCACCAGTGGGCCATGCACGTCCGTCGTCTGTCGCCTGAAAGGAGAGGTGAAGTATGACCGAACCACAGTACAGCCGGGAGTCCCAAGAGAGGCCCGCCGCCCCCGGCGAATACATCGTCCTGCTGCCCGTCATCGATATCGACGAGGCCATACGGCTCGCGCCGATCGCCGCGGCGATCGCCCGCTATAACAACGGCAGCGTGCTGGTCGTCAGCGTCGTCGTCGTCCCCGAGGACCAGTCGCTCAGCGACGGGGTGTTGGACGCGCGGCGGGTGCGCGCCGAGCTCGACGCCGTCCCCGCCTTCAATATCAGCGACCCGGTCTCGGTGCGCCCGACGGTCGTCGTGGCCCACTCGCTGGGCGAGGGCATCCGCACCGCCGCGGAGGAGCAGGGGGCCGACCTCGTGGTGCTCGGCTGGCAGGAGGACTCGTCCTCCTCCGAGCGCCTGTTCGGCCCGCCGATCGACGAGCTGCTGCGCACCCCGCCCTGCGATGTCGTCGTCATCCGGCTGCACGGCGAGGAGCGCTGGCAGCGCCTGCTCCTGCCGGTCCGCGGCGGGCCGCACACCCCGCTCGCCTGCAACATCGCGTTCGCCCTCGCCGACTACGCCGACGCCAGCGTGACCGTGCTGTACGCCTCCGACCCGCGCCAGCCGGACGACCTGGTCGCCCGCGAGAGCCTCCAGTCGCTGCGCTCGATGCCGCGCATCAGCCGCTGGCTCGAGCGCGCCATCCCCGCCCGCCAGGCGATCCTCGCCGAGGCGCCCGACCACCAGGCGATCGTGCTCGGCGTCACGGGGCGGCGCGGCGACCCGGAGGCGCCGATCGGCCCGCTGGCCGACCAGATCATGCGCAGCGCCCAGAGCACGGTGGTGCTCGTGCGCCACCGCATGGCCCAGGCCGAAGAGAACGCCCAGCAGCTCTGGCAGCAGCAGCGCGACCTCTCGGCCACGGTGGACCGCTGGTTCGCCGAGAACACCTTCAGCAGCGCCGAGTTCGAGGACATCCAGCGCCTGCTGGCGCTCAAGCGACAGCAGGGGGTGACGATCAGCCTGGCCCTCCCGGCGCTCAACGAGGAGGAGACGATCGGCGAGATCATCGCGTCGGTGAAGAGCGCGCTGGTGGAGGAGGTGCCGCTGCTGGACGAGGTGGTGCTGATCGACAGCGGCTCGGTCGACCGGACGCGCGAGATCGCCCGCGAGCACGGCATCCCGGTCTACATCCACCAGCACATCCTGCCGCAGTACGGCGCCTTCGTCGGCAAGGGCGAGGCGCTGTGGAAGAGCCTCTACGTCCTGAAGGGGGATATCGTCGCCTGGGTGGACACCGACATCAAGAACTTCCACCCGCGCTTCGTCTACGGCATCCTGGGGCCGCTGCTGCGCGAGCCGCGCCTGATGTACTGTAAAGGGTTCTACCGCCGCCCGATCCAGGTGGGCGAGTCGATCGCCGCGACCGGCGGCGGGCGGGTCACCGAGCTGACCGCGCGGCCGCTGCTGAACCTGTTCTACCCCGAGCTCTCCGGTATCGTCCAGCCGCTCTCGGGCGAGTACGCTGCCCGGCGCGCCGCGGTGGAGTGGGCGCCGTTCTTCACCGGCTACGGCGTGGAGACCGGCCTGCTGATCGATATTCTCGAGCAGCACGGGCTGAACGCCATCGCTCAGGTGGACCTGCAGCAGCGCATTCACCGCAACCAGGAGCTCCTCCCGCTCTCGCGGATGGCCTTCGCGATCATCCAGGTGGTGATGCAGCGCCTCGAGCAGCGCCAGCGCGTGCAGCTGCTCGAGCCGGTCAACCAGAGCATGAAGCTCATCCAGTACGCGGACAACGAGGGCTTCCGCCTCGAGGTGCGCGAGATCCGCGACCACGAGCGCCCGCCGATGGCCAGCATCCCCGAGTACCGCCGGCTGCGCGGGCTGCCCCCGATGCGCAAGCAGTAGGCGCCTGTCCCGTTCGGCTGCCGGCGGCGCGGCTGCCGTGTTCCGCGGCGCATACGCGAAGCCCGGGCTGAGAGGAGCTGTGTCGCTCCCCAGCCCGGGCTCGCTGTTCGCAGAAGTTTCGCGGTGAGGTTCGTGGCGCCAGGCGCCCCTTGGCAGCGGCCAGCGGCCTGGCATCTACCCCCCGGCGACGACCTCGCTGGGCACATCGCCGCCCGACGCCTGGCGGCGCACATCCGATCCGAGCAGCCCGCTGCGCCCCATCCGCCAGATCACCGGGCCCAGCCGGGCGCCGAAGCGCTCGATGAACTGCTGGCGGCTGCGGCTTGCCTGGTAGCGCTCGCGCACGAGCTCGGCGAACGACTCCAGGGGCGGCTCGCCGACGGTCCGCTCGGCGACCGGCGGGAGCGGCAGCACATAGAACTGCACATCGTCGAGGCCAAACGTCGCCGCCATGTCGACGAGCGCAGGCATCGAGCTGAAGCGCGGCTCCAGGCTGATCCGCCCGCGCACGAACATCCCCAGATCGTGCGCCATGCTCACCGCCTCAACCAGCGCTGCCCGCGCCTCCTTCACGTCGAGCACCGCCATGGCATCGAACGCGAAGCAGAGCCCCTCGCAGCCCTGGCTGCGCAGCGCCTCGAGCAGCTCCCGATCCAGCCGCTCGAAGTCCACGCTCGCCTCCCACCTGATCCCGAGCCGTGCCTCACGCAGCCGGCCGAGCAGCGCCCGCAGCCAGGCCCGGTCGTGTGTCAGCGGCGCCCCGGCGAGCAGGAAGTGCAAGATGCCGTGCTCGTGGGCGACGCTGCGGATCTCGGAGACGAGCAGCGCCGGGTTGCGCATCTGATAGGTGCCGCCCACGCGCCGCCCGATCAGCAGCGGCGTCCGCAGGTCGCCAGTGCTGGTGTGCATCGGGTAGTGCTCGAGCGGCAGCAGGTGCCGGGCTGGGAATGGCAGCGCGTCGAGGTCATCATCGAGCGCTAGCAGCACGTCGATAATAACGTTTTGTTCATCCTTAGAGGGCGACCGGCAGTGGTCGGCGGGCCGCAGCGCGCTGGCGACCTCGTGGCCGCTGGCCCACTCGCGCATGCTGAGGCAGAGGTGGAGCACCGCGGCGCCGCAGGAGGCCAGCCGGGGCTCGACGGCCAGCCGCGCCTCCGCGCTTTCGGAGACGAGCAGCGCGACGTGTGGTCGAAAGGTCTGCAGCGATGCCAGCCGGTCACCGTTTGGGGTCGTGCCACGTACCGCCAGGTCGTAGATGCGAACGATGTGGCGCTGTTGCTCGAGCAGGGCGGCGACATACGCCAGAGGGAGCGGCGGCGCTGCTGCAGTCTCTTGCGGATGAGGTAACGCGACGAGCGCGATCTTCACGAGTCAACCCTTCCAGGCACGTGCCAACCTGGTGACCTACCGTAACGATCAGTCTACCAGCGTGCGCTAATCCGGGTATGAACCCATGTGCCCTTCAGCTAACAATTCCTTCATCTCGCGCGGCCGATGGGGAAGTGGGAGGGCGTTGCCTCCCGGAAAACCGTGCCCTCCGCCGCTCTGGGGATAGAGCAGATGCGGAGGGCAGCTGGCCCCGCACAGCCGCGCGGGCGTGAGCCCGCTGCGCGACGAGTCAGGAGCCGACGGTGCGCTCGCGGCTCGACTGCGGGAGCGCGACGGTGAAGCAGGTGCCGACGCCCTCCTCGCTCTCGACCCACATCCGCCCGCCGTGCCCTTCCACGATCTGCTGGCAGATGGCGAGCCCAAGCCCGAGGTGCTGGTCCGGGCCGTTGGTGTGCTTCGCGACGCGGTAGAAGCGGTTGAAGATCTTGCCCAGCTCGGCCGCCGGGATACCGACGCCCGTATCGCGCACGCGCAGCCAGATCTCGTCGTCGTGCGTCTCCGCGCTGACGGTGATCGTGCCGCCGGGCGGCGTGGCCTTGATCGCATTCTCGACCAGGTTGGTCAGCACCTGCCCGATCCGGGCGCTATCGCACCAGCACTCTGGGAGCTGCTCCGCCACCTGGTTGACCAGCGTCAGCCCGCGCTCCTCGGCCTGCAGCGTGAGGCGGTTCAGCGTGCCGGTGATCAGCAGCGACAGGTCGCTCCACTGCGGGTTGAGCGAGAGGCGCCCGGCCTTGAGGCGGTTGAACTCCAGCAGCTCGGCGATCCGCCCCTTGAGCTGCTCGATCTGCCCGTCCGCCATCTGCAGGAAGTCCTGCTGGAGCGCCGTCAGGGCGCCAGCGCGCCCCTGCAGCACGACCTTGACGAAGCCGTTGAGCGAGTGGAGCGGGTTGCGCAGCTCGTGCGAGACCATGGAGATGAACTCGACGCGCGCCCGCTCCTCAGCCTTCTGGCTGCTGATATCGTGCAGGACGATCGCGACCAGCGGGTCGGAGCTGACATCGTGGTGCACGGCCGACGCAAATGCCTGATAGTAGCGCTCGTCGTCCTCGTCTTCGCCCGGCGTATCGAGCTTCAGCTCGGCGACGGCGGAGGAGTTGCTGCTCTCGGCCTGCACGCCGGCGGCCAGCTCCACGAGCCGCTCGCGCACCGTCTGCCCCGCAACGGTCTCCTTGAGCAGCTGCTCGCCGAGCGGATTGGCCAGCACAACCTGGCCGGCGCCGTCGACCACCACCAGGCCGTCGTTGATATCGCGCATCACCGCCTCGAGCAGCCGCTGCTGGCTGTGCAGGCGGCTGTGCAGCTCGGCGTTGCCGATCGCGATGCCGGCCTGGGAGGCGAAGGCGGCCAGGTGGCGCGCATCGCTGCTCGAGAAGGCGGCGAAGGTGGCGCTGACCACGGTGAGCGCCCCGCGCGGCGGCCCGTCGCCGACGAAGAGCGGCACGCTGAGCACCGAGCGCACGCCGGCATCCGCGATCTCCGCGATCTCCGCGTCCAGCGCGGCGTCGGCGGCGATCACCGGGACCTGCTGCTGCATCACGCGGCGGGTGAGCGGCTCCGCCCACGGGCAGTGTCCGGAGCCGTCGGCGCTGTAGGTGTGGTGCTTCATGACGCCGTCCAGCTCGAGCGACAGCGCCATGGCGTGAATCCGCTCGGCCCCGAAGGTGTGGACGGTGCTGTCCACGATCTGGGTCAGCACCTCATCCAGACTGAGCGTGCTGGTGATGACGCGCAGGCCTTCCTCGAGGGCGTGGCGCTCGCGCATGCGCGCCCGCAGTTCGTTGGTGATGCGCTCCAGCTCCTCGACCCGCGCCTCGCGGTTCTGCTGCTCGATGCGCAGCTTCTGGTTCAGCGCCGCGTTCCGGCGCTGCATCGATGCGCTCGTCCAGATCGCCACAGCGCCGAACCCCAGGCTGCCCAGCAGCAGGCCCCACTCCCTGAGCAGCTCGGTGCCGTCGAGCGCCGGTGTGCCGACGTACCGCGAGAACAGGTAGACCGGGCCGAGCAGGAACGGCGTGACCGTTCCGACCGGCGTCTGCCCGTAGCCGGCGAGCACGCGCAGGGCGATCAGAAGATACAGCGGGAAGATCCCGTCGCCGATCGCGGTGGCCTGGGCCAGCAGCGCCAGCGCGAACAGCACATCGGCCACGATTGCGGCCCAGCCGATCGTCACGCGCGAGAAGGCCGCGCGCAGCTGGCCGCGGCGCTCGGCCACCAGCAGCGCCAGCTGCACGCCGCTATAGGCGATGAGGGCGAACCATACTGGCGTGGGCAGGCCGGAGACGGCGAGCCACCACGCCAACCCGAGGCCGGGCACAGGAGCGAGCGCGCGGGACAGCTCCATGCGATGGTCCGCGAGCCAGGGTCGAGCGCGGGACAGAAAGGCATCTCCAGCAATCATGGCTTTTCTTAATCCGCTCGAACGGCGGGTTCGGTTATGGGGCGACGCCTGTTCGGAGCGCACCGTCATACCGGGGCTAGACCTCGAACTTGTAGCCGAGGTTGCGGACAGTGATCACGTGCTTCGGGTGCTCCGGATCCTCTTCGACCTTGGTGCGGAGGCGCCGAATGTAGACAGCGACGAGATTGCTCTCGCCCTCGTAGTCGTACCCCCAGACCTTGTTGAGGATCTGGCTGGTGTTGAGCACGCGGCCGGAGTTCTTCATCAGGTAGTACAGCAGGCGGAACTCGAGCGGCGTCAGCTCGACGGTGCGCCCGTTGGCGAAGAGCACCTTGTGCTCCACCGGATCCAGGGTGATGTCGCCGTGGCTCAGCCGCACCGACGGGTTGAGCATGTCGGCGTTGCGCCGGCGCAGCACCGCCTCGACGCGCGCCAACAGCTCGGAGGGCTCGAAGGGTTTGATCAGATAATCATCCCCGCCGATCTGGAGCCCCATGACGCGATCCTGCAGCTGTGAGCGGGCCGAGAGGAAGATGATCGGCACGTCGGATGTGCGGCGGATCTGGCGGCAGATGTCGAAGCCGCTCGCCTTTGGCATCATCACATCGAGCAGCACCAGATCTGGGTGGTGTTGCTCGATCGACTGCAGGATGCTCGGCCCATCGTACGCCTTGACAACTTGGTAGCCGGCCTCTTCGAGCAGATAGGAGGTGAGCTTCACGCTTGGCAGATCGTCGTCAGCAACAAGAATATGCATCTCTGGGCTCCTCGGCACTACATGAATACAGGTCGAGGTTATGTGTGCTCCTAAAGTATGAACAGCGAATGTGATCGAAAAGTTACGCGACCGCAATACATTTCAGACTCTTCATTTTCATGACAGGGTTATGCTGTGGTCTCTCCGTATCCCTTGGAGGGGTGCGGGGAGGATTGCACCCCCGCATCTCCCTCTTCCCGCTGCTCTGCGGCGACTGTGTCGCCGCAGAGCAGCGGAAAAAAAGAGTCTGTGGAGGACCTGCGGCCCTCCACACCTCCCCGCAGGGGAGGTCAGTGGCGGGCTGCTCAGATAGCTTTCCGCCAGGAGGTTGAAGGGTGCGGCGCCCTCCACGTTCTTTTCCGCCGCCTGCGCGAGCCGGAGGGCGAGGTGTCCTCCGCGATCCTTCGGGAGTTACGGAGCGGGGCCGTACGAAGCCCGCGTTCCGCAGCACCGCCGTGCGAAGTTGGACATGCCGGTATGCTACAATACCGGATATGGCAGAACGACGCACAAGCTCCGTCCAGTCCCCGCACGAACTGGACTTCATCAGCCACAGCGCCGCCCAGACGATGCGGGTCGGGCAGCGCCTCGGCGAGCTCCTGCAGCCCGGCGATGTCGTGCTCCTGCTCGGCGAGTTCGGCGCCGGGAAGACTCACTTCGTCAAAGGGGTCGCGCAGGGGTTGGGCTCGACCGACCTGGTCAACAGCCCGAGCTTCGTGCTGATCAACGAGTACCGCGCCGGCCCGCGCTTCGGGCACATGCCGATCTATCACGTCGACCTGTACCGCATCGAGCGGCCGGGCGAGCTGGCGGGCATCGGGCTGGACGAAGTGCTGGGCGGCGACGGGGTGTGCCTGATCGAGTGGGCCGAGCGCGCCGAGGGGTGGCTGCCGCACGACCGGCTGGCGGTCACGATCCAGCACCTGAGCGACACCAAGCGCGTGCTGCGGTTCGCGCCGCACGGGCGGCGCTACGAGGAGCTCGTCTCCGCCTTCAAGAAGATGGCCTTCGCCTGACTATGCTGCTAGCGATAGATACCTCCACCGCCCACACCGGCCTGGCCTGCTACGACGCGCGCGGCCTCGTGGCGGAGTGCGTCTGGCACTCGGGGCGCGACCACACCGCCCAGCTCCTGCCGCAGCTCACGATGCTGCTGCGCCACACCGGGCGGAGCCGGGAGGAGATCTCGGCGGTGGCCGTGGCCCTGGGGCCGGGGAGCTGGAGCGGCCTGCGGGTCGGGCTGAGCACCGCCAAGGGATTCGCCCTGGCGCGCGACCTGCCGATCCTGGGGATTGGAACGCTGGATGTCCTGGCCTACCAGCAGGCGCGGCCGGGCATGCCGGTCTACCCGCTCATCCGGCTCGGCCGCGAGCGCTACGCCGTCGCGGCGTACGGGGTCGGCGACGCCGAGCGCCGGGCGGCGAAGCCGCGCAACACCACGCTGCTCGAGCTCTGCGCCGAGATCGGCGGCCAGGCGCTGTTCTGCGGCGACATCGACGGCGACGTCCAGGAGGTGCTGCGCGGCCAGCTTGGCGACCGCGCCCGCTTCCCGACGCCGGCCGCCAACCAGCGCCGCCCCGGCTTCCTGGCCGAGCTGGCGTGGCGCCGGCTCCAGGCCGGGGACGTCGACGACGTCGCGACGCTCGAGCCGATCTACCTCGGACAGCCGGTGAAGACCGTGGCCTGACTCACAAGGACTTGCCTCGATGACACTGCGCGCGCTGAGGATCTCACTCGCCACCGGCAGCTCGCAGCTCGAAGCGCTGCCGCGGGACGTCTCAAACAACTACCTCGGCGGACGCGGCGCAGCCGCCTGGCTGCTCGCGACGAGCCTCGACCCAGACACCGGCCCGCTCTCGCCCGACAACCTGCTGATCTTCAGCGCGGGGCCGCTCGCCGGGGTCTCCCCGATCGCCTCCGGCGGCTTCGTGGTGACCACGCGCTCGCCGCTCACCCGCTCGATCGCTCACTCGTGGGGGCTCGGCGGCTGGGGCGCGGCGCTGCGGCGGGCCGGGTATGATCTGCTGGCGGTCACCGGCCAGAGCCCGGAGTGGTGTGTCATTCAGATCGACGGCGAGCAGGTGCGGCTCCTTCCGGCGCAGCATCTGCTCGGCCTGGACACGGTGGCGACGGCGCAGGCCATCCGCGGGCAGCTGGGCGACGACTTCCTGACGGTGTGCGTCGGGCCGGCCGGCGAGGCGGGCGTGGCCTACGCGAGCATCGTCGGCGAGGGCGCGTACCCGGCTGAGCCGGCGGGCACCGGGGCCGTGATGGCCGCCAAGCGCATCAAGGCGATCGCCGTGCGCGGCACCGCGTCCCTCGCGCCGGCCGACCGGACGCGGGCGGAGGCGGTGGCGGCGAGCATCCGGCGGCGGATCGCCGGGAGCGAGGTGGCGGCGGGCGTGCGCCAGGCCGGCAGCCTGTACTTCCTCAGCCACGCCGATCGGCTCGGCGCGCTGACGAGCCGCAACGGGCAGGACAGCCAGGCGCCGCAGATCCAGCAGCTGGCGCGCATCGCGCTCGCGCAGCAGGGGAAGCGCGCGCCGCGCGGCTGCGAGGGCTGCCCGCTGCCCTGCCACAGCGCCTTCGTGCGCAAAAACGGCGAGCCGATCGCCTACCCGGAGCTCGAGGCGCTGGCGGGCTTCGGCGCCCGCTGCGGCATCAGCAGCCCGGACGCGGTGATCGTCGCCAACGACCTGTGTCTGCGCCTGGGGCTGGACGTGGTCGAGACGAGCGCGGCGCTGGCGTTCATGATGGAGTGCCAGCAGGAGGGGCTGAGCACCGCCGGCACGCTCAGCTGGGGCGACAGCGACGCGCTGGTGGGGGCGATCCGGCGCCTGGGGCAGCGGCACGAGAAGCGCGATGTGCTCTCGCTGGGCGTGGGCGAGATGCAGGAGGTCTTCTGGAACAGCTCGACCTTCGCGCCGCAGGCGAAGGGGCTGGCGATGCCGGCGCTGGACCCGCGCGCGCTGCACGGGGTGGCGCTGGCGCTTGCGACGGCGCCGATCGGCGGGGACTACCGCTACTCCATGTTCTACGAGGAGCTGCTGCCGGAGCCGCCGGCATGGCTCTCGAACGACCCGGCGCAGCCGAACGCTGTGCGCAGCAGGGCGGCGCGCCTGATCTGGCACGAGCGCTTCGCCGCCGCGCTCGACGCCGCGGGCCTGTGCCGGGACCTGGCGCTGCTCGCGTTCCAGGTGTCGCCGGGCGATCTCGCCGAGCTGCTCGCCGCCGTGCTCGGCCGGCAGATGAGCGGCGTCGAGCTGGCGAGGCTCGGCGAGCGCATCGTGACGCTCGAGCGTCACCTGGCCACGCGCTTTGGCGCCGCGCCCGACGGGCTGCCGCAGCGCTGGAGCGGCGCCCCGCTTGACGAGCTGCTGCCCGACTACTACCGCCGCCACGGCTGGTCCGAGACGGGCGTCCCTTCCCCCGCGCGCCTGGCGGAGCTCGGCATCACCGGCCTGCCGGACTAGGGTGCACCACCCCCTCGCGCGCCGTCGTATCTGGAAGCTTAGACACTACCTTTGGAAGGCGTGCAGGTGCCAGCGAGACTGGCGCGCCTGCACGCCTCGTCCTTCCCTGCCCGTCGGGCGGGCGGAAGCCGGGGGCATCTACCTATGATGCAGACCTACGCGGATGATATCTTCGCGCCGCTCGACCATGCGGAGGGCGGGCAGCCTCGCCTCAGACCTGGCTCTCCCAGACGCGCAGGCCGGTGCGGCTGAGGTAGATCGGGATCAGCCGGTAGAGCGGGCTGGCCTCGCGGATGGCGCGCGCTAGCCGCCGGCGCTGGCTGGCATCCGGCCCGCACAGCAGCGTGATCGAGCCGCCTTCGCCCCCGGCGCCATTGACCTTCCAGCCCAGCGCGCCGTGCTCCTGCGCCAGCCCGATCACCGTCTCGGCGTCCGCGCTCACCAGCGAGGGGTGGAGCTCGCGCTGGGCGGCGGTGTTCTGCACCATGGCCCGCCCGAGCGCGGCAAAGTCCCCGGCGTAGAGGGCGTCGCGCGAGAGCTCCGCCGTGCGGCGGAGGGCCTCGAGGCGCGGCGAGCCGGCCCCCTCGCGCTCCAGGCCGGCGATCACCGTCTCGTGCACCGCCGACGAGCTATGGGCCTTGCCGAGGAAGACCAGGAGCAGGCGCGCCTCGAGCTCCCACCAGAGGGTGTTCGGCACCTGGATCTGCGAGACGACCGCGTGGGGGTAGGCGACCATGTCGATGAAGTTGATGCCGCCGAAGGCCGAGCAGAGCTGGTCCTGGATGCCGCTCTGCAGCCCGAGCCGCTCGGTCTCGACGCGGTGGGCGGCGTAGGCCACCTCGTGCGGGGCCATGCGGCCGGGGGTAAGCGCGTCGAGCGCGCCGATCAGCGCCACCGTGACTGCGGCGGAGGTGCCGGTGGAGGCGCCGGCGGGCACCTCGGAGTAGATCGCGATCTCGATCGCGATGTCGTCCGGGATGGGCACCTCGGCGATCGCCGCCTCGAGCAGCGGGTGGCGCGCCGGAGCCGGCTGCGTGGCCTCCGGCAGCGCGTAGCGGTCGCCGTAGTTCTCGGCGTGCAGCGTGATCTGGGCTGGCCGGGAGGCGCGCGGGAAGACCGCCACCTGCACCTCGACGTACGGGTAGACGCCGATGTTGAAGATCTTGCCGTGGCCGGCGAACCATGTGTCGGTCCAGCCGCCGTTGTCGCAGATGCGGATCGGGGCGACGCCGTTGATGATGCGCAGCGGGCGCTCGGGGCTGAGGTCGGGCATGGCGTGTGTCAGTCCTCGAACATCGAGCCGGTGAGGAAGAGGATCCCGGTCCAGAGCGCGCGGGCGTGGCGGTAGAACCACATCGCGAAGAGCGTCGAGACGACCACCAGCACGCCGATCAGCGGCCAGACCGGCACGTCGGAGCGCCAGGCGAGCGACGCGCCGGCGACGGCCAGCGCCGAGGTGGCGACCGAGTTGATCGCGATGCCGCCGGTGACCTCGCCGGCGTCGCGCTCGAAGATCACGCCGCACACCGGGCAGCGGACGTTCATCGTGAACCAGGAGCGGAACATGCGGCCGCGCTCGCACGCCGGGCAGCGCAGGCGGATGGTATGCAGCAGGACGCGGATGATGCGCCCCATAGCCGTGCCTTTCAAGGGCCGTAGCGCCGTGGGGAAAAAGAAAAGAGAACCGAGAACGGGCGCGGAGGCGCGGCCGAAGCGCCGTCTCAGCTGCCGATTCTCAGTCCTCGGGACGTGGTGGGCGATACTAGACTCGAACTAGTGACCTCCACGATGTCAACGTGGCGCTCTAACCAACTGAGCTAATCGCCCGAACGCGCCCATGAGTCTACCATTCAATCTGGAGATTGTCAAACGTTACGACGGGGCTGACGCGGTTGTGCTGCCCGCCCTCCACGGACGCTCTTTTCGCCGCAGAGCAGTGGAAAGCAGGAGAATCGGGGGAGGCCTGGCCTCCCCCGATCTCACCACCGCGCCGCATCGCGCGATGTCGTGCCGGTCTGCGGCGCGGTCAGGCGGCCTCGCCGCCGCACCTCCCTAGCGCATGACGATCGGGAGCATCAGGCGGGTGGTGCAGCCTGCCTGCACGTTCACCTGCAGCTCGCCGATGCCTCGGTTGCCGTACGAGTCGGTGACCTCCACGCGCACGGTGTAGGTTCCGCAGACCTCATACGTGTGGCTGGCCTGGGGGGAGCTGGTCGGCGCCGTGAACGCCGAGCCGTCACCGAAGTCCCAGCGGTAGCTCACGCCGGTCGCGTCGGAGATCTCCGACGTCATGTCGGCCTCGAACGCGACCAACTTGCTGTTCGTGGCTGTCAGCGTCTGGGTGATGCTGACCACCGGCTCGTCCTTCGCCCAGTTGAAGAACGTCCGCAGCAGCTCGGCGCGGCTCGTCGCGCCTGCGACGTTGTTGACGCCCTCGAGGCCGAAGCTGGTGTAGATCGAGCGCCCGAGATTGTTGATGCCCGGATGCTCCAGCGAGGGCTGATCGCGGCTCGCCACCGCTACGATGCCGCGCTCCAGGTTGTTCGGCCCAGGGTAGCGCAGCAGGCTGACATAGGGCTCCCGCTCCTCGGGCCTGTTCGGATCAGTGCCATCGGTGCTCGGTTTGATCTCGTCGATGTAGAGCTGGTTGTCCGCGCCGTCTGCCGCCGAGGCGCTCAGGTCGAGCACGAGGTTGCGGAACGCCGCTGGAGCTTCCTCCGACGAGATAACCGGCAGCGTCGGCGGGTCCTCGTTGGTCACGCTATCCTGCAGCCAGGTTGCCCCGAGAGATACGTTGTAGAAGAAATTGCCCGCGTCGGGGCCGGCCGCGTCCAACGCCCAAAACAGATCCTGCCCCATCGCGAGGAGGAAGCCGCCGCTGTTGACGTACTCCGTCAGGCGGTCCATGTCCTGCACGCTCAGCACCGGTATGTAGTTATCGCCGGTGAAGTAGATGACCGCGTCGTAGGCTAGGAGCGTGGTCACGTCCGGCACGGTGAACTCGTTCCCCGCCTGCGCGTCGACGTCCCAGACATCGAAGCTGTAGCCCAGCAGGGTCAGCGTGCTGGTGTAGTAGTCGAGGTAGTCGGTCGTGGGCGGCAGCCCGAACACCGGGTCGAGCGCGCTCAGGTCGTTGTCGAGGATCAGCACGTCGGCGAGCTTCTGCGCGTGCGTCACGCGCGCCCAAGCCGGCATGTGCGCGTCGTAGGTCGCGCCGTCGAGGATGATGTAGCCCTGGTTGTCGCCCAGGCCCTGGCTGGTCGTCGAGTCGAATGTGACCGTGATCGTGGCCTGCTGGCCCGGCTCGAGCGTCACCGAGGCCGGCGTCACGCTGAATCCGGGCAGCGGTGTGGTCTGGGTAAACCCGTTGCCGGTGAACAGCGTCGTGATGGTGTAGGTCTCGGGCTGTGATGCGACGCTGGTCAGGGTGACCTGGATCGACTTGCTCGTGCCGTTGGGGACGAGGCCGTAGCTCAGGCTGGGCGGGTCGAGGATCACGCCTGGATCGGCCGCGCGGGTCAGGTCGAGGCGTCCGGCGCCGATGTCGAGCGGCTGGGCCGGAATAGTCCGCGCCTGGTCGAGGTAGATGTCGGTGTACTTCGCGGTGGACATAAGCGCCGACTTGATGTAGGCGTTCGACCAGTCGGGGTGGATCTGACGCAGCAGCGCTGCGGCGCCCGCCACGTGCGGCGCGGCCATCGAGGTGCCGGAGGCCTGGCCGAAGCCGAGGTGGCGCGCCTCGCCCTCGGTGCCGGGGGCGTAGCCCTGCGAGAGGATGTTCACACCGGGCGCCACGATGTCCGGCTTCAGGACGTTGCCGACGCCGGGGCCGCGGCTGCTGAAGCCGGCTACCACGTCGGGCACGTTGCCGGCCTGGAACGCGACGGTGCTGACCGTCAGGGCCGACGCGTTGCCGTGGGTGGCGTACCAGGCGTTCATATCGAGGCCCATGCTGCGCGGCACGAAGATCGACGAGATCGTCACCTGGTCGGCGCCCGTGCCGGCGGCCATGTCCTGCACCGCTTCGCCGCCGGCTGCGCTGTTGTAGATCACCACGAATGTGGCGCCAGCCTGCTGGGCGTTCAGCACCTTGAGGCTGAAGTCGCATGTGCCGCGCGAGATCACCGCAGCCCGGCCTTGGAACGCGTTCGCCGGCCACGGGTTGCAGCCGAGCTCGTTGGCCGGGTCGACCGAGACCGCGGTGCGGAATGGGTGGCTTACCTCCGCCCCGGGCTCAAGTTGCTCGCCGAACTCGGCGATGCCGAATGGCCGGTCGAGCAGGGTGGGGGAGGTCGGCGTGGTCGGCGCGCTCACGGAGGCGCGGTTGGAGGCCAGGGTGCCGCTGGTGGATGTCGCGCCGACGATGATGTAGTCGTCCGACGGGTGATCGGTAGTGCCGCCGCCGGGGCCGCTGTTCCCCGCCGCCATCGAGACGAACACGCCTGCGGCGTGCGCGTTCAGCAGCGCCTGGTCGAGCGGGTCGAACTCGCCGCCGAGCGAGTACGGGCCGGAGCCCCAGGAGTTGTTGACCACATCGGCGCCGTCGGCCACGATGTCCTCGAGCGCCGCGATGCCCTCGGTGGTGTAGAACGACTCGTCGCCGGTGACGCTGTAGTAGAAGACCCTATAGCTCATCACCCAGGCATGCGGCGCGACGCCGCTGAGCGGCGGCAGCTCCAGGCCGGAGACGACAGCGTCGGAGATGACGTTCCCGGCGGCGATGCCGGCGGTGTGGACGCCGTGCGAGGTGCCCTGCACGCCGGGCCAGGGGTTCTCATCGCCGGGGGCGGGCGGGTCCCAGGAGCGGAAGTAGGCCCGCGAGGCGATGATCTTGCCGTTGTTGTTGGACGTCAGGCCCAGGCCGCCGGGCGGGAAGTCGGGCGGGTACTCGTAGCCGGCGCCGCTGAACATCGGTGCGTCCTTGTGCACGCCGCCGTCCATCGAGGCGATCTTGATCCCCGCGCCGGCGTTGCCGCGGCCGCCGATGGAGGGAGCCTCCCACAGGGCCGGGGCGTTGATCAGATCCGTGCTGGTGTACAGCGCCGTCTCGTGGGCGAAGTCGAGGTAGACGTTCTTGACGTTCGGCAGGCGGAGCAGCGCCCGGCGCGCCTGGTCGCGGTCGACGCTTCCGGGGTCTACGCTCATGCCGTTGAAGACGATCTGGTAGGTTGCGGCCTCGGTGAGACCGCGCTCGTTCTTGAACGTGCTGACCGACGCGCTCGGCAGCGCGCTGCGCATGGCCTGTACGAAGGCGGTCTGCTCGCTGCGCAGGGCGGCGATGTAGCTGAGTGCGGCGGGCGACTGGACGTTCAGGCGGCCGTTCGCGTCGATGGACGCCTTGGTCTGGCGCGCCCAAACGGTGAGCGGCGCCGAGTTCAGCTCGACGATCAGGCGATGTGAAGTGCGCGGGCCCTGCGAGCGGCTGTCGCTACGAGGGTTGAGCGACCCACGCGCTTGCTGGAAGGGACTCTCGAGCGATGGCTTGGCAGTGCCCTGCGTGGGAGGCAGGGCCGTCTGAGCAGTAGCGGGGGAGACGAACGACACGCTGGCGACCAACAGGAGCACCAGCATGCGCGCTATGATGCGGAAGTTGCTACTGGACATGACCCTCACTTCATGTTGTGGGCCGCCTGCTGCAGGCGGTATGAGCGAACCCCGGTGTGATCCTGTGTCCTTGCTGGAAGAATCGAGCGTTCGATAGCGCCCCTTTCTTCTGCACGGCGAGCCAAGCCCAGCGGATGGTACCGCCACGGCGAGCGTTGTGAGAATGGAAGGAGATGGTTGCACACGACGCTGTGAGACTCGCCCTCTGCTAAGGAGGAAGAGCAGCGGGCATCAGCCACTCCGTTGGGTTGGTGAGGGAGATACCGCCTTATTCTACTATGGTGTGTCAAGAATGAGGAATGAGGGTGGACGCGGTCGTGTGCCGGGGCGTCAGGGGCGCTCTGGCTTCTCGCGGGCGATGGCGAGCCCGCCGGCGCGGGCGATCTCCTTCCGGCAGCGCTCGATCTCGTCGGCGATATCGCCCTGCCCGGTCTCGCGCAGGCTCTGCACGAGCTCCGCGAGCGCCTTGGCGTCCCACGTGCGCGCCACCCCCGGCGCGCGGATGTGCAGCGTCCCGTAGCCGGGCACGACCGCCCGGTTGCCGTAGCGCGTCGCGACGATCGCGCTGATGCGGGCGCGGATGGCGGCCTGCTCGGCGGTCAGCCGCTCGATCTCGGCCTCGACCTCGCTGAGGTCCGAGAGCGCGGCGAGGAGCTCTGGGTCTGCGGGTGTCACGGGGGTCTCCTGTTCTCGATAGCACATGTATTCTACTCTCTATTGTACCTCATTGGCGGGAGGTATGCGCGGCGCGCCGGCGGCGCTCGGTCCTGCGGCGGATTGACGGCCGCCGGGTTGTGTGCTACCCTTGCGCTATCAGAAGGAGAGGGCCGCCATGCGTTGGAGCGCCGCAACAACCTGCTGGAGATCGAGCCGCGGCGGCACGCTGCGCGCAGGACATAGGATCACTGTGCCCTGCGGCGGTCGCTTTCTGTAAAGAATTTTTCAACAGAGTGAGCCCGAGAGCCGTGGGCCAGTGCGGAGGCCCACGGCTTTTTGTTTGACAACACGCGCGAGGCTGCCGCCTGCCCATGTTCCCCTCGGGCGCGAGAGGAGCCTCATATGCGCAAAGACCTGCACGAGATCAACCGGCTGGCCTGGAACGAGGCCACGCGCGCGCACAACAGCCACAAGGCGGACCAAGCGCGCTTCCTGCGCGAGGGCGGCAGCACGCTGTTCCCCGAGGAGCTCGAGCTGCTCGGCGACGTGCGCGGGCGCTCGCTGCTGCACCTGCAGTGCAACGCCGGCCAGGACACGCTGAGCCTGGCGGCGCGCGGGGCGCGCGTCACCGGCGTGGACATCAGCGACGAGGCGATCGCCTTCGCGCGGCAGCTCTCGGCCGAGAGCGGCATCCCCGGCACGTTCCACCGCGCCGATGTGTACGACTGGCTCGAGGAGGCCGCGGCGCACGGCGAGCGCTTCGACCTGGTCTTCTCTTCCTACGGCGCGATCGTCTGGCTCTCCGACCTGCGGACTTGGGCGGACGGGATCGCGCGGGTGCTGGCGCCCGGCGGCCGCTTCGTCCTGGTGGAGTTCCACCCGTTCCTGGCGATGCTCGACGAGCAGGGGCGGCAGATCGTGGGCGACTACGGCGGCGGGCAGCACCTGGCGTTCGAGAGCGGCATCGGCGACTACGTGGCCTGGGCGGGGGAGGCGCTGGCGCCCTCCGGCTACGTCGAGGGCGTGCGCGACTTCGTCAACCCGCACCCCGGCCACGAGTTCAACTGGGGCCTCGGCGAGGTCGTGACCGCGCTGCTGGACGCCGGGCTGCGGCTCGAGGCGCTGCGCGAGTACCCCTTCTCGAACGGCTTCCCGGCCTTCGACGGCACCGTACACATCGGCGGCGGGCGCTTCGCTCCGGCCGAGGGCCGGCCGCGCATGCCGCTGATGTTCGGGCTGAGCGCCCGCAGGGAAGGGTGAGCCGCGGCCGCTTCCGCACCGCCCCGCGCGAGCGACTGCATCGCTGGAGCGGGATGCTCGAAAACCAGACCGAACTTCAATGATCCGAGGCAGAAAGCTATGATCATCGCAGATATCAACGGCCTCGTCCGCAGCTTCGGCGGCCGGACGATCTTCGCCGGGCTGAGCTGGACGATCCAGGACGGCGAGAAGATCGGGCTCGTCGGCCCGAACGGCGTCGGGAAGTCGACGCTGCTGCGCACGCTGGCCGGGCTGGAGCAGCCGGACGGCGGCGCGGTGACGCTACGGCGGGGGGTGCGGGTGGCCTACCTTCCGCAGGAGTACGCCGGCGCGCCGGGCCGCACGGTGATGGCCGAGCTGCTGGCCGCGCGCGAGGACCTGGCCGCGATCGAGGCGCGCGTCAGCGAGCTGGAGGAGCGCATGGGCGACCCGGCGGTCGCCGGCGACATGGCGGCGCTGGAGCGCGTGCTGACCGAGCACGAGCGCCTGGTCGCGCAGCTGGAGGCGCTCGGCGCCGCCACGGTCCGCGGGCGGGCCGAGGATCTGCTGCGCAGGCTGGGGCTGGACGAGGAGCAGTGGGAGCAGCCGATGGGCGTGCTGAGCGGCGGCCAGCGCAAGATGGTCGGCCTGGCGCGCTGCCTGCTGGCCGAGCCGGACCTGCTGCTGCTCGACGAGCCGGACAACCACCTGGACATGGAGCGCAAGACCCTGCTGGAGCAGGTGATCCGCGAGTTCGACGGCGCGGTGGTGATCATCTCGCACGACCGCTACCTGCTCGACGAGACGGTGAGCCTGATCGTCGAGCTGGAGCCGCTGGGGACGGCGGCGAACACGCGGGGCGCGCGGCTGCTGCGCTGGGAGGGCAACTACTCGTCCTACGTGACGCAGAAGCAGCTGGCGCTGCTCAGGCAGCAGGCGGACTACGTGGCGCAGCAGAAGGAGATCGCCCGGCTCGAGGCGGCGGTGGCGCGCTTCAAGCTCTGGGCGAGCATCGTGGTCAACGAGCGCCACATTCGGCAGGCGCGCACCAAGCAGCGCCAGATCGACCGGATGGAGAAGGTGGAGCGGCCGGTGCTGGAGCGGCGCAAGATGGCGCTCCAGTTCCGCCCGCAGCTGCGCGGCGGGGCGAAGGCGATCGAGCTGCGCCGGGTCAGCAAGGCGTTCGGCGACAACATCGTGCTGCTGGAGGCCGAGGCGACGATCATGAACGGCGAGCGGATCGGGATCGTCGGGCCGAACGGCGCCGGCAAGTCGGTGCTGCTGCGGCTGATCCTCGGCCAGCTGAGCGCCGACGAGGGCGAGATCTGGATCGGGCCGAGCATCCAGCTGGGCTACTACGCCCAGCAGCACGAGACGCTGGACATGGCGCAGACGCCGATCGAGGCGCTCAGGGCGGTGCGCCCGATGTACGAGGGCGAGGCGGTGGCGAAGCTCGGCCGCTTCCTCATCCCGTACGCCGCCTGCTCGCAGCCGATCGCCAGGCTGAGCGGCGGCGAGAAGAGCCGGGTGCAGCTGGCGCGGCTCATGCTCACCGGCGCGAACTGCCTGCTGCTCGACGAGCCGACGAACAACCTGGACATCCCCTCGGCCGAGGTGCTGGAGCAGGCGCTGGAGGAGTTCGCCGGCACGGTGGTGGTCGTCTCGCACGACCGCTACTTCCTGGACCGCGTCGCGGACCGCATCTTCGAGGTGCGCGACGGCGAGCTGCGGGTGTACGAGGGGGGCTACAGCTACTACGCGGAGCAGCGGGCGAAGTCGCGGGCGGCGCGCAGGGCGGGGTGATTGCAGCTGGGAGGTCTGGGAGAAGCTTCGTTCTTCCAGACCTCCCCTTTCTCCGGGTGCCCGCGCCCTCAGGATCTGGCCGGCGAGAGGCCGATGTAGTCGGCGGTGACGATCAGGCGGCGCTCGTTGGTCTGGCGCGCCGCGTCCCACGGGCCGCTGCAGGTGATCAGCGTGGCCGTGGCGGTGTCCGTCGGCACCAGCGGCGAGACGTCGTCCGGCGTGGTCTCGTAGCTCTCGCGCACGCGGTAGCGGTGCTCGCCGTCCTCGGTGATGATGCTGAACTCATCGCCGGCCTGGAGCTCGTGGAGGCGCATGAACGTCCCGTAGGGGCCGCCGAGGTGCCCGAACAGGACGATGTTGCCGGGCCGGCCCGGGAAGGCGCTGCCCATGAGCCAGCCGACGCCCTTGAACTGCGGGAGGTGCTCGTTGTGGCTGAGGACCACCGGCCAGTCCGCGCCGATGCGCTCGATGCGCACCCGCAGCGGCGGCATGGCCGTCTGCGGCGCCGGCGTGGGCGCGGCTTCGGGCTGCTGCTCCTCCGGCCCGGCCGCGCTCGCGGCTTCGGGCTGCTGCTCCTC
>ERZ777003.692-NODE-692-length-62841-cov-57.096709_pt1 | contig 62841 bp, 57 predicted proteins | sample MGYA00374956_ERZ777003 | MGnify/ENA primary metagenome ERZ777003 (study PRJEB29302, sample SAMN06268252) | bioreactor metagenome | isolation source: Joint BioEnergy Institute, California, USA | place: USA:Joint BioEnergy Institute, California, USA | collected...
CGCCGTACATCATCCCGAACAGGCCACCGGTGGCGATCAGCGTGATGAAGACGTTGAGGTCGCGCAGCGCGGACAGGGCAACGAATCGAGGGGATATCCGACCGTCGGTCGAAGCCGTGGCAGACCACAAGGCGATGTCCACGGCGATCCAGGCGACCCCACCGGCGACGAAAGCGATCAACTCGTCCCAGCCCGACGCCCCCACCGAGCCGCCGACGAGGGTGAGCATCCCGCTGAACACAGCGATGAAACCGCAGTACCCCATGAACTGGCGGGCGGCATACAAGAGAGCCCTTCGTATCGAACCCTTGCGGACGAACTCGGCTATCGACAGCAAGACCGCACCGAGGAAGAAGACTGCGACCGTGGCGACCGGGTCGAAGCGCTCATCCATGAGCACGAACGGCAATGCCGCCCCGACCGAGGTCGCCAGGGTCAGTCGATTCCGACTCGAAACCGCTGGAACGACTACAGATCCGGCGGCGATCGCGACAGCAGCGAGCGCCGCCCGAACCAGCGAAGCGTCGGACTGGACGACGACCGATGCGCTGGTCACAGTGGCCAACAGCACGACGCCGGCGACCACGGTGCGCCACACGATCCGGCTAGCCAAGGCGGGCTCCTTGTCTCGCCTCCGCTTCGTTGCGCGCCGGACTCGTCGCTCCGTACACCTCACCCGTCCTTTCGAGGGCCTTCTCCAAGGCGTCGATCACATCCGGATAGAAGCGCCCCGTCGTATCGGCGCGCAGTTCCTCGAATGCTTCCTGTTGGCTCATCGCCATCCGGTAACGACGGGTCGACGTGAGAGCATCGAACGCGTCGGCGGTGGCGATGATCGAAGCCTCCAGCGACCAGTTCGAGGGATCGAACGAATCCAGGTCGAGATAGTGGACACCGGCGATGGAGACCATCGGGCGTAGGAAGTCGACCTCGGCGAGGATCGACTCGACCTTACGAGCCGCCTGACGCATCTGGTCGAACTCCTCTGCGGCCAGCTGAGGCTTCGAGAGGAGCTCGCCCGGGATCGCCAGCTTGCCGAGGTCGTGGATGAGACATGCCCACCGCAGCCGTTCGAGTTGGGTGCCGGTGAAGCGCAACTCCTCGCCGATCAACTGGGCGAAGTAGGCGACCCGTTCGGTATGGCCGCGTGTATAGAGGTCCCGGGCTTCGAGGGCTTTGACGAATCCACGAAGCGCCGCCTGATGAGCTCCCCGCAACTGGGAATAAGACGACAGCGACAGATGCGCGATGAAATAGACGACTAGCAGTAGCGCCGCAACGGCAGCCTGCTCGACGACGTAGAGCGCAGCTCCCAAGAGGCCGCCCAGCAATCCCATCGTCACCTGGGACCCCATCAACAACGGCATACCGGACCACGGCATCACGTTCCGCTTCCCGTAGACGGACCGGACCGCGATGCGGACCATCATCGTGTTGATGAGTGAGTAGAGACCCGAGCCGAGACTTCCGGCGAGCGCCACGAGCGGCAGTCTCGACGATGCAATCGCGCCAGCGTCGCTGAGAAGTGCGTCCAGGATGAGGCCACTGATACCGGCGGTGATGACCATCTGCCCGAAATTCGCGGTGGGCTGGAACCACCGCCGTTGCCGGAAGTCCTCGATGACGAAGGGGCCGAGGGCCGCCATGAGCACCATCGCTGTGAACGCCGAGGCGTCTGGGTGGAGAGCGAAGTAGGTGCCCGCGGTCGTTGCCACCATGACCCCGGAACTCTGGAACAAGCGATCGTTCACCTCGACGGCGCTGAACTCCAGAGCGACAAAGGTGACCGCGAAGGGAACCCAGATCTCCCACACCGGTGGGTCGCCCCAAACGATCGCGGTCACGACGAGCGCGAGCCCGAGGGAGGCGTAGATGAGGGCGATGCGTAACTGTCGTCGGGTGAGTGGTTTCATAAAGGGCAATCGGCGGGGGACCCGGCTAGGCAATCAACCGATCTTGAAAGTCGCAGACCCCGCAGCAATCAGGGCTGCGAGGCTGCTGGCCGCGGCAAGGATCCGAACGAGCTTGCCCTTCATGTTCTTCGACCACCTACTGGATTGTGTTCATCGAGCGCTCCTGCTCGATGGCACTTTCCGCTCCGCTTGGGGTAGTTGGGTCGATCTAGGCCAATCGCTTCGCCGGGGTACCCCGCATGCTCCCGGATCCTCTCCGGGAACCCTCAGTTGTCAACATGTCAGCCCCTGACTTCGCCCGCTTCCCAATAAACCTCGCAGTACGGCTCCGCTGCCGTACGACGTGGGCGTTGCCGCCTTGGCGGCGCTCAGAATGTAGCCGTCGGGGACCTGGTGCTCAATAGGTGATCGGAAGAATGTGTGCCGATATTGAGGGATTAGCGATCCGAATTCGGGCGTGTACCCTCCCCGGCGATGGATCTCGAAGCACTCGAGAGCAAGCTCGCTCGTCTCGATGGCGTCGAAGCGGTGCGCGTCGTCGGCACTGATTCGCGCCTCGAGGAAATCCACGTACTGGCTCGGACCAACAAGCCCGCCAAGCAAGTGGTCCGCGACGTCCAGTCGCTGGCCGCGGCCGCGTTCGGGATCGACGTCGACCGCAGGATCGTCTCGGTGGTCCAACTCGCCGACAACGACCTCTCCGGGGGCGACCGCCCCGTGATCGTCGACGTGGTCGAGACCACCGACGGGTCGAGGTCGTCGGTGCGGGTGACGCTGCAGTGGCACGACGAGATGCTCACCGGCGAGACGACGGGCGCTGCCTCCCGGGTGACCCGAAACCGTCTCGTCGCCGAAGCCGTCCTGGCTGCGCTCGGCCAGGCGCTGCACGCCGACGCCTCGTTCGCGGTGGCCTCCGTGGACGTGCCCACGCTCGGCTCGCGGCGCGTGGCCGTCGCTCAGATCGTCCTCGTCACCAACCAGCAGGAGCGGCTGATGGTCGGCTCCGCCCTAGTCGACGACGACGAGTCCCGGGCGGTGGTCCGGGCCGTACTCGACGCACTCAACCGCGTCGTGCCCGGGCTCCGCCGCTGAGCGATGACCCGGCCGCTGATTCCCCTCCGCCCCACCGAAGTCTCCGGGTTCGGCGGCGTCGCCGTGACTCCGCATCACCTGGCGACGCAAGCAGCGATGGCCACGTTGGCACGGGGCGGCAACGCCGTCGACGCCGCGATCGCCGCCAATGCCGTACAAGGAGTGGTCGCCCCCGAGACGTGCGGGATCGGAGGAGACCTGTTCGCACTGATCGTCGCGCCCGAAACCGGCGGCGCTCCAAAGACTCTGAACGCGTCGGGTCGGGCGGGAAGCGGAGCGGCCCGCCTGGCAGAGGAATTGCGTTCTGCCGGAATCGCAGAGATTCCCCAGCGGCACCCGGCTGCAGTGACCGTGCCGGGCTGTGTCGACGGCTGGCTGGAGCTGAGCCGGACGATGGGGCGGCTCCAGTTGGGAGAAGCGCTGGAGCCGGCGATCCGCCTCGCCCGCGAGGGTTTCCCTGCCAGCCGTGAGCTGGCCGCCTCGTTCGCTGCCCGCCACGACGAGTTGATGACCGAGCCGTCGGCGGCCCCCCTCTATCCGCACGGCCGGCCACCCCTCGAAGGAGAGCGCATCCGCCGCCCCGAGCTGGCGGCGACACTGGAGGCGATCGCCGAGGACGGCCGGGTCGCCTTCTACGGAGGCCGAGTCGGCGAGGCACTAGTCGATGCGGTCGACGGGAACATCACCCTCGACGACCTCGCCCGCGTCCAGGCCGAATGGGTCGAGCCCCTCGGGCTCGGCCTCTTCGGCTGCAAGGGCTGGACCGTTCCCCCCAACTCCCAGGGCTACATCGGCCTGCTCGCCCTCGGCATCATGCAGCGCATCGGCCTGGCGCCGCCCGACGACCCCGAGGGGTGGCATCTGGCGATCGAGGCGTACCGATTGGCTGCCTCGGACCGCGACGACCTCCTCGCCGACCCGGAGGCGATGACGACGGGACCCGAGGCGTTGGTGTCGGAGGATCGGATCGAACAATTGGCGGACGCCTACTCGCCCGACCGGCCAGCCGACGTGGGCACCAGCCGCCGGGCATCCGGCGGCACCGCGTTCATGTGCGTCACCGACCCCGACGGAATGGGCGTGTCCTTGATCCAATCGAACTTCCACGGAATCGGTTCGGGCATCTCGGTAGACGGAGCGGGCTTCTTCCTCCACGACCGTGGCCGGGGCTTCACCCTCGAACGCGGCCACCCGAACGAGCTCGCCCCCGGAAAGCGGCCGCTCCACACGCTGTCTCCGACGATCTGGACCACAGAGAGCGGAGGTCTGGCGGCGATCATCGGAACCCGGGGCGGGTTCATGCAGCCGCAGCTGATCGCCCAGCTGGCGAGCCGGGTCATGGGCCACGACGCCGCCCCGGCGGTGGCGATGGCCGCCCCCAGATGGATGGTGCCGCTGCCGCGCCTGGGGGCAGGATCGAGGGTCGACCTGGAACCGGGCGTCACCGAAGAGATCGTGGCGGGCCTGGAACGGCGGGGACACGCGGTGGAACGCCTCGACGTCCCCCAAGCCGGGTGGGGCCCGATGTCGGTCATCCGGATCGGTGCCGATGGCCTGCGGAGAGCGGCGGCAGATCCACGCGTGGATACGGCGTCGGCGGCGGTCGGCTGATGGCCACGTTGTTCGTCGTCCGCCATGGCGAGGCGGAGGGGAACAGCTCCCATAGGTTCATCGGCCACTCCCAGATGCACCTCACCGAGACGGGCCGCCGCCAGGCGCAGGCGCTCGCCGACCGGCTCGGGGAGCTTCCGATCGAGCGCATCGTCGCCTCCGACCTGGTGCGATGCGTCGAGACCGTGGAGCCGCTGGCCCGCCGCCTCGGCCTGGAGATAGAGACCGACCCGAGACTGCGCGAAGTCTCGAACGGCGAGTGGACCGGTCTCCTCCCGGAGGAGATAGCCGAGAGATGGCCGCAGTTGTGGAAGGCGTACACCGCGGGGGAAGACGTGCGACGGCCCGGCGGCGAGAGGTGGCGGGACGTCGCCGAGCGGGTGCTCGCCGCGGTGACGGAGCTACTCGATGGCCCGGGGCCCGTCGTGGTATCGACCCACTCGGGGCCGACGGTGATCCTGGCGATGTGGGCTGCGGGCGTCCGCCACGAAGGAAACATCTTCCGCGGCCCCTTCGGGGCGCCCCACAACGCCTCCATCACAGTGATCGAAGCCGGACCGCGGTTGGTCTCCTACAACGACGTGGGTCACGTGGCGTCGGTGCCCGACCAGCGCCTTCCGTTCAGCCCGGTGAAGAACCCTTGATGTCGGCTATCACCTGAGCGAGGGCGTCTTCGTCGAGGCCGGCGACGCCTCCCAGGTTGTAGAAGCCCACCCGCTGGACCCGGCCCTCGTAGCGTTCCCGGATCGCCGCCCCGAGGCGTTCAACCGGGGCCACCACCCCGATCTCGGCGACCACGTCGTCGGTGATCACCTCGGCCATCTCCGCCCACCGTCCCCGCTTGCTCATCGCGGTCAGCTCGGGGCCGAAGTCCCAGCCGGACGCCTCGAGCACCGGGCGATACGAAGGCGTGGAGGCGTAGAAGGCGATCTGCTGTTTGACCGCCGCCATCGACTGCTCCATCTCGGAGTCGTCGATCCCCGTCACGACGAACACCGTCGACATGCGGACGACGTCGTCGAGGCTGCGCCCGGCGGACTCGGCGCCTTCGGCCATGGCGGGCAACACCACCTGGTCCAGGTAGGCGACGGTGTGGAACGGATGGACATGGAACCCGTCGCACAGCTCACCGGCGAGACGGGACAGGTATGGGCCCACTCCGGCGATCGCCACGGGTATGTTCGGGTGCTCGATGGGCCCCGGGTCGAAAAACGGTGTCATCAGCGTGAACCGGTAGAACTCCCCTTCGTAGGAGAGCGGTGTCTGGTTCTGCCACGCCTCCCAGATGGCGCGCAAGGCGAGGATGTAATCCCGCAGCCTCGGGCCGGGGCTGAACCACTCGGTCGAGAAGCGTCGGGTGATGTGGGCCTTGACCTGCGTGCCCAGCCCGAGGATGAAACGGCCACTCGACGCCCGAGCGAGGTCCCAGGACGTCATGGCGGTCACCATCGGCGAGCGCGGAAACGCCACCGCGATGGACGTCCCGAGGTCGAGCGTCTCGGAGGCGTCGGCGGCGACCAGGAGCGGAAAGAACGGGTCGTGGCTGGTCTCGGCGGTGAAGAACCCGTCGAATCCCAGACGCTCGGCGCGGACGGCCGCCTCCCGGGCCGCCAGCGGATCCCCCGGCGGGTAGTAGTAGTCGACCCTCATCGGGCCACACCTTAACCCGGCGCCCGGGCGGTTAGCCTGGAACACGTGAGACGGTTTGCTCGGATCCTCGGCGTACTAGGCGGCATCGGCGCGGTGTTGTGGGCGATGCGCAACCGGCTCGTGTCGGTGGCGCTGCCCCGCGAGCCCCAGCTCCCGACCTTCAAGGTCCCGGACGGCCCGATCGAGCCCGACTCGTCCGCGGCGGCCGACGAGGACGAGTCGGACCCACCCCAGGCGACGGAACCCCAGCCGGATGCGCCGAGCCTCACCGACATCAGCGGCATCGGGCCCGTCTACGCCACGCGTCTGGCATCGGCCGGCATCCACACCATCGAACAGTTGGCCGAAGCCCGGGCAGAGGAAGTGGCGGCGGCAGCCGACGTCCCCCGGACCCGAGCCGAGAGGTGGATAGAAGCGGCCCGAAACGCCCGTACCGGCTGAGTCAGGCGTCGGGCCGGTGGCCGTAGACGCTCACGTCGCGCATCTCGAAAACGGATGCCGAGCGGTGCTGGGTCCACCGGGAGATGAGCACGTAGGCGCCACCGGCGACCACTGCCGCGATCAAGCGCCACGGCAACTCGACGTCGATGCCGACGACGTCCACCGCTCGAATCCAATACGTCGGGCCGATCGGGTCCAATAGCTGGCCGACGACGACGGCCGCCGTCCAACAGAGGAACCCGGCGAGATTCACCGCTTTCTCCGTCCGCCCGTAGATGTCGGCCTCCGGGTAGTAGGCGTCCCTGACGAGATGGAAGTCGAGGCTGGCGATCAGTATCGCCGGGAACACGACGGCCGAGGCGAGGAAAGCCATATCTGTCGGCACGGCAGGCGCCGCCACCGCCGCCCCGGCGACGACGATCACCGCGACCAGGCCCACGACGGCGGTGTCGCCGGCTTTGACGATCCCCACCGACTCGGATCCGGCGGCGACGAACGCCGCGAAGGCTTGGTCGACCTCGGCTATCACCACCCAGGCGATGGCGATCGCGGCCGCGCCGCCCGCCGGGCCCACGGGCAGCAACTCCCCGAGGTTCCCGTAGAGCAGGGCGAGCACCCCGCCGGCCGCGAACATGAGTGTGGCGGGAACGGCATAGGAGACGCTGAAGGTCGCCATCGCCTCTTCGTCGTGACGGAGGCGACGGGCGACCGACTCGATGTAGGGAACGAAGATCACCGACGCTTCGATCGCCCTCTCGAGCCCCGACCAGACGGCGCCTCCGCCGTCGCCGGTGAGGGAGCCTGCCCGCGACGCCACGGACCAGGCCAGGACACCGACGAGCAGGACGGAACCGGCGAACAGCGGGAGGCGGATGACCCGTTTTACGACCGTCTCGGCGCCGCCGAACAGCAGCAGCAGGCCGAGCAGGGCGACGACGCCGATCCAGGCTTCCGCCGGCAGGGCCACGCCGTAGTGATCGCCAGCTCGCTCCGCCCAGCCCCCGGCATAGCGGAGCCCCACCATCGCCCACAACGCGACCATCGCCAGGCGAGCCATCGACACCACCACCGATCCCCCGCGACCGAATGCGGGTCGGAGGATCCAGGTCCCGGGAGCACCGGTCTGGGCGGCCATCCGAGCCGAGGAGCCGGCGAAGAAGCATCCCAATAGCGCTGCCACCGGGGCCACCAGCATGACCTGGCCGATGGAGAGGGCGTCGGCCGTGACGAGCGCACTCCCGACGACCAATGCCGGCCCTCCGATGAGAGCCACCACCGTCGCGGCCATCCCGTCGCCGTCTTCCAGTTCCCCCTGGCGAAAGCCGACTGCGTCACGACTCCAAGAGCGCCGTATGGCGTCGAACATACGAGCCGAGTGTAGGAACGGGCGACGACGTGCCGGTTTGGGCCGATGTCCGAGCTAGGCGGCCGCTTCCCCTTCGGTGAACTGAGACCGGTAGAGGGCGGCGTAGGCGCCGTTGGCGGCGAGCAGCTCGTCGTGGGTGCCCTTTTCGACGATCGCTCCGTTCTCCATCACGAGGATCAAGTCGGCGTCGCGGATCGTCGACAGCCGGTGGGCGATCACGAACGACGTGCGGTCGGAACGGATCGCCGCCATGGCGTGCTGGAGCAGGGCCTCGGTGCGGGTGTCCACCGACGACGTCGCCTCGTCGAGGATCAGCAGCGCCGGGTCGGTGAGGAACGCCCGGGCGATGGTGATCAGCTGCCTCTCCCCCACCGAGACGTTGCTGCCGTTCTCGTCGATGACGGTGTCGTACCCATCGGGCAGCGTGTGGACGAATCGGTCGACGAACGTCGCCTTCGCCGCCTCGACGATCTCCTCGAAGGAGGCGTCGGGCCGGCCGTAGGCGATGTTGTCGCGGATCGTGCCCTCGAACAGCCAGGCGTCCTGGAGCACCATGCCGATCTGGCTGCGCAGCTCGGCGCGGCTCATCTTCGAGATGTCGACGCCGTCGAGGAGGATGCGGCCGGAGTCGAGGTCGTAGAAGCGCATCAGCAGGTTGACGAGTGTCGTCTTGCCGGCTCCGGTGTGGCCGACGATGGCGACCGTCTGGCCGGGCTCCACCCGCAGGGAGAGGTTCTCGATCAGCGGCTTGTCGGGCTCGTAGCGGAACGACACGTTCTCGAAGACGACCTCCCCGCGGGCGACGCGGGCCGGCGGCAGCGAGTCGGCGTCGGACGGCTCCTCGTCGGCGTCGAGCAGCTCGAACACCCGCTCCGCCGACGCCACGCCCGACTGGAGAAGGTTCACCATCGACGCCACCTGGCTGAGCGGTTGCGTGAACTGCCTCGAGTACTGGATGAAGGCCTGAACGCTGCCGAGGCTGATCTGCCCGGTCGCCACCCGCAGCCCTCCGACGACGGCGACCAGGACGTAGTTGAGGTTGCCGACGAACATCATCACCGGCATCACCAGGCCCGACATGAACTGGGCGCCGAACGACGCCTCGAACAGCTGCTCGTTCTCCTCGGCGAACCGGGCGTGGGACTCCTTTTGGCGCCCGAAGACCTTGATCAGGTCGTGGCCGGTGTAGCTCTCCTCGACGTGGGCGTTGAGCGAGCCGGTCCGCCGCCACTGGTCGACGAAGAGCTTCTGGCTCCGCTGGAGGATCTTCCGGGTCGCCACCACCGACAGGGGGATCGACACGATGGCGATCAGGGCCAGGAGCGGCGAGATCGACACCATCATCACCAGGACCCCGACCACGGTGAGGGTGGAGGTGATCATCTGGCTCATGGACTGCTGGAGCGACTGGGCGATGTTGTCGATGTCGTTGGTCACCCGGCTCAGCAGCTCGCCGCGGGGCTGGCGGTCGAAGTAGCGCAGCGGCAGACGGTTGATCTTGTCCTCGATGTCGGAACGAAGCCTCCGGACGGTCCCCTGGACGACGTCGGTGACCCAGAACCCCTGGAGCCAGCCGGCGAGGGCGGACACGCCGTACACGCCGACGACGAGAGCCAGGATCTGGCCGACGGCGGCGAAGTCGATCCCCCGGCCGGGGACGACGTCCATCGACTCCAGCATCCGGGCGAGGGTGTCCTCCCCCTGGGCCCGCAGTCCCTCGACGACGGTCTCTTTGGGGATCCCGGCAGGGAGCTGGGAGCCGACGAAGCCGCTGAAGATCTCGTCGGTCGCCCAGCCGAGCATCTTGGGGGCGAGCACGGCCAGCACGACGCTGACGACCGCCAGCACCAGCACGGCGACGACCTTGACGCGGTAGGGGCGCAGCAGGCCGAGGAGGCGCTTCGCCGAGCCCTTGAAGTCCATCGGCTTCTGGCCGACTATCCCGCCCATCATCGGCCCGTGACCGGGCCGGGCGATGACGCGCTCGGTTTCTTTGATCCTGCGATCGGTCATGCCACACCTTCCTCGGATCCCAGCTGGGACCAGACGATCTCCTGGTAGGTCTCACAAGTGGCGAGCAACTCGTCGTGAGTGCCCCGGCCCACGACGACGCCGTCCTCGAGGACGATGATCTGGCCGGCGTCCATGATGGTCGACACCCGCTGGGCGACGACGATCACCGTGGCGTCGACGGTTTCTGCGGCCAGAGCCCTCCGCAGTCGGGCGTCGGTGGCCACGTCGAGGGCGGAGAACGAGTCGTCGAAGATGTAGATCTCGGGCTTCTTGATGATCGCCCGGGCGATGGCGAGCCGCTGGCGCTGGCCGCCGGAGACGTTGGTCCCGCCCTGGGCGATGGGTGAGTCGAGCCCATCGGGCATCGCCCGGACGAAATCGGCGGCCTGGGCGACCTCGAGGGCGGCCCACATCTCCTCTTCGGTGGCATCGGGCTTACCGAACCGGAGGTTGGAGGCGATCGTCCCAGAGAACAGGTAGGGGCGTTGGGGGACGATGCCGATCCGCCGCCACAGGCCTTCGGGGTCCATGTCGCGGACGTCCACGCCGTCGATGAGGACCGTGCCGCCGGTGACGTCGTAGAGCCGGGGAATCAGGTTGACGAGCGTCGACTTGCCCGAACCGGTGGACCCGATGATGGCGGTCGTCTCGCCGGGCCGGGCGATCAGCTCCAGGTGGGCGAGCACGGGCTCTTCGGCACCCGGGTAGGCGAAGGTCACGTCCTCGAATCGGACTTCGCCCCTCACTTCGGCCGGGCGGACCGGCCGCGCCGGGGGTGTGACCGTCGAGGGCGTCTCCAGCACCTCGATGATGCGCTTGGCGCTCACCGACGCCCGGGGGACCTGGGACAGCACCAGTGTCGCCATCATCAGCGACATCAAGATCTGCGCCAGGTAGGCGATGAATGCGGTGAGCGAGCCGACCTGCATCGCCCCGTCGGCGATCCGGTGGCCACCGAACCAGAGCACGGCCACGATCGCCAGGTTGAAGACGAGCATCACGGTCGGGAACATGGCCGACATCCAGCGGCCCGTGTAGACGGCGACCCGGGTCAGCTCGTCGTTGGCCTTGCCGAACCGCTCGGTCTCGTACGACTCGCGCACGAAAGCGCGGATCACCCGGATCCCGGTGATCTGCTCCCGAAGGACCTGGTTGATCCGGTCGACCCTCTCCTGCATGCGCCGGAAGCCGGGGATCATCCGGGAGACGATCACGAGCACCACGACGGCCTGAACCGGTATGGCGACGGCGAGGAGCCACGCCAACCCCGGGTCTTCGCGCAGGGCCATGAGGATGCCGCCGATGGCCATCATCGGCGCCATGACGAGCATGGCGAAGCCCATGGCCAACAGCTGCTGGATCTGCTGGACGTCGTTGGTGGTGCGGGTGAGCAGGGACGGAGCCCCGAAGCGGTTCACCTCCTGGCTGGAGAACCTGGCGACCTGGTCGTAGATGTCGGCGCGCAGGTCCCTGCCGACCGCCATGGCGGTGCGGGAGCCGAAGTAGAGAGCGCCGACCGACGTCGCCGCCTGCACGAGCGAGACCAGCAGCATCCAGCCGCCGACCCTGAGGATGTAGTCGGTGTCGCCGCGGGCGACGCCGCTGTCGATGATGTCGGCGTTGAGGCTGGGGAGGTACAACGCCGCCAGGGTGCTGACGAACTGCAGCGCCACGATGGCGGTGATGAACCAGCCGTATGGCTTGAGATGGGTGCGGAGAAGGCGCGTCAACATCAGCGGGCGAGTCCTTTCAACAGGATCGAGGCCAGTTGGTCGGCGGACATCCGCGACTCGGCGGAGGTGCCGGGGTGCCACATCCCGAAGACGAGGCTGCGGAGCACCAGCGCCGCCTCCTGGGGCGTGACCCGGAGCTCGTCGGCGTGGGGGGCGAATACGTGGTCGGCGATGGCATCCAGGAACCTGCGGTTCGCCTCCACGAGGAACGCCGGCGGCGAGGGAGGCTTGTCGCCGCCGCCCTCGTCGTGGGCGATGTGACGCAGAGCCGTCATCACGGTGAGTACCTGCTCCATGCGGGTGCGGGATTGCTCGATGGTGGCGATCACCTTGGACTCGAGGTCGGCGGCGTCGGCCACGGCGTCGGCGAGAGTCGCCTCCCCGCGGTCGGGGTCGAGCAGGTGCTCGGCGACCGCGAAGAGGAGTGCCCGCTTGTCGGGGAAGACGCGGAACAGGGTGCCTTCGGCGACGCCGGCCGCTTCGGCGATCTGGCGGGTCGTCGCGGTCGGCCCGTGCTCGATGAGCAAGGGCACGACCGCCTCGATGATCGCCTGGCGGCGGTCTTCCGGCGGAAGCGGGGTGGCTCTCTCTCGTTTCGATGGTGTTTGCACAGACGGGCCATGATAGCGGAGTGAGCGCTCACTCATTCCAAACTTCCGCCGGTGACTTCTCCCCCGGCCCTCGCCTACGCTTTCAGACGCGTGGCCTACTCGATCCATCCCGACGATCTCGGATCGCTGCTCCCGTCGGAGCCGCCCTATCGCGCATCCCAGCTCCGGCGATGGCTGTACGTGACGCCCGTCCTCGACCCCGAGGACATGACAAACCTGCCGGCAGCGGTCCGCCGAGAGATCCGTCTGTGGCCATTCCGGGTCGTGGCCGATCAGGTCGGTGACAACGGTACGACCCGCAAGTGGCTGTTCGAGGCCGACGACGGCGCCCAGTACGAGGCGGTGCTGATGGGCTACCCCCGGCGCACCACCTTGTGCATCTCATCGCAGGCCGGCTGCGCCCTCGGCTGCACGTTCTGCGCCACCGGCCAGTTCGGGTTCGAGCGTCACCTCGAGCCCGGCGAGATCGTCGCCCAGGTGGCATACGCCCAGGCCTTCCTCCGCCAGATCGGCCTCCCCGGGTCGCCGGACCGGCTCACCAACGTGGTGTTCATGGGGATGGGCGAGCCGCTCGCCAACTACAACCGGGTGAGGGAGGCGATCCGGCGGATGATCGAGGAGATGGGCATGTCGGCCCGCTCGATCACGGTGTCGACGGTCGGGATGGTCCCTGGCATCCGCCGGTTGGCCGACGAGGGCTGGCCCCTCAACCTCGCCATCAGCCTCCACGCCGCCGACGACGAGCTGCGCTCCCGGCTGGTTCCCATCAACCGCCGCTACCCCATCTCCGACCTGGAGGAGGCGGCCAAGGAGTACGCGGCGAAGACGGGGCGGCGGGTGTCCATCGAGTGGACCGTGATGGACGGCGTCAACGACATCCCCGAACAGGCCCGGCTGCTCGCCGACATCGCCCGCCGGATCCGCGCCCACGTGAACCTGATCGCCCTCAACCCGACCCCGCTCTCCACGGAGAAGGCGCCGTCCAGGGAAGCGATGGACCGGTTCGTGCAGATCCTCCGGGACATGGGCGTCAACGTGACGGTGAGGGACACCCGGGGCCGGGACATCGACGCCGCCTGCGGCCAGCTCAGAGCCGAAAGAGGGCGCCGCCAGCCGGTCTCCATCGGCTGACGACGCGATCGGATCTGGATTTCGCGCACTACCCCTATTACGCTGACTTCCCTCTCGGGCGGTCAGGGGCCGGAGAGGTCCCAACATGCTGACGTCGACCTATCTGGTGTCGACCGACAAACGCCTTCGGGCCTACCTCATCGGTGGGCTGATCGCGCTGATGGTGGTGGCCGGCTCCCTCGCCTACGAGGTGAAGCCCGGCGACACGTTGTCCGGCATCGCCGCCAAGCACGGCGTCTCCTTGCAGGCGTTGCTGGAGAGCAACGACATCGCCAATCCGGACCTCATCCTTCCCGGCCAGAAGATCAACATCCCGGGTTCCGGGGGATCCGGTGGCGGTGGCACCGATGTCCACGTCGTGGAAGCCGGCGAAACGCTGGGCGTGATCGCCGCCCGCTACAAGGCGACGGTGGCGGCCATCGCCAAGGCCAACGACTTGAAGAACCCCAACCTGATTCGGGTGGGGCAGAAGCTCACGATCCCCGCCGGCGGCAGCGGCGGCGGTGGCGGCGGAGGGAGCTCTTCCTCCGGCTTCCACATCGTCAAGGCCGGCGAGACCCTCGGCACCATCGCCCGCAAGTACGGCCTGTCGGTGTCCGCCCTGGCGGAAGCCAACGGCATCACCGACCCGAACGTCATCTACGTCGGCACGCGGCTGTCGCTGTCGGGCAAGAGCTTCGTCCCCGACAACCTCCCGGGCGAAGGGGGCGGCGGGTCGAGCACGACCAGCCACACCGTGGCAGCCGGGGAAACGCTCGACACCATCGCCCGCAAGTACGGGACGACCGCCTCCGCCATCGCCAAGGCGAACAGCCTGAAGAACCCCAACCTGATCCGGGTGGGCCAGGTGCTCTCGATCCCGGGTGCAGCGTGGGTGTGCCCCGTGAAAGGTGGCACCTACGTCAACGACTGGGGCGTGGGCAAGCCAGACGGCCGCTGGCATCAAGGGATCGACATCTTCGCTCCCCGCGGCGCCGAGGTCTACGCCCCGGTCTCCGGGAAGATCGAGCTCGTCACCGGCACCGTGGGTGGGCTGCAGTTCTTCCTCCACGGAGACGACGGCGTCACCTACATCGGCACCCATCTCGACGCCTTCGGGCGCTCCGGGCGGGTCCAGGCCGGTCACGTCATCGGCTACGTGGGCGACACCGGCAACGCCCGGGGCGGGCCTACCCATCTCCACTTCGAGATACATCCCGGCGGCGGCGACCCGGTCAACCCGTACCCGACGCTCAAGGAAGCAGGCTGCTGATCGAGTGGGCCCCGGCCGGGGCCCACTCCATTCCATCCCCCTTCAGCGGTTCCCGAGGAGACGCTCCCGCAGGTAGTCGAGGCGCACCTCTCCGCCTTCGAGCACCTGGCGGTGGAACTCCTTCAAGTCGAAAGAAGGGTCGGCCTGGAGACGGGAGCGGATGTCGAGGATCTCCCGCTCACCGAGCTTGTAGGAGATGGCCTGGCCCGGCCACCCCAGGTACCGCTTCACCTCGCTCTCGGCGAGGTCGCGGGGCTGCAGGCCGATCCGGTCCATGTAGTCGACGGCGATGTCGTAGTTCCACGTCTCGCCGGCGTGCAGCGGAGCGCCTTCGGGGACGCGGTAGCCGAGGTGGAGGCCGATGTCCACGACCACCCGGGTGGCCCGGAAGAGCTGCGAGGCGAGCATGCCCAGCCGGTACTCGGGCTTCTCGAAGAAGCCCAGCTCGTCCATGAGCCGCTCGGCGTACAGCGCCCAGCCTTCGCCGTAGCCCGAATACCAGACGAGGAGGCGCTGGGCCTTGGACAAGCGGTCCTTCTGCCACATCGACATCCCGATCTGGAGGTGGTGGCCGGGGAAGCCCTCGTGATAGGCGGTGGTCACCTCCTGCCAGGTGGGGATCCGGTCCCGCTCGCCGAGCGCGTACCAGACCGATCCCGGCCGCTGCCAGTCCTCGGACGGGTTGATGTACCAGGCACCCAGGGCACCCCCGGGAGGGGCCAGATTGACGGTGACCCGCTTGACCGGGTCGGGCACGTCGAAGTGAGGGCCGTCGAGGGCACTGACGGCGTCGTCGAGCCGACGCTGCACGAACTCGGTGAACTCCTCCTTGGGCACCGACCGGGAAGGATCGGTCTCGAGCAGCTCGATGACATCGTCGACCGACCGATCCGAGTCGATCAGGCGGGAGACCTCGGTCATCTGCGAACGGAGGCGGGCGATCTCCTCCCACCCCCACTCGTAGACCTCGGCGGGGTCGATGGTCATGCCGAGGAACTCCTCGGCCGAGCGCAGGTACCGCTCCTCCCCCACCCCGTCTTCGGGATCGGCGTGCGGCAGGTACTCCTTTTCCAGCCAGTCGGCCAGCTCGGCGGCCTGCCGGCGAGCCGTCTCGGCGGCCTGCCGAAGGCGCTCGTCGGCGAAGCCGCGCTTTTCGGCGTCGGCGACGAGGCCCACGACCATCGACTCGTCGCCCGCCAGGTGACGGGCCTGTTCGATCACCGACAGGACTTGCCTGCGGGCGACGACCTGGCCCGCCTCGACGCCCTTGGCGAGGAGGCGGCGCCAGCCCTCGAACGGCTCCCCGATCTTCTCCAGACGGGAGGCGATGTTCGCCCACTGCTCGGCGGTGTCGCGGGGCATGATGTCGAAGATGTCGCGGACACGGGTGAAGCTGCAGTAGATGTGGCTCACGTCCCGCAGGTAGTCCCCGCTCTCGTATTGGTTCACCCCGACGTCGAGGTAACCCGCCACGACCCGGGCGGCGTGCCTCTGGTCCTCGTCCGGATGGTCGAAATGCTCCGCGGCGGCGGCCCGGTACTTCCGAGCGACCTCGTAGACGGCGGCGGCGCCGTCGGGTGACAGGTCGTCCCAGCGGTCGTCGTGTCCGGGGATCCCGAGGCTCGTGGCCAGCATGGGGCTCAGCTCGACGAGCTCGTCGACCAACGCTTCCGAGATCTCGAAGGGGGTGATGGTGACCTCCTCTAAGACGGGGAAGAGGAGCCTAACCGAGGCCTCGAACCAAGGAACCGGCCGAGATGGGACGGCCCGACTAGCTTCTCACCCCATGCCCGACGTGATCGAGGTCCGGCCCGAGGAGAGGTTCGACGAGGAGCGGCTCCACGCCTACCTGCGCCCCCGCCTGGAAGGAGCGGACTCGGACCTCACGGTGAGGCAGTTCTCCGGCGGGCGGGCGAATCTGACCTACCTGCTCGAGTTCGCGTCCGGGCGCCAGTACGTGTTGCGCCGCCCCCCTCTCGGGCCGCTGCCACCGGGCGCCCACGACATGGGACGGGAGTACCGGGTCCTGTCGCGATTGTGGGAGGCGTTCGACAAGGCACCACGCGCTCTCCTCTACTGCGACGACGACACGGTGATCGGCGCTCCGTTCTTCGTGATGGAGCGCAGGGACGGAGTGGTGGTGCGGGAGACCGTCCCCGAGGTCTTCGGTGGCGGCGCCGACCCCGAGGCGAACGCCGCCCTCTCCCGGGTGGTGGTGGAGACCCTGGCCGAGTTCCACGCCGTCGACCCGGCATCGTGCGGCCTCGACGACCTGGGGAGGCCGGAGGGCTACCTGGAGCGCCAGGTGAACGGATGGCTGGAGCGGTGGGCCCGGGCCCGTCACGAGGACAACCCGCTCGCCGAGGAGGTGGGCCTCTGGCTCGCCGACACGATGCCCGAGTCGCCTCCGGCGACGCTGCTCCACAACGACTGGCGGCTCGACAACATGGCCGTCTCCGCCGAAGACCCGTCGGTGTGCGTCGCCGTCTACGACTGGGACATGGCTACCCGGGGCGACCCGCTCACCGACCTGGGGACGCTGTTCGGCTCGTGGCACCATCCCGACGAGATCGACGAGCGCACCCATTCGCTGATGCCGGTGACGGCGCCGGGCTGGATGCGGAGGGAGGAGGCGGTGGAGGTGTATGCGGCCCGATCCGGCAGGGACGTGTCGGAGATCGACTGGTACATCGTGTTCGGCACCTGGAAGCTGGGTGTGATCCTCCAGCAGATCTACATCCGCTACCTGCGCGGCCAGACCTCCGACGAGCGGTTCGCGACCATGGGCGAGGGCGCCGCCAGGCTGATGGAGCTGGCCGCGGCCCGGCGCCCCGGATGAGCGCCGGGCCTGGGCGGCTCAGTCGGCCGAGCCGAGTGTCACCTCGAGCCGCATGGTCTCACCGTCTCGGATCAGCTCCACCTCGACGGTGTCTCCGGGGCGGTGGGCTCCGACCTGAGCGACGAGGTCACCGATGTTGGTGACCCTCACGCCGTCGATGGAGATGATGACGTCGCCGCTCTCGATCCCCGCCTCGTCGGCGCCGGACCCTGGCTGCACCGAGATCACCAGGGCGCCGGGCCTTTCCCCCTCTGCGTTGGTCCCCTGGATGCCGAGGATGGCCCGCTCGATCGGCTCCCCGGCGACGATGTCTTGGGCGAGGTCGTAGGCGACGTCGATGGGGACGGCGAAGCCGACCCCGATGTTGCCTCCGCTGGTCGAGTAGATCGAAACGTTGATCCCGATGACCTCCCCGTGGCGATTGGCGAGCGCCCCGCCCGAGTTGCCCGGGTTGATGGGGGCGTCGGTCTGGATCAGGGACTGGAACGTGCCCCTGCCGACGACGGTCTGGTTGACCGCCGACACCACTCCTGCGGTCACCGTCTGGTCGAGCCCGAACGGGCTCCCGATCGCCACGGCCAGCTGGCCCACTTCCACCTCCTCGTCGAGCGCCAGTGGCGCGGCGGGAAGGCCCGTGGCGTCGACCTCGACCACGGCGATGTCGGTGCCCAGGTCACCGCCCAGCACCCGGCCCTGGTGCTGGGTCCCGTCGCTGAGCCTGACCTGCACCGTGTCGGTGCCCGCCACCACGTGAGCGGCGGTGAGGATCAGGCCGTCGCTGTCGTAGATGACGCCACTCCCCCCGCCCCTCGGCGTGTCGATGCGGACGACCGACGGCAGGAGGGCCTTGGCCACCGCCGCCACCGGCTCCTCCGAGGAGGGGGCAACGGACGGCGGCTCGGCCTCGTCGGCCGCGGTCGTCGTGGGCGCTACGCCCGTGTCCGTCGTGGCCGACGGCTCCGTGAAGACGAGCCATCCGATGCCCACACCGATGACGAGCACCACCAGATACGTGACGATCGTCGCCCACACCCCCTTCGGGCGTGGCGGCTCCGGATCCTGCGGCGGAGACAAAGGTCGCGTATCGGTGTCGGTCAACATGCATACCTCCTGGACGCGACCGTACGTTCGGACGGCTAAACCAACCGTAAAGAGCATCGTCTAGGGCCGACTACGCGCCCAGGGCCATGTGTCCCTGGCTCAGCGCGACGGGTCGGAGCCGACGAGCGGCAGCCACATGATCAGCGTGGAGCCGCGCTCGGGGCTGCGGTGGGCGGCGAGCCTCCCGCCGTGGGATTCGACGATCTGGCGGACAATGGTCAACCCGAGACCGCGTTTGGATCCCTTCTCGACGACGCTCGGGTCGATGCCCTTTCCTTCGTCCGCCACGACGACCCAGCCCCAGCCGTCGTCGTTCGCGCCCGAGGCGAGGACGATCTTGGAGCCGGCCGGTGAGGCCTTGAGGGCGTTGTCGGCGAGGTTGTTGATCGCCCGCCGCAACGTCTCGGGCACGCCTTCCACCTCGGCGGTGATCGGGTTCGCCACCACCTCCACTCCCTGCTCGGCGCCCCGGGGCTGGAACTCTGTCGCCGCTTCCGATACGAGGTCGGCGAGGTCGACCCGCACCCGGGCGGCGGCCCGGGCCTCGAGCCGGGCGGTGGCCAGGAGGTCGTCGATCATCGAGCCCATCCGCTCGGTGTTGCGCTGGATGATGGCGGCGGTCTCCCGCCAGTCCTCGACGGTGGCGTCGGGATCGTCGACCAGCACGTCCACGTTGGAGCGGATGACCGCGAGAGGCGTCCGCAGGTCGTGGGACGTGTCGGCGAGGAAGCGGCGCTGCGCCCGGAAAGCGGCGTCGAGGCGCTCCAGCATCTGATCGAAGGTGGCAGCCAGCCGGCCGAGCTCGTCGTCGGGTCCCTGGTAGCCGATCCGCCGCGAAAGGTCGGATGCCTGGATCTCGCGGGCGACGGCGGTGATCGCGTCGACGGGGCGGAGGGCCCGGCCGGCGACGATCCAGCCCACGACGAGCGACAGCAGGAACAGTGCCACGAGGCCGATCCACAGGTAGTCGGAGAGGATCGAGAGGGCCCTCTGGGTGATGGCTTGTTCGACGAGCTCGGCGGTGTCGAGGTCGATGTTCTGGATGAGGATGGGCCTTCCGTTGACGATCGCCAGACGGCTGTCGAAGACGAGAGGCAGCCTCCGCAGGCCGCGGCGGACGAAGTAGTAGGTGATGCCCAGGACCGCCGCTCCCAGCCCGAACACCACCGACGAGTACATCACCGAGAGCCGGAAGCGGATGGACCGGACGAACGAAGACAGCTTGCTCATCGCGTCACCAGGCGGTAGCCGCGCCCGGGGATCGTCTCGATCACGGACGGGTCGACGAGCTTGCGACGCAGATTGGAGATCGTGACGCGCACCACGTTCGTGAACGGGTCGACCATCTCGTCCCAGACGTGCTCGAGCAGCGTCTCCTGGGAGAGCACCACCCCCGGATGGGCCATGAAGTAGTGGAGCAACGAGAACTCCTTGGCGGTGAGATCGAGGACCTGTCCGTCCTGTTTCGCCTCGAACCGCGAGGGGTCGAGCTCGAGGGAGCCCACCCGGAGCACCGGAGACCCGGGGTCGTCGCGGCGCAGCAGGGCGCGGACCCGGGCCGCCAGCTCGGCGAAGGCGAAAGGCTTGACGAGGTAGTCGTCGGCTCCGGAGTCGAGCCCCAGCACCCGATCGTCGATCTCGTCCCTGGCGGTGAGCATGAGCACCCTCGGCCGCTCCTTGCCGAACAGCTCCATCTCACCGGAAGCGACACGGCGGCATATGTCCACGCCCGCTCCGTCGGGGAGGTTCCAATCCAACAGCAGCAGGTCGTACTCCGTCGCCGCCAGCTTCAGCTCCGACTCGGCGACCGTGGAAGCGACGTCGACGGCGTGGCCCTCCCGGCGCAGCCCGCGGGCGATCGCCGAGGCGAGCTCCGCTTCGTCTTCGACCAGCAACAACCTCATCACCGGAAACGGTATCGCAAGCCCGAAGAGACGGGTCTCGGAGGGTCCCGGGGCGAGGTCCTTCGCATCGGGATCGCGGCGTGGCACGATGCTCTCGAAGAGGGGACGTCCTCCATGACCTCCACGCACCAGCTTCTCGCCCGCCCCGCCGGTGCGGCACGTCTCGTGGCTCATCCGAAGACGTGTACCGTTCCGGCTCCCGCTGGTGGGGGTGGGCCCTCGTCCACCGGCCACGGCTCGATCACCCGATGCGGAGGCGACGCTCCATGCGCTTCGACTGGTCCGAATACGAGGCGGTTCTCTTCGACCTGGACGGCGTCCTGACGTCGACCGCCGCGCTGCATGCCGCCGCCTGGAAGCGGACGTTCGATGCCGTGCTCCGGGAGCTGAAAGGCCCGGATGAGGAGCCGTTCGACATCGACGCCGACTACCGCACCTATGTCGACGGCCGCCCGCGCTACGACGGAGTGGCTGCGTTCCTCGCCTCCCGGGGGATCGAACTGCCGTGGGGCGACCCCAGCGACGAGCCCGGGATCGACACGGTCTGTGCCATCGGCAACCGCAAGAACGAGCTGTTCAACGCCGTCCTCGCCGAAGACGGAGTCGAGGTGTTCCCCGGCTCGCTGGCCCTGCTCGACCATCTGGAGGAGTTGGGAGTCCGATGTGGGGTCGTGTCTTCTTCGAAGAACGCCGGTCCGGTGCTGGAAGCGGCGGGGATACGCCACCGGTTCGAGGTGGTGGTCGACGGGATCGTCTCCGCCGAGGAGGGGCTGGCCGGGAAACCCGCCCCCGACGCCTTCCTCGAAGCGGCTCGCCGCATGAACGTGACGCCCGAGAGATGCGTGGTCGTCGAGGACGCCGTCTCCGGGGTCGAGGCGGGTGTCGGCGGATACTTCGGGGCGGTCGTGGGAGTGGACCGCCACGGCGACCCCGAGGCGTTGCGGCGGGCGGGCGCCGATGTAGTCGTTTCCGACCTGGGAGAACTCGTTCCATGAGATGGCGCAAGGAGATCGTTCCCGAGCTCCCCCACGACGTCTACCCCATCGACCCGTGGGCGCTGGTGGAGACCGAATACCGGCCCGAGCTCGTTCCCCTCCTGGAGACGGTCTTCGCCCTGGGCAACGGCAGGATCGGCGTACGGGGGTCGCTGCATCCGGGGGTCCCCAGCCACCAGCCCGGCGTGCTGATCAACGGGTTCTACGAGTCGTGGCCGATCCAGTACCCGGAGGCGGCGTACGGGTTCGCCACAGCCGGGCAGACCATCGTCTACGCCCCCGACCCCACTCCACTGCGCCTGGCGGTCAACGCCGAGACGATCGACTTCGACGACGCCGACATCTCCGGGTGGGAGAGGCGCCTCGACTTCCGCCGGGGCCTGCTGGTCCACCGCTACCACTGGGACACCCGCGGCGGTGTCGGCGTCGACGTGGAGGCGACCCGGATGGTGTCGATCGCCCATCCCGACCTCGTCGTCTGCCGGCTGCGGGTGAAGGTCGACTCCCCCGCCACGGCGGTGGTCGTCTCCGAGCTGATCAACCGGCAGGACACCGACTACCTCGAGCCCGCCGCCACCGAGTTCGATCCCCGCAAGGCGAAGAACTTCGGGCGCAGGGTGCTGGAGCCCACGGGGATCCGGCTCAGCCCCGAGACGGTCTCCGTCGGCTACGAGACCGTGCAATCACGCCTCCCGCTCGGCGTGTCGATGACCCACCGGCTCGACCGGCCCCACGAGGTGACGCTCCACGAGCATCCCGACCGGCCAAACGCCACCTTCTCGATGTCCCTCGAGGCCGGTGAAGAGGTCACCGTCGACGTCTTCACCGTCTTCGAGACCGGAGAGGAGCGGAGCATCGACAGCGCCGAGGACAAGGCGGCGATGGTCGCCGCCGCCGGGTTCGAGGCGGTGGCCGCCGCCCAGGAGGCGGCATGGGACGCGTTCTGGGAGAAGGCCGACGTCGAGATCGGCGCCGACCCGTCCGTCCAGCAGGCTTTGCGCTGGGTGCTCTTCCAGCTGAACCAGGCAACGGCCCACATCGAGGGCACGGGCGTCCCCGCCAAGGGCGTGACCGGCCAGGCCTACGACGGCCACCACTTCTGGGACGCCGAGATCTTCGTGCTGCCGTTCCTCGTCTACACCAACCCGCCCCTCGCCGCTCACCTCCTCCGGTACCGCTACTCGATGCTGGACAAGGCCCGCCAGCGGGCCCGGGAGTTGTCGCTGAGAGGGGCGCTCTTCCCCTGGCGGACGATCAACGGCGAGGAGGCGAGTGCCTACTGGGCGGCCGGGACCGCCCAGTACCACATCGACGCCGCCGTCGCCTACGCATTGCGCAAGTACGTCCAGGTGACCGGCGACGAGGAATTGCTGTGGGAGATAGGAGTGGAGATCCTCATCGAGACGGCCCGCATGTGGGCTGATCTCGGGTTCCACCGCGATGGGGCGTTCCACATCTACGGGGTGACCGGCCCCGACGAGTACACCGCGCTCGTCGACGACAACGCCTACACGAACCTGATGGCGCAGATGAACCTCGAGTACGCCGTCGAGTGCGTCCAGAGGATGCGCGTCGAGCGCCCCGAGCAGTGGGAGGAGTTGCGGACGCGCCTGGGCGTCGTCGACTCCGAAGTGGAGGAATGGCGGGTGGCCGCCGCCGAGATGTACGTCGGCTACGACGAGGGCTATGGCATCACCAAGCAGGACGAGAGCTTCCTGGCCAAGGAGAAGTGGGACTTCGACGCTGTCGGCCCCGACCGCCATCCCCTCCTGTTGCATTTCCACCCGCTGGTCATCTACCGCTACCAGGTGATCAAGCAGGCGGACGTGGTGATGGCCATGTTCCTGCTGCCCGAGAAGTTCCCGCCCGACCTGGTGCGACGGAACTTCTACTACTACGACCCCCTGACGACCGGGGACTCGTCGCTGTCTGCCTGCGTGCAGTCGATCGTCGCCGCCCAGATCGGCGAGCACGAGCTGGCGATGCAGTACTTCCGCACGGCCCTGTTCATGGACCTAGCCGACCTGCACGGCAACACCACCGACGGCGTCCACCTGGCGTCGGCGGGCGGGGTGTGGATGGCGATCGTCTACGGATTCGCCGGCATGACCGACGTCGGCGGAGAGATCGGCTTCGACCCCCGCCTCCCCGCCGAATGGGACTCGGTGCGTTTCAAGGTGCAAGTGAGGGGGACCACCCTGCACGTGGACCTGGACCATTCCCGGCTGGCCCTCCGCACGGACGAGGGCAAGCTGGACGTCACGGTGCGGGGCGGTTCGGTCACGGTCACCCCCGAGGGGGTGGCGATCCCTCTCTGACGTAGCGCAGGAACAGCATCGCTTCGCCCCTCAGCACGCGGTCGAGGCGGAACCGCCGCACCGCCTCGGTCGTCTCGGCGACGATGCGCGACGACACGCCTCCCGCCACCATCGGCGACAACGTGAGGTCGAGCTCGTCGACCAGGCCCAACTTCACCAGGGAGGCGTTCAGCGTGGGCCCTCCCTCGCAGAGGACGACCCCGTATCCTCGCTCGGCGAGGACGTCCAGGGCACGGGCGGGGTCGATGCCGACGTCGCCGCATACGACCACCTCCGCCTTCCCCTCGAGCGCCCGGCGCCTCTCGGTCGGGGCGTCGGCGCCGGTCACCACGATCGGCATCCGGTCGGGATCCGCGAAGACGCGGGCGTCGTACTCGAAGTAGAGGCTGCGGCTCACGATCACCAGCCGGGGCAGCGGATCGAGACCTCGGTCCTGGCGGAGGCGTTGGGCGGCCTCGTCGAGGCGCACCGGCCCGTAGTCTTCGGCCCGGACGGTCCCGGCGCCGACCAGGATGGCGTCGCAGGCGGCGCGCAGGGCGTGGAACATGGCACGGTCGTCTTCGTCGGCCAGCGGAGCCGATTCGCCCCTCACCGTCGTAGCCCCGTCGACCGAGGAGATCATGTTCACGTAGAGCCATCGTTCCGCCGGCCGGTGGGTCCGGAGGGCCAGGGCGACGAGGTCCTCGGCAGCGAGTGGATCTCCGCGTTCTACCGACCACAGCACGACCCGAGCGTAAACCGGCGCCGGCACCTGTGGGCTGTGGCAACCTGGCACGATGGAAGACCCCACGCCCTTCATCCACGACGCCATGCCGCTGACCCGAACCCTGGGCGTGACGGCAGAGAAGGCCGAACGGCGAGAAGTGGTCCTTCGTCTCGAGTGGGCCGAAGGGCTGTGCACCGCCGGCGGCGTCCTCCACGGTGGCGCGCTGATGGCCTTGGCCGACTCGGCGGGCGCCACGTGTGCGTTCCTGAACCTGCCGGAGGGGGCGACGGCGACGAGCACCATCGAGTCGAAGACGAACTTCATGAGGGCGGTTCGATCGGGGGCGGTGACCGCCCGGGCCAAGCTGTTGCATGAGGGCCGCACGACGATCGTGGTGGAGACGACGATCACCGATGGCGACGGCCGCCTGGTGGCGAAGACGCTCCAGACCCAGGCGGTTATCGCCGGCGACTGAGCCTGGACACGGAAGGGGCCGCCCACCTGGGGGGCGGCTCCTTCCTGCCTGGCCCGAGCTCGGCGGGTCAGCCTTCGACTATCACCTTCGCCCGCATCCAGGGATGGGGTGAGCAGAAGTACTCGAGCTCACCCGGCTGGTCGAACGTGTACGACCAGCTCTCGCCGGCGTCGAGCAGGCCGGAGTCGAAGGAGCCGTCGGCGGCGGTGACGGTGTGCATCATCTGGTCGTCGTTGGTCCAGGTGACCGTGGTGCCGACCGGGACCCGCAGGACGTTGACCGAGTAGTCCGCAGGCGCCTCGTTCTCGTCGAACTCGTCGGGCGAGTCCATGTCCTGGAACTCGGAGCTCCCCGGGAGGATCGACACCTGTTCGCCGCCGGCGGCCGCCTCGCCGCCATCGGCTCCGTCGGCGGGGGGTGCCTCCTCGGCGGGAGCGTCGCCCCCGATGGCCTCGTAGATCTCGGGGTTCTCGGGGCCGGAGACGACGATCTGGCCGATGGCGCCTTTGTCGAAGGCCCGGGCGAGGGCGTGGTCGACGAGGACGATCGTCGAGGGGACCTGGCCCACGAGCTCCACGACCGTCCCGCCCCCGGCCGGGACCAGGGTGGTCTGCGATCCCCGGATCGGCGTCGCCAACAACGCCGCCTCGGGATAGACCTTGTCCCAATGCGAGCCGATGGGGTGGAAGTTCGAGTCGAGGTTCAAACCGGCGTTGATGAAGTAGATCCGGGCCCGTTCGCCCACCTCCATCTGGAGGGCGTTGTCCCCGGCGATCGACCCGACGGCGCCGTTGAACACGACATAGCTCGGGTTCTCGTCGGTGACCGCCCGCCGGTCGAAGGCGGCGACACCGTCCTCCGGCGGGGAGGTGTAGTACTCGGACTGGACGATGTACCACTCGTGATCGACCTCAGGCAGCGGGGTCTCCGGATCGACGAGTATCCCGCCGTACATGCCGTGGGAGATGTGGGCGGGGGCGTCGTCGTAGGCGCAGTGGTACATGAAGAACCCGGGATAGAGCAGGCGGACCTCGATCGTCTTCGTCTCGCCCGGGGCCACGACCGTGTCCTCGGCGCCGCCGCCGGGCCCGGTCACGGCGTGGAAGTCGACGTTGTGGGGGTGGGTGTTGCCCTCCGGGTTGGTGATCGTGAACCGCAGCACGTCACCGACCCGTGCCCTGATCACCGGGCCGGGGGTTCCGGCCACAACTCCGTCCGGCCCATCCACGAGGCGATAGCCCCACGTCTCGGTCTCCACTCCCGAGGCCGGATCGATCACATTGACCCCCTCCACGACCTCGAAGGCGACTTCGACGATGGCAGGTGTGCTCCGCTGGGGTGCCGGGGGCACCTCGGGAGCGACGGCCACGGCGGTCTCCGCCGCCACCGGCAGCTGCGACTTGGGGACGAGGGCGGGGACGACGTCGCCGGCATCGACCGCCGCTCCGGCCTCGGAGAGATAGGCGTCGACCCGGGCGGACACGATCTGGTCGTCCACCGAGTTGCGGCTCGCGGTCACGGTCAGGGCGATGACCGCCACCACGACGGCCGCCAGGGTCCCCACGATCCCCAGGACGACGAGCGTTCCCAGGGCGTAGTGGGGATGCGGCGGGACACCTCCGGGGGAGGATCGGTCGGTGACCGGCCGGTTCAGGGTCTGAGTCATGGGCTGCTCCGTCGCTCGGTTTTTTCCGAGCTTTGCCGGAAAAACCCGCGACGGTGAGGGCCGAAAGTCCCTCGTCTCGGGGACATCGGCCCCCTATGTCAGCGTCGGCCGGCGCTCGCGGTGGGGACGCGCCCGTCGACGGCCGCCAGCGCCCGCTCCAGCATGCGCAGCACCTTCGTCGGCGTCGGGTCGTCCCAGCTGGAGCGAGGCATCCGTCGCACCCACCAGTCGCGGGCACGGCGGAGCTCGTCGGCGTCGAACCGGCCGGCGAGACGCTCGGCCCCCTCGGCGGGGCTGACCCCCTCCGAATGGAGACGCCGCGCCTCTGAGACCGGGGCCGGAGCGGGGAGCTTCGCCGCCACCGTTCCGGGAGGGGCAGAACTGGACACCATTCCGTCGACTCCTTTCTGCTCAAGCACGACGCCAGGCGAAGTATCCCTCGTCGTAGGCGAACGTCCCGGTGTCGGGATCCCAATCGACGATCTTCGGCACCCCGAGCACCCGGTCGGACGGGCACCGGCGCCCGAGATGGTCGATCACCTCCTCACCGAAGAGCCTGAGCACACCGGCGGCGAGAGCCCGCTGCCCGGCCCCCAGGCCACAGCGGTTGGCGTCGGTGACCCGTTCGATCCAGGCGGTCACCTCGTCGAGGGTGAACCGGTCGCCTCCCCCCGAGTCTATGAGGAAGAACCTCTCGGCCAAGGCGTCCGTGCCCAGCTTGCAGGGCGGGCATTGGCCGCAGGATTCCACCGCCAGAAAACGCGACAAGACGGCGGCGGCGGCCACGATGCAAGCCGAGTCGTCGTAGACGATCATCCCGCCCGATCCGAGCCCCGACCCGATGGCCCGCATCGAATCGAAGTCCATCGGGGTGTCGAGCAGCGAGTCCGGGATCGGGGCGTTGGACACCCCGGGAAAGACGGCCTTGACCCTCCTGCCCTCCGGTGGCCCTTCGCCCACGCCGTGGACCAGCACCGCCAGGGGCGTGCCCATCGGGAGCTCGGCCACTCCCTCGTGGACGACGTCGCCGCAGACGGTGAAGAGCATGTTGCCGGGCGAGTCGGGCGTTCCCTGCTCTGTGAACCACTCGGGGCCATGGGCGAGGATGTGCGGGACGTTGGAGAGAGTCTCGACGTTGTTGACGACGGCGGGGTTGGCCTGTTCGCTCCACCCGGCCGATCCTGCCCCGACCCCGGCCGGCATGTCCGTGTACAGACCGACGAGGTAGGGCGGGTACCAGCGGGGGAAGGGAGGGCGGCCCTCGATCGCCTCCAGGAGCCCCTTCTCCTCACCCAGGAGATAGTCGTCGGGCCCGGTGACGACCCGGATGGGGACGTCGCCGAGCAAGTCCTGGGCCTGCATCTCTGCCGCGGCCCGCTCGAGGGCGGACAACTCCGCCGCGTACCGCTCCTTGAGCCCGATGTAGGCCTCCTCGGCGCCGATGGCGAAGGCGGCGATGGCGATGCCTTCGAGCAACTGGTACGGGTTCCATCGCATCAGCGCCCGGTCCTTGAAGGTGCCGGGCTCGCCCTCGGCGGCGTTGCAGACCAGGAAGCGTCGCTGGTCGGGATCGGCGGAGGCGACCCCTCTCCACTTGACGCCGGTGGGGAACCCGGCTCCTCCCCTGCCCCGCAGCCGGGACCGTTCGATCGTGGCGATGGTGGCGTCGGGGCCGATCGCCCGGGCCCGCGCCAGGCCCTCTCCCCCGCCTGCGGCCAGGTAATCGGCGATCGACTCGATGGGCCGATCCGTCAACAGATAGCTCGCCACGTCCACCTCCACCCTATCCGTCCAGGGCCTCCGGAATTGTTCCTATCCTGACCGGAAATATGGCACATCCCCGGATCCGAGGCGTGACGACGGCGATGGCGGTGTACCTGGCGGCCACCGGCCTCGGGCTCGTCCTGCGGCTGGGACTGGCGGGCTGGCGCCTCCCGCTCCCGTTCGACCACCTGCTCCACGCCCACTCCCACGCCCTGTACTTCGGATGGGCGGCGGCTCCGATCGTGAGCGCCGCCCTCCCGGCGGAGAGCAAGTGGCGACGGTGGGCGTTCGTGTCGGTGGTGCCGATGACGGTCGCCTTCCTGGCTCAGGGATACGGGCCGGTCTCGATCGCCGCTTCGGCCGTGGTGATGGGGGTCTTCTACGTCGGGATCGCCTCCTGGTGGAGGACCGGCGAGCGACGGGAGCTCACGGCCAGCCTGGCCTATGTGATCCTCGCCAGCCTGGGGGTGTGGGCGCTGGGGGCGCTGCAGGCGACCGGCCGCGGCGACGGCCTGGCGGCGAGCCTCGCCGTCCATGCCTTCCTCTCCACGTTCGCCTGGTCGACGGTCCTGGGGACCATCGCCCTGCTCGGGCGCACCGGGATGGTGGACGGCGAGACCGTTCGGCGCGTGATCCGGTGGTTCGCGGCGCTGGCGTGGCTGTTCTTCCCGCTGGGTGTCGTCTCGGGCCCGGAAGTCCCGGTGCTCGGCTGGGCGGCGCGCGTTGCCGGGCTGGCATCGCTGGCGCCGGCGGTGTGGTGGTTGCGCGAGCTGTGGAGGACACGCGTGGCCGCGTTGCGGGCCGCCGGGGGCTGGCTGGCCGCCGCGGTGGCCGGGCTGGCGGGCGTCGGCGTCGGCGGCTCGGAGGCGCTGGCGTGGGCAGCGAGGCCGGGCGTGGTGTTCTACCTCCACGCCCTGCTGTTGGGATACGTGACGTCGGTCCTCGCCTGGTACGCCACCGCCGGGATGGACGTGTCCCGCCCGCTGCGCTGGCACCACATCGGGGTGGCGGTGATGATGGCCGGCGTGCTGGCGCCGCTCGCCGGCGTCGGCCGGCCCGGGGCGTGGCTCGCCGCAGCCGGGGCGTTGGTCGTGTGGCTGGCGGGATGGTGGTGGACGGCGCCAGCTTTCCTGCCCAAAGGGGAGGTCGTGGCGGCATGAGGTTCGACCTGTGGAGCCTGGTTCGCTTTCTCCACATCGCCGGCGCCGTGGTGTGGGTGGGAGGCCAGTTGACCCTCACCCTGGTGGTGCGGCCGGAGACCAGCCGTCTCCTCTCCCCCGAGGACCGTCGTCACCTCCTCAGCGCCTTCGGGTCACGCTTCGGCCGGATCACCTCCTGGATCCTCCTCCCGCTGCTCCTCGCCACCGGGTTGGGGCTCACCTACCACCGCGGGGTCGGGCTGGGCGCGCTGACCGCTCCCGGTTACGGAGCGACCTTGGGAGCCAAGATCACCTTGGCGCTCATGTCCTTCGGTATCGCCATCGCTCACGGCGTGATGGCCGCCAACGCCTCGTCGAGGACCGTGCGGGCACTCGGGATCGTCGGCTCCGTCGTGTCGCTCGCCGTCGTCGCCCTGGCGGCGTCGCTCGTGCCATGACGGACGACGCCGGGCGGCGAGTGGTCGCCTCCCATGCCATCGCCCGCCGGGCGTTTCGGCTGGCCGGGTTCTTCGGTGCGGTGGCGGTGCTGTGGGCGCTGTGGGTGTTGCTGAGAGGCGGGTCGTGGTGGGGCCCGGTCCACGCCTTTCTCGCCGGGACCGTCCTGTGCGCCATAGCCGGTGCCAGCCAGATGTTCACGGTCACCTGGTCAGCGGCACCTGCCCCTCCCGCCACTTCGACGACGGCCCAACGCCTGGCACTGGCCGGTGGCACGGGCTGCGTCCTGGTCGGGGTGACGGCGGGCCTGCGAGCGCTCACCTGGGTCGGCGGGGCCCTGTTGGTGGCGTCGCTGGCGTTGTTGGCGTGGTCGATCCGCCGCACCATCTCGCGCAGCCTGCTGCGCCGCTTCGACCTGTCCTCGCGCTTCTATCTCCTCGCCTTCGCCTGCGGGGCGGTCGGCGTCACTCTCGGGGCCGTGCTCGGGACCGGCGCCGCCGGTGCCGGCTTCTGGCGGGTGCGGCTGGTCCACTCGCACTTGAACCTCGTGGGCCTCGTCGGCTTCACGATCGTGGGGACGCTGCCCACCTTCCTTCCCACCCTCGCCCACCATCGGGCGGTCAGCGGACGGGAGGCCAAGGCGGCGTGGTGGCTCGTCGTGGGGTCGGCGGCGGGGATGGCGTCGGGGCTGTGGCTGGGCGACGCAGCCGTCGCCACGGGAACGATGCTGGCGGGCGTGGCGGCCCTGGCGATGGCGGGTGGAATCGCACTGAGGTTGTGGGACAAAGGCCGCGACCGCCTCCCGTTCGTCCAGGTGACGGCGGGAGTGGGGTGGTTGGCGGCGTGGGCCTTGGCCGACGGACTCCGTCTCCTGGGGGGTGTCCCTCCCGCCCCCTTCGGTGCAGCCACCTTGGTGGCGGTGGTGGCGGGAGTCGGCCAGGTGCTCCTCGGGTCGCTCGCCTATCTGGTGCCGGTCCTGGCCGGGCCGCCTCTGGAGCCGAAGTTCCGCCGCATGTCCCGCCGCCCGGCGATCCCCCTCGCCGCCGCCAACCTCGCCGCCGTCGCCGCCCTGGCCGGAGCAGAGCCGGTCGTGGCCCTCCTCGTGGCCTTGTGGGTGGCCGACTTCGCCCTGCGTCTCGCCGGCCTCCGCTCCGTTTCGGCCTGACCCATGCGGGGCTTTGGTCCCGGGCGGGGAAGGGTCCTTGTCCCGGGGACGGGTGACATTCGCCTCTCGCCGCTGGAAGGGCATTCCCCGATAGTCACGGGCATAGGCAGTTGGCCGGAAAGAAAGAGAGGACGCGATGGCTGCCACAGTCACCGAACGAGTCACCCCTACCGAACAGACTTCACCCATAAAGAAGAGCGGCCTGCTGCTGGCCGCTGCGATCGTGGCGCTGGTCGTGGGCTTCGGTTCCGTCGCCGGCGGCACCTTTGGTATCTGGTACACGTGGGACCAGGCGGTCAAGCAGGGTGTCACGACCCCCGCCGACGCCGTGATCCCCGAAGCCGACGTCCGTGGCCCCCTGACGATGTGGGCGCAGGCCGACATCATCACCAAGCACCAGCTGGAGCGCACCGGCGGCCTCTACTACTCGCAGATGCCCCGGGAGGTTCCGGCGGTCGACGAGGCCGGCCAGCCGATCCTCGACGAGAACGGTGAGCAGGTGATGGTGCCCAACGAGGCACGGGCCAGCTGGATCGACGCCACTGCACTCACAACGGCACTGAGCCTGGGGATCATCTCCTACGCCCTCTCGGCGATGGCGATCGCCGTCGGAGCGGCACTGATCCTCACCGGATTCGTCTTCTTGAGGATCCGAAACAAGGCCGTCCTCGTCTGAAGCAACGGCCACTGACGAGCGCAAGAGCCGGGCCCACCAGGGCCCGGCTCTTCGCGTGCGCGTCGATCAGGCGATGGGCTGATGGGTGTCTTCCCTCACGTGAGGTCGAACGATCCTCGGCAGCGTGAACCTGTGGACCGTCGCCCCGGGCTCGATCGGCTCCGTGGCCGCCGGGAGGGTGAGGACGAGGTGGCTCTCTCCCCGGATGCGCCGGTAGGTCAGCTCGCCTCCCATGCGCTCGACCAGGGCTTGGGCGACGGTGAGGCCGAGCCCCTCGGCATTGGCCCCGGCGGCGGCGAGGGAGAGCTCGTCGGTCAGTCGCATCTCGGACCCGGGAGACAGCCCGGGCCCGCGATCGACCACCTGACATATGTACCGATCCCCGAAGCTGTGGCCCCGCACCGACACCGGCGGCTCCCCGTGGGCGTGGGCGTTGACGAGGAGGTTGCGGAGAACGTGGCGGAGAGCCTCCGGGTCGACGAAGACGGTGGCGTCGCGGCATTCCACGGAGACTTCCAATCCCACGATCTCGAGATACCTCGCCGCCGACTCGACCTGCTCGAGGATCGATACCCTCTCGGGCACCAGTTCGAGCTCCCCGGCTTCGAGCCGGGCGGCTACCGACAGGTCGTCGACGACCCGCGACAGCTCGACCGACTGGCCGATGACGGTCTGGATCGCTTCGGCGTCGTCCTCACCCACGACCGTCGGGTCGATCAGCTGGGCGAAACCGACGATCCCGGTCAGCGAGCTGCGCAGGTCGCGGCTGAGCCGAGCCACGAAGTCGCCCTTGTAGGCGGCCAGCCTGGCGTGGGCCTCTTCCCGGCTGCGCCGCCACACCCGGTCGACCGTCCAGCTGTAGCCCACGGAGACGGAGAGAAGGAGCCCGAACGTCACGCACAGGAAAGCGACCCGCAGGTCTGCGCCACCGGGGAGGGAGTCTCCGACCAGCCAGAAGAGAACCCCCGATCCCCCGGCGGCCACGGCGACGGCCGACACGCTGCGCGCCGGTCCGGGGCCGGCCCCACTCGCCTGGAACATGGGAGATGCATCGACCGCGGACGACCTGGACCTGGATGACCATACCGATCGGCACCATCCGGACTAGTCAGGGCCGAACAGGCGCTCCTGCTCTGCGGCGTCGTCCGACTGCTGCTGGTGCTCGTAGCAATAGCGAACGGAAGGGCGGGCTTCGAGGCGCGCCGGGTCGATGACGCGCCCACATATCTCGCATTGCCCGTAGGTGCCGGCCTCGATCTTGTCCAGGGCGGCGTCGATGTCGGCCAGCCGGGCGTCGATCTGCTCGCGGACGGCGAGGTCCTTGGTGCGCTCGAAGGTCTCGGTGCCCTGGTCTCCTGGGTGCTGGTCGTAGTCGGCGAGGGACCCGGACGAGTCCGCCTGCTCCTGGTCGAGAGCGGCGTCCTCGCCCTGGCTCTGGCGGAGGGCGACGAGACGGTCACGTTCTCTCTCGAGTCTGGCCCGGGCTTGGGTGATGTCCATGCCGCTCGGCTACCCACGGAGGCGCCGTTTGAACCGCCTAGCCATCGGCGGAGGGTTGGATCCGGCGGTAGGCGGCCACGGCCCCGCCCAGGCCCGCCCCAGCAGCGAGAGCAGTGGCGGCACGTTCGATCACCGGCGGCAGGGCGGTCGGGAGCGACGGCAGCCACAGCGCCCCGATCCGGGAGGCGGCCCAGCCGACGAGCACCGCGGCTCCGATCCCGAAGATGAGCGCCCCTCCCTTTCGGATCGTCGCCCAGGCGAGGATCGACAGGACGACCATCGGCGGAGCCCAGGCGAGCCACTCGTCACCGGGACCGAGCGGCGATCCGGCGACCTGGCCGAAGCCCACGACCGAAGCGGCGGCCGCGCCGGCGAGGAGGAGCATCGAAGGGCGGAGCCACGCCGCCGTGGCGGTCGCCACCGCTAGTGCGACCCAGGGAACGGGGTCGATGTTCGGCAACCAGTGGAGTGTGCCGCGGATCTCGGCGGGGCGGCCGTCGACGGCGATCGGCACGACCCACTCGAAGATCTCCGACGGCCCGGCCCCTGCGACTGCGGGCGGGGGTTCGGGAGACATCCAGTGGATCCGATGGTCGTGCCACCCGTACGAGCCGCCATGTCCCACGCTCGCCCAGTCGGGTGGCGCCTCCGCCGACGCCGCAGGCGGTATCGCCCTTCCCCCGTAGCGATCCTCGTTCAACCAGTGAGTCGGCGAGTTCCGGTTCACCTCGACTGTCCCGTCCGGGTGGATCCGCAGGTACGGTTCGTCCTCGTATCCGGGGACTTCGACCGTGACGCCGGGCTCGACCCGGAGGCGCAGGAACGCATCGCCACCCGCCACCTCTCCCCACACGGCCTCGTTCTCCGGCTCGACCGCGACCACCTCGGAGCGGTAGTTGCTGGGCCGGGCGGAATCGGCGGAGGCAGGGGACGGCAGGCCGAATACGGCGGCCGCCGCGACCACGGCAACCGCCGCACGCCTCATCGGGAGCCGCGGAAGAGCGCCACGGCGCCCATGACGGCACCGGCCGCTCCCAGGATCGTGGCTGTGATCGCCCATCCGTCGGGCCAGCCCGACGGCTCGGATGCGGCCCCCACCGCCACCACGGACGCCGGCGTCTCCGCCTCCGGCGGGCCCGTCCATTCCACCACCTCTCCGTCGTCGTAGGCCTGGAGGGCGGGAAACGACAGCTCGCCGGGGCTCTCCGGGTTGCGGGCCTGGAAGCGGAACTCGACGAACTCGCCCGGACCGATGGTGCCGCCCTCGGCGACGAGTACGCCGCCTTCGAGGCTGATCGCCCACCCGGGCACCGGCTCGTACCGGGACGCCGCCAGGCCCTCGGGGATCTGCACCTCCACCCGGATGGTCGAGGCGGTGTCCGACTCGTTGGGCACTCTCACGGTGTAGACGGCGAACCCCCCGGGCTCGGGATTGTCGGTGGAGACGGTCACGTGCGCCCACACCGGAGCCGCCACCCAGAGAGCCGAGACGAAGGCGCCCAACCACGCCGCCCACTTCCTCATAGTCCTGTTCCTTTCAGTCGCCCACCCTCACGACGGCGGTCGCCGCCGTCGCCTCGAATCCCTCGCCCAGCCGGAAGGTGACGTGCCATTCCCCGCCGACGGCGAGCTCGGGCCCAGTATGGACCCAGTGACCGGGCGCGGCCTGGATCGGCCGGCGGACGATCGGGCCGATGTCCTGGGCCGGGAAGTGGAACTCCAAGACAGCTTCCCCTTCGGTGTCGGCGGGTACGCCGGCAGCCGTCAGCACGTAGACGTGCACCTGGTTGGCCCCCGCCCGGTTGGGATCGACGACCAGCTCGAGCCGGTTCTCGCCGAACTCGAGGCGGTTCGAGTACGGCCCGGCGGCTTCGGCTGCCGGCGGAAGGTCCACGAGCACCGCGGTCAGCGCGACGACGATCGCCAAACCGGCCACTTCGATCCGCACGGTGGAGCGGAGCCGCTCCCCCGCCCCGGGCCGGCCCGACGCGACCCGCGGGACGAGGACCCGGTTGTTGTACGCCGCCACGGCCAGCACCGCGGCCACCGCCGCCACCTTGGCCGAGAGCACCAGTCCGTAATCGGTCGTGACGAGCTCTCGCCATCCGCCCACCTGGATCCACGCCATCGCCACACCGGCGGCTCCCAGGGCGAGGACCGTCCACAACGCCACGGCCGAGAATCGGCCGACCAGCGCCGCGGCTCCGTCGTCGTCTCCTGCCGACCGGCGCCAGGCGACCGCGAGCGCCGCCAAGCCGCCCAGCCAGAACGCGGCGCCGAGGACGTGGACGGCGTCGGCGGCCATCACGACGAACAGGGGCTCGGTGGTGCGGGTGTGTCCCGTGGCCAGCTCGGCGGCGGCGACCAGGGCGACGCCGGCAGTCACCGGCGGCACGGAGTTGCGGCCGGCAGCGGCGAAGAGCACCGCCATCGCCGCCACGCGCAGCACCGCCGCCAGCCCCACCGACGAAGCGACCGCTTCCCCCAGCGTCGCCTGGGCTTCCTGTGCGAACACCGGCACCGTGATGGCAGAGGCGACGACGCATGTGACCGCCGCTCCACGGACGATCGAGCGGATCACAGGCACTCCCCCGGCCCGGCCGAGGACGAAGGCGCCGAACATGGCCGCTCCGGCTGCCACCAGCCCCGAGCCGTAGGTGACCCAGCGGACCGCGGCGCCGGCGAGACGTCCCCCGCCGGGCCCCAGGATCTCTTCGATCGCCGCTTCGTCGACGACCGCGTCACCGTCGCCGACCCCGAAGACGAACGCGCCGCGGATCGGATGCCCGTCGAGGGAGACCACCCTCCAGGCGACCACGTACGTGCCCCCCGCCGGCGCGTCGAGGCCGACCACCACCTCCTCGTCGGAGTCTCCCGGCCTCGGCTCGCCCGTCTCGACCCTGCGGCCCGAAGCGTCGAACACCCGCACCGCGCCCTCGGGCACGGAGACCGGCTCGCTGAATCTCAATGCCACTTGTTCTGGCATCTGTTCCAGCCGAGCGCCGTCGGGCGGGTCGGTCTCGACGAGGACGGCATGGGCCGACGCCCCCAGCGCCGGCCCGAGCACGACGAAGAGGACGACCAGCCCGCGGATCAGGCTGCGCATGTGTGGCCGGGAGCCTATCGGCGGCTCCATTGGTACCGTCCGGCCCGAGGAGGTGGCATGGACGCACTCTGGCAGCAGATCGCCCTCATCGTGGCTCTCGTGTTGCTCAACGCCCTGTTCGCAGGCGCAGAGCTCGCTCTGGTGTCTCTACGGGAGAGCCAGCTCCGGCGGTTCGCCACCCGGGGCGGGGCGGGCAAGACGCTGGCCGAGCTGGCCCGGGATCCCAACCGGTTCCTCGCCACCATCCAGATCGTGATAACCCTGTCGGGCTTCTTCGCATCTGCCTCCGGGGCGGTGACCCTCGCCCAGCCCTTGGCCGACAATCTCGGTTTCATGGGGAGCGCCGCCTATCCGGCGGCGGTGGTGATCGTCACGCTGCTCATCGCCTACTTCACGCTGGTCGTGGGCGAGCTGGCACCCAAACGCCTCGCCATGCAACGGGCCGAGCGCTGGGGCCTCCTCGTCGCCCGGCCGCTGGCGTTCATCTCCAAGGTCACCCGGCCCGTCGTGTGGCTGCTGTCGAAGTCGGCCGACCTGGTCGTGCGGCTGTTCGGCGGCGACCCGGCCCGGCGCGGCCAGGAGATCACCGAGGAGGAGGTGCGTGACATCGTCGCCAACCTCCAGAGCTTCACCCCGGACCAGCGGGGGATCATCTCGGGGGCGCTCGACATCTCCCGGCGGACGCTGCGCCAGATCCTCACCCCCCGCCGCGACGTGTTCGTGCTGGACCAGGACCTGCCGGCCGAGGAGGCACTGCGCCGGCTGATCGAAGCCGGCTTCTCACGCGCCCCCACCGCCCCCGAAGCCGACCTGGATCGCGTCGCCGGAGTGGTGCACCTCCGGGACCTGATCACCGCGAGCGGGAGCGTCGGCGCCGTCGCCCATCCCCCGCTCGTGTTCCCCGAGAGCGTCGAGGCTCTCGATGCCCTCCGGGTCATGCGCCAGCGCCGCCAGCACATGGCGATCGTGGTGAACGAGCACGGCAGCAGCGAGGGCATCGTGACGATCGAGGACCTGCTCGAGGAGGTCGTGGGCGAGATCTACGACGAGTCCGACCGCGACGTAGTGCGAGTCGTCCGCCGGCCCGACGGCTCCCTCGACCTGCCGGGCAGCTTCCCCATCCACGACCTCGTCGACATCGGCGTCGACCTCCCCGAAGGCGACTACACCACCATCGCCGGTCTCATCCTCGACGAGCTGGGGAGGGTCCCCGACGAGCCCGGCGACCGGGTCGTCGTGGGGCGCTGGGAAGCGACGGTGCTGGCGGTCGCCGACCGCGCTATCACGCGGGTGCGTCTGCGCCGCCTCGGCGCACCAGACGGCTGAGGAGCTTCTTGAGCTCGTCGCCCCAGAGCACGGCCGACGCCAGGGCCGTGCACAGACCCCAGTCGCCGAGGGTCAACGGGACGGTGCCGAAGGCGTCGTTGAGGAACGGGATCTCGACGACCGCGACCTGGAGCAGGACCGACACGAGTATCGCCCCCCACAGGAGCGGATTGGTGAAAATGTGGGAGAAGGCGCTCTTGTGGTCCGAGCGGGCGTTGAAGGTGTTGAACAGCTGGGCGATGACGAGGGTGGTGAACGCCATCGTCCGCCCGTAGACGACGTCGCCCGTCCCGTCGATGAGGCCGCCGGGCGTCTTCGTGTCGAGGGCGAGGAGGGTGGCAGCGGCCATCACGATCCCGACCCACACGATCCCCCGCCACATGGCGGCGTCGATGACACGGTCGGTGAGGCGGCGAGGCGGGCGCAGCATCACGTCGTCGGGGGGCGGGTCCACCCCCATCGCCAAAGCCGGGCCCGTGTCGGTGAGGAGGTTGATCCACAGTATCTGGGTGGCGAGGAGCGGCACGGCGAGGCCGTCGGCACCTTCCGTCAGGCCCAGGTACCCGGCGAAGAGCACTCCGAAGAACATGGTGAAGACCTCGCCGATGTTCGACGAGAGGAGGAACCGCAGGAACTTGCGGATGTTGGCGAAGATCCCCCGGCCCTCCCGCACGGCGGCGACGATCGTGGCGAAGTTGTCGTCGGCGAGGATCATGTCCGCCGCCTCCTTGCTGACGTCCGTGCCGGTGATGCCCATCGCCACGCCGATGTCGGCGGACTTGAGGGCAGGAGCATCGTTGACGCCGTCACCGGTCATCGCCACGATGTTCCCTTCCGCTTGGAGAGCGTCGACGATCCGCAGCTTGTGGACGGGCGCCACCCGGGCGAACACGTCGACGGTCGCCGCCTCCTCGCGGAGGGTCTCGTCGTCCATCTCCTCGAGTTCCGCCCCGGTCAACGCCCGGGCGTCGGCGGCGGCGATGCCCAGGTCGGAGGCGATGCGGAGGGCGGTGCGGGGGTGATCGCCGGTGATCATGATCACCCGCACGCCGGCCTCCTTCGCTTCGGCGATGGCGGCCCTGACCTCTTCCCGGGGCGGGTCGATGATGCCCACCATCCCGACGTACACGAGGTCCCGCTCGATGGACTCGTCGGGCTCGGGCGGTTCGTGGTCGGGCAACGGGCGGTAGGCGACGGCGAGCGTCCGCAGCGCCAGGTCGGCGAGGCGTTCCACGTCGGCGAGGATCTCCCGGCGCCTCTCTTCGGTGAGCGGCCGCTCCTCGCCTCTGACTCGCTCGTGGCTGCAGCGCCCGAGGAGCACGTCGGGGGCGCCTTTCACCACGACGTCGATGCGGCCGTCGCGCTCGGCGTCGGCCTCGAGAGTCGACATGAGCTTCCGCTCCGGCGTGAACGGCACCTCTCCGACGCGCCGGAACCGCCGGCGGCGAACCTCGTCGATGCCCAGCTTGCGTTCGGCCACCAGGAACGCCGCTTCGGTGGGATCACCTCGCGCCTTCCACACCCCGTCCTCTCGGTAGATCGAAGCGTCACTGGCCAGGCTCCCTCCACCCAAGACGAACGCGACCTCCTCCACCAGCTCGGGGTCGTCGAGCGGCTCCCCGTCGCACAGCACCTCACCGGTGGGGTCGTAGCCGGCGCCGGTGATGTCCACGGCCACCGATGGGGTGATCACCTTCTCGATGGTCATCTCGCTCTTGGTGAGCGTGCCGGTCTTGTCCGAGCAGATGACCGACGCCGAGCCGAGTGTCTCGACCGAGGAAAGCCTCTTGACGATGGCGTTCTTCCTGGCCATCCGCTGCACGCCGAGGGCCAGTACCACAGACAGGATCGCCGGCAGCCCCTCGGGCACGGCGGCCACCGCCAGCGACACGCCCACCAGGAACACGGTGACGAGGTCGGAGGCCGACTCGATGGGATCGGCGATGAGGATCGCCCCGACCACGACGGCGGCTATGACCACCACCGCCACCCCGAGCGCCTTCCCGACTCGCCCCACCTCTCGTTGCAGCGGGGTGGCCTCCTCTTCTGTCTCTCCGAGGAGGCGGGCGATGCGGCCCATCTCGGTGTCCATCCCGGTGGCCGTGACCACCGCCACCCCCCTGCCCCGGGTGACCGCGGTCCCCTTGAAGACCATGTTGGAGCGGTCGCCGAGCTCCACACGCGGCCCCAGCGGCTGGACCCCCTTCGAGACCGGCTCGCTCTCCCCTGTGAGCGAGGCTTCGGCGACCGTGAGGGCGGCGGCTTCGACGAGCCGGGCGTCGGCTCCGACGGCGTCGCCCTCGGCGACCACCAGCAGGTCGCCGGGCACGAGGTCTTCTGTGGGGACCTCCGTCTCGGTGCCGTCGCGCACGACGGTGGCGGTGGGCGAGGCCATTCTCTGCAGCGCCTCCACCGCCGCCTCGGCACGTGCTTCCTGGACGTATCCGAGGACGGCGTTCGCCACCACGATCACGGCGATCACCACCGCCTCGAAGGGGAACCCCCCGGCGCCTTCGAGGGCCCACGCCCCGACCGAGATGACGACTGCGGCGAGCAGCAGGTACACGAGGGGATCGGCGAACTGGGCGAGGAACTTCTTCCACGCCGGGACCGCTGCCGACTCTTCGAGCCGGTTGGGACCGAACCGATCCAGCCGGGAAGCCGCTTCCTCCGCGGAGAGCCCGGATTCGACGTCGGTCGCCAGGCGTCGGGCGACCTCTGCTGCTTCCAGCGCCCACGGAGCGTCGAGAGCCGAGGCCTCGTCGACGATGCCCTGGTTCAGCTCAGACGAGGTCATGTCGGAGGTCACGCAGCCGGAAGCCGACGACGACGAGGAGCACCCCCAAGACGACGGCATGAGCGCCGATCAGCACCACGAAGGAGAGCGCGGCGGCCACCGGGTAGATCGCCAGGACGAGACCGACTACGACAGAGAGGATCCCGGTGACGATGAGGACCCATTCGTTGCGCATCTCCTGCCGCCAGGCGATGGCGACCACCAGCTCCGACACCCCGGTCAGCACCGCCCAGGCGGCGATCAGATAGACCAGGGCGCGGGCCGTGATGTCCGGCCACAGGAACGCGGCCGCGCCCGCGGCCACCGAGACGAGGCCCCACATCGCCGTCCACCAGCGGACGTTCCCCCGCCCTCCGAGGCTGAAGATCACCGCCACGATCCCGTCGACGAGGACGTAGGCGCCGAAGGCGGCCACGAGGGCGATGACCGTGATCTCGGGCCACACGAGGGCGGTGAGGCCGAAGGCGACCGCCAGGAAACCGCGCAAGACGTAGGTCCACCAATCGCCCACGATGGCGGCGCGCAGGGCGGCGACGGCTGCTGGAGCGTCGACGCCACGGTCGCCGCCCGCCTCGACGGGGATGTCGGCACGCGGTTCGTCGGTGTCGTCGACGGTCATGGCTGCAACCTCTCCGTAGCCGTCGTCCTGACGGTATCACCGGGCAGGCGCCTAGAGAACGGGCGGCCGGGGTCCCCCATCGCGGCCACGGCGGCAACTAGCGTCTCCCCCATGACACCACCCGAACAGCAGCCGGAGGAAGAACGACGCCCGCCCTGGCCGCTGATCGTGGGCGCAGTGGTGGTCGTGTTGGCGGTGGCCGCAGTGATCCTCGCCCAGACGGGCGGGGACGAGCCGGCCACGACCACGATCCCGTCCGACACCACCGCCACGACCCCGCCATCGACGGAACCGCCTGCCACCACCTCCGCTCCGGCTACCACCGCCGCTTCGACGGCCACGGTGACGACCACTCCCCCGACCACCGCTCCGGCCACCACCACAGAGACGACCGAGCCCTCCCCGACCGAGGTCCCGCCCGAGGCCATCGCCGTGTCGGGTGCCGACGTGGTGCGGGTGGACACTGCGACCGGCGCCACCGAGATCCTCCACGAGCTCCTGTTCGAGGCGGCCGCCGCCGCCGACCTGGCACTCGTCGGAGACGGCAGGGCGTACCTGCACCTGTTGGAGGAGGACTACTGGTTCACCTGCGAGTCGGCGGGGGGCCGGGTCGAGGTCCTCGACCTGGACACCGGCCGCGCGACCACGATCGCCTCGGGCAAGCCAGCCCTGTCGCCGAACGGCGCCACCCTGGCCTACCTCACCGCCGACGACTGCTACCCGGACCCCGAGCAGCCCGAGTTCTTCGCCACCGTCTACGACACCCTGGTCGTGGCCGACACCGAGGGCAACGAGATCTCCCGGGTGCCGCTATCCGCCGGCTCCGTCGATGCGGCGTCGGCTCTCGTCGATCTCGTGTGGGAGGACGATTCGACCCTCCTCGTGTGGGACGACCAGCACACCTTCTACCGGGTGCCCATGGACACGGCGGGCCCTATCGACACCCTGGATAGGGTCGATCTGCCGGCCGTGGACGTCTTCGCGGTCCACGACGGGATGGCGCTGGCCGCGGCGGTGGAAGCCGACGCCGGATACGGGCCGATTCAGGTCGTGTCGATCGCCGACGGCTCCGCCACTCCCCTCGGGGCCGATGCCGCAGGTGCGTACTCGGTGGGCATGTCCTCCGAAGGGCTGGCGATCGTCAGCGCCGCCGAACCGCCCACCCTCTGGGTGGGAGTGGATTTGGCGACCGGAGAGATCGCCGCCACCTTCGAATCGCCCTGGCTGTCGGCTATCGACTGGTGAACGCCGCTCAGGCGAAGAACCAGGCGGCATCCTCCATGCGGGCGGTGTCCAGCTGCCGGGGAGGCTGATCGACGACGCTGAGCGGCACGGGGACGATGTCCTCGCCGTCGACGGCCACCATCACCCCGCTCTCGCCGGCCACGGCGAGCGCACCAGCGGCCAGGCCCAGACGGGTGGCGAGGATCCGGTCGTAGGCGGTGGGTGTCCCTCCCCGCTGCAGGTAACCGAGCGTCATCACCCGGCACTCGTAGCCGGTGAGCCGCTCCAACTCGGCGGCGATGACGTTGCCCACCCCTCCCAGGCGGGCGAACCCGTAGGCGTCGACGCCGCGGGTGGCGGGATCACCCTCGGGGGTGGGTGTCCCCTCCGCCACAACCACGATCGAGTAGTCGTGGCCCGCCTTGTGGCGACGACGCAACCGCTCGGCGAGGTCCTCGAGGTCGTATTCGACTTCGGGGACGAGGATCGCCTCCGCCCCGCCCGCGATCCCGGCGTACGCCGCGATCCACCCGGCGGTGCGGCCCATCACCTCCACGACCATGACGCGGTTGTGCGACTCGGCCGTAGTGGTGAGCCGGTCGATGGCGTCGGTCACGATCTGGACCGCCGTGTGGAACCCGAACGTCACGTCGGTGCCGGGGATGTCGTTGTCGATCGTCTTGGGGACACCGACCACCGGCAGCCCTTCGGCCTCGAGGCGGGCGGCGGTCCGCAGCGACCCGTCGCCGCCGATGACGACCAGAGAGTCGATGCCTGCCGACTCGACGGTTTCCCGGACCGACTCGTAGCCGTTGCCGTGCACGTACGGGTCCATGCGGGAGGTGCCGAGGATGGTGCCCCCCTGATAGAGGATCCCCCTGACGTCGTCGCGGGTCAGCGGCCGGACGAGGCCCTCCATCAGGCCGCGCCACCCTTTCTGGATGCCTACGCACTCGCCGCCACCTCCCGTCACGCGGGCGACCACGCCCCGGATGGCGGCGTTGAGGCCCGGACAGTCGCCTCCGGCGGTGAGCACCCCCACCTTCATCTCTGTGCTCCCCTCACGCCTCGGCGGCTTCCATCGACGCCGGGGTCTCCTTGACCCGCCACGGGGCGGGGATCACCAGGACCGGCACGGTGGCGGCCCTCACCACCCGCTCGGCGACGCTGCCCAGCCGCCATCGGGAGAGCCCGGTGCGCCCGTGGGTGGCCATCACGATCATGTCCACGTCGGGCTGGTGGGCCCGGTCGACGATCGCCGAAGCCGGGTCCTGTCCGGGCAGCAGGTCGGTCTCGGCCGGGACGCTGACGGCGCGGGCCCGGCTGCGCAGGTTGAGCTCCAAGAAGTCGATCGGATCCTGGCCTTCGATGCGGGCCAACTCGGAGACGGCGTGGATGGTGTCGTCGTCGGCCACGGTCACGAGGAGGAGCGATTGGCCCAGTGCCTTGGCGAGCTCCTCCGCCTTCGGCAGCGCCGACCGCCCCACCTCCGAAGTGTCGAGGGGCACCATGATGCTCATCTGCTCTCTCCTTGCTGCCGGTTCACGCCGTTTGTAGCACCGTGGAAAGACTTTCCGGCGCTCCTCAGCCGGAACGTCGACGGGTACGGCGATACGATCGGGTCGGAACCGTGAGCACTCCACAACGATCCGACCGCCAACGCTACCTGGAGAACCTCCAGAGCGAGGTCGACGGCGCCTTCCTGTATCGGGCCCTGGCCGAGCTGGAGGGTGACTCGCCGCTCGCCGAGCTCTATGCGGGATTGGCCGAGGTGGAGGACCGTCACGCCTCCTTCTGGGCCGAGCGTCTGGGAGACGTGGAGATCCCCCGGCCGTCGCGCAGAGCGAGGATCGTCGCCTGGTTGGGACGCCGATTCGGCTCCCGGTTCCTGGCTTCGGTCGTCGCCGAGGACGAGGCCAAGGGACAGTTCATGTACGACGACCAGCCCGAGACCGAAGGCACTTCGATGCGCCAGGACGAGCGGTCCCATGCGGCGCTCCTCCGCCGGATCACCGACCGGGGGCTGGAAGGGCCCGACATCGCCCGCTTCGAGCGCCGTCACCGCAGCCTCGACGGCAACGCCCTCCGGGCGGCGGTGCTCGGGTCGAACGACGGCCTCGTCTCGAACCTGGCGCTCGTGATGGGGGTGGCCGGCGCCAACCTGCCCGCCGACACGGTCGTCGTCAGCGGCCTGGCGGGCCTGCTGGCCGGGTCGGCGTCGATGGCGATAGGCGAGTGGCTGTCGGTGCAGAGCGCCCGGGAGCTGCACTCCCGGCAGCTCGAGATCGAACGGCGCGAGATCGAGGAAATGCCGCAAGAGGAGGAAGAGGAGCTCGTCCTCATCTATCGGGCCAAGGGCCTCGACGAGGAGGACGCCAGGAAGCTGGCGGCGAAGATCATGTCGGACCCGGACCTGGCGCTGGACACGATGGCCCGGGAGGAGCTGGGCATCGACCCCGACGATCTCGGTGGGTCGGCGTGGGTGGCTGCGTTCACTTCGTTCGGGTTGTTCGCGGTTGGGGCGATCGTCCCCGTGATCCCCTTCTTCCTCACCGAGGGCCTGCGTGCCGTGGCCTGGAGCATGGGCGTCAGCGGTCTGGGCCTCTTCGGCATCGGGGCGGCCATCACCCTCGTGACCGGGCGCAGCGTGTGGAGGTCCGGGCTCCGCCAGATGGTGCTCGGGCTCGTCGCCGCCGTGATCACCTATGGAGTCGGTGCCCTCCTCGATGTCACCGTCACCTGAGCCGGTGTGCGACCGGCGGCCGACTCTGCCAGGATCGCGGGCGATGTCTTTCACTGTGGCCGAACCGTGACCCTGGGGGCCGCCGTCGTCGTCTTCGTCCTCTCCGGGGCGGTGGTGGCCTGGGCGGGTATCCGCCTGTCGGTCGCCGGCGACGAGGTGGCGGAGACGACGGGAATGTCCGGGCTCCTGGTGGGAACGATCCTCGTCGCCGGCGCCACCTCGCTGCCGGAGATCGTCACCAACGTGGCGGCGGCGATCTCGGGAGCGCCGGACCTGGCGGTCGGCAACCTGTTCGGGAGCAACGCCATCAACATGGCGATCCTGGGGATCGTCGACCTCGCCGGCAAGCAACAGGTCTGGAATCGCATCGAAGGCGGCCACGCCCGGGTGGCGTCCATCGCCATCGCCCTGACCGCACTGGGGGTGCTGGCGGTGCTCGCCCCGCCCCGTGTCGCTGTCGGCTGGGTGGGCATCGACACCCTGTTCATCGCCGGCAACTACGTCGCCACTCTCGCCTGGATGCGGCGCTCGCCGGTGGGCCGCTTCAGCGATCAGGCCCGGGCCATCGAGGAGGCGCCCCGAACGCAGGCGTCGTCTCCCGACCGGGCCCGGCGCGCCGTCTTCCGCTTCGTCGTCGCCGCCGCTCTGATCCTCGTCTCCGCTCCCGTGATGGCCTCGTCCGCCGAAGCTATCGCCGACGCCACCGGGATCGGCCAGACCTTCATCGGGGCCACGCTGCTCGCTTTCGTGACGTCGGCGCCCGAGCTGGTGTCGTGCCTGGCGGCGGTCCGCATCGGCGCCCACGACCTCGCCGTCGGCAACCTGTTCGGCAGCAACGCCTACAACATGTTCACCCTGGTGATCGCCGACGTCGCCTACCTGCCGGGCCCGATCCTGGCCGACGTCCATCCGGCCCAGGCCGTCAGCGGCGTGGTGGCGATCCTCCTCACCTCCATCTCCCTCGCCGCCATCGTCCACGGCACCGAGACGCGCATCTACCGGCTGGAGCCGGACGCGGTCGTGATCCTCCTGATGTACCTGATCGGCATGTACGCGGTGTGGGCGGCGAGCTGAGAGGTCACCCGACCGGCTGGGTGCGCTGCTGCTCCTTGGAAGCCCACCGGAACCAGATGACACCGATCGTCGACCAGATGATCGGGATGGACCCGATCTTCATGACGATCCCGGCCAGCTGCTGGTCCTCCCGGGCGGTGAGCGTCCCGATCCTCGGCGCCAGCTCGTAGATCTCGTAGAGGGGTGTGGTCGTGAACGTCAGCAGGCTGGCGGGGATGACGGCCACCACGCTGGTGGTGCCGAACAAGTACAGCATCCGGCCGATGTCGGAGGGGTTGCGCAGCTCCCGGACCGGAGAGATCACCGGCAGCCAGAGGACGAAACCGGCGACCATCCACACGAAGTCCATGAAGAAGGAACCCCATTGGCTGGTGCGGAGGACCGACACGACGCCGGGGGTGTGGGTCACGGCGAGGATCACGTTGTAGGCGACGCCGGCCATGATCAGCGAGGCGCCGAGCCGGGCGGCGACGCCGCGGAGGCGCAGGCGCCCGAGGATCCGGTCGGCCATCCACTCGGGCGTGCCGAGGAGGATCAGCGGGGCGGCGACGTGGGTGTAGAGGAGGAACTGGGCCATGTGGGCGGACGCCAGATAGCCGGCTCCCAGCGTGCCGAGCGGCCAGTCGGAGGCGAGCCAGAAGACGATCATCCCGCCGATGAACTGGGCCCTCTGGCGACGGGTGGTGGGCTGGTCGCTGCGGGCCACCGCCCGCAGATAGGCGACGATGGGGACGATCGATGCGGCCCAGATCCCCGGGTAGGGGATCCACTTCCAGGTCCATGGCTCCTCGAGAGCCACGCACCACCAGGAGATCATCCGCCCAGCTCCCGGATGTACTGGACCAAGAGGTCCAGTTCCTCGTCGTCCAGCGTGAACTGCGGCATGGTCGCCCGATATCCGGCGACGATCTCGGCATGGGGGTCGACGATGGAACGCCGGATGTACTCCTCGTCGGCCGACACCGTGGAACCGTCGTCGAGCTCGACGGTGGACCCGAAGAGGCCTCTCCAGGTGGGCGCCACGGACGTGTCCTCTTCGGTGTGGCAGGCGAGACAGCCGAGGTCCCGAGCGAGCTCTTCGCCCGTCGCCGGCCCCGAGGAGTCACCGCCGCAGGCAGCAGCCAACAGAGCCACTGCGACCACGGCGGCTCGCCGCCGGTCAATGGCCATGGTGCTCGCCCATCGTGTCGGCGAGATCGACGACCTCCGCTTCAACTTCGATCTCCCCCGCCTGCTCGAACTCGAGTGTCACCGTCACCGTCTCCCCCACGCTGAGCCGTTCGACGTCTATGAGCATGATGTGGAGCCCTCCCGGCTCCAGGACCAGGTCTTCGCCGGGCGACACGGTGAACGCCTCCACCTGGCGCATCCCCATGGTGCCATCGTCGCCGTGGACCGTCTCGTGTAATTCGGCCCGGGCGGCGGCATCCGTGTGCGCCCCCACCAAGCGGTCCTCCTCACTGCTCGTGACGGTGAAGTACATGGCGGCGTTGTCGCCCACCGGGGCGCCGATCCTCGGCTCGGCGATCGTGAGCTCCGAAACGGACACTTCGGCGCTCATCGCGCATGCGCCGAGGGCGAGCGCGGCGCAGACCAGGGCCAAGCGTCGCAAGTCATGCCTCCTCTGGGTGTATCTGGGCCAGGATCTGCAGATCGTTGAGCCAGGTGCTCTGACGGGTCCCGAACGGGTACTGGGCGTAGAGCAGGCCATCGGGGGCATAGGCGAGCACCTGTCCGGCGTGTTGGACGGTGTAGTCGTCGCCCTCACCGACCTTGAACGCCACCGGGACCCCGGCGGCCTTTTGCGCCGCCTCGAGCTCCTCGGGAGTGCCGGTGAGCCCGACGAAGCGAGGATCGAACCGGTCCAGCCACTCCCGCAGCACCTCGGGCGTGTCCCGCTCGGGGTCGACCGTCACGAACACCACGACCGACGACTCGGCGACCTGGGAGAGCTGGTCGAACGTCTCGGCGATCTGGGCCAGGTGGACCGGGCACACGTCGGGGCAATGCGTGTAGCCGAAGTACAGGAGGGTGAGCTTCCCTTCCGTCTCCTCGGCGAAGTGGAAGGGGTTCCCGTCGGTGTCGGTGAGGGTGAAGTCCGGCTTCGGCGTCGGCTCGGCGAGGGCGACGCCCTGGAGCTCGTCGGTGGACACCCCGCCCCCGCAGGCGGCCAGCACACCGACCAGAACGAGGAGCGAGAGGATACGCAGGCGTCGCATGCCGTAGCCAAGGCTATGAGGCGGGACCGAACATCCCAAACCCGCCGTGGCTCACGCCTCCGGCATGCGACAGGTGATCAGGCGGCTTTCTCCCAGCGGACCACGGCGATGGGCGGTGCCGGTTCGATGACGACACCGTCGGCGCCGCAGTACGGGCAGGCCTCCATCGCCTCGCCGGTGTACTCGTGGCCGGCGGCGTCACACACCAGCCGGTCGTACGCCCGCTCCCACGTGATGTGGGCGTCGCCGAGGTCGGTGCCGTCGGTGACGGTCTTCCAGGCGAGCTCCGCCTCGTGGGTGTCGACCTCCGGCCCCAGGGCTATCTCCACCCTCGCCAGAGGGCCATCGCAGAGCCTGCGGAGCGTGGCGATGGCGCTCTCCACCAACTCCTTCTCGTGCATGTCACTCCTCGCGTGGTCGTCGTCTTCCCTTCTCTTCTACGGAGTGGCGGGGCGGATCGGAAGGGCCGAACTTCCCTTCGGCGACTGCCGGAGGCCCGTAGGCGGATGGCCGTGGCAGCCGCCTACGATCGGAGAAGGGAGGTGGTGGACGGATGGCGCATCGAGTTCTCTCGCACACTGCAGACATCGGGATCGAGGTGACCGCCCCTTCCCTCGACGCCCTGTTCGACGAGTTGTTGTCCGCCACCTTCCAGCTGACGTCTCCCACCGACGCCGATCGCGCCGCCGTGACGACCCGGTCGGTGGAGGTGTCGGCCGAGACGCTGGAAGACCTGGTGGTAGACACCCTCTCGGAGTTCCTCTTCATCGCCGAGACGGAGGACCAGCACTTCTGCGGCTTCCGGTCGCAGGTGGACGGCGACCGCCTGGTGGCCCGCGTCGAGGGAGACGCCCGGCCCTTGCGGCGCGATCAGGCCTCCGGAGCCGCCATCAAGGCGGTCACCTACCACGAGCTGGTGGTGGAGCGGCGGGGAGAAGAGTGGTTCGCGCGGGTGTACTTCGACGTGTGAGGTCGACATGAGTGACCTGAAGAGAGTCGACGACGTGACCTGGGAGATCCCTCCGACAGGAGGGATGAGGGTGCCAGGGCGGATCTTCGCCTCGGACGCCCTGATGGAGGTGGCGGCGATGGGCGAGGCCACCCAGCAAGTGGCCAACGTCGCCCATCTGCCTGGCATCGTCGAGGCGTCGTTCGCCATGCCCGACATCCACTGGGGCTACGGGTTCCCGATCGGAGGCGTGGCAGCGACCGACATCGACGACGGCGGGGTGGTCTCGCCCGGCGGGGTCGGCTTCGACATCTGCTGCGGGGTCCGGCTCCTCGCCTCCGACCTGACCGTCGACGACTTCCGTCGGCACCGTGACGCCATCATGGCCAACCTCGACGCCCGCATCCCCCGCGGCCCGGGCACGGGAGCCATCGCCCCCGAGTCGCTCGTGCCGAAGGTCCTGTCGGAGGGGGCCGCCGCCGCCGTGGAGGCGGGATACGGCTGGGAAGAGGACCTGGAGCGGTGCGAGGAACGCGGCACCTCTCAGGGAGGCGACCCGGCGGCGATCAGCGAGAAGGCGATGACGCGGGGCCGTGGCCAGCTGGGCAGCCTCGGCGCCGGCAACCACTTCCTCGAGGTGCAGTACGTCGACCGAGTCGTCGATCCCGAGGCGGCCGAGGTGTTCGGACTGCGCGAAGGCGCGGTCACCGTGATGATCCACTGCGGGTCGCGGGGGCTGGGTCACCAGACCTGCACCGACCACCTCCGGCTCATGGGCCAGGCGATGGCCCGCCACGGGATCACCGTCCCCGACCGCCAACTGGCGTGTGTGCCGGTCCGCTCCGAGGAGGGCTCCGACTACATGGCGGCGCTGGCGGCGGCGTCCAACTTCGCCTGGGCCAACCGCCACATCCTCGCCCACGCCGCCCGGGAGTCGTTCGCCGACGCTCTCGGGGTCTCGCCCCGCCAAATCGGAATGCGCCTCGTCTTCGACGTCGCCCACAACCTCGCCAAGATCGAGCGGCACACGGTGGGAGGGGCCGAGCTCGAGCTGTGCGTGCATCGCAAGGGCGCCACACGTGCGTTCGGGCCGGGCCACCCCGCCCTGCCCGAGGACCTCCGCCCGGTGGGCCAGCCCGTCCTCATCCCCGGATCGATGGGAACCGCCTCGTGGGTGCTGCGCGGGGTCGAGGGCAACCCGGCGTTCGACTCTGCGGCCCACGGCGCCGGCCGGGTCATGAGCCGGCGCCGAGCCAAGCGGGAGCGCTCCGGCCGCCAGGTGGCCGAGGACATGCGCAGCGAAGGGGTCGACGTCCGGCCCGGCTCGGTGTCCCTGCTCTCCGAGGAGGCGCCCTACGCCTACAAGGACGTCGACGAGGTGGTGCGGGTGTGCGACGCCGCCCGGCTGGCTGCTCCCGTGGCCCGGGTGCGCCCCCTGGGCGTGGTCAAGGGATGAGGTCGGGCTCCGCCAGCGCCTCGATCTGGCGCACCACGACCATGAGGGCGACCGGCTCGATCTCCGGATCCGCCAGGACCGAACGGGCCAGGTCGACGGCGCGCTGAGCGTCGTCTCCGCAGACGACGAGGAACTGGTCGACGGCGACATCGACCGACTCGGCTCCCGACCCGATGAGGATCCGCTCGGCGAGTCGCCTCCTGACCGCCAGGAGGTCGTCCTCGACGGTCTGACGGGCCCACCGGTGCCACTTGCGTGAGACCCGCATCCGGCGGGCCGCCTGCATGAGGGCATCGAGCTCGAACGCCCGGCCGACCCGATGGAACACCGCCCCGACGTCCGCCAGCGACCGCCCGGTCGTCTCGGAGACCTCGACGATGTCGGGGGCGTGGAGCAGGTCCTCGACCGCGGCGGCCCGCTGCGCCAGCACGGTGGGGACACCGGCCTGCTCGAAACGGGTGCGCACGGCCGTGCGTTCGGCGCGCCGCTGCAGCGACCCCCATTCCTGGGCTTCTCCGACCAGCTGCTCGAAGCCCTCGGCCAGCTTCTTCAGCTCGGTGTCGGTGGCGACAGGGCGGTCGAGGAACCAGCGGGTGAGCGTGTACACCAGCCTGGTCTCCGCCGCGATCAGGTCGCGCCAGGTCGCCGAGTCGACCTTCCCGAACAGCGCCTCGATCTCCTCGCGGGCCTGGCGCCCGGTGATGGCGTCGGCGACCCGGAAGGCCCGCACCACGTCGCTCGAAGCGGCGCCGGTCCGGCGGGCCAGCCTGAACACGAAGGTGGGGCCCTGGAAGTCGATGACGTCGTTGGCGACGATGGTGGAGAGCAGCTCCCGGCGCAGGGGATGCTCCCACAGGAGGTGCCGGAACCGGCTGGACACCGCCTCGGGGAAGTATCGGACCAGCTCCTCGACCAGGCGGGGGTCGTCCGGCAGCGACGACTCGAGCACTTCTTCGGCGAGTGAGCGTTTGGCATGGGCGAGCACGGCCGCCAGCTCGGGGCGGGTGAGCCCGCGGTTGTCGCGGGCTCGCTCGGCCAGCTCCTCAGCCGACGGGAGGACATCGATGGCACGGTCGAGGTGCCCCGACGCTTCGAGGGCGGCTATCAGGTCGGCGTAGTCGTCGGGCCGCTCTTTCGACTCGATCTCGTCGAGGGCGAGCCGGTTCGCCTGGGCGAGGTTGTCGGCGAGGATCTTCTCGACCACCTCCGGGGCACAGTCGGCGAGCAGCCGGTCCCGCTCCTGTCGGGTCACCTCCCCCCGGGTCTCGGCCATCCCGAGGAGGATCTTCAGGTTCACCTCCCGGTCGGAGCAGTTGACCCCGGCGGAGTTGTCGATGTAGTCGGCGTTGATGCGGCCGCCCAGGGAGGCGTACTCGATCCGTGCCCGCGGCGTGAACCCCAGGTTGCCTCCTTCGACGACGACCCGGGCCCGGAGCTGGGAGGCGTCGACGCGGACGGCGTCGTTGTTGCGGTCCCCGACCTCGTCATGGGATTCGTCGCTCGCCTTCACGTAGGTCCCGATGCCGCCGTTCCAGAGCAGGTCGACGGGCGCGCAGAGGACGATGCGGATCAGCTCGGCGGGAGTGACCACCGTCTCCTCCGTGCCGAGCACCGCCCGTGCCTGCGGCGAGAGCTCGATCTTCTTGGCGTCACGGGGGTAGACACCGCCGCCCTCCGAGATCGACTCGGGGTCGTAGTCGGCCCAGCTCGAGGACGGCAATGCGAAGAGGCGCTTCCTCTCCTCGTACGCCACCGCCGGGTCGGGGTCGGGGTCGATGAAGACGTGCCGGTGGTCGAAGGCGGCGACGAGCTTCATGGACCGGCTGAGCAACATCCCGTTGCCGAACACGTCTCCGGACATGTCGCCGATCCCGACCGCGGTGAACTCGTCGGTCGCCGGGTCGATGCCCAGTTCGGCGAAGTGCCGTTCGAGCGACTTCCACGCCCCGCGTGCGGTGATGCCGAGCTTCTTGTGGTCGTATCCGGTGGCGCCACCGGAGGCGAAGGCGTCGTCCAGCCAGAAGCCGTACTCGCGGGAGATCCGGTTGGCGACGTCCGACATGCGGGCGGTGCCCCGGTCGGCGGCCACCACCAGGTAGGGGTCGGGGCCGTCGTGGGCCCTCACCCGCGGAGGGGTGACGGGCTCGCCGTCGACGAGGTTGTCGGTGACGTCGAGCAGTCCGCGGATGTACGTCTCGTAGGCCCGCTGCACCGCCTCCGGGCTGCTGTCGCGGCCGCGGAGCACGAAGCCGCCCTTGGCGCCGGTGGGCACGATCACCGCGTTCTTCGTGACCTGGGCCTTCATCAGGCCGAGCACCTCGTTGCGGTAGTCCTCGCGCCGCTCCGACCAGCGGATCCCTCCCCTGGCCCGGAGCCCGGCCCGCAGATGGATGCCTTCGACGTGGTCGGCGAGAACGAAGATCTCCACCGCCGGGACCGGTTGGGGCACGTCGGGCACTTGCGAGGAGATCAGCTTGATCGTGAACGACTGGCGGTCCGGCCGGTAGAAGTTCGTCCTGACCGTCGCCTCGATGAGCCGCATCAGGCTGCGCAGGATCCGGTCCTCGTCGAGCGACGGCACCGCGTCGAGGGCGTCGAGCAGCCACTGACGGTGGCCTTCGTAGCCGCTGCCGTCGGCGTCGGGGTCGAACCGCAGCTCGAAGAGACGCACCAGGCCGGCGGTGATCTCCGGGTGGGCCACCAGCGTGTCGTTGACGTAGTCGACCGTGAACACCGGGCTGACCCGGCGCCAGTAGGTGAGGTAGCCCCGCAGGACGGCGATCTGCTCGTGGGTGAGCGACGTCTCGAGGATCAGGCGGTTGAGGGAGTCGCTCGGGGACCGGCCCAACCAGATGTCCTGCAACGCCCGGGCGACGCGGTCGCCGCAGCGCTCCAGGTCGAGGAGGCGGCCGTCGGCGCCGACCACGCCGAAGTCGTGGATGAACATCGTCTCGCCGCCGCCCACCCGGGTCGGGACCTCTTCGACCACGGTGAGGCCCATGTCCTCGAGTGCGGGGGCCAGCTCCGACAGCGGGCGCTTGCCGCCTTTCTCGTAGAGCGTCACCCGGGTGAGGACGTCGGGGCTCTCCTCCGTCTCGTTCTGGAGGCCCACGACGCAGCGGGCGTCGCTCGTCGCCAAGCGCTCCAGGTTCTCGACATCGCCGGCGGCGACGGTGACCTGCGTGGAGGTCTTGTAGTAGTCGGGCAGCCGGCTCTCCCATCGCTCGGCCATGTCCCGGGCCCTCTTCTTGGGCATCCGCTCCGACAGGACGTCGGCCACCCGCTCCGCCCACGAGCGGGTCAGCGCCATCACCTCGGCGTCGAGCTCTTCGAACGCCACGTCGGGGACCTGGCCTTCCGGCACCCACACCGTGAAGTGGAGCCGGGCGAGGTCTTCTTTCTCGAGGCTGAGGTGGTAGTCGGCGCTCGTGCCGCCGAACCGCTCGATGAAGAGCCGTTGCAGCCTGCGCCGCAGATCCGCCGAGTAGCGGTCGCGGGGCATCGCCACGAGGATCCGCACGCCTCTGTCGAGCAGGTCCCGCCGGACGAACAACCGGACGCGGGCGCGGTCCTGGAGGGCGAGGAGGCCCATCACGACACGCCGCAGGTCCTCGGTGGGGAGCCCGAACAGCTCGTCTTTCGGAAAGCTCTCGATGAGCGAGACGACGGCCTTGTAGTCGTGGGAGCCTTCGATCAGGTCCTCTGCGGCGGTGACCTCGGCGAGCTTCCGGCGCAGTACCGGGATCCGGGACACGCTCTCCATGTAGGCCTTGGAGGTGAACAGGCCCAGCAGCCGCACCTCCCCCACGGTTTCTCCGTTCGGGCCGAGGCGACGGACACCTATGTAGTCCATGCGGGCCCGCCGGTGGACGGTGGAGAGGCTGTTGGTCTTGGAGATGACCAACAGCCCGCCTTCCCGGTAACGGGCGACCACTTCCTCGGGGAGCTCCGAGAACGGGACGGGCTCGCACACCTTGGACTTCGACGGGTCGGAAAGGATCCCCAGGCCGCTGTCGGGGACCACGACGAGCCCGGGGCCCCGGGGGGTGTCGACGACCTGGTATTCCCGGTATCCCAGGAAGACGAAGTTGTCCTCGGTGAGCCATTGCAGGAACGCCACGGCTTCGGCGACCTCGTCGTCGGGGTAGGAGAGCTTTCCCTGCTCGGCGACTTCGATCATCCGCTGCGTGGCGTCGACCATCGCCCGGAAGTCGCGCACGGCCGCCAGGACGTCTCCGATCACCGCCCGGATCCGGGCCTCCAGATTCGGGTGGTCGACCTCGGCGAGCCGTCGGTCGAGCTCGTAGAGCTGGACCGACTCCCGCTGCGCCGTCTCGGAGGGTCGGACGATCTGGCGGAGGGTCCCGGAGTCGTCACGGACGACCCCGATGACGGGGTGCAGCACCCGCGCCACCTCCAGGCCGTGGGCTTGGATCTCGGCGGTCACCGAGTCGATGAGGAAGGGGACGTCCTGGACCCGGACCTGGATCACGGTCCCTGCGGTCTCGGGCTCGGGGTTGAAGAGGTGGACGTCGACGGTGTCGCGTCGGTGACGGATGAACTCGAAGAGCCGGCGGATCTCCTCGGTGGCGGAGTCGGGCGACATGTCCGCCTCGTAGGGGATCCGGCGCAGATACGCCTTGGCGAAGTCGATCAACGCCGGCGGCTCTTCCCGTATCCGCTCGAGGACTTGCGAGAGCAGAGGATGGGGACCTTGGTCCACGGCGTTCACGCTAGTACCGCCGGCGGAAAGGGCCAGACACCCCCTCCGTCACCGCGCCGCGGCGAGACTCTTCGGAGTCACGCCGCGTCCTCCCGATTCGGGCGGTAGCTTGGTCCCGATGACAGATAAACCGAGCCCCAGGGTGTTTCCCGATCTCCTCACCGAGGTCGAGGTTCCCGAGAACGGGACGTTGAGCCGCGTCCTCCACCAAGACGACCGGATCCGGCTGGTGCTGTTCGCCTTCGACACCGGCCAGGAGCTAACCGAGCACAGCTCCGGGTCGGCGGCGATCGTCCAGGTGGTGAGAGGTCACATCCGTTTCCGGGTCGGGAACGAGACCCACGACCTCGAGCCTTCCTCCTGGCTGTACATGGAGGAGAAGACGCCCCACGCCCTCGTCGCCCTGGAGCCGTCGGTGATGCTGCTCACCCTGCTGCGCCGCTGAGCCTCACGTGGAGTATCTGGGCACCTTCGCCAAACGGAGCAGGAAGGCGCTCACCTCGGCGGGGTCGGCGAGGCGGTAGCGAGCCGCGGTCAGGCGGTCCCCCGCCCCGACGACGATCCCGATTCCCGACCCGTCCTCGAACCGTCGGAAGACGTCCTCGTCGGTCTCGTCGTCGCCCAGATAGATGGGGACGATGCCATCGGTCCGCAAGCCCATCGACTCGAGCAGCCACATGACCGCTTTGCCCTTGTCCCAGTCGATGTCGGGACGGAGCTCGAAGATCTTCTTGCCGCCGGCGACCCTCAGGTCGGGGTGGCGGGCGGCCACGGACCGCACCGCCTGTTCGATCCTGGCCTCGGCGTCCGCCGGCGCCTGCCGGTAGTGGACGGCGAGGGCGAACCGCTTCCGCTCCACCCAGGCACCCGGGATGCCTTCCAGAGCCTGGTCGAGCTCGTCACCCGCGTCATGGAGGCTAGGTCGGAGTTCGGCGCCCCACTGCTGGGAGAACCCGCCGGGGCCGGAGATGTCGCATCCGTGGCTGCCGGCGTAGTACAGGTCGTCGAGCGCCACCCGCCCTGCGACGTCGAGCCGGTCGCGGCCGCTCACCACCGCCACCGGACAGCGATCTGCGATCCGCCGCAGCGCCTGACGGGTCTCGTTGTCGAGGACGGCCTGGTCGGGATGCGGAACGATCGGACACAGGGTGCCGTCGAAGTCGAGGAACAGCGCCGGGCGGCGATCGCCCAGCTCGGCCAGCAGGTCTTCTCCCAGAGCCGACGGAAGCTCGTCGATCCTCGTCACGGCTCGGATCAGGAGCTCTCCGGCTGGGCCCGTTCCACCGTGATCGAACATTCGGTGACGAGGGCCGCCACCGCTCCCACCGCCGCCAGGGCGGGCGCAAGCACCGCTCCGGCCACCCCCAGGGTCAGGGGGATCTCGATGAGCGTCCGGCCCTCGTTGTCCCTGACGATGATCCGGCGGACGTTGCCCTCCTGGATCAGATCTCTGACTTTCGACAGGAGCTGGGTGCCTTCCACCCGCAGGTCCTCGAAGGTCGAGTCCCGGGCGGCTCCTCCGTCGTTGGGCGTCTCCTGTGTCATGTGGGTCTCCCTCGCGTGCTCACCGCCCAACCTATCCCGGTCGGCTCGCAATGGGCACTCGTAGGCGCGCCGGCGCGCCTAGCGTGATGCGCTCGGGGAGAGAGGAAGAGGAATGCTGCGCACACGCTCGGCCCGGATCCTGGTCGTGGCCCTCACCGTCTCGACGATGCTCGCCAGCGTCGCCGCTTCGGCCCAGGAGCTCGAACCGGGGGGCACGTTCATCGACGACGACGGCAACATCCACGAGGGGAACATCGAGGCGGTCGCAGCCGCCGACGTCGCCCGGGGGTGCAACCCTCCCGACAACACCTGGTTCTGTCCCGGAGAGCCGGTGACCAGGGGCCAGATGGCCGCCTTTCTGAACCGGGCGCTCGACCTGGAGCCGGCACCGGACGACGAGTTCGCCGACGACGAGGGCTCGATCTTCGAAGACGACATCAACGCCCTGGCCGCCGCCGGGATAGCCCGCGGGTGCAACCCGCCGGTCAACGACGAGTTCTGCCCCGACGACTTCGTCACCCGAGGGCAGATGGCGGCGTTCCTGGTGAGGGCGTTCTCCTACGAGGGCGGTGACCCAGACAGGTTCACCGACGACGACAACTCGATCTTCGAAGACGACATCAACGCCCTGGCCGCGGCGGGGGTGACGAAAGGCTGCAACCCGCCCGACAACACCTGGTTCTGCCCTTCCGACCTGGTGCTGCGCGATCAGATGTCGTCGTTCCTCGCCCGCGCCCTGGACCTGACCGAGAACCGGCCCCCAGCGGTGATGGTCGTGGCCCCCTACTTCTTCGTTGACGAAGACGGCCACACCGCCAGGCGAGGGCCCTTCGTCGCCCCGTTCGCCCGGCGGGTCCCGAGGTCGGCGGCCACCGCTCGAGCGTCCTTGGAGGCGCTGTTGGCCGGGCCGACTCCCGACGAGGAGAGCTCCATTCCCGGGATCACCACCTTCGTCCCGCCGGGGACAGAGTTGAACTCCGTCACGGTTTCCGGCGGGGTGGCGACGGTGGATCTCAGCGAGGAGTTCGCGCCGGACGAGCCCGGGGCGGCGCGGCGGGTGGCCCAGGTGGTGTTCACGCTGACCCGGCTTCCCTCGATCGACGCGGTGCTGTTCCGGGAAAACGGGGCGGCGACGCAGGTGCGAACCGACAACGGGGCGAGGGTCAGCCGCCCGGTGAGCCGAGCCGACTACCTCGACTACCAGGCGGCGATCTCGGTCGAGACTCCGCTCTACGGCGCTCTCGTCGACGACCCCCTGCGGGTCACCGGCGAGGCGCTGGTCTTCGAGGCCACGTTCCAGTACGCCTTGACGGATTGGGACGGGAGGATCATCGAGGAGGGAGTGGCGACGTCCAGCTCCGGGGTCGACTGGGGAGTCTTCGATTTCACGATCGACTACGACGTCGACCGCACCCAGCGGGGCGCTTTGATCGTCTGGACGAGCTCGGCCGAAGACGGGAGCCGGATCGACATCCGCGAATACCCGCTCGTCCTGCGACCGTAGCCGAACCCGTCCGGCGCCATCGCTGGTACGTTCGCGCCGATGGTCGCCGTGGCTCGCGGAGGGCAGGATTGCGCTTCTCGTTGATCGGCGTCCTGCTCGTGGTCTTCGCTGCGGGCGGGCAAGCCCCTCCGCTTCACGTGGCGGTGGGCGACTCCCTGGCCGCCGGCATGGGGGCCGACCCTGCCGGCGACGGCGGATTCGTCTCCTTGCTCACCGACCAGAACCCCACATGTGACGCGTCTCCCTGCTCCCGGCTGGAGTTGGTCAACCTGGCGTCGCCCGGAGCGACGTCGGACGTGGTAGTCGCAACCCAGCTCGACCGGGCGGTCGAGCTGATATCCGCACACCATCGGGAGGGCGGCGAGGTCGCCCTCTTGACCGTCACGGTCGGCGGCAACGACCTCTTCGGATCCGTGTTCGCCTCCTGCCGCCGCGGCCCCACCGAGCCGTGCCGCCAGGCGGCCGCCGTCGCCTTCACCTCCTACCTCGAGAACCTCCATCGGATCCTCGGCGAGCTCCGCTCCGCCGCCGGCCCCGAAACGCCGATCGTGACGATGACCCTCTACAACCCGTTCCGGGCCTGCCTCCTCGCCGACCTGGCCCCCGCCGCGGACACGGTGCTCGAGGGAGGGATGTCTCCAGTGAGCGGTTTCAACGACCTCATCCGCATCGTGGCAGGCTCCCATGGCGCCACCGTGGTCGAGACCGGCCGTCTGCTCGACACCTCCGACTTCGTCGGCGGCCTGGATTGCATCCATCCCAACGCAGCCGGCCACGAGAAGCTGGCAAGCGCCTTCGCTGCCGCCCTAGACGGCTGATCGTTCCCGGCGGGAGTGGCCGACCTCCTGCAGGACCCAGCGGTTGCCATCGGGGTCGCGAAAGAAGGCGAACGAGTTGTAATCGGCGTGCTGGGGGTCGGCTCCCGGCGTCCATCCACGGGGAGTCATGTGCTGGATCTCGCTCACCTCCACTCCCCTGCCGACGAGCTCGTCCCTGGCCACCTCGATGTCCGCCACGACGAGGTACATCTCGAGGGGGTTACCCAGGTCGCCCTCGGTGAGACCGACGCCGAAGGCGACCGAACACGCCGAGCCCGGAGGAGTGCACTGCACGAAGCGGAAGTCGTCGCCCCTGGAAACGTCGGCGTCGAGAGAAAAGCCCGCCTTCTCGGTGTAGAAGGCTCTCGCCCGGTCGACATCGGAGACTCTCAAGAGCACGAGTTGCAATTCGAAATCCACGGCGCCTCCGTCACCTCGACGTGTCGTTCGCCCCGCCCACGGTACGCCGAAGGGACGGAAGTGCGGTCTCCTGGCGCGGTCGTGGCCGTCCGCGGTGGTTGAATTGGCTGATGGCGGCGGCGCTTCCGACTGGGACGGTCACTTTCCTCCTGACCGACATCGAGGGATCGACGAGGCTCGTTCAGGACCTGTCACCCGACCGCTGGCGCGAGGTGCTCGAGGACCACAACCGCCTCTTGCGGTCGGCCATCGAATCCCACGCCGGCGTGACGGTCAAGACGGAAGGCGACGCCTTCTTCTCGGTCTTCGCATCGGCACACCAGGCGGTCGAGGCGGCGATCGGCATCCAGCGCGCCCTCCAGTCGCACCCGTGGCCCGACGACGCAGCCGTCAAGGTGAGGGTGGGCCTGCACACGGGGGAAGGGGCCCTGGGGGGAGACGACTACGTCGGCCTCGACGTGCACCGAGCCGCCCGTATCGCCGCCGCCGGCCACGGCAACCAGGTGATACTGTCCGAGACGACGGCGGCGCTGGTCGAGAGGCTCCTGCCCGCCGACGTCACGCTTCGGGACCTGGGCAAGCACCGCCTGAAGGATCTCTCCCACCGGGAGGCCCTGTTCCAGTTGGTGATTTCCGGGCTCCAGACCGAGTTCCCTCCTCTGCGCACGGTCGACACCGTCCCCAACAACCTGCCACTGGTGGTGACGAGCTTCGTGGGACGGCGCCGCGAACTGGACGAAGTGAAGTCCTTGCTCGAGAACACCCACGTCGTGACCCTGACGGGCCCGGGCGGCACCGGCAAGTCCCGGCTCGCACTCCAGGTTGGTGCGGAGTCGGTGGGGAGCTTCCCCGACGGCGTGTTCTTCGTGGATCTGGCTCCCATTACCGACCCCGACCTGCTCCCATCGGAGGTGCTCACCTCGCTGGGACTGGAGATCCCGCAACGGACGGACCCCCGCGACGCCATGCTCGAGGCGCTCCGCACCCGACGCGTCCTCTTGATCCTCGACAACTTCGAGCACGTCATCGCCGCTGCCGCCCTCGTCGGTGAGATCGTCAGGAGCTCGCCCCGATCGAGGATCGTCGTCACGTCGCGGGCGCCGCTGCGTCTCGCCGCCGAGAGGGAGTACCCCCTGGCGCCGATGCCCCTCCCCTCGATCCACGACGACCCGGACACGCTGTCGAAGTCGGACGCCGCCCGCCTCTTCGTGGAACGGGCGATGGCCGTGCGGCCCGGATTCCGCCTCGACGAGACCACCGCACCGGCGGTCGCCCAGCTGCTCAACCGGCTGGACGGGCTGCCTCTCGCCATCGAGCTCGTGGCGTCGCGCCTGCGGCTGCTTCCCGTGCAGACGATCGTCGAGCGACTCGACACCACGATGCTGTCCGGAGGGCTCGTCGACCTCCCCGAGCGCCAACGGACCATCGAAGGGGCGATCCGGTGGAGCTACGACCTGCTGTCGGAGCCGGAACGCCGCCTGTTCGCCCGCCTCGCCGTCTTCGCCGGAGGGGCGCGGCTCGAAGAGATCGAAGCCGTGTGCGGCCCGGACCTGCCGATCCCCGTCCTGGAGGGCCTGGCGACCCTCGTCGACCAGAGCCTTCTGATGGCGACAGAAGCAGGGGGCGACCCCCGATTCCGCATGTTGCATGTGATCCGTCAGTTCGCCACCGCCCGCCTCGCCGAATCGGGCGAACGCCGCGACATCGAGCTCCGCCACCTCCACGCCTTCATCTCACTCGCCGAGGAAGCCTCCCGCCACTTCAAATGCGGGCACCGGAACCAGTGGCTGGATCGGATCGCCCGCGACCACGACAACATCCGGGCGGCGCTCGACCGGGCCGCGGCGGCGGGCGAGACCGACCTGGCCCGCCGTCTGTCGTTCGCCACCTGGCGGTTCTGGCAGGCCAGAGGGCACATCCACGAAGGCCGCAGGCGCGCCTCGGCGACACTCGCCATGCCCGACGGCGATCCGTACTGGCGAGCCAAGGCTCTGGAGGCGCTCGCCGGGATCATCTGGTGGGGCGGCCTGTCCGGGACCCTCGAGGTCTACGCCGAAGCCCTCCAAATCCATCGGGCGCGGGACAACATTTGGGAGCTCGCCAACGCCCTCTACAACCACGCCCTGGCCCTCGTCTTCGACGGCGACCAGCCGCAGGCGGCCCTGGCGGAACTGGACGAAGCCGAGCGCCTGTTCGAAGAGGTCGGCGACACTAGCGGGCTGGGCGACGTCGAGTGGGCGCGGGGCAACGTCAGAGGGCTGTTCCTCGGGGACCACGAGACCGGTCTCGGCCACTGGGCGCGCAGCCTCGCCTACTACCGGCAGGCGGGGAACAACTTCGGCACCGGCTGGGCCCTCTTCGAGCTGGGCAGCGTGGCCCTGCGGGCCGGGGACCCCGCCAAGGCGTGGCCATACCTGCGCGAGGGCCTCCAACTCCTGTCGAGCGACGGCGACGTGTCGGCGGCAGTGTTGTTCATCGCCTTGATCGGCGGGGTCGCCCTCCAGCTCGGTGACGCCCAGCGCGCCAACCGACTGGGCGGCGCCTTCCACAGCCTCCGGATGACGTCCGGCACCGACATCGTCGACCACGAAACCAACCGCGTCGAGGAGCTCACCCAGGACCGCCTCGAGGCGCTCACCGGCGAGGCGCGAGCCGCCTACCTGGAGGGACGGGGCATGGACTTCGCCACTGCCGTGGCGTACGCCCTGGCCGGCCCCACGGACTGAGATTCTGACCACGCCACCGGGACCCCACCCACCGCCCGGACCAACCACGCCGCCGCGACCCCACCCACCGCCCGG